>Ga0207698_10000591_pt1 | contig 21157 bp, 20 predicted proteins | sample KBSCornC22_FD_184298 | JGI IMG/M metagenome (GOLD analysis project Ga0207698, IMG submission 184298) | Corn rhizosphere microbial communities from Kellogg Biological Station, Michigan, USA - KBS Corn C2-2 (SPAdes) (version 2) | ecosystem: Host-associated > Plants > Roots > Rhizosphere > Soil ... | reverse complement strand
AACTTGCCGGGCTCGATCTTCTCGGCGGCGGCGCGGTATGCCTTGGACTTCTGAGCCATGATTACGCCTCCACCGTGATCCCCATCGACCGGGCGGTGCCGGCGATGATCTTGATGGCGGCCTCGAGGTCGTTGGCGTTGAGGTCCACCTGCTTCTGCTCGGCGATCGCGCGCACCTGGTCGCGCGTGAGCTTGGCCACCTTCACGGTGTGCGGGGTCGACGACCCCTTCTGCACACCGGCGGCCTTCTTGATGAGCTCGGCGGCCGGCGGGGTCTTGAGGATGAACGTGAACGAACGGTCCTCGTAGACGGTGATCTCCACCGGGATGACGTTGCCGCGCTGCGACTCGGTCGCGGCGTTGTACGCCTTGCAGAACTCCATGATGTTCACGCCGTGCTGACCGAGAGCCGGTCCGATCGGCGGAGCGGGGTTGGCCGCACCGGCCTGGATCTGGAGCTTGATCAGCCCCGTCACCTTCTTCTTGGGCGCCATGATGACGCTCCCTTCTTGTTCGTGCGCTGTTCAGGCGCGCTGCCACGAACCAGGCTTCTCCTGGCAGTGGTGGGTGGGAACCGGGTAACTCTAGCCGATTTAGAGCTTGGTCACCTGATCGAAGCTGAGCTCGACCGGCGTCTCGCGCTCGAAGAGCGAGACGAGCACGGTGAGCTTGCCGCTCTCGGGCTTGATCTCGCTGATCGTCCCGGGAAGGCCCGCGAACGAACCCTCCTTGATCGTGATGGTCTCGCCGACCTCAAAGTCGACCTCGGCCGGGATGACGCGCGCCGCGGCCTTGCCGCTGCCCTTGCCCGCGACGCCGCCCTTGGTGGGGGCCTCGACGACCTGCACGAGGCTCTTCAGCATGTTGAAGGCCTCCTCGAAGCGGAGCGGGGTCGGGTTGTGGGAGTTGCCCACGAATCCGGTCACACCGGGGGTGTGGCGCACGACCGACCAGCTGTCCTCGTTGAGGTCCATGCGCACCAGCACGTAGCCGGGGATGCGCACGCGGTTGACCAGTTTGCGCTGGCCGTTCTTGATCTCGACGACGTCTTCCATCGGCACCTGGACCTCGAAGACGTAGTCCTCCATGCCCAGCGACTGCCGGCGCGACTCGATGTTCTGCTTGACGCGCTTCTCGAAGCCGGCGTAGGAGTGGATGACGTACCACTTGCCGGGCTTGCCGCGCAGCTCGGCGCGGAACTCGTCATAAGGGTCGACCTCGAGCTCGCCGTCCTGGAGTTCGGCCTCGAGCTCTGCCTCGTTCTCGTCGGCGGCCGCCGCCTCTGCGGCGTCGAAGTCGGTCGGGTCATTGGTGTCCGACGCCTCGCCGATGTCGAGGGCGGAGTCGACGATGGCGTCGGCCTCCGGGTCGCTCGCGGCGTCCAGGGCGTCGAGGATGCTGTCGAGGTTGGCCTCGACATCGCCCTCGTCGTCGATCAGATGGATGGCGCGGCTCTCGGCGTTCTCGTCGGAGGATTCGTCGATGCTCAGCACGTCGTCTTGCAGCAGGTCGTCCGTCTCGGACGACTGCTCGGCAGCCGGCGCCAGATCCACGTCGCGGCGCTCGTCTTCAGTCACAGTTGTTTCTTCCATTCGAATGTCTATTGGGTGAGGGTGCCGTTGCCGAAGACCCAGGCGACGAGCCAGCCGAAGCCGTAGTCGAGCCCGTAGACCAGCGCCATCATGACGATCACGAAGGCGAGCACGACACCCGTATAGCTGAAGAGTTCACGCCGGGTCGGCGTGACGACCTTCTTCAGCTCGTTGACGACCTGCCGAAGAAAGAGTGCGATCCGCGCAAAGGGTCCGCGCCGCTCGGCGCGCTCCCTCTTAGCGCTCGCGACGAGGTCCTCGCTGGGATCCTCGACCACTTTGCGTGCCACTCTCAACACCTTTCAACAGGGAACTCCGCACTGTCGTGCGGCGTATCGCAGGGCGGACAGGACTTGAACCTGCAACCTGCGGTTTTGGAGACCGCTGCTCTACCAATTGAGCCACCGCCCTATAGGGGTCGGCCTGCCGGGCTCGTGCTGCCAGCAGAAAGCGGGCACGACAAAGCTTGGCAGACTTCACCACTGCGTTTCAGTGTACGGCATCCTCAACAGGCGCTCTCCGGTTGCGTGAACCCGGCAGCGGTGACCCCCGAAGTGGGGACGTGAACCCGCGTATCGCCCGCGTCATAACCCGCTCGTCACCCGGTCTCTTCGTGCGAAGGGCCGAACCATCCCTTCGCATCACCCGCAGCACCCATAACCGAATACGGGCAACGAGACTGAGATCAGCAGCTACGTTCGCCTCAGCGCACGCTGGGACCCACGCGACCTCGGCCCTCCTCGTCCGTATGGACCAGGAAGGCATCCCCGTGTTCACCAACTCGCACCGACACGCAGCTGAGGCTCCTCGCCACGGCCGCCGCATCGCCGCCGGCCTCGTCTCCGTGGCGCTGGCCACCGGATTCGCGCTCGCCGGCGCGACCACCGCCCACGCGGCAACGACCACCCCCGTCGCCACCGCGGACGCCCAGTTCCTGTCGGGCACCCTGCTCGGCACGGATCTCGCGAACGTCGCCTCGCTCCAGGGCGCGCACGCCGAAGCCGGCCCGAACGACTCCACCGTGACGCAGAAGGACCCGCTCGAGGCGAAGGCCCTCAACACCGTTCAGGTCGGAGACGGTTCCAGCGCCCAGACCAGTGTCGGCGGCGTCGTCCAGCTCGGCGCGGTCGGCCAGTACGCCACCGCCGCCAAGACCGGCACGTCGGCGGCCGAGACCGGCGGAGTGCAGAAGGACGGCGGAGTCGGGATCGGCCAGGACCAGTCGGTTCCCGGTGGTGACGCGACCGTCGATCTGAGCAAGCTGCTCGGCGGCGGGTTCGCCTCCAACATCGCCGACCTCAAGGTCGCGATCGGCGCGGTCGCCGCGCAAGCGGTCTCCGACGGCGCGAAGGCGTCCGGCGACTACTCGCTGGCCGGCGTCGACCTGAAGTTCACCAGCCCCGCCATCTCGAAACTGATCGAGAAGGTCAACACGGCCCTCGACTCGGTGTCGAACCGGCTGTCGAACCTGAATGGATCCGATGGAGCCCTGGTGGCCGACCTCAACAACGCGCTGATCAGGATCAACCCGGCTCTCAATCTGCTGGGCGGCAATGCGCACGTCACCGCATCCATCGACACCGGTGACCTCAAGGCGCTGGTGCAGAACCTGCTGACCACCCAGTACGGGAGCGACGGCGTGACCTTCGACCTCGAAACGGGCGTCGTCACGCTGAACCTCGAGAAGCTGCTCGGCAAGAACCTCAACGACCTCGCACCCGGAACGGAACTGGTGGACGCCTCGATCCTGAACCCGGTGCTGAACTCGGTGACGACCAAGGTCTCGGGGATCGCCGACCAGGTCGTGAACACGGTGAAGGACTCGTTGAACAACGCGACCGTCACCCTGCACGCCGACCTCTCGCAGAACGTGGCGCAGGCTCCGCTCGTGCAGAACATCTGCACGCTGGTCGACAACGGAGTCGCGCTGCCGATCCAGACTCTGACCACGCTGGTCGGCCAGACCCTGACGCAGAACGTCTGCTCCGACGTGTCGACCCCGCTGCCCGCCCTGACCACCAGTCTCACGGCGAACATCGCCGGCACGGTCAACGAGTTCCTCACGGGGGCCGGCGTGCACGCGGCGGCTACCGCCCAGGTGCTCGGCGTAACCGTCCCGGTCGACCTGAACGGGGTGATCGGCAACATCGCCGGATCTCTGAACGGACAGCTGTTCGACTCGGACAGCGCCGTCACCGACCTGGTGAACGCCCTGAACACGGGGCTGGTCAACCCGGCGGTCCAGGGCCTGACGGGCGACTCCACCTCGGTGGCGCAACTGGCAGATGTTCTCTCCATCAAGGTGAACAACCAGGACGTCAGCAACGGCACCTTCACCGAGACGGCGGTCGAGGTCCGGGTGCTGCCCGGCTTGACCGGCGGCCTCGGAACGGCCCTCCCGGCGGCCGGCAGCGGCAGCGTGGCTCAGATCAACCTGGCGCGCGCCTCCGTCGGGCCCAACGTGGTCCCGGGTGAGGTCGGCGACAGCACCACGCCTCCGCCCACGGGCGGAAACCCCGGCACCACGGCCGGGAACATCGCTCGGCTGGCGACGACCGGCGTGGGGATCGCCGCTCTTGTCGCCGCCGTCCTCGCACTGTTGGCAGCGGGTGCCTATCTGGTGCGGGAGAGCTACCGTCGCAATCACTCGGCCATGGCCCGGTAGAACGCGGTAGCGCCAGAAGCCGGGACCGTCAGCCCCCCAACGACCGACGGTCCCGGCTTCTTCCTGGGCGCGCGTTCACCCGAGCGCGGCTCGGCCGTGGCTCACGACGGCGGTCGCGACCGTATCGAGAGCCGTTGACCGCAGGTTCCACTGCTGCCAGTAGAGCGGCACGGTGACGGATCGCGACGAATCGAGGCCGACGAGAGCGCCGGACTCGATGGCCGCGGCGGACTGGGCCTCTGGCAGCATCCCCCATCCCATGCCGAGCTCGACGGCGATCGCGAAGTCGGCAGAGGCCGGGACGAGATGCCGGGGCGGTGCCAGTTCGCGACGGGTGACCGAGCGCAGGTACCGGTCTTGCAGTTCGTCCTTGCGGTCGAAGACGACGACGGGGGCGACCGCCAGTGCGCTCGGAGTCGGCCCCTGGGCGAACCATCGGGCGGCGAAGGAGGGCGAGGCGACCGGGTGGTAGCGCATCCTGCCGAGCGCGGTCACCGTGCAGGCGGCAACCGGTCGCGCGTCGGAGGTCACCGCAGCCATCACGGTCCCCGCTGCCAACAGGTTCGCCGTGTACTCCTGATCGTCGCGGTGCAGTTCGAAGACCAGCGGATGGGCGCTCGCCGCCTCCGCGAGCGCGGGCAGCAGCCAGGTGGCCATCGAGTCGGCATTGACCGCCAGCGGGATCGAGACGCTCCCCGTGGAGCTCTCGAGGCCGAGCTCGGCCACCGCCTCGTGCTCGAGCGCGCCGAGCTGCTGCACCAGCCGCAGCAGGGCCGTGCCGGACTCCGTCGCCCTGATCGGCTTCGACCTCACCACGACGACCCGGCCGAGTTGCCGCTCGAGCGCTTTGATGCGCTGACTCACCGCGGACGGCGTGATCGAGAGCTGTTCCGCTGCCGCGTCGAAGGTGCCGGCCGCGACGACCGCGGCAAGGGTCTCGAGCTGTTCCCGGTCGAATCGCATCATGAATCAGACTAATGGTCGCGCAGAATCTTTAGTTGGATTGCAGGACTCGTCCACCGATACCGTGGCCGGGTGCCCGCCTCCTGGATCCCCGCTGCCTGGATTCCGGCGGGGGTGGCAGGGCTCGGACTGGGGCTGTCGCTGATCGTCGCGATCGGGGCGCAGAACGCCTTCGTCCTGCGGCAGGGCCTCCGCCGGGAGCATGTCCTCGTCGTCGTGGCGATCTGCGCGCTCTCCGATCTCGCCCTCATCACCGCGGGGGTCGGCGGAGGCGGGCTCCTCTTCACGGTTGCCCCCTGGTTGGTGGAGGTGGTGCGCTGGGTCGGTGCGGCGTTCCTCCTGCTCTACGGGCTCTTCGCGGCACGACGGGCCCTCCGCCGCTCGCAACTCGAGACCTCGGATGCCGCACATCCCCCGGCTGCGAGCGCCCGGGTCGTCGCGGCGACCTGCCTGGCTCTCACCTGGCTCAACCCGCACGTCTACCTCGACACGGTGCTGCTGCTCGGGACCGTCGCGAACACGCACGGCGATGCGCGCTGGGCGTTCGCTGCGGGGGCCGGGCTGGGCAGCATCCTCTGGTTCTCGGCTCTGGGTTTCGGGGCCCGCCTGCTCGCTCCCCTGTTCGCCCGCCCGATCGCATGGCGCGTGCTGGACGCGATCATCGCCGTGGTGATGATCGTGCTCGCCATCAGCCTGGCGGTGAGCGCGCTGCGCTGACGATTCGGCGCGAGGAGTTCACATCGATGTCGACGCGGCTGTCCCTCAGAGGCTGACGCCGACCAGCACCGGCTCGGGCTGCAGCATGACGCCGAACTCCGACATCACGCGGGTCTGGACGTAGTTCGCGAGCTGCACCACGTCGTGTGCCGTCGCACCGCCGCGATTGACGATCGAGAGGGTGTGCTTGCTCGAGATCGCCGCTCCCGAGCCGGGCAGCGCGAAACCACGCGAGATGCCGGAGTGCTCGATCAGCCACGCGGCGCTGAGCTTGACCAGGTATTCGCCCGACGAAGGCCCGCCGAGAGTCGGGGCTGCAGGAATCGGGGAACCCAGCGGCAGAACCTGCGCGGGCGGCTCCGGTTCGGTGGGCCAGCGCGGCGCGTCCGAGGGGAGGCCGCGGGCGAAATTCTCGCTCACGATCGGGTTGGTGAAGAACGAGCCGGCGCTGACCGAGTCGGGGTCTGCGGCATCCAGCACCATGCCCTTCGAGGCGCGAAGGGCCAGCACGGCCGCCCGCACCTCGGCAAGGGGAACGCGCGCGCCGAGCTCGACGCCGAGCCCCTTGGCCAGCTGATCGTACGCGACCGGCTGCGAGAGGCCGTCGGGGGATGCCGACAGTGCAAGCTCGATGCCGAGGACCACGCCCAGCCGCCCGCTCTTGAGCGCGCTGGTGCGGTAACCCAGTCCGAGCTCGGAGGCGGCGAGCTGCTGCACCTCGCCCGTCGCGAAGTCGAGGAAGTCGATGCCGACCAGGCTCTCGCTGAGCTCTTGACCGTATGCCCCGATGTTCTGGATCGGGGCCGCGCCGGCGCTCCCCGGGATGCCGCTGAGCGCCTCGATGCCGGAGAGCCCATTGTCGACGGCGTGGGCGACGACCGCATCCCACGACTCCCCCGCCTCGACGAGCACCCGCGCGGTGCCGTCATCGTGCGGCTGTGTCCGGATGCCGCGGGTGACGACGCGCAGGACCTCGCCGTCGATCCCGTCATCCGACACCACGACGTTGGAACCTCCGCCGAGCACCAACCAGTCGCCGACGCCCGCCCACATGTCGAGCGCGGCGGCGACGAGTTCGTCGCGGCTCGCGGGCTCGAGCACGCGGTCGGCCGGGCCGCCGACCCGCAGGGTGGTGAGCTCGCTGAGATCAGTCACGCCAGCGCGACCCGCACCTGCGCCTTGCCCAGCACGGTCTCGCCGTTGAAGGTCACGGTCAGGTCGATGCGGGCGCCTTCGCGGCCGTCCGGAAGGCCCTCGAGCAGCCCGACCTTCGCCACCACGGTGACGTCGGCGCCCGACACGGGATCGACCAGAACCGGCCGCGTGAAGCGCACCTGGTAGTCGAGCACCTTGCCGCTGTCGCCACCCAGCCAGTCGACGACCGGCTGCACGGCGAGGCCCATGGTCAGCATCCCGTGCGCGAGCACCCCGTCGAGACCGACCGAGGTGGCGATGTCGTCGCGGTAGTGGATGGGGTTGAAGTCGCCGGAGGCCCCCGCGTAGCGCACCAGGCTGTCGCGCGTGAGGTGGTAGCTCTGCTCGGCGACGACGTCGCCGACGGTCAGCTCGGCTTTCGCCGGTGCGGCGCTCACTCCTCACCCCGCACGACCAGGGTCGAGATCGCGGTCACGACGTGAGAACCGACGGCGTCGGCGATCGCCGACTCGGCGGTCACCATGCTGTGCCCGCCGAGCGACTTCACGCTGGTCACCGTGAGCCTGGCCGTCAGCTCGTCGCCGGCCACGATCGGGCGTGTGAAGGTGAAGCGCTGGTCACCGTGCACGACGCGCGCGAAGTCGATGCCGGCATCCGGATCGCCGAGGAGCTGCGCCAGGGTGTGCTCCTGCACGACCACGGCGAAGGTCGGCGGCGCGACCACGTCGGCATAGCCGGCGGCTCGAGCCGCTTCGGGGTCCAGATTCAGCGGACTGGTGGCGAGCACGGCACGCGCGAACTCGCGGACCTTCTCGCGGCCGACGAGGTACGGCTCGGTCGCCGGGTAGCTGCGACCCGCGAGCTCGGGGTTCACTGGCACCCGTTCAGACTACCGAAGGCAATCGAAGGCCCCGGCAACCATCGCGGTCGGCCGGGGCCTTCGGGGGGTTATGGGAGTGCGGAACTGCTTACTGGCAGCTCTCGCACTGCAGGTCGTCCATCGGATCGACCGGAACCGCGTAACCGCCCACGCTGTCAACGTCGTTCATGGCGATCCTCTCTGTTGATGGGTACTGCGTGTTGATGGGTACTGTGAAAGTCTCAACCCCCGGTTGAGTGTCCGGGGTGAGTTCCCACTATATAACCGGAATGCCACCGATGTCATTCCACTAGATCTAGTGATTTCGGCGTGTCGCGATTCATCCCCATTGTGGCCCTGACGACCGACATTTCACGGAGAGCCGACCCGTACCGGGCCCCGGAACGGGGTACAACCGGTCCCCATGATTGGGGACAGCTCTGCCATAGACAGGTCTGCCTACCCGGGTAGAGTTTTTATCAGGTGGGAACTGGATTCGGGGGAGTCCGCACCGGGGGAAATACTGCAGCACTCTCAACTCCCCGACTATCGACATTGGAGTCGGATCATGAACAAACTGCCCAGGAAGCGCCTCGTGGTGATCGTCACCGCGGTCCTTCTTCTCACCGGGGGCGGCATCGCCTTCGCATACTGGTCCGCTGGCGGAGCCGGCACGGGCTCGGCGACCACCGGAACCTCGGTGGCCATCACCGCCAACCAGACCAGCACCGTCACCAGCATGGGCCCGGGCGACAGCGCCCAGACGCTCAGCGGAGATTTCACCAACACCAACAGCGGCCCGGTCTATGTGACCAGTGTCGTCGCCTCGATCTCAAGCGTCACCAAAGCCGTCGGCGCCCCTTCGGGCACTTGCGACGCCACCGACTACACGCTGGCCAACGCCACCATGGCCGTCGGCGCCGAGGTGCCGGCCGGAACCGGTGTGGGTTCCTGGTCGGGCGCGACGATCAAGTTCAACGACAAGGCCACCAACCAGGACGCCTGCAAGGGCGCGACGGTCAACCTGGCCTACGTCATCAACTAACACGGTGCACGACGAGGGCTCGGGCCGTCCACGGCTCGTGCCCTTGTCGTGCCTGCATCTTCTTATCGGCAGCGCTCCAGGTGGGGGAGGCGAGCAATGGATGACGAACGGCGTGCCCCGCCCGTGATCACCTGGGCGCTCGCAGGCCTGTCGATCTTGCTGGGCGGCGCACTGACCGTGGTGCTCGTCATGAACTCCTCGGGCGGGCACTCGCTCCGCGTGATCCAGCGGCCCGACGGCGGCGGATCCCCGCTGCCCACCGCCTCGCCGACCGCTACTCCGACGCCCGACCCTTCCACCGCACCGCCCGACGCCGGAGGCGGGCGCGGCGTCGGAACCGGGAGCGCCGGCGGTAGCGGAGGCGGACACGGAACGGGCTCCGGCTCGGTCGACCAACCCGCGCCTTCGTACACGATCGGCGGCACGCTGGCTCAGCCACTGCGTCCCGGAGACGTCTACCCGCTCGACCTCGCCTTGACCAATCTGACCGGCGCGGCGATGACCGCCACCCACCTGCGCGTGACCGTCTCGCAGGTGAGCGCCCCGAACTCCAGCCCATCGCTGCCGTGCAGTGTGAGCGACTTCACGGTGACGCAGACCGCTGACGCCTTCGCCGTCACCCTCGGCGCCCACGAGTCCACCTCTCTGAGCGCGCGCGCTGTGCCCAGTTCGCACTGGCCCCAGATCGGCATGATCAACTCCGCGGCGAACCAGGACGGCTGCAAGAACGCGTCCCTGACCCTCACCTTCAGCGGCTCATCGGCGGTGGGACCGTGACCACCCGCCGCCGCTTCGTTTTGCTGGCCGTCCTGCTGGTGATCCTCGGGATCCCGATCGGCGGCGTCGCCTGGTCGTTCTGGACGGCGGGCGGCAGCGGTGCCGGAACCGGCGCCAACAACACCCTCGCGGCAATCTCTCTGAGCCCTGGGACGCCGACGGCGACGCTCTATCCCGGCGGCTCGACGAACGTCGTGCTCACCGCGACCAACACCAACACCGCGGCGGTCCGCATCGGTTCGCTCTCGCTCGACTCGTCTCGGGGCACAGGGGGCTTCGCTGTCGACTCCGGCCACTCGAGTTGTTCCGTCGCGGCATTGAGCTACACGACCCAGTCCAACAGCGGCGCGGGATGGACCGTGCCCAAGAAGGTCGGCGCCGTCAACGGCACCCTCGCGATCACCCTGAGCAACGCGCTGTCGATGTCGGGCACCGCGGCGAATGGATGCCAGGGCGCCACCTTCACGGTCTACCTCGTGGCGGGGCCATGAGCGCCGCCCGTGAACCCATGGATCGCGGGCCGATGGATCGCGGCCCCGTCGGCTGGACGCGATCCGCCGTCGTGCGCCGCTTCCAGTTCGTCGCGTTCATCATGGTCGCGATCACCGTTGGCGTGTCGGCGGGAGCCGCGTGGGCGTATTGGCTCGCATCCACCACCGCGGGAAGCAACGGAGCGTCGTCGGCGACGTCGGTGAATGCGGGCGCGACGCCGACCGTGTCGCTCTCGGGGACATCCGTCACCGTGTCATGGTCCGCGTCGACGCTGGCGACCGGGCAGGCGGTCAGCGGCTACCAGATCAAGCGCTACGACTCGTCGACCCTCGTGGCGCAGACGATCCTGTCGAACTGCGCGGGAACGGTCGCCACCACCAGCTGTGTCGAGAACTCGGTCCCGACCGGATCGTGGAAGTACTCGGTCACCCCCGTCTTCGCGACGAACTGGACGGGTGCCGAGAGCGCGAAGAGCGCCACCGTCAGTGTCGACGCGACCCCGCCCACGAACGCGATCACGCTCTCCAACGTCAGCGGAGCCTCCTGGCTGAGTGGCACGACGATTTACTACGCGGGCGCCAATGCCGGATCCCTCACCCTGACGAACGCGGTCGCCGACAGCGAAACCGGGCCCGCCTCGAGCCAGACCGCAGCACTGACCGGCACCACCACCGGGTTCAGCCACACGCCGTCGACGGTGTCGACACCATCCGGCGGACCGTACGTCTCCGCGCCGTTCAGCTGGACCGCGGGCACCACGAGCGGACCGGGCGAGGTCGTCACCGGACGGGACCTCGCGGGCAACACCGCCACGACCAGCCTGACCTTCGCGAACGACTCGACGGCGCCGAGCGCCGGCTCCATCAGCTACCTCGACGGATACCAGGCCGGCCTGTCGGTCGCCGTCACCTTCTCCGCCGGAACCGACAGCGGCTCCGGACTCGCCACTCGGCAGCTGCAGCGCTCGTACGCCCAGCTCACGAACGGCACCTGCGGCACGTTCAACAGCTTCACCAACATCGGCGTCGACAACCCCAGCTCGCCATACACCGACACGGCCCTGTCGAACAGCACCTGCTACAAGTACCGCTTTGTCGTGACCGACCACGTCGGCAACCAGACGATCGCCACCAGCACCAACGTGTCGAAGGTCGACTACGCGGGGGCCGTGAACAACACCACGGGCCTGCTGAGCCAGTGGCGACTCGGCGAGACCAGCACGTCGTCCATCTCGCTCGATTCATTCACCGGCACGACGGGAACTGCGCTGGGCAGTCACACCGGAGAACTCGGCGCGACCTGGTCGGTCACGACAACGGGCACCGCCTCGGCGCAGATCGACACGAATACGGTGTCCCGAACCGGCACGCTTGGCTCGTTCTACGCCTACACCAGCACAACGCCCTCGACCGCGAACTACGCGGTAGAGGCCGACTTGATCGTGCGCTCCAACCTCGCGGGCGACGACACCGGAGTCATCGGTCGCGTCGACACCTCGACGAACTCGTTCTACCTGGCGCGCTGGCAGCAAGCCAACCTGACCTGGAACATCGTCAAGTATGTCAACGGTGTGTACACCAACCTCAAGACCAGTGCGGTTCAGTCCGCGCTGACCGTCGGGGAGTCGTACCGGCTCAAGCTGGATATGAACGGGACGACTCTCACGTTGTACGTCAACGGCGCGCAGCTCGCCACGGTCGCCGATTCGTCGCTCGGCTCCGCGGGCCATGCGGGCATCATGGACGGCGTCGACCTCAGCAGCGCTCAGAAGACCAGCAGCACAGGCCTGCACATCGACAACTTCCAGGTGATCCCCTCGACCTACCCGCGAGCGGTGGACAGCAAGGGCAGCAACACCGGCGACTACAAGAACGGCGTCACGCTCGGAGCGGCGGGCGCGCTGTCGGGCGACACGAACACGGCGGCGCAATTCGACGGCATCAACGACTATGTGCAGATGACCAGCACGACTGGGCTCCCCACCGGCGCGTCAGTGCGGTCCACTGAGCTGTGGTTCAAGACGACCAGCTCGGCGCAACAAGTCCTCTTCTCGTACGGATCCTATGGAACGTCTCTGGAGTACGGCCTCTGGCTCAACGCCGGCGGCGCTGGGATGACGGCCTGGGGATGGGGCACGGGCAACGACAAGTCGTTCACTTTGTCGTCGGCCGTGAACGACGGCCGCTGGCATCAGGTGGTCGAAACCTACGACGGGACCACCATCGTCATCTACATCGACGGCACGGCCCTCGCGGGCCAAGCGGCGACTCGCAACACCACGCTCGACATGCACGGGTTCAGCATCGGCGCGGTCCTCGAGTACAACGACGGCAACTACGGCAACTTCTTCAGCGGGTCGATCGACGAGGTCTCCTTCTACACGACCGTGCTGAACCAGGCCACGGTCACCAACCACTACCAGCTCGGCACCGCTCCGGGCGCCGACGTGACCGGGCCGACCGGCGGGTCGGTGGATGCCACGGGCCTGGGTGGAACCGGATCGCGCTACTCCACCTCGACCACGCTGAGCATCGCGCTGGCGAAGGGGTCGGACCCGAGCGGCCTCGCCGCGAGCGGCAACGTGCTCCAGCGAGCGACGGCGACCTTGACGTCGAGCGGAACCGTGAACGGCGTCTGCGGGACCTACGGGTCGTACTCGCCCATCGCCACCGACCCGGCCACGCCGTACTCGGACACCGTCACCGATCAGGCCTGCTACAGCTACCGCTACGTCGTGATGGACGCCCTCGGCAATGCCAGCACCTATACGAGCGGCGACATCAAGGTCGACACCACGGCGCCGACCACCCCGACGCTCGCGTACTCGGCGTTCACCAACACCTACTGGAACGGCTCGACGCTGTACTACCGTTCGGGAGCCACCAGCGGGTCGTTCACGGTCACCGCGACGAGCACCGACGGGGCATCGGGCGTGTCGAGCTACACCTTCCCGTCGCTGGGGACGAACTGGACGGGAACGCCCGGAGCGCTCGGCGTCGAGACCTATTCCTGGAGTGGCGCCCCCGCCGCGCCGGGCACCGTCAACGTGACCGCCACGAACTTCGCCGGCGGCACCTCAGCGGGCGCGGCGTTCTCGCCGACCGCGGATAGCACAGCGCCCAGCGGCGGCTCCGTCAGCTATGTGAACGGCAGCACCGGCGGAACGACGGTGAGCGTCACCTTCGCGGCGGGGACGGACTCCGGATCCGGGCTCGGAACCGCCCTCCTGCAGCGTGCGAGCGCCCCCCTCTCCGGGATCACCTGCGGCAGCTACGGCGCCTTCGCCACTGTCACGGGTGGGACCAACCCCACCTCGCCTCTGGTCGACACGGTCACGGCCGGCAACTGCTACAAGTACCAGTACGTGGTCTCGGACAACGTGGGCAACTCCACCACGTACTCCAGCGCGAGCGTCGCGCACTACCCGTACGGCGCCTTCTACGCCTTCGACGCCGGCTCGGGGACCTCGGCCGTCGACACCTTCGGCAACTCGAACACCGGAACGCTGCAGACGGGTGCGGGGTGGACGACGGGCATCGTCGGAACGAATGCGCTGAGCCTCAACGGGACGACAGGGTACGTGGATGTCGCCAACCCGGTCATCGACACCACCCAGAGCTACACGGTCGCAACCTGGGTGAAGCTGAACAACCTCACCGGATTCCAGACGTTCGCGAGCATCGATGGGACAAGCGCCAGTGCGTTCTATCTTCAGATGCAGAGCGGGAAGTTCGCGATGACCGTCCGCAGCAACGATTCCACCAGCGGCGTGGAGACGAAGGTGCTGCAGACCGCCACCCCGAGTACCGGCGTCTGGTACCACGTGGTCGGCGTCTACGACAGCTCCGCGCAGACGATCGCCCTCTATGTGAACGGCCAGCTCCAGGGCACGACGTCGTTCACCTCGGCGTGGAAGGGCACCGGACACACCGCCATCGGGCGAGGCAAGTGGTCGGGTGGAAACGTCGACTTCGTGAACGGCGCGCTCGACGAGACGCACTTCTACGACCGAGTGCTGAGCGCGAGCGAGATCGCCGGCTTGGCCACCGGCACCAACGCCTACTACGCCTTCGACGCCGGATCGGGGACCAGCGCGGTCGACTCCTCGGGCAAGTCCAACACGGGCACGCTGCAGGCGGGCGCGGGCTGGACCACCGGCAAGGTGGGCAGCAACGCGCTCAACCTCAACGGAACGAGCACGAGCTGGGTCGACGTGGCGAGCCCCGTGATCAACACAAGCCAGAGCTATACCGTGGCCGGCTGGATGAAGCTGAACAACGTGTCCGGATATCAATCCATGGTTGGGATGGACGGAACACTCGCCAGCGCCTTCGTCATCCAAACCGATGGGGCAACGGGCATGTTCCGGTTCTCTATCGAGACGTCGGATAGCAGTGCGCCAGGATTCACCACGGTCGAAGGCGTGACTCCGGTGGTCGGGACCTGGTACCACTTGGTCGGTGTCTACGACAAGACGGCGGGCAACATCACGTTCTACGTGAACGGGGTGTCGCAAGGAACAGCGACGGCACCGACCACCTGGGCGGCGACCGGGCACACGGCGATCGGCCGAGCGCAGTACAACGGCGGGCAGACGGACTTCGTCAACGGCGCCATCGACGACGTCCGCTTCTACAGCCGGGCCCTCTCGGCGGCCGAGGTCTCGGCGCTGCCCTGACCCGACCCGACGTGACCCGACCCGGGCTCGGGCGGCGGTCCGTACGATGTCCGCATGACCTCCGAGGCGCAGGGCGAGCCCGCGCGGCCTTACCGCAAGGGAGAGGCACGCCGCGCCGAGATCCTCGCCAAGGCGATCGACCTGTTCGCCGAGCATGGCGTGGAGGCCTCGCTGCGGGCGATCGGCGAGGCGATCGGCGTCTCGCACGCGGCGCTGCGGTACTACTTCGCCTCGCGCGATGAGCTGCTGGTCGAGGTGTACCGAGCCCACGAGAGGGGCTCCAAGGCGGGCGCGGACTCGGACAACGACTCCGGGCTGATCCCTGCCTCGGCGTCGGCCGTCGAGGTGATGGAGATCAGCGCGCGGCTGAACCGCACCATCCCCGGACTCATCGAGCTGTACGCCACTCTGACGACCGACGCGCTGCAGGAGCGGCAGCATCCGGTGACCCGCGAATTCATCCAGGAGCGGTTCCTGCACGTGCGCGCCGACCTCGCCGACCGGATCCGGGCCGGCCAGGCCGCTGGCGACATCGACGCGACCATCGATCCGGATGACGCGGCGGCCCTGGTCGCCGCGGCATCCGACGGCCTCCAGCTGCAGTGGCTGCTGCACCCGGACGCCGTGGATATCGGGCGCTCGATCGCCCTGCTCGAGCGCCTGCTGCCGGGGAGCTCGAGTACCAGCTGACCGGATCAGCCGACGAGAGTCGCCGTCTGCGGGCTCCAGTCGGCCGGCAGCGGCGCGATCGGGTCGGTGGTCGACCCGATCTCGACGGGCAGTCCTGAGTCGGCGGCATCCCGAATCCCGAGCAGGATGTCGAGCACGTGCAGGGCCAGCTGTCCCGATGCGCGCTCGGGCACGCCGGCCCGGATCGCGCGCGCCAGTTCGACGACGCCCGTTCCGCGGCCGAACACCTCGCCGACCGGCTCGATGACGGTCGGCTCGCTGCTGCCGGAGCGCCAGAGCCGCGTCGACCCGTCGAAGGTGTTCGGGTCCGGCAGGCTCAGCGTGCCCTCGGTGCCGTTGATCTCGACGACCCCGGTGCGCGCATAGGCGTGCTGGAACGAGAAGGTCGACTCGGCCGACACCCCGCCCGCGAACTCGATGAGCGCGGAGTGGTGGGTGGGCACTTCCACGGGGAACTCCTGCCCGGCTCGCGGCCCGGACGCGATGGTGCGCGTGGACCGAGCCGTCGACGACGTCGCCTGCACCCGCCGCGCAGAACCGAGCGCATGCACCAGGGTCGTCACGTAATACGGCCCCATGTCGAAGAGCGGGCCGGCTCCGGTGGCGTACAGGAAGTCGGGATTCGGATGCCACGCCTCGGGCCCCGGCACCTGGAACGAGGTGAACGCGGTGAGCGGTTCGCCGATGTCGCCCCGCGCGATCGCGCGCAGCGCCGTCTGGATGCCGGGCCCGAGCACCGTGTCCGGAGCGCACGCGACCCGCAGCCCGGTCACCGCGGCCTCGGCCAGCAGCTGGAGGCCGGATGCGTGATCCAGGGCGAGCGGCTTCTCGCTCCAGACGTGCTTGCCGGCGGTGATGATCTGCCGTCCGACCTCGGCGTGCACTGCGGGCACCGTGAGGTTGAGGACGATCTCGACGTCGTCACGGGCGAGCAGTTCGTCGACACTCCCCGAGGCCGCGACCCCGAACGCCCCGGCCTGGGCGGCCGCACGCCCCAGGTCGAGGTCGGCCACGAAGCGCACCTCGACGTCGGCGAAGCGCGTCAGGTTCTCGAGGTACTGGGTCGAGATGACCCCCGCGCCGATCAGGCCGACGCCGGCGGGGGCAGCGGTGCGGGGAGCGGTGGCGGCGCTCATTCCGCGCTCGAAACGTCGTTCGCCTGCAGCCAGGCCAGCGAGTCGGCGATGCCTTCGAAGACGTCGCCCGCGTAGGCGTCGAACTCGATCACCCGCAGCGCATCGGGGGCCGCGCGCAGGATCGCGGCGACATCCACATCGCCCCGACCGGCCGGGGTCTGGTTCTCGAAGGCGGCGCGCAGCGCATCCGGGACGACGAGGGCGCTCTCGCTGCTCGGCAGCGCGGTGGCGATGTCGCCGCTCACCTTGCCGTCTTTGATGTGCAGCGCCCGCACCCGGCCCCCGAGCGAACTCAGCAGGGCGGGCACGTCCATGCCGCCGACGGTGGCCCAGAAGGTGTCCACCTCGAGCACGACCTCGGGCGCCAGCAGGCTGACGAAGAGCTCGTAAGCCGGGCGGCCGTCGAGCTGGTTCGTGAACTCCCACTGGTGGTTGTGGTATCCGAAGAGCAAGCCGTGTTCGGCGGCCTCGCGAGCGAGCTCGTTGACGCGCTCGGCCGTCGCCCTCACGTCGTCCGCGCTCTGCCAGCGCTCGGTCGGGATGAAGGGATCGATCACGAGCTGGATGCCGAGCTCATTGGCCGCGTCGAAGATCGGCGTGGGATCCTCCGCATCGATGACGGGAGCGTGGCCGGACGGCGCGGTGAGTCCGGTCGCCGCGAACGCCCGGCGGTAGTCGGCGGTGCGCAGGTGGAACGCGTAGGGCTCCACCTGCGTGAGCCCGAGCTCGGCGATGCGAGCCACCGCGCGATCGAGATCGGCATCGATGGCATCACGCACCGAATACAACTGGACTGAGGGCTTCGACATGGGCACCATCCTGCTCGCGGTCACCGACGCGCTCTCGGCGAGGGCGCGCGCTCCGAAGAATCTTACAGTGGAAGATTCTTTTCGCGCGCGCCCTGCGGTCGGCTCGGTGCCGCGCTCCGGCTACACCGACCGCTGATACGCCCGGAAGGCCAGCGTCGCGAGCGCCGTCATCACCACCGTGAGCCCGGCGAGCAGCCCGAGGTGACCCCAGATCGCCGCCCCATCCGGCGCAGCGGCGAGCGCCCCTCGGCCCGCGACCACCGCCCATTCGAAGGGATTGAACCGCGCCACATCGGCGACCCAGGCTGGCGACAGCTTGGTGTCCATGATCGCCGAGCTGAGGAACATCAGCGGGAACGAGATCAGCTGCGAGATCGCGATCAGCGCGGTCTGCTGCTTGGCGAGCAGCGCGATCGCGTCCGAGAAGGCCGCGAACACGAAGGTGAGCAGTACGGCCGAGAGAAGCAGGGTCAGGATGCCGCCCACTCCCCCCGCGAATCGCGCCCCGGCCAGCCACGCGACGCCGAGCACCACCAGGGTCTGGATGACCGTGAGCACCGCCTGGTACAGCATTGTCGCGACGATCAGGCCGCCGCGACTCGTGGGCGAGGTGAGGAAACGGTCCATGACCCCGCGATCCATGTCCTGGATGTAGGTGGTTCCCGCCCACGCGCTGCCGAACAGCGCCATCATCATCACGATGCCGGGCGTGAGGAACGTCAGGTAGTCGTGGCCGCCCGAGAAGCCGGGGATGTTCACGACCGAACGGAACAGCTGCCCGAACAGCAGCAACCAGATGATCGGCTGCACCAGGTTGATGAGCAGGTATGCCGGGTTGCGCCCGAACGCGCGCAGCTGGCGGGCGGTGAGCAGTCCCGTGTGGACGATGGGTGCAGCGAGGCTGGTCATGCTGATGCTCCTTGTGAAGCGGCGGCGGTCGATCCGGTGGCCGCGTAGCTGTGGCCGGTGTGGCGCAGGTAGACGTCGTCGAGGCTGGGCCTCGCGACCGTGGCGGACGCGACGGCGAGCCGCGCGTCGTCGAGGGTGGCGAGCACCTGCGGCAGCGCGCCGGCGCCGGAGGCGGCGCGGCTGCGCAGCACCCGGCCGTCGACCAGCACCTCGTTCAGGCCGGGCAGGCGCTCGAGCAGGCGCAGCCCCTCGACGGCATCCTCACCCGAGGTCAGCTCGACGATCACGGCGTCGCCGTGCAGTCCGTCTTTGAGCTGCTCGGGCGAGCCGGTGACCACGACGCGGCCGTGATCGACGATCGCCAGCCGGCTGGCCAGGCGGTCCGCCTCCTCGAGGTAGTGGGTGGTGAGCAGCACGGTCATGCGCTCGACCTTCGCCATCGCCTCGAGCTCGCTCCACATCTCGGCGCGCGCCTCGGGGTCCAACCCCGTGGTCGGCTCGTCGAGGAACAGCACATGAGGCCGGTTCATCAGGCCGATGGCGACGTCGAGCTTGCGCGCCATGCCGCCGGAATAGGTCTTGACCTGACGGCCCCCCGCTTCGGTGAGCGAAAAGCGATCGAGCAGCTCGGCGGCGCGATGCGATGCATCGCGCGAGCGCATCCCCTGCAGCCGCCCGGCGAGCACGAGGTTCTCGCGACCGGTGTCCATCGGATCGGCGACCGACTTCTGCGCGACGAACCCGATCACCCGGCGGACCCGCTCCGGATGCCGCGCCACGTCGATCCCCGCCACCTCGGCCATGCCCGACTCGGCCCGCGACAGGGTCGACAGGATCTTGACCGTGGTCGACTTGCCCGCTCCGTTCGGGCCGAGAAGCCCGAAGATCGTGCCGGCCTCGACCTCGATGCTGAGGCCGTCGAGAGCCTGAACGCGCGGGGCGTGTCGCCCACCCGGATAGCTCTTCCGCAGGTCGCGGGCCACGATGCCGGATGACGTGGATGACATGTGTTGCTCCTCTTCTCTACAGTCGAGGAGGACCTCGACCGACTGTTCGCGCAGCTCCCGTCTTGGGAGGTGTCAGGTTCTGGTGGCCCGGATGTTGACGCATCCGGGTCACCGCTTCGTGATTACTTCGTCGGTTGCTTCGCCAGCTCCTTCGTGGGTGCGAACAGCATCCGGGTCAGCACCAGGAAGAACGTGACCAGGCCGGCCACCAGGGCCAGCCACGACCAGACGAAACCGACCAGGACGCTCAGCACGACGAAGAGCGTGATCGCGACGATCCAGATGATGACCGTGTATAGGCCGAAGCGGGCGGCTGCCACCGGGTCCTGAGAAAAGCGGTCCTCGAGCTCGTACTGCCGGTTCTGGCTCAGCACCCACGGCTTGAGTCGATTCGTCTGCGTGACGCCGAGCGCGATCATCGCCATCGCGCCGGCGATCACCAGGATGACCGCCGCCGCGAGCAGGCCCAGGGGCGCTCGGTGCCAGAAGAAGAACGACCCGTATGCGACGCCCGCGGCCAGAAAGCCGGATGCCGCGCCCCACCGGATGCTTCGTGACAACGGCATCGGGTAGCGCTGCGTGGTCTCCTGGCGGAGGCTGTCGATGACCAGCAGGGCGACCAGAATCGCGAACCCGATGGCCCACAGCTGTGCGTTGAGCGTCGACGCAGTGCGCTGCTGGACCACGTCGAGCACGATGTGCAGCGCGAAGGCAACGACGGCCACCGAGAGCACGCTGGCCCGCACCACGAATCCGGGCTTCGGCCGGACCCGGTGCAGCAGCGCGGCCTGAGCAGCGGCGACTCCTGGAGGCAGCGGGGCGCCTCCCTCACCGCCCAGCCCATCTCCCCCGACAGAGGCGATCAGCTCGGGGATGTCGCCGAGCTCGGCGACCGCGGTGCGGGCCGCGGACGCGGCATCCTTTCCGCTCGCCTGAAGCTCGGCGGAGCGAGCGGCGAGGTTGCCGCGCAGCTCCTCCTTGAGGTCCTGCAGTTCGGGCGTCATGGTGACGCCGGCGAACGCCTCGTCGAGGAGGCGGTGGATGTCTGAGCTGTCGGCGTTCATCGCTCGGTCTCTTTCGGTTGGGTGGTTGGCAGGTTCAGGAGGGTGTTGATGATCTGCTCGGTGGCGGTCCAATCGAGCACGTTCTGGCGGTAGACCGCCCGGCCCGCATCGGTGATGCGGTAGTACTTGCGGCGGCCGCCCTGCGTCTCGTCGCCCCAGTACGCCTCGACGAGACCGTCTTTGGCGAGCCGGCGGAAGGTGGCGTAGAGGGTCGCCTCTTTGATCTCGTACCTGCCGGCCGTGGCATCGCGGATCGTCTTGTAGATCTCGAAGCCGTAGCGGTCGGTGCCGCGCAGCACGCCGAGCACGATGGTGTCGGTGTGGCCCCGCAGCAGATCGGAGGCGAACGCGTCGCCGGTGGCGTCGGATGGCGAAGCGTTCGGCGGCGCCGTGTTCGGTGTCATGTTGAGTACTGTATCAGATCCACTACTGTTCGACAACAAGTCGACGCCAGGAGTGCCACGCGGTCGCATTCAAGGGTTAGCGTCGGACGAGTGACCACTGCACCGATCGTCGAGGTCGACCACTTCCGCATGGACTTCGGCGCCACCACCGTCATCCGCGACCTGTCGTTCGACGTCAAGCGCGGTGAGACCTTCG
>Ga0207698_10000590_pt1 | contig 21162 bp, 15 predicted proteins | sample KBSCornC22_FD_184298 | JGI IMG/M metagenome (GOLD analysis project Ga0207698, IMG submission 184298) | Corn rhizosphere microbial communities from Kellogg Biological Station, Michigan, USA - KBS Corn C2-2 (SPAdes) (version 2) | ecosystem: Host-associated > Plants > Roots > Rhizosphere > Soil ... | reverse complement strand
ACCGGATTTCATGCCGAGCGCACGCCGGCGGGCGCCTGGCTGATCGTACCGGATCCGCCGCCCGTGCCTAGGCTCGCTCCCGTCGCGGCGGTTCCGCCGCCGATCGGCACCGCGCCGCCTCCGCCCGAGCCGGCGGCGGTGCCCGACATCGTGATCGTGGGCACGGCCGGGGGCGGCACTGGCAGGCGCGCCGCCGCCTTTGCCGTGACCACGATCGACCAGCCCGCAATCGAACGGCTCGCGCCCGCGAGCACCGCGGAGGTGCTGCGCCTCGTGCCGGGGCTCACCATCGAAAGCTCGGGCGGCAAGAACGGCGCCAACATCTTCGTGCGTGGTTATCCGTCGGGAGGCGACGCCGAATATGTGACCTTCCAGACGGAAGGTGTGCCCTTCTTCCCTCCGGCGACCTTGTCCTTTCTCGAAAATTCGCAGCTGATCCGGCTGGACGATACGGTGCGCCGGGTCGAAGCCGTGCGCGGCGGGACCGGCGCCCTGTTCGCGTCGGGTCAGCCGGGGGTCACGATCAACATCGTCCAGCGCGAAGGCGGCGCCTCGCTCGAAGGCGAAGCCAAGATCGGGCTGTTCAGCGATGGTGAGAAGCGCGGCGATTATTATCTGTCGGGCCCGCTTGCGCCCGCGACGCACTTCATGGTCGGGGGCTATTATTCGTCGGGCGAGGGCATACGCTCGCCGCGCTTCGATGCGGATCGCGGGGGACAGGTCACCGCCAATCTCCGCCACGATTTCGCCGGCGGCTCGCTCTTGCTGTTCGCGCGCTACCTCGACGATCGCAGCCAATGGCTCCTGCCGATCCCGGTCGAGCAGCATGGCCGCCATATCGGCGCTTATCCCGGATTCGATCCCGGCACGGGCACGCTCGCCGGACCCGACACGCGGGTCGGCAGGCTCAATGACGGCAGCAGCTACGATCTTGCCCATGGGCGTGGCGCGCGCATCATCAACCTGGGCGGCAATCTGGAAGCCCATCCCGCTCAGGCGCTCACGCTGCGCGACAAGATGAGCTGGCTTGCCGGTCACGCCGATACGACCGGGCTGGTCTCCAGCAACGTGCCGCCGGTTAGCGCCGCCGATTATGCGAAAGGGCTGGGCGGAACGCTCGGGACGCTCCGCTTCGCCGCCGATGGCAGCCCCGTCTCGCCCGCCCAGCCGGTGGTCGAGGCGGGACTCTGGAGCGTGTCCAAGCGCATCACCGCCTTGGTCAACGATACCACCCTCGAATGGCGCGCGGGGCCGAGCAAGGCGACGATCGGCCTGTACGACACCCATTATACGTCGCGAGACTGGTGGACTCTGGGCAACGAACTGTTGCTCACCGCCGCACCCAATGCGCGGCGGCTGAACATGACGCTCGCCGACGGGTCGATCGTCACGCGCGACGGTTTCACCAGCGGCTCGAGCTTCGTGGTCAATGCGCGCTATCGCGGCGACGATCTCGCTTTCTATGCCGTGGACGAACTGCAGCTGACGCCAAACCTGCGCGCCGACGCAGGCATTCGCCACCAGCGCCATTCGGTCGACGGGACGATCGGGAATGAACGCCCCTCCGGCCCGAGTGGCCCCGATGGCAACCTCGCCACGCTCTACGATAATCACGATATGATGCTCGACGGCACCGACCGGCCGCTGCGCTATCGTGGCCAGGCCTGGTCGTGGACGATGGGCATCAATTACGACCTGAGCCCCGACCTCGGCGCCTTCGCGCGCTTCAGCCGCGGACACAGCTTCCCCTTCTTCGACAATCTGCGTGACGGGATCGACGTGGCGCCCAGCGTCGATACGATCGAAGGCGGGCTCAAGCTGACCACCCGCCCGCTCGCTTTCTATGCGACCCTGTTCCGCAACCGCTTCGAGGGCCTCGCCACCACCGTGATCTCGCAAGGCGCACCGATCGCCTCGATCGGCGGCGCGCGCGCGACGGGCATCGAACTGGAAGGCGTGATGCGGCCGGCCAGGGGGATATCGGTGACCTTTTCCGGATCATGGCTCGACGCGCGCTATCGTCATTTCTTCACCGATGCCGGCGCCACCGATCTCACCGGCAATCGCGTCCAGCGCCAACCCGTCTGGCAATGGCGCGTCATGCCCAACTGGGATTTCACCCTCGCGGGCCGGACGGGCGCGCTGCACGCCACTTTCAGCTACATGGGCGACCGCTGGTCGGACGTGCAGAACCAGCAATTGCTGCCCCATTTCTACAAGTTCGATGCCGGCGCGACGCTGGACGTCACGCGCCGTCTGCGGATCGAGCTGGTGGCGGACAATCTCACCAACGTGATCGGCCTGACCGAGGGCAATCCCCGCACCGTCGGGTCGCAGGGGAGCGGCCCGATCTTCGCCCGCCCCATTCCCGGCCGCTCGGCCGAGATCAGCGCACGCCTGAGTTTCTGACGATGAGCGCGCGTCCCCCTCCCCGCAGTCCGCCCTAGCGGCAGCCCGAACTCCGAACAGGCCGCTCCCAAATCGCGCGCACCCGCGTCGCGAGCCGGCGGCTCATTGCCTGTCGAAAACGCCCCCCAAGGAAGGAACCAAAATGAAGAGTCTGAATCTCCGCGCTGCAGCAATCCTGCTGCTGTCGGGTACCGCGCTCGGAGGCTCGCCCGCTTTCGCGCAGGACGCCGCCCAGCCTGCACCGGCCTCCGCCGGTTCGCCGGGCGCCCCGCCCGCGTCGGACGCGGCGGCGCAGGTCGACGAGATCGTCGTCACCGGCAACGCCAATCGCGAGGGCCAGCGCAAGCTCGACGCCAGCTATTCCATCTCGACCGCGAGCGAGCAGCAGATCCGCGAGGTCCAGCCCATCTCGACCGCCGCCCTGCTCAAGATCGTTCCCGGCGTCTGGACCGAGACGTCGGGCGGCGAGACCGGCGCCAACGTCTTCATCCGCGGCTTTCCCTCGACCGGGGACGCGCCGTTCCTGACGATCGAGATGAACGGATCGCCGATCATCGCGCCCTCCTCGCTTTCCTTCCTGGAAGACAGCTCGCTGTTCCGCATCGACGACACGGTGCAGCGCGTCGAGGTGCTGCGCGGCGGCCCCAGCCCGATCTTCGCCAACGGCCAGCCCGGCGCCACCACCGACTTCATCCTGAAGGAAGGGACGCAGGATCCGCGCTTCTCGGTCCGCGGCACCTATGGCACCGAAGGCATGTATCGCGGCGACGTCGTCGCGCAGGGTCCGCTCGGCGAGGACACGACCTATATGGTCGGCGGCTTCTATCGCTACAGCAAGGGCTTCCGCCACACCGGTTTCCGGGGTGACGATGGCGGGCAGGTCACGGCCAGCGTCACGCACAAGTTCGATGCCGGCAAGCTGACGGTCTATGGCCGCTACCTGGACGACACCAACGCCTTCTATACGCCGATGCCCCTGCTCCAGCAGGACGGCAAGTTCCACACCTTCCCCGGCTTCGATGCGCGCGACGATACATTGGTCGGCCGGGCGATCGAGCATACGCAGATCGAGATCGCACCCGGCGTGAATGGCGGTCCGACGCAGAAGAAGGATATCGATCTGTCCAAGGGGCGCGGCGCCAACATCTTCACCGGCGGAAGCGTGTTCAATTACGACTTCGGCGGGCTGGTGCTCCAGAACAACATCAACTTCACCAAGGGTCATGCCGACACCTACGCCCTCTTCACGGGCAGCAATCCGCAGTCCGCGGCCGACTATCTGGGCGCTGCCGGCGGGCCGGGCACGGTGACCTTCGCCGGCACCGGCCAGGCGGTCGCGCCGACGCAGCAGGTGATCCAGGCGGGCATCTGGTCGGTGCAGAAGCATATCCAGAGCTTCACCGACGAGCTGAAGCTCAGCCACGAGCTGTTCGACGGCAATACGCTGACCGTCGGCGGCTATTATTCGCACGTGAAGGACCATGACGTCTGGTATCTGGGCAACAGCGTGCTGCTCGCGCTCGAGCCGCAGGCGCGCCTGCTGAACGCTAGCCTCGCCAACGGCACGATCCTGACGCGCAACGGCTTCACCAGCGCCAACAGCTATGACGTCAATGCTCGGTACCGCAGCGACAATGCCGCGGGCTATGTCAGCGATGAATGGAAGATCGGCGATCTTCGCCTCGACGGCGGCCTCAGGGTCGAGCATGTGAAGCTGCACGACACCTATGAGAATAGCAGCAGCGGCGATCTCGATCAGAATCCGCTGACCGCCTACAACAACAATGCCACCTATCTGAACGGTACTTTCACCACCGTCGGCTACAGCAAGACCCAGGTCAGCTGGACTGCGGGCCTGGACTATGCCTTCAATCCGCACCTGAACGGCTTTCTGCGCGCGAACAGCGGCGCACTGCTGCCCCAGTTCGACGACCTGCGCGGCAATGCGGCGACGCCGAACCTGATCAAGCCGCAGAAGGCACGGCAATATGAAATCGGGCTCAAGACCTCGACCCATTTCTATGACCTGTTCCTGACCGGCTTCTACAATCGCTTCCACAACCTCCTCTTCCAGGACATCATCCAGAATCCCGACGGGACCACGACCAATCGCGTGCTGTTCGGCGGGTCGCGCGCTTACGGCCTGGAGTTCGAAGGCGCGGTGCGGCCCTTCGCCGGCTTCCAGCTCGCGACGCGCGGCGTGATCCAGAACGGCAAGCTCAAGGATTTCGGGGCGAATACCGGGCATGACGTGGCACGCCAGCCGCGTTTCCTGGCATCCCTGATCCCGTCCTACAGCTTCCACACCGGCTGGGGCGAGGCGCGGCTGTTCGGCACCTACACGCACGTCGGCAACCGCTATGCCGACATCGAGAACAAGCAGCCGCTCGGCAAATATGACACGCTGGATCTCGGCGCCTCGATCGACATCAACGACCGCTTCTCGATCCAGGCGACGGTCGAGAATGTCACCAACACGCTGGCGCTGACCGAAGGCAATATCCGTACGGTCGGTTCGGCCAATGCCAACGGCTATTTCCTGGGCCGCCCGATCTTCGGCCGGCATGCGACGATCACCGCCGCCTTCAAGTTCTGATAGCCCCCACTGCCGGCCGGTGCGTTGTGCGCCGGCCGGACCTTTTCGGATTTCGACGCCATGCCCGCAAACCTGCTCAGGACGTCCTTGCTCGCGCTGGCGATTGCCGCCGCCCCTGGTGCGGCAACGCCGCCGCGGCCGGTGCATCCGGCATCCATGATCTCATCCCCGGTCTCACCGGCGGATCTTTACGGGGCGCTGTTCGAAGCAGTGCAGACCGAACGCGTCTTTCCCGACAGCAAGACCTTCGTCGACATGGTCCCGCGCGTCCCGCCGGAACGGATCATGGCCGATTATGCGCGGGAAAAGCCGCAGGGCCGCGAGGCGCTTGCTGCCTTCGTGGCCGACCATTTCGCACCGGCCGGCGAGCCGGCGAGGCCGACCATGCGCGAGCATATCCGTGCGCTATGGCCGCTGCTCGGCAAGCCGCCGATCGCGCAGCCCGAGGGCTCATCGGCATTGACGCTGCCCGCGGCCTTCGTGGTGCCGGGCGGGCGCTATCAGGAATTCTATTACTGGGACACCTACTTCACGATGCTGGGGCTCAAGGCCGACCGGCAACAGGCGATGATCGATTCGATGCTCGCCAACTTCGTCTCGCTGATCGAACGCTACGGCCATATCCCGAACGGAACGCGCACTTATTATCTTTCGCGCTCGCAGCCGCCTTATTTCGCGCTGATGCTCGATCTGTCGGAGGATCGTGATCCCGCGCTGGCCCGGCGCCGGCTCGCCGCGCTGAAGGCGGAGCATGCTTATTGGATGGCGGGCAGCGCCCGCCTGAAGGCGGGATTTTCCTGCCAGCATGTGGTGCGCATGCCCGACGGCAGCCTGCTCAACCGATATTGGGATGCGCGCGACACGCCGCGCGACGAATCCTATGCGGAGGATCGCGCCACCGCCGCCGCGGCCCCGCGCGCGGCGGGCGAGGTCAATCGCGACCTGCGCGCCGCGGCCGAAAGCGGATGGGATTTCGGCTCGCGCTGGCTTGCCGACGGACGCACATTGTCCACCATTCACACGACCGACCTGGTCCCGATCGATCTCAACAGCCTGATGTGGAACCTGGAACGGTCGATCGCGCGCCGCTGCTTGGCCCTTGGCGACAGGGCCTGCGCGCGCGCTTTCGAACGCAAGGCGGACCTGCGTCGCGCGGCAATGTTCAAATATCTGTGGGACGCACGCGAGCGGCGCTTCGCGGATTATGATCGCAAGGCCCAGGCGCCGACGCCCATCATCTCGGCGGCCGTGCTCGAGCCCCTGTTCGTCGGCCTTGCGACGCCCGAACAGGCGCATGCGACCGCACGACTGGCAGAGGCGCGATTGATCGCGCCGGGCGGCCTGCGTACCTCCACCGTACGGACAGGCCAGCAATGGGACGATCCGAACGGCTGGGCACCGCTGCAATGGATCGCGATCGAAGGGCTGGAGCGCTATGGCGAAAAGAAGCTCGCGCATGACATCGCGCTGCGCTGGCTGGACACGGTTGCCGCCTTCTACACGCGCACCGGCCGCCTGATCGAGAAATATGATGTAGAGGAGCGCAAGGCCGGCGGCGGCGGCGAATATGTCGTACAGGACGGCTTCGGCTGGACCAACGGCGTGACGGCAGCGCTGATGGATCGCTACGGCTATGACGATCGCGCCACCGCCCGCGCGGCGGAATGATCTCCATCACAAGGCCCGCGTCCGCGGCAGGCAACTTCAGCCCCCGGCCTCGTGATGAGGAAAGGAGCCGACACGACCGATTTCGAAAGAATGAGCGTTATTTGGCGACAGCCATAAGCGGCGCGGGATGGTGCGCGCGGAACAATTTGCCGCGTTCCGTAATCAGCACCACCACGAGCGCGGTCGATCCCAGCAGGAAATAACCGAGCGTAAGCGGCAGCACCGTGCCGTTGAACGACTGTCCGATCACCAGGCCGAGCAGCACGCCACAGCAGGTCGAGATAAAGCCCTGCACTGAAGAGGCCGTCCCGGCGATCTCGCCGACATTCTCCATCGCCATCGACCCGAAATTCGAGCCGAGCAGGCCGAAGCAGAACATGGTCGCGAACTGGAACAGGGCGAAGCTCAGGATCGTCTCATGGCCGATCCAGGCGAACAGGCTATGGACGCCGGCGACCGAAATCATTCCGATCAGCGCACTGTGCGATACCTTGCGCGTGCCGAGCCGCTCGACGATGCGCGAATTGACGAAAGCGGCGACCGCCATCGACAGGCCGATGCCGGCGAACACCAATGGAAAGCGATTGGGCGCGTGGAACACGTCCTGGAAGATCTGCTGGACCGAATTGATGAAGCCCATCAGCGCGCCGAATACCAAGGTGATCGACAAGGTATAGCCAAGCGCGCTGCGGTCGGTCAGCGTGCGCCGAACCGCCTGGCCGATCACGCGCGGCGACAGCGGCCGGCGATGTTCGGGATGCAGCGTCTCGCCCAGCTTGAGCCCCAGCACGGTCGCGACCAGCAGCGCGAACGCGGCGAGGAAGAAGAAGATCATCCGCCAGCTGCCCAACAGCATGATGCCCTGGCCGATACTGGGTGCGAAGATCGGTACCATCAGGAAGACCATGAACGAGGTCGACATGACACGCGCCATCTGGCGCCCCGAATAGCAGTCGCGCACGATCGAGATGGTGAGCACGCGGCTCGACGCGCCGGCAATGCCCTGCAGCAGCCGCGCCGCCAGCAGCAAGGGGAAGCTGCGCGCGAAACCGGCCAGGATGCTGAGCGAGGCGAACAGCAGCATGCTCGGCACCAGGACCGCCTTGCGCCCGAACCGGTCCGACAAGGGACCGTAAACGATCTGCGCCAGGCCGAAGCCGAACACATAGATCGCGATCACCAGTTGCTGCTGGTTTTCGTTGGCGACGTTCAGCGATCGGCCGATGTGCGGCAATGCCGGCAGCATTGAATCGATGCCGAGCGGCGTCACCGCCATCAAGGCCGCGATCAGCGCGACGAACGGCCCGAAGCGCAGTCCGGACCCGGCGCCATCCGGCGCGGGAGGAGAGGCGTTGGCAATGGGCATGAACCGAGCCTATGGCTACTCGGCTGCGGCGCGGCAAGCCGCAGATACAAGAAAAACGGCCGCGCGCTGGAGAGCGCACGGCCGTCGAGTCGATCATTTCCCCTGGAAAGGTCGGGGAGAAGAAAAGCTTAAGCGGTCGCCTTCGGCTTGCGACCCGGCTTGGCGCCGCCCGTACGGGGCTTGCGGCCAAGACCGATCTTGTGCGCGAGCGCGCGACGCTGCTCGGCATAATTGGACGCGACCATCGGGTAATCGCGCGGCAGGCCGAACGCTTCGCGATAGCTTTCCGGGCTGTAGCCATGCTGCGAGATGTGACGACGCAGCATCTTGTACTGCTTCCCGTCGATCATGCTGATCAGATAATCGGGCTTGATCGACGCCCGGACCGAAACGGCACCCTTCGGCTTCTCAGCCTGGGGCTCGGGCGCGGCGGTGCCGACCTGCGACAGCGCACTAAAGACGCTCTGGATCAGCGCGCCCACTTCGGCGGTCGGGACACTGTTGTTGCTGACATGTGCCGCAACAATGTCCGCAGTGAGGGTAATCAATTCCTGATTGTCGTTCGCCACGTTAATACTCCTTGGGGGACGGCGGCATATAGACATGATTCGTTTCTTTGCCAGCCGGTTGGCGCCCTCAACTGTAATTTTTCGCGACGAATGCAGCGACGGATAGGACCAGTGCAGGCAAAGCAATCGCGCGCGTTGCAAAGCTGCCAGGCCTTCCCATATCCGCCGCCGAGCGGAGACATGCATAAATGAGCGAAGACAAGATCGGCTGGCACGGAACGACCATCCTGTCGGTCAGGAAAAACGGAAAGGTCGTCGTCGCCGGCGACGGCCAGGTCAGCCTCGGCAACACGGTAATCAAGCCCAACGCCCGCAAGGTCAGGCGGCTGGGCGACGGATCGGTGATCGGCGGCTTCGCCGGCGCCACCGCCGACGCCTTTACCCTGTTCGAACGGCTCGAGCGCAAGCTGGAGCAGCATCGCGGCCAGCTGCTGCGCGCTGCCGTCGAGCTCGCCAAGGATTGGCGGACCGACAAATATCTGCGCAACCTGGAAGCGATGATGATCGTCGCCGACAAGGAGGTCACCTTGATCCTGACCGGCAATGGCGACGTGCTCGAGCCCGAAGCAGGGATCGCGGCGATCGGATCGGGCGGCAATTACGCGCTCTCGGCGGCCAAGGCGCTGGTCGATTACGAGCAGGATGCGGAGACGATCGCGCGCAAGGCGATGGGCATTGCGAGCGAGGTCTGCGTCTTCACCAACGGCAATCTGACCGTCGAGACGATGGACGCGGCTTCCTGAACTCCCCTTCCGCTTGGCGGTTGGGGTCAGGGGAGGGAAGACTCCCCGCCTCACCCGAAATGAAACACCCCTCCCCCAACCCCTCCCGCAAGCGGGAGGGGAGAAGAGTCAGAAAATGAACGACGCACTTACCCCCAAAGCCATCGTCGCGGCGCTGGACGAACATATCATCGGGCAGGACGACGCCAAGCGCGCAGTCGCGGTCGCGCTGCGCAATCGCTGGCGCCGGCAGAAGCTCGCGCCCGAATTGCGCGACGAGGTCAGCCCCAAGAACATCCTGATGATCGGGCCGACCGGCTGCGGCAAGACCGAGATCAGCCGCCGCCTCGCCAAGCTGGCCGACGCCCCCTTCGTCAAGGTCGAGGCGACCAAATTCACCGAGGTCGGCTATGTCGGTCGAGACGTCGAGCAGATTGCGCGCGACCTGGTGGAGGAAGCGATCCGGCTCGAGAAGGAGCGCCGCCGCGCCGCGGTCAAGGACAAGGCGGAGGAAGCGGCAATGGGCCGCCTGCTCGACGCGCTGGTCGGCAAGGATGCGTCCGAAGCGACGCGCGCTTCCTTCCGCCAGCGGTTCGAGGATCGCCATCTCGACGATCGCGAGATCGAGGTCGAGCTCGAGGATGCCGGCGGCATGCCGATGGAGATTCCCGGCGCCGGCGGGCAGGTCAGCATGATCAACCTCGGCGACATCATGGGCAAATTGGGCGGCGGACGCATGAAGCGGCGCAAGCTGTCGGTCCGCGCCGCCTGGAACAAGCTGGTCGAGGAGGAAGCCGATAAGCGCCTCGACCAGGAGGATGTCGCGCGGGTGGCGCTGGCCGATGCGGAGGCGAACGGCATCGTCTTCCTCGATGAGATCGATAAGATCGCGGTCAGCGACGTGCGCGGCGGGTCGGTCAGCCGCGAAGGCGTGCAGCGCGACCTGCTGCCTTTGATCGAGGGCACCACGGTCGCGACCAAATATGGGCCGATGAAGACCGACCATGTGCTGTTCATCGCATCAGGTGCCTTCCATGTCGCCAAGCCGAGCGACCTGCTGCCCGAGTTGCAGGGCCGCCTGCCGATCCGGGTCGAGCTGAAGCCGCTCACTGAGCAGGATTTCGTGCGGATCCTGTCGGACACGCGCGCCTCGCTGACCGAGCAATATCGCGCGCTGATCGCGACCGAGCAGGTCGAGCTGGAATTCAGCGAGGACGGCATCGCCGCGGTCGCGCGAACCGCCGCGCAGGTGAATGAAAGCGTCGAGAATATCGGCGCACGCCGGCTGCAGACGGTGATGGAGAAATTGCTGGAGGATATCAGCTTCCACGCCGAGGAGCGGACCGGCACCACGCTGAAGGTCGATGCGGCCTATGTCGAGGCGCAGCTGGCCGACATCGCGCGGAACACCGACCTCAGCAAATATGTGCTGTAAGGCGGCGCGGCCGAAAATCGTCGCCTGATCGGATCAAACACCGCCGCCGGCCGATTGACTCGGCCGGCGGATGATCCGAGCCTCCTCGCAAGAGGGGGGCGCCATTTGAGAACCGCATTTTGTGCAGCTTTGGCCTTGGCCATGACGGCGTCCGCTGCCCAGGCCGCGCGCGCCAAGCTCGACCAGCCCGCGCCCGACTTTCGCGTCAAGACGCTGACCAAGGAGAAGATCGATCTCGCCTCGCTCAAGGGCAAGGTGATCGTGATCAATCGCTGGGCGACATGGTGCGTGCCATGCCGCGAGGAATTCCTGCTGTTCGAAAAATATATGCCGTTCCGCGCGAAATACGGCTTCACCGTGATCGCGATCGAAACCGGCGGCGCGGAGGGCGGCAGCGCGATGCGCAAGCTCGCCGAACTCGTCCATTTCCCGGTCGTGCTCGACGATCAGGCGCATGCCGATGCCTATCCGGTCATCAACAACGGCGTTCCCACCAATTACGTCATCGATCGTGCAGGTGTCGTCCGCTACGCCAAAGCCGGCGCGTTCGAGCTGGACGAGCTGGAGAAGATCGTGGTTCCGCTGCTCAAGGAGGATGGACCGGACGACGCGGCTCCGGCCACCCCCGCCGCAGCGCCCGCCAAGTAGCCGCTCGACACCGTCACATTATCCCGCCACAGCCGGCAGCCATGTCGCTGACCGAACGCATTCTCGCCCCCGTCGCCGCCTGGATCATCGCCACCATCTCGGCCGGCGGCTATCTCGGCATCGTGCTGCTGATGGGAATCGAGAGCGCGTGCATCCCACTCCCGTCCGAAATCATCATGCCTTTCTCAGGCTATCTGGTCTCGACCGGACGGTTCGACCTTTTGCTGGTCGCCACGGCGGGCGCGATCGGGTGCAATGTCGGATCGATCGTCGGCTATGAAGTGGGCCGGCATGGCGGCCGCGCCTTCGTCGAGCGCTGGGGCCGATATGTGCTGCTCAACATGGAGCATCTGGCGCAGGCCGAGCGCTTCTTCGCGCGCTGGGGCAGCATCACCGTGCTGGTCTGCCGGCTGCTGCCCTTCGTCCGCTCCTTCATCGCTTTCCCCGCGGGGGTGGCGCGCATGCCGCTCGTGCGGTTTCACATTTATACGTTCGTCGGCTCCTGGCCCTGGTGCTTCGCGCTGGCCTGGGTCGGCATGAAGCTGGGCGCGGCCTGGCGAACCGACCCTAGATTAAGCCATATCCTTCATTATGCCGATGCGGCGGTGATCGCGGCAATCGGCGCGGGCATTGTCTGGTTCGTGTGGAACCAGCTGAGAAAGCACGCATAGCGAAGCCGGGAGGCAGGGATGGTCTCAACCAAAAAGCGGCTTGCCTCCCTGCTGATCCTGCTTGCCGCCGCTACGACGGGACACGCATCGCCGCTCCAGACCAAGGTCGATGCGGCGGTGCATCGGCTGATGTCGACGACGCGCGCCAAGGGTCTGGCGCTGGCGATCATCGATGGCGGCGAGGTGATTTCCGCTCAGGCCTATGGTGTTCGCAACGTGCAAGGCGATCCGCTCCGCACCGATACGGTGATGTATGGTGCGTCGCTGACCAAGACGGTGTTCGCTTATTCGGTGCTGCAACTGGTCGATCAGGGGAAGATCGCGCTCGACACGCCGCTGGCCGACTATCTCGACAAGCCGCTCACGGATTACGACACGAACGCCATCTATCCCGACAAATATGGGCCTTACCGCGATCTCGCCAGCGATCCGCGCTGGCGCCGGATCACGGCGCGCCAGGTGCTGACCCATTCGACCGGCTTTCCCAATTTCTGGTGGGACGAGCCCGACCGGAAATTGCGGATCCATTTCGATCCGGGCACGCGCTACAGCTATTCCGGCGAAGGCATGATCCTGCTCCAGTTCGTGATCGAGAATGGCCGCAAGGATCGCGGACTGGGGCTCGACCTGGGCGCGCTCACGCAAGCCAATTTCGACCGACTGGGCATGACCCGCACCAGCCTGAAGTGGCGATCCGACTTCAGGCCCAATTTGGCGGACGGCTTCAACGACCGCGGCGAGGCCGTGCCGCACGATGAGCGATCCAAGGTCCGCGTCGCCGGGTCGATGGACACGACCATCGCCGATCTGTCCAAATTCTTCGCCGCGCTGGTGCGGCATGACGGCCTCAGCACGGGCTCATGGGCCGAGATGGTGAAGCCCCAGCTCCAGATCGGCACCGCACACCAATTCCCCAATTTCGCACACGAGCTTCCGGCCGAGCGCCAACGCAAGGACCTGTTCGCGGGACTGGGCGTGATCACCTTCACCGGCCCGCAGGGTCCCGGCTTCTTCAAAGGTGGGCATGACGGCCAGACCGCGAATAGCGTCGTCTGCCTCGAGAAGAGCCGCAAATGCGTGCTGATCCTGTCCAACGACGTCCGCGCCGAAGCGGGGTTCGCCGATCTGGTTCATACCATCCTGGGCGACACGGGCGTGCCCTATGACTGGGAATATGGGGATCGCGCCGGCAAATCCTGACTGCTGATCCCCCAATCCTCCCCCGCCAGGGGGAGGTGGCAGGCGCAGCCTGCCGGAGGGGGAGGACGCGAGCCGCTGGGGGCTCTGCCCCCTGCCGTGCCTTTGCAACCCATCGACGGCTACGAGTTGAGCGCATCGCTGACCTCCCCCTCCGACGCCTTTGGCGCCACCTCCCCCTGGCGGGGGAGGATTGATGGGTTTGGCTAGACCGACAGTTTCGGATCCCCTTCCAGGATACGCTGCTCCAGCTTGGGTCTGCCGCCATGCCAGCGTTCGGCGCGATGGACCACGCGATAGCGGATCGGGCCGCCGTCAGGGGTCTGCGCGCGCGTGATCGGGCGCGGGATGCAGACGAACTCGGTCTCGATCGCTTGCGCGCTAGCGGTTACCACCGAATAACCGTGGCCGCCCATGTCGACGAATTCCAGATGTGGGGCATTGTCGGGGTTGGTGAGCGCACGGGCGCGGTCGATATCGCCCGATCGCGCATATTCGAGCGCGCTCCGGACGCCCCGCTTGATCGCCAGGTTGATCGTCGCGTCCTTGGTGCCATCCGCGCGTTCGACCGTGAAAACCGGGCGCAACTTGTGGCCTTTAAGCCCATATTCGAGCGACTCGGCCAAGCCCGGGGCGGAGATCGAGCCAGTGATGAAGGTGACGCCGACCGGGTCGAATTTCCGCGGCGGCAAGGTCTTGGCGGCATAGCCCGCCCAGAAACTGTGGCGATCGCCCGAGACGGTGACGAAACCGTCTATCCCGGCGTCACGGACGACATCGTAGATCTCGGCGCGTTCGACGAACGACGCGCTGAAGTCGCCGGCGCCGAAGGTGGCATAGCCATCAACCCACGGCGTCGTAAGACCTGCGGGCAGGTTCTGCGGATCGGTCCGCATATCGAGCGTGCCGTTGGTCGCCCCCCAGATCTTCCAGGTCGCGGTCGACCCCTTCAGGCGGTCCTTGAGCCAGGCCTTCTGGGTGGCGCCCAGCACGGTGAAAGGCGCCTCGTCCTTGCGGAAATTGGGAATCGACTTGCCGGCGAAAGGGATAGTGGCGGGCGGCTTGCCCCCGTCACAAGCACGTCCGCCGTCGAGTATCTCCATCACCTGCTGTGAGCAGAGGAAGGGAAAATCGCCAAAGTCGACCGCCTGGACTTCAGCCCGATTGATGGGGTGCCGCATCGTATAGCTGTGGAAATCGGTCAGGATCAGCTCGACATGGCGGCCGTAACGCTGCGCGCGATAGGCGGTCATGCTGCCCACTGCGACGCGGTTGTTCGGCTCGTCGCCGAAGCCCTCCTCGTCGAGCCTGGTGATCGGGGCATTGGTCACGGCCGGCGGCGCGAACCGGTCCAGCCCGGGTCCGGACGCCTTGCGCACGCGCGACGGTATATATTCCCACCAAGCCTGATTGGCGGCGACGCGCAGCGCCTGGGCGGGCTCGGGCGGACCGCCGCCATAGGTGATGAAGCTCTGCCAGCCCTGCCAGGAGAATTCGTGATTGTCGCCGATGCAGATGAAGGGGAAATGCGCCCGAGCATCCTGCACGTCGGGGTCGTGGATGTGCGCGCGATAGACCATCCGATAGCCCTCCAGCGTGGTCGGCACGTGGAAATCGCCGACCTTGCGCGCGTCGGGGATGCGGCCGATGTCGTAGACCGTCCGGTCATAGCGATGCGGCAGTTCGTCAGGATATTCGACGACCTCATAGATGAAGTCGCCCAGGTGAAGAACGAAGCCGAGCCTTTGCTCCGGCGGTGCCTTCTCATCCTCCCAGATCATGCGCCGATAGGCATTTTGCGCGCCTTCGTTGACGCTCTGGCAGGAGACGAACGCGAAGCGGACGCTGCGCGGATCGTCGTCGCGCGGCGCGGTGATCGTCCGGCCGACACGGCTGCCATGACCGCTCTCGTCGGTGAAGCGGTACCAGTAGACAGTCGCGGGCTTGAGCCCGGCGACCAAAGCACGGCAGGTCCAGTCCGCTTCGGCCAGGGCCGGGACTGTTTTCTCGGCGACCACCTGTCGGAAATCGGGATCGAGCGCGACTTCGGCGGTCAGCGTCGCGCTGGCCTCCCCCGGGAAGGGTCGCCGCGTCCACAGGATGACGCTGTCGGGCATGGGATCGCCCGACGCGACGCCCTCTGGATAAACGGAGCGATTCTCGCGCCAGGCGACGCGCGATGCGGCTGCCGTCCGCCTCGCCCACAATAGGGTCGCGCCCATGGTTGCAGCCGTGGTCACGAATTCGCGACGATTCACTCTGTCCATGTCGGTCCCCAGCTGTTCGCTTTCGGGAGAACAAGGGTTCAAGGCGAGCGGCACAAGGGCGAGGTCATGAAAGGCCAAGAAAGCCGGCCGGAATACCCCGCGTCGCCGCTTTGCGTGCGTTGGACGCTGTCAGAGCTTCGAGGCGCATCGCTGTCCTCCCCCTCCGACGCCTTCGGCGCCACCTCCCCCCCGGGCGGGGGAGGATTACTTTGCCTTGAGCGGCCAGCGTCCAACGGTTTCGTGGTGCGTCAGCCCGATATGACTGTCGATCAGCACGAATTCGTCGACCACCCAGGTGATCGGATCGATCTCTTTCTCTGGCATTGGCTGTCCGCCGTAGAGCAAGGTCACATGCGGACTGAACCGCTGGCCGGTGACAAAGTCCACGCCAGCGCTTTTCATGGCGAATCCCAGCCGCTCACGGAACATCCTCAATGCATCGAGCGGCTCGCTCGGTCGCAGCAGCGCTGAACCTGCCCCTCCCACCGCGCGATCGAAAATGACATGCATCGGCGGCATTACGACAGACTGGGCTACGTCCGCCGCCTCCTCGACAAGGCCATCGGGGACCACGCCTTTCCAAACCAGGGCCAGCAGCGAAATGTGGAGCCGATGGACCCGAACAGGTGTGCCCCCGAGGCTCAGCGAAGCGGTCAGATCCATAATCTCGCGCGCCTTTTCCTGGGGCGGGCGGATAGCAAAGAACAGGCTATGCAATCCCGGGCGGGGATCCGAAGCAGGAACACTCGACATGACGATCTCCTTTCCGACTCGAGGAATGTTCCTATTATGTTCTCATCAAACACCGATGCAAATCGCGCCGAGATTGACGCATCCGCCAGCCTCTCCCATGCCTTGCGGGGGAGGAATGGATGGCCGACGTGAAGCTGCATCAGAGCTGGCTGGAGCCGCTCAAGGGCGAGTTCGACAGCCCTTATATGCAGGCACTGCGGCAGTTCCTCGTCGCCGAGAAGCAGGCGGGCAAGCGCATCTTCCCCAAGGGCAATGAATGGTTCCGCGCGCTCGACCTCACCCCGCTGGAGGAGGTGCGTGTCGTGATCCTCGGCCAAGACCCCTATCATGGCGAGGGCCAGGCGCACGGCCTGTGCTTCTCGGTCCAGCCCGGAGTCCGCACGCCGCCAAGCCTGGTCAATATCTACAAGGAGATGGAGGCCGACCTCGGCATTCCGCCCGCACGCCACGGTTTCCTCGAACATTGGGCGAACCAAGGCGTGCTGCTCCTGAACGCAGTGCTGACGGTGCAGATGGGCATGGCGGCATCGCATCAGGGCCGCGGCTGGGAGCGCTTCACCGATGCGATCATCCGGCTGATCAACGCACGCGCGGAGCCGGTCGTGTTCATGCTGTGGGGCAGCTATGCGCAGAAGAAGGCGGCGTTCGTCGACAGCGTCGACAAGGGCGGGCGCCACCTTGTCCTCAAGGCGGCGCACCCCTCCCCGCTTTCGGCCCATTCGGGCTTCTTCGGCTGCGGCCATTTTTCAAAGGCCAATGCCTTCCTGAAGGCGCAGGGGCAGAAGCCGATCGACTGGCGATTGCCGGAGCGGGTTTAGTCCAACCCCGTTCGGGCTGATGCCTTCGACGTTGCTCAGGAGAGCCTTGTCGAAGTCCTGCTTTTTCTTCTGATATCGGAAGAAGAAGGACGGCCTTTCGGCAAGCTCAAGCCGAACGAATTAGCCTCAGCGATGCGTGCTGTTGAGCATGTGGAAAGTCTGCTCGAACCGCCCTTCCTCGGCCGCCTTGCGCAGGAAATCGACGCGTGCGACCGCATTCTCGGGCGGTGTCGGCACGGCTTCGAAATTGGCCATCGTCTCGGCGATATAGGCCTCCAGCGGCATCATTTGCGGATCGTCGGCCTGGCCCGGCATCAGATCGGTCTGCACGCCGGGGGGCACGATCTCGATCACCTCGACATTCGTGTCCTTGAGCTGCTCGCGCAGCGACAGCGAGTAGCTGTGGATCGCCGCCTTGGTCGCATTGTAGGTCGGCGTCTTGGCCAGCGGCACGAAGGCGAGGCCCGACGAAACGGTCATGATCGTCGCATGATCCTGAGCCAGCAAATGCGGCATCAGCGCCGCGATCAGACGGATCGGGCCGAGCAGATTGGTGGTGACGATCGCCTCGGCCACGGCGAGATCCTGCGCCGTCAGATCCTCCGCGGCCATGATGCCGGCATTGTTGATCACGACGTTGAGGTCAGGATGCTCGGCGGTCACACGGCGCGCGAAATCCTGGATCGCGTCGGCATCCTGCACGTCGAGCGGATATCCGACCATGCCGGGATTGGCCGCCAGCACCTCGTCGATCGCGGGCTGCCTGCGCCCGGTGATGATGACCTTGTTGCCCCGCCGGGCGAACTCTTCCGCAAAGCGGCGGCCGAGCCCGCTATTGCCGCCGGTGATGAGGATCGTGTTGCCGCTGATTCGCATGACATGCCCTTTCGCATTGGTGATTGCGCGGACGATCCATCTAGTTCAATACTCTCTTTTGGAAAGTAGGCACTTCAAAGTTCGATACTTACCAAAAAGAGAGTATGAATGACGCAGCCGAAGCCTTATCCGGCCGAGAGTGATCCCAAGGTCGAAGCGCTGGTCAACGAGCTGATCGGACGCGTCGCGGACAAATGGACGATGCTGATCCTCGAGGTCCTGGAGGAGCATGGCGAATTGCGCTTCACCCGCATCGGCGAACGCGTGCCGGGCATCAGCCAGAAGATGCTGACCCAGACGCTGAGGCAGATGGAACGCGACGGGCTGGTGATCCGCACCGTCCATCCGGTCGTGCCGCCCCATGTCGACTATCGTCTGACCGAGCTTGGCGGCAGCCTGAGCGAGGCCTTTTGCGGCGTTTGGCACTGGGCGGAAAAGCATTTGTCCGCCGTCGAGCAAGCGCGACGCGCCTTCGACCTGCGGACGGGTTGATCCCGTCACGCCTTCGGCAGACGTGACGGAATCCAGGAAAGCTCAGAGCACGACGCGCAGCGTCAGGCCATAAGTACGTGGCGCGCCGAGCTGCCCGGCAAAGGCGAAGGGCGAGGCGCCGACGATCGAGGTGGTCGACAGGTTGAGATAATATGTCTTGTCGAACGCATTCTCGACCCAGGCGGACAGGTCATATTTGCCCTGGTTGAACTGAGCGCCGATGCGGAATTCGGCGAGGCCATAGCCGGGGATGCGGCTGTAAGGGCCATCGTCGGCGGTGCCGAACATGCTCGACCGATAGGCATAGCGCGCGATCGCATAAGGCCGGGCGCCGCTCGCCGTCTCGAAATGCACGTCGGCAATCGCATTGGCGGTCCATTTCGGCGCCTGGAAGACGCGCGCACCCGTCAGGTCGCAGATGCCGGTCACGCCGACTGGGCAGGGCGCATTATGATAGGCGCTATATTTGGCGTCATTGTAGGCCCCATTCGCGGTCAGCGTCAGCACCGGGCTCACGCGCCAGCTCGCATCTGCCTCGACGCCCTTGGCGACCACGTCGCCGACATTGGCGAGATAGGAACGGTTGCCGTTGCTCGGCACGATATTGGCCTGCAGCCCCGACAGGCTGGTGCGATAGATGTCGAGATTGAGCGTCACCCGATTGTCGAACCATTGCTGCTTGAGGCCCGCCTCCCAGGCATGGACCTTCTCCGGCTGGAGCACGAGCGGGGTGCCCGCCGACACCGCCGCATTGAGGTTAAGCCCCGCGCCCTTGTAGCCGGTCGAGTAGGAGACATAGCCAAGCAGATTGTCGACTGGCTTCCATGACAGGCTGCCGAGCCAGGACACATTGTTGTTCTTGACCGCCACATTGTAATGGAAGGGCAGCGAGGTGCCCGGGTTGGGCGTGCCCGCCAGTGACGTATCGGAGACACCGACGCGCTTGTCGCGCGTGTAGCGGATCCCCCCGGTCGCGATCAGCCGCGGCGTGATCTCGAAATTGGCCTGGCCGAAGACAGCGAGGCTGTTGGTATGCGTGTCGACGTCGTCGAGATATTGCGAGCCGGGATCGATCGTGATCGCCGGCGCCTTCGGATTCAGGGTCCGGGCATAGGTGGTGTAGAAGGCCGAGGCATCATAGCCGAACTGGTTCAGGATATAATGATCCTGCAGCCGCTGGTGGAAATAATAAGCCCCCGCCTGCCAGTTGAACCGCCCCGGGCCCGAGGCGAGCCTGAATTCCTGCGACACCTGGTTGTAGCGCGTGGTCGCGACATTGACCTGGATCACGTCGAGCGGCGTGCCGTCGCTGTCCTGCAGCGGGTTGAAATACCAGTGGCGATAGGCCGTGATCGAGGTCGCGGTGGCGAAGCCCAGATCCCAGTCCGCCTGCAACGACGTGCCCCATTGATGCGTCCGCATCTGCTGCGGCGCATTGTTGCGCGTGAAGCGGCCGGGCGTCGGCACATAGCCGAGCAGGCCAAGCGTCTGCAGCGTGCGCGCGGTGTTGGCGCTCAGGCTGGCGGGCAGGACCAATTTGGTCGAGCTCACGCAGCACGTATCGTCCTCCTGCGAATAATCGGCGATCCAGCGCAGCTTGAAATTGCTGGTCGGCGTCGCGAGCAACTGCACGCGGCCGCCGCTGCGGCCGATGCTGTTCGCGGTCGTGCCGGTCTTGAGGTTGCGCAAGATACCGTCGCGATGCGTGTTGAAGCCGGTCACGCGGAAGGCAAGCAGGCCGTCGACGACGGGGCCGGTGATCGCCAGCCGTTCCTGGTTGTAATTGTAATTGCCGCCCGACGCCTCGGCATAAAGCCCGAAATCGAAGCTCGGCGCGCGCGTGCTGATGTTGATCACGCCGGCCGAGCTGTTGCGCCCGAACAAGGTGCCCTGCGGCCCGCGCAGCACCTCGACCCGATCGATATCGACCAGGTCGGCAAGCGCCATGCCGGGGCGGCCGAGATAGACATTGTCGACATAGACGCCGACCGACGTGTCGAGCCCGTCCGACGCGCTCGACACGCCGATGCCGCGGATCGCGGTCGAGCTGTTGCGCGGATTGCTGTTGTACGCGGTCAGGCTCGGCGTCTGCTGCTGCAGGTCGACGATGGTGAAGGCGCCGGTCCGTTCGAGATTGCTGCCCGACACGACCGACAAGGCCACCGGCACGTCCTGCGCGCGTTCGACCTGGTGGCGCGCGGTCACCACCACTTCGCCGGCAAGCGCAAGGTCCGATCCATCGGTGGCGGCGCCTCCGTCAGCCGAATTGGCAGGAGCGGCGGGGGCCGTGGCAGCATCCCCACTCGCTGCGACCAGCCGCACCTGTGCGGCCGCTGCCCCCGCCAGCAAAGCGGCGCTGAGGGACGCAGCCGACGCCGCAAACGCAAATCGACGATAGTTCAACATGGATGCCCCTTCCGGTCCTGGTCAGGGCGCTGCTCCTTAATTTCCTATTTTCCTAGTAGGGAATTATAGAATCTAGCCGAGGCTCAAGTTTTTCTGCGTGGCTGCTCCGCCACCTGCAGCGCCATCCATGCGTGAGGGCGGCGAGGCTGCACGTCGCAGAGTCGCGGCACGGCCGCCGGAAGGAGATCCACATGGCGAAAATCGGACCGTTCGAAGTAAGCAAGCAGGGTTTCGGGGCGATGGGCCTGTCGAGCAGCTACGGGCGTGCC
>Ga0207698_10000587_pt1 | contig 21197 bp, 19 predicted proteins | sample KBSCornC22_FD_184298 | JGI IMG/M metagenome (GOLD analysis project Ga0207698, IMG submission 184298) | Corn rhizosphere microbial communities from Kellogg Biological Station, Michigan, USA - KBS Corn C2-2 (SPAdes) (version 2) | ecosystem: Host-associated > Plants > Roots > Rhizosphere > Soil ... | reverse complement strand
CCCGTCGCCGTCCGAGTGCGCGGTAGCGCCACCCGGCCGCGCGCCAGACCTCGGGATCGAGGCAGTTGCGGCCGTCGACGATATTGGGGGTCGCGACCTGGGCGGCCGTGAGGGCCGGGTCGAGGTCCCGGTATTCCTGCCATTCGGTGAGGACCATGACGGCGTCGACATCGGCGAGCGCCTCGTCGAGCGACTCCGTGTAGGTGAGCTCGGGAAAGCGCCGCCGCGCATTGGGCACGGCCCGGGGATCGTGGCAGATGACCGCGGCGCCCTGCAGCGACAGTTGAGCCGCGACATTCAGCGCAGGCGAGTCGCGCACGTCGTCGGAATCGGGCTTGAAGGAGAGGCCCAGCACGGCGATCCGGCGACCGAGCAATGACCCGCCCAGCGTTTCGCGCGCCAGATCGACGGCCCGCTCCCGTCGCCGCATGTTGATGCGGTCGACCTCGCGGAGAAAGGTCAGCGCCTGGTCGGCACCGAGTTCCCCGGCACGCGCCATGAAGGCGCGGATGTCTTTGGGAAGGCAGCCGCCGCCGAATCCGAGTCCCGCGTTCAGGAAGCGGCGCCCGATCCGCGCGTCGTAGCCGATCGCGTCCGCCAGCTGCGTCACGTCGGCGCCGACCACCTCGCACACTTCGGCCATCGCGTTGATGAACGAGATCTTGGTCGCCAAGAAGGCATTCGCCGACACTTTGACCAATTCCGCGGTCTCGTAATCGGTCACCACGAGGGGGGTGCCGTCGTCGAGCGCTCCGGCGTAGACCTGTTCGAGCAGGTCCCGTTCCCGCTCGTGGTCGCCGTCCGGGAGTCCGAACACGAGCCGGTCAGGATGCAAGGTGTCTTCGATGGCGAGGCCCTCGCGCAGGAACTCGGGATTCCAGGCCAGCGTCGCGCCGGTCTCGGACAGTCCGACGCGCTCGGCCAGCCGGCGTGCGGTTCCGACCGGCACGGTCGACTTCCCCGCGATGAGGTCGCCTTCACGCAGCCACGGGATGAGCGACTCGATCGCCGCGTCCACGAAGCGCAGATCGGCGGCGTTCTCCCGTGCGCGCTGCGGCGTGCCGACCGCGATGAAATGCACGGCGCTGCCCGCGGCATCCGCCATGTCGGTGCTGAAACGCAGCCGACCACCGGCCAGTGCGCGCTCGAGAAGCTCGGGCAGCCCCGGCTCGTAGAAGGGTGGCCTCGCCGCCGCGAGCCCGGCGATCTTGGCATCGTCGATATCGATCCCGATGACGTCGTGTCCGAGTTCCGCCATGCAGGCCGCGTGCACTGCCCCGAGATATCCGCAGCCGATCACTGTGATGCGCATCGTCTTCCCCTTGTCATGTCCATGCGATCGTTTCGTTCCGCGCCACCGTTCATGGCCGCCCTCAATATGCGCCGTCCCGGGCCAGCACCGCCTGCGCCGTGCGGAGCAGGATGACCAGATCGCCGGTGAGCGTCCAGTTCTCGACGTAATAGAGGTCGAGCCGCACGCTCTCCTCCCACGAGAGGTTGGATCGCCCGCTGACCTGCCACAGACCTGTGATGCCTGGCTTCACCAAGAACCGGCGATGGACGTGCCGCTCGTACTCCTCCACCTCCGAGCGCAGCGGCGGTCGGGGGCCGATCAACGACATCTCACCGCTGAGAACGTTGAAAAGCTGCGGGAGTTCATCGAGGCTGTACCGCCGCAGGATGCGACCGACCGGCGTGATCCTCGGGTCGTCTTTCATCTTGAACAGGATGTCGTTGCCCGCGTCGGCCTCCGCGCGCAGCCGCTCGAGGTGAGCCTCGGCATCCGGGACCATCGAGCGGAACTTGAGCATGTGGAACGGGCGGCCGTTCTTGCCCACCCGAGGCTGCCGGAACAGCACGGGTCCGGGGGAGCGCAGCTTGATCGCCCCGGCGATCGCTCCCATCGCCGGCAGGAGAACCAGAAGCATGAGCGAGCTCGCCACCACATCGAAGATCCGCTTGGTGTGTGTCTTGCCCCCCGAGAAACGAGGCGTCTCGACATGGATCAGCGGCAGTCCGGCGACCGGGCGGGTGTGAATGCGCGGGCCGCCGATATCCGTCAGGTTCGGCGCCACGATCAGGTGCTGCTGACCCGGCTCGAGCTTCCAGCTCAGTTCACGGATGCGCGGGGGCGACAGCTCGTCGGAACTGGTGATGATCACCGTGTCGGCTCCGACCGTTTCGACGGTCGCCATCAGATGGTCGAAGTCGCCGATGATCGGGACTTCGGGCCCCATCTCCTCGGAGCTCTCCTGGCCCGATGGCACGCACGCGCCGAGCACCACGAAGCCGGCTTGAGGCCTCCTGTTCAGTTCCCGCGCAATGTGGGTCACCGAACCGGCCGAACCGACCAGTACCACCTTGTGCGAGAACTCGCCCGCCTTGCGCTGTTCGCACAACCAACTGCGCCACGCTCGACGGGTGCCGAGCAGAAGCAGGAGGCCGATGGGCAGGGCGATGAAGAAATAGCCGCGCGCCAACTGCAGATTGAACAGGTACACGATCACCGCCAGGGTGCCGAAGGCCGAGAACGAGGCCTGCAACACGCGACGGAATTCGGTGAATCCGACGCCGAGAGATCGTGAGTCCCGACTGCCGAAGAACGAGAGGAAGCCGAGCCAGAGAGCCACCAGGCCGATCGAGTACACCGTGGCGAACGGCTGAGCCGCGTTGGCGATGGCGGGTTCCCGCACGAGCCAGGCGTGCACCTTCACCCAGAGGATCTGCGCTCCGAATACCGAGCCGACGACGGCCAGAGTGTCGGTGTACAGCAGCCGCCGGCCGTACCGGATCTCCCACGCCATGTGGGTCCCCGGCCCCGCCGTGATCGCTTCCGGTATGCGACGGACATCGACAGTCATCCGAACCCCCCAGTCGGTTTCACCTCTTCGACGCTAGCTGGGGAGACTGCCACCCGAAAGGGGGGTGGGGAGATTTTACGATCTGGTAACGCGGCGGCTCTCTCCCGAAGGGGCGCGAAAAACCCTGTGCGGGAGGCTCAGCGAAGCGTGACAGCGACGATGACGATGACGATGACTGCGATCGTCGCGGCGGACAGCAGGAGCGCAGCAATCAGGTTCGCCCGCCGGTGCCCTTCGCGCGGAATCAGCGGGACGGCAGGGATCACCACGGGAGGCGTCACGGAGGTCGCGGCGGCGGGATCGGCGGTCACCGCCCCAGTGTAACCAGGTGCGCCGGGCACCAAGACACGGCGCAACACCCCCGGATCAGGGGACATCTCGGCGGCGACGACTGCTCGTCTGATTGGTCGCATCGCCACGCTCCTTTGCGTTGCCGAAACTGTAGGCTCCGCGCGGTCCGGGCGCAAGGATCAGGGGCGAGCCGCGCGATCGGGAGCAGACAGACGTGCGTTCAGGGGCGCAACAGCGTCTTGATGGCGCGGCGCTCATCCATCGCCGCATAGGCCTCTGCGGCGTCATCGAGCCGCAGCTCGAGGTCGAAGACCAGCCCGGGGTGGATGGTGCCGCTCAGCACATCGGGCAGCAGTTCGGGGATGTAGTGGCGTGCGGGCGCCATGCCGCCGCCGACGGTGATGTTGCGCGAGAACAGCACGCCGATGGGCAGGCGGGATCCGCCGGCCGGCACGCCGACGTACCCCACCCGGCCACCACCGCGCACGGCGCCGATGGCCTGGTTCATCGACTCCTCGGTCCCGACGCATTCCAGGGAGGCGTCGGCGAGGTCGCCGCCCAGCAGGCCGCGGATCTCGTCGATCCCGGCATCTCCGCGGTCGGCGACGACGTCGGTGGCGCCGAAGGCGCGCGCCACCCCGGCACGGTCTTCGTGGCGGCTCATCGCGATGACGCGCTCCGCACCGAGCCGGGATGCCGCGAGCACACCGCTCAGCCCCACGGCGCCGTCACCGACGACCACCACGACGTCGCCAGGCGCGACGCCGGCCGAGACGGCGGCGTGATGACCCGTCGACATAACGTCGGCCAGCGACAGCAGGTCGGGAACGAGCGCCTCGTCGAACGGAGCGGGAACGACGACCAGGGAGCCGTCGGCCATCGGGATGCGCGCGAACTCGCTCTGGGCGCCGACCGTGGGCAGTCCGGCATCGTCGGTCGACCCGAAGAACGCGACGTGGTCGCATGCGGACTGGAAGCCCGCCCGGCACGACTGGCAGGTGTTGTCGCTGAAGCTGAACGGCGAAATGACGAAGTCGCCTGGCTTGACCGTCGTGACGTCGGCCCCGACCTCTTCGACGATGCCGACGAGCTCGTGCCCCATCGAGATCGGATGACCGATCGACCGCACGCCGCGGTACGGCCACAGATCGGACCCGCAGACGCAGGCGGCCGTGACACGCACGATTGCGTCGCTCGGAGCGAGGATGACCGGGTCGGGTGCCTCCTCGACTCGGATGTCACCAGGCGCATGGAGGAACGTCGACTTCATGTCTTCGACCCTAGGCGGTCGATGCCCGCTGCGCTGACGGCGCGGGCTCGAGTGATGGCCGCCGCAGCCGGCGCTGGAGCACCAGGATCGCGACCCCGAAGCACACCGCGCTCACGATCGCGAGCTTCAGGTCGAGGAAGTATTGGATGATCAGGGTCGGCGGCACGATGGTCAGCACGGCGGCGACGGCGACGACCCACCCGGGGGGCGGGGCCCCGATCTCGCGCGGTCGCTCCCATCGGCCCACCAGCAGCGACAGTGCGAAGAGCAGCCCCAGCACCAGCAGATAGATCGGGATGCGCGACCACCACCACGCGGCGGAACCCGGCTCGGGGCTCGCGCCGGGGATCAGCAGCGCGACACCGGCGAGGATGATGATGATCGGCAGGTGCCAGAGATAGACGGTCATCAACCGGCTGCCGACCAGGAACACCACCGCGCGAGCCGGGCGCGTGCTCATCAGTCGGGTCAGCGCGGGGCGCAGCAGGCGCAGCACGCACGCCTGCGACAGCCCGAGGGCGATGAGCGGGACGGTCGGCGGGTTGAGATCCGTCAGCATGTCGGGGGAGTACGGGCCCCAGATGGTCAGCGGGAACAGGGTCGCCCAGCTCGCCAGCGCCACGATCACGAGCTGCCACCAGGAGCGGCGGTCGAACCATCCGTCGGCGTACCAGAATCCGAGCTGCTGGATGAGGACCCAGACGAAGAACAGGTTGAGCAGGCCGATGGGCACGATGCCCGTGCTGTAACGGGCGGCATCCACGATGATCGCGCCGAGGAGCAGGACGAGCAGCGTGCGCTTCGGCGCCCGCTGGTGCCAATGGACGGCGAACGGCACGACCGCCTGGCACAGGCCGTAAGCCGCCAGGAACCACAGCGGGGATCCCGCGCCGATGGTCACCGGGCCGAGCAGCTTCGGATCGACCCCGATGAGGGTGGCCGCCCCCACGACCACGACGTAGAACACGAACAGCGGGAAAGCCGGTTGCGCGAGGCGCAGCACCCGGGTCATGACGAAATCGGCAGCTCCGCCTCCGCGTCGGACCAGGCTGCGCCACGCGGTCAGACTGGCGAATCCGCCGACCACGAAGAACAGCGGCATGATCTGGAGCACCCAGGTGACGGCGTTGAACCAGGGCTGGTGCTCCAGGGGCCGGCTGATCGTGAGCCCGTGAGGTCCGGTACCGACGCCCACCTCGAGCAGGTGGATGACGACCACCAGCAGTACGGCGAACACCCGGGCCAGGTCGAGCGTGAGGTCGCGGTGGGACAGGTCGATCGACGAAGCGGGGTCTGCGCCGCGCGGAGTGCTCACCCGCGAAACTCTAGGGCAGTCGCCCAGGCGCCCAGGTGGCCAGCTCAGGTGGCCAGCGCTTAGGCGAGCAGCAAGCGGCGCACCGCCGTGTCGAGACTCACCGTCTGGGCCACTTCGACCGAGGTGTTGTACACACTTCCGAGCAGGCTGACGAAGCGGTCGCCGGTGAACTGGATATAGCCGAGCGTCGTGGTGCCGAGAGCAACACGATGGATGCCGGTGAGGACCTCGACGACCGAGATGGCGGGCGCTTCGGCGGGATCCGCGACATCGCTCGCGTTCGTCGTGCTCGACCATTCGAATGCTTCGGCCGTCTCCACGGCCGCGTCTGTGCGATTCATGGGATGCCTCCTGTCGGCCCGTCGTCGGGCTGCCCAGCCATGGGCCGAGCTGCCGGCCCACCTGTACTTCACCACGTCGACCTGGGAAGAGGTAGGGGCTTGACCTGGGGGAGTCGAACCGTTACCCGTTCGAACGATCCGACGTTCGGCGGACGACGGCGGCCGAGTCGGAGGGCAATCGCACACCATCCGGGCCGAGGCGCACCGCGCTCGTCGTGGTGAGCAGCAGCTCAGCGGCGCCGGGGCTGGTCCACGGCTCCGGTCCCAGGTTCACGAGGATGTGGAGGTCGTCCTGACGCAGCGCGAACCAGCGCACCGCGTCATCCCACTCGGCCGACAGGGTGCCGAATCGCGTGTCGGCGAACGCGGGCTCGCGGTGGCGGAGCGCTATGAGGTCGCAGTACAGCGCCAGCAGCTCGCGGTGAGGCGGCTCGTCGAGTTCCGCCCAGTCCAGCTTGGAGCGCAGGAAGGTCTCGGGGTCCTGCGGGTCGGGGACGACATCCGGATCCCACCCCATCCGCGCGAACTCCTCGATACGACCGCGCGCCGTCGCCTCGCCGAGCTCGGGCTCGGGATGCGCGGTGAAGAACTGCCACGGGGTCGAGGCCCCCCACTCCTCGCCCATGAAGAGCATCGGAATGAAGGGGGTGCACACCGTGAGCACGGCGGCCACCCGCAGGCGATCGGGCGAGAGGGTGGCGGACAGCCGATCACCGGTCGCCCGGTTGCCGATCTGGTCGTGATCCTGCGCGAAGGTCACGAGTCGGCTGGTGGGCACGTCGGCGGGAATGGGACGACCGTGGCTGCGCTCGCGGAACGTGGAGTACGTCCCGTCGTGGAAGAACCCGCCGGTCGCCGCCTTGGCCAGCGCCCCGAGCGAGTCGAAGTCGGCGTAGTAGCCGCCGGTCTCCCCGGTCAGCGCGACGTGCAGCGCGTGGTGGTAGTCGTCGCTCCACTGGGCGGTCAGACCGTAGCTGTTCGGCCTCGCCTCGATCATGGTCGGGTCGTTGAGATCGGATTCGGCGATCAGGCTCAGCGGGCGTCCGAGCTCCGCGGCAAGGGCGTCGGTCTGCGCGGCCAGTTCCTGCAACAGGTGGACCGGGGTGGGATCGACCAGGGCGTGCACGGCATCCAGGCGGAGGCCGTCGGCCCCGTACTCCTGCATCCACATCCGCGCGTTGTCGAGGATGTAGCGGCGCACCTCGGGCTGGGTCAGGTCGATCGTGTCGCCCCAGGTGTTCCGGGCGTCGGAGCGGAGGTACGGACCGAAGCGCGGCAGCACGTTTCCGCTCGGCCCCAGGTGGTTGTAGACGACATCCTGGATGACCGCGAGGCCGCGCTCGTGGCACGCCGTCACGAAGCGGCGGTAGGCGGCCGGTCCGCCGTAGCTGTGCTGCACCGCGAACCAGGCGACGCCGTCGTAGCCCCAGTTGTGATCCCCGTTGAAGGCGTTCACCGGGAGCAGTTCGACGAAGCCGACGCCGAGATCGACCACATGGTCCAGCCGCGCCAGGCCTGAGTCGAGGGTGCCCTCGGGGGTGAAGGTGCCGATGTGCAGCTCGTAGAGCACCGATCCGTCGAGTGGTCGACCTGACCAGCCGTCGACAGGCAACGGGACGGTGTCGACGACCTCGCTGATGCCGTGCACGCCGTCGGGAAGGCTGCGGCCGCGCGGATCCGGCAGGATCTGGTCGTCGCCGTCGAGACGGAATCCGTAGCGGACGCCGACCGCTAACGGGCGATCGTCGACCCACCAGCCGTCGCCGGAGGGGGAGCGCGTCAGCGGGCGTTCGACGCCGTCGGCGACGATGGCGACCCGCTCGGCGGTCGGCGCCCAGACGCTCGCGATCATGCGGGAGCCTCGATCGGGTCGAGCACGGGCGCCAGCAGCGCCACCGGGTAGTCCGCGAGCAGGTCGGAGACCGGTGTCTCGCCGCCCTCGAACTCGCGCTCGGTCAGCTGGTCGCGCCACGGTCCGGTCGGGAGCAGGACGGTCGTGCCGGTCCACCCGCCGGACTCGGCCAGTCGGAAGGGGAGTCGCGTCGCGAGCACCAGCGCGCCCCCGCGATCCACTGCCACGAGATGGTCGGCCGCGTCTCCCACGGCCGGAAGGGGTACGTAGCGCGAGAACAGCTCTGGCCGGTCGCGCCGCAGTCGCAGCGCCCGCGACACCACCAGGAGCTTTGCGGCGCCGGTCTCGTCGAGGGGCGGGCGGTGACCGGCATCCAACTCCGCCAGCATGGCACGGCGGGCGGCGAAGTCGATGGACCTGCGGTTGTCGGGGTCGACCAGCGACCGTTCCCAGAGCTCGCTGCCCTGATACAGGTCGGGCACGCCCGGGCCGGTCAGCTGGAGCAGCTTGACGGCCAGTCCGTTCGACCGCCCGGCCGCGGTGAGGAGGTCGGCCATCGCCCCGACATCGTCGCCCACCTCCGGATCATCGAAGACCGCATCGACCAGCTCGTGCAGCCGCCGCTCGAAGTCGGCATCCGGCGCCGCCCAGCTGGTCGAGGTGCCCGCCTCGCGTGCAGCCTTCTCGGCGTACTCGTGCAGCGCGGAGCGCTCGCGGGGCCAGCTGCCCACGATCGACTCCCAGAGCACGTTCTCGAGGGCGCCGTCGGCGAGCGGATGCCGGGCGCGACGGCGCGTGAGGAACGCCGCCCACTGCTCCGGCGCCTCCGAGATCACCGTGATGCGCGCGCGGGTGTCTTCGCCCCGCTTGGTGTCGTGAGTCGAGAGCGTGGTCATCGACAGCGGATACCCGGCGAGCCTGCTCTGCTGACGCTCGTGGAAGGTGGCGACGTTCATCGAGAACTCGGCAGGGTCGGCTCCGACCTCGGTCAGGCTCGCCAGGCGCGAGACCCGGTAGAACGCGGTGTCTTCGACGCCCTTCGCCATCACCATGCCTGAGGTCTGCTGGAAGCGGATGGCAGCCGGCTGGTCGGGATCGGCGAGGATCGCGTGCACGGCCTCCAGGGTGGAGGCGAGGTCGGGGCGTCGGCGCCGTCCGTCCACGAGAGCGGCGTCGAGGTGCTCGCGGCCGTAGGGGAGGTAGCTGCGGTAGACGGGGAGGCAGGCCAGCAGCTCGGCTGTGGCGTCATCCACTGTGGCATCATCCACCTCCCGAGCCTTCAGGCCGGCCTCACCCAGCTCGCGCCCGAGCCGGCGCACCTCGCTGTGCAGGATGCCGTCGGCGATCGCGCGCTTCGTGTCGTGGATGAGTTCGGCCCACGGTCGGCCGCCGTCGCGGCGCAGCGTGGCGTCGAGCGCGTCGAGGCGTGCCCGCCCGGCCGGATCGACCATCACTCGGTCGAGCTCGGCGAGCGCGTCGTATCCGGTCGTGCCTGCCGTGGCCCAGAACGGCGGAAGGCTCTCGCCCTGTTCGAGGATCTTCTCCACCAGCACATAGGCGGCATCCGTCTCCGCGGCCAGGGCGTCGAGGTACCCGCCCGGGTCGGCCAGGCCGTCGGGATGGTCGACGCGCAGCCCGTCGACCAGCCCCTCGCGCACCCATCGCGCGATCTCGCGATGCGAGGCCTCGAACACCTCGGGCAGCTCGACCCGAATCGCCGCCAACTCGTTCACGGCGAAGAAGCGGCGGTAGTTCAGGTCGTCGTCTGCGCGATGCCAGTCGATCAGCTCGTAGTGCTGTCGGGCGTGCACGGTGAGGGGATCGTCGCCGCCGGTCCCCGGCGCCAGCGGATAGCGGTGGTCGTGATACCGCAGCTCGTCGCCCTCGACCCGGAGCGCGCCCGATGCCGCCGCGTCTTCGAGGGTCTCGCCCAGCACCGGGATGAGGAGCCTCCCGTCGCCCGCCGCCCACTCGATGTCGAAGGATGCCGCGAACGACGAGTCCGCGCCGAGCCGCAACACGCTCCACCACCAGGCGTTCTGGGTGGGATCGACGACGCCCATGTGATTCGGCACGATGTCGGCCAGGACGCCGAGGCCGTGAGCGTGGGCGGCATCCGCCAGGACCTGCAGGCCCCCCCGCCCGCCGCGCTCCGCGTCGACCCGCGAATGGTCGGTGACGTCGTAGCCGTGCTGCGACCCGCGCACCGCCTGCAGCATCGGCGAGAGATACACCCAGTCCACACCGAGATCGGCCAGATAGTCGCACAGCTCGGCTGCGGCGGCGAGCGGGAAGTCCGCCGTCAGTTGCAGTCGATAGGTCGAGACCGGGGTCCGGGTCACGCGGCTCCCGGACCGTCGCCGGCGGGCGGCGACACCGTCGTCGGGGGAGCGAGAGTCGCGCTGACCGCGGCGTCTCCCGCTGCCGCCTCTGTGTGCTCGCGAAGCACCAGGAGCGCGTGCGCTCCCACGCTGCACGCCGCGCCGGCGGCCAGGCTGTCGCCGTCGACGTGATCGCCCGCTGTGTCGACGATCAGGTCCCATTCCTTGCCGTGGTCGGCATCCGGGATCACCAGCGGCACCGGCTGGTCATGTGCCGAGTAGTAGACGAGGAAGCCCACGTCGGCGAGCTGCTGTCCCCGCGCGTCGACGCCGTGGATGCCGCGACCGTTGAGGTACATGCCGAGCGTTCGCCCGAATCCGGCCTCCCAGTCGTCGGGGCTCATCGCCGTGCCATCGGGCTTGAGCCACTCGATGTCCGGCAGCGGCTCGCCATGGCCACGGGCGATCGGGCGTCCGTCGAAGAACCGGCTGCGACGGAAGGTCGGATGGTCGCGGCGCAGGCGCGCGATGGCGGCCGTGAACTCGATGAGCGCCGCATCGGCCTCGTCCCAGTGCACCCAGGTGAGCTCGGAGTCCTGGGCGTAGCCGTTGTTGTTGCCGTCCTGCGTGCGGCCGAGTTCGTCGCCGTGCAGGATCATCGGGACCCCCTGGCTCAACAGCAGGGTCGCCAAGAAGTTGCGCTGCTGCCTGCCGCGAAGCGTGAGGATGGCGGGGTCGTCGGTGTCGCCCTCGGCTCCGCAGTTCCACGAGCGGTTGTCGTCGGTGCCGTCCTTGCCGTCTTCGCCGTTCGCCTCGTTGTGCTTGCCGTCGTACGAGACCAGGTCGCGCAGGGTGAAGCCGTCGTGCGCGGTCACGAAGTTGATCGACGCCACCGGACGGCGTCCCGTGCTCTCGTACAGGTCCGACGATCCGGTCAGGCGGGATGCCAGCTCACCCAGCGTCGCCGGCTCGCCCCGCCAGAAATCGCGCACGGTGTCGCGGTACTTTCCGTTCCACTCGGTCCAGACCGGAGGGAAGTTGCCGACCTGGTAGCCGCCGGGTCCGACGTCCCAGGGTTCGGCGATGAGCTTCACCTGCGAGACGATCGGGTCCTGCTGCACGAGCTCGAAGAACGCCGACAGCTTGTCGACCTCGTAGAACTCGCGCGCCAGCGTCGCGGCGAGATCGAACCGGAATCCGTCCACGTGCATCTCGGTGACCCAGTAGCGCAGCGAGTCCATGATGAGCTGGAGCGTGTGCGGGTTGCCGGCGTTCAGCGAGTTGCCGGTGCCGGTGTAGTCCATGTAGTACTCGGGCTGGTCATCCACCAACCGGTAGTACGAAGCGTTGTCGATGCCGCGCATCGAGAGGGTCGGGCCGAGCTGGTTGCCCTCGGCCGTGTGGTTGTAGACCACGTCGAGGATGACCTCGATGCCCGCCGCGTGCAGCGAGCGCACCATCCCCTTGAACTCCTGCACCTGCTGCCCGAGGGCGCCGGCCGAGCTGTATGCGGCGTGCGGCGCGAAGAAGCCGATCGTGTTGTAGCCCCAGTAGTTGCTGAGCCCCTTCTGCTGCAGGGCGTCGTCGTCGACGAACTGGTGAACGGGCATCAGCTCGATCGCGGTGACCCCGATCTTCTGCAGGTGGGCGATCACCGAGGGATGCGCGAGCCCGCCGTAGGTGCCGCGCTGGGCGTCGGGCACGTCGGGATGCAGCTTCGTGAGCCCCTTGACGTGCGCCTCGTAGATCACGGTGTCGGCGAGCGGGATCTTCAGCTGCCGGTCGTCCTTCCAGTCGAAGAACGGGTTGACCACCACGCCGTGGATGGTGTCTCGAGCCGAGTCGTCGGTGTTGAGCTGCTCGGGGGCGCTGAAGTCGTACGAGAACAACGACTGCCCCCAGTGGATGTCGTCGCAGACCGCCTTGGCATAGGGGTCGAGCAGCAGCTTCGCCGGGTTGCAGCGCAGCCCTTTGCTCGGGTCCCAGGGGCCGGAGACCCGGTACCCGTAGCGCTGGCCGGGCTGCACGCCGGGCAGGTAGCCGTGCCAGACGTAGCCGTCGACCTCGGTGAGCCGCACCTTTGTCTCGACCAGGTTCTCGTCGAACAGGCAGAGTTCGACACCCTCGGCCACCTCGCTGAACAGGGCGAAGTTGGTGCCGTTTCCGTCGAAGGTCGCGCCGAGTGGGTACGCGGTTCCTGGCCAGAGCTGCATGCCCTCGACGGTACCTGTTCCGGGTAGCCGTTCGGAGGGGCGGACCTTCGCCGCGCATCTCTTGCCAGGGTCCGTCCAGGTTCATGAAACAGCATGGATCCGACCCCGCTGGTTCCGGTGTGAAGTTATCCACCGCGCAGAACGGCGACGTGGGTCCGCTTCATTTGAGGACGCAACCTAGGCGTTCCGCGTGTGCATGGTGCCGCGCCCGACTCGAAAGTTCCCCTTTACACGTGTTCCAGAAGTCTGCCTCCGCGCGTTCCGATAATCCCCTCATCGGCTTCCTGCGGGTCAACCGCTCCGTCCTGGCCATCTCGGCAACCGCGTTCGCGGTGCTGGCGGTCGGCATCCATGAACTGCCGGCGCAAGCAGCCGCTCAAGAACTCGTCAACCAGGCGATCGGCGTCCAGAGCCTGTCGGTCTCGACGGCCGTCGCCCAGCCGGTCGACCTGGCGCGCGACTCGTTCGACGTCTCGACCTACACGACGGTGCAGTGGCCGGTTCCCCCGTCGACGCCCGTGGCGGATGGGTTCGGGTATCGCATCCCTCCGTGCTCGGGGTGCTCGTCGTTCCACCAGGGCACCGACTTCGATCCGGGCTTCGGCACCCCGATCGCCGCTATCGCCGACGGGGTCGTGACCGAGGTCGGCAATCCCTCAGGCAGCTTGGGCGTCTACGCGATCATCCGTCACGACGTCGACGGCGTGACGTTCAGCAGCCTCTACGGGCACATGGAGCTGGGCTCGTTGCAGCTCGCGGTCGGCCAGACCGTGAAGCGCGGCCAGTTGGTCGGCCTGGTCGGGAGCACCGGACAGAGCACGGGAGCACACCTGCACTTCGGCATCGAAGACGCGAGCGGCACCTTCATCGACTCGCTGGTCTGGCTGCGTCAGTACGCGAACGTGCCCTACGTCTCCGCCAGCTAGCCTGGCCGGGTGAGCGACTCGACCCCGCGCCCTGTGACTCACCCGGCGCTACGGCCCTACCGCGACCACGATCTGGACGCCCTGGTGGCCGTGAACGACGCGGCCTATCCGGCCGTGCCGATCACTCCCGCTGCAGAACTCGCCGAGCTGGTCGCCATGAGCTCGGTCGCCTTCGTGGTCGACGACGGCGCTCCCGCCGGATTCGTGCTCGGGATGCCGCCCGACCTCGGCTACCAGAGCGAGAACTACCTCTTCTTCTCGGCTCGCGCGCGGGAGCAGGGCACCACGTTCGTCTACGTGGATCGCATCGTGCTCGCCGCCCACCTCCGCGGTCGCGGCCTCGGCCCTCAGTTGTACGAAGCCGTCTTCGACGAGGCGCGCAGGGTCGGAGCCGACGAGGTGCTGTGCGAGGTCAACCTGGAGCCGCCGAACCCCGGATCGCTCGCCTTCCACACCCGAATCGGCTTCGCCGAGGTCGGCCGGCAGTCGACCAAGGGCGGCGCGAACGTGGTGGCGCTTCTGGCGGCGCCCGTCACGGCGCCCATCGGGGCGGCGGAGTAGCCTGACCGCATGAGATCGGGAGCTCTTCGCCGAGCGTGGGCAGCTCTCGTTCTCGTGCCGATCCTCGGGCTCGTCGCCGTGGTGCTTCCCGCACAGCACGGCGCGCTCGCCGCGAGCCTGGTGGCAGCCGTCTTGGCGATCGTGATCGCCTCGACGGTCAGTTTCTCGACGGCCGTTCCGGTCGGAGCCCAGGAGACGAGGACGCGCGCCGTCTTGGAGCGTCTGATTCCGCGTGCCACCCAGTCCGACCCCGACGCACGTGGACACGCCCGGCCTCGAGCCCCTGGGGTCCTCCTGCCGGCCGTCTGACTCCTGCTGCACTCGTCGCTCGTGGGAGCGATGGCCGAACGAGCCCATCTTCCGTTCGACCTCTGCAGGAGACATCCATGAACTTCTTCGACTTCCCTCCGCTCGCCGCCGTTCTCGACGCCGCGTCTACCGCGCTGATCGCTCTCGGCACGCTCGTGTCACCGGGGCTCGCCATCGTGCTGGTCACGATCGCGATCCGGCTGGCGCTGATTCCTCTCAACCTCTCGATCGTGCGCGCCGAAGGACATCGTCGCCGTCTTGCGCCTCGGCTCGCCGAACTGCGAAAGCGCTACGTCAAACAGCCGGATCGCCTGCAAAGGGAGACGCTGGCGTTATACGCGGCCGAGAAGGTCTCGCCCATCGCGGGCTTCGTGCCTGGCTTGGCCCAGGCTCCAGTTCTGACCCTGGTCTACGCGCTCTTCACCTCGAGCACGATCAACGGGCACGCGAACGCTCTCTTGCATGCCACCCTGTTCGGCGCCCCGTTGGGAAGGCATCTGATCGGCGCCGCCTCGGGAGTGCTCCCCACCGACATCGTCGCGGCGTGCCTGATCGTTGTGATTGCCCTGGTCGCCTGGTTGAGCCGACGCGCCGCTCGTCGCAACGCGCTCCCGATGGAGCCGGCGCAGCAGCGCATCGCCGACCTGCTGAGCTTTGCGTCCTTCCTCACGGTCGTGTTCGCCGCGATTGTGCCCCTTGCCGCGACGCTCTACTTGGCGGTCTCCACCAGCTGGACCCTGATCGAGCGGCACGTGATGCGCAGGGCGGTGTGGACCGTGTGAATGCGGACGATTCGGGCGCGCCGCGCGGAATCTCACGTGACGTGACCCTCGGCTCTGCCACGCTAGAGCCATGCCCTCCTTCGTCATCACGCGGCTGGACGTCGGCCCCGACGAGTTCTCGGCCGTTCTGCCGTTGCGAGCCCGGGTGATTCGGGTGATGCCCGGGTCGGACCGGTCGGACTACGTTCTCTGCTTCGTCGAGCGGCCGATCCCGTTCCGCCCGCCGGTCGGTTTCGACCTGTCGCGAGTGCACCCGGACTCGATCACCCCGGACGCGCGGGGCGAACTGGTGGCGGTGCAGGGCATCGTCATCTGCACCCGTCTGGTGGGCGAGACCTTCCGGAGCGGGATGAAGGATCTCGCCGTCAACATCGCCTACGTCATCGACAACACGCTGACCCGCGATCCCGCGGTCGACTTCGGCAAGTTGGAGTTCGCCGCGATCGGCTTCATCGACGACAGCCCGACCGAGGTGCCGCTACCCGGCGAAAGCTGACGTTCAGCGCACGAAGACGTCGTCGAGCGTGACCGGCTGCAGGGCCCGGTCCCGGATCAGCTGCATCAGCTGGTCGAACACGTGCGTCACCGGGTCGAAGTTCGCGTGCCCGATCACGATGTGCTGGGGCAGGAACCAGGTCCGAGCGAACTGCACGACCTGCGCCTCGGTGATCCGGCCGGAGTCGGAGAGCGATCCGTACCAGAGCACCGGTTGGGTGTAGCCGATCGCGCGAGCCGCCTCGCGAACGTGGGCATCGAGGTAGCCGTACGGCGGTCGGAAGTAGGGCGCCGCCTCGACCCCGAAGGTGCTCCTGATGAAGTCGCCGCATCCACTCAGTTCGGCCTGGATGGCACCGGTCGACAGTTTGGTGAGATCGGGATGGCTCACCGTGTGATTGCCGAGCTGGATCTGCCCGCTCTCGACCAGCGGACGCATATCCGCCGCGTTGTCAGTCCACGAGGGATACTTCTTCGTCACGAAGAAGGTCAGCCGCATGCCGGTGCGGCGCGACAGCTCGGTGTACGCCCCGACCACCTCGCTGCTGGCGCCGTCGTCGACGGTGAGGGCCATCAGGTTTCCCTGCCCCGGGAGTCCGTACAGGGTGGCGCGGGGGAGCGCGACCTTGGTGAGCCGCGGCGGCTCGACGTACGGCGGCAGCGTCGCGGCGATCGGGACGGGGCGCGGCTCGGGTCGCGGGCCGCCCATTCCCCTCGGATGCGGCGTCGGCAGCAGGCCGCCCGCCACGACATCTCCGGCCGCCAGCGCTCCGGCTCCCAGTCCCAGACCCAGCACACCGAGCGCCACGCGGATCAGGAAGCGGCGGCGATCCATGGTGCTCCCCTCGGGCGGAGGTGCGGCGGTGCGGATAGGGTGCTGGTCAGCCTAGCGAGTAGTCTGATCTTGAACACGGGAGTCCGGTGTGCCGGGCTGAGAGGAAGCTGATCCAAGCTTCGACCGTCGAACCTGATCCGGATCATGCCGGCGCAGGGAGGCTATCGGGCATCCCGCCCATCTCGAATCCCGTGCCCTCACTCACCTACGAGAGGCACGTCATGTCTGAAACAACCACATCCCCTTCGCGCTCCAAGATCGTCTGGCGCTGGCGCGTCGTCGACATCGTGGTCGCCGCCGTGATCGGCGTCGCCGGGGGAGTCGTGTACTTCGCCTGGCAGTTCCCGGCTGCCGCATTCGCCGCCGTCCTGCCCGGTGTGCAGAGCCTGGGCTACGGGCTCTGGCTGCTGGCCGGCGTGCTCGCCGCGCTCATCATCCGCAAGCCCGGAGCTGCTCTGTTCGCCGAGCTCGTGGCGGCCGTCGTCGAGAGCCTGATCGGCAACCAGTGGGGCGGGCCGGTCACGTTGCTCTACGGCGTGGTCGAGGGGCTGGGCGCCGAGTTGATCTTCGCGGTGTTCCTCTATTCGAGCTGGCGGGTGTGGACCGCGATGCTGGCCGGTGGGCTGGCCGGCATCGGCGGCGGCATCCTCGACATCGTGCTCTACAACCCCGGGGTCACGGCGGGGTTCATCACGGTGTACCTGATCTGCTTCGCCGTCTCGGGCGCTGTTCTGGCCGGCCTCGTGGGGTGGCTGATCGTCCGGGCGCTGCGGCCGACGGGTGCCCTCAACCGGTTCGCCTCCGGACGGCAGCCTGCGGCGGTCTGAGGTGACGCTCTGAGCATGGGACAGTCGCGTGGGTCCGGACCACGCGCCGCGGCCTCGCCGGTCGGCATCCGAGCGCACGGGTGGGGATGGCGGCACGCCGGGCGGCGGAGATGGGCCCTTCACGACCTCGACCTCACCGTCGACGCCGGGGAGCGCGTCCTGCTGCTGGGGCCATCCGGGTCCGGAAAGTCGACACTGCTGGCGGCGCTCGCTGGGGTGCTGGGCAGTGACGACGGCAGTGAGGGCGATGCGACGGGATCCCTGACCGTCGACGGGCGTGACCCGCGGGCGGCGAGGGGTGCGGCGGGACTTGTTCTGCAGGATCCCGATTCGCAGGTGATCATGGCGCGGGTCGGCGACGACGTCGCATTCGGCTGCGAGAACCTGGGCGTGCCGCGCGACGAACTGTGGATGCGCGTACGCGAGGCGCTCGAGATGGTCGGGCTGGCGGTGCCGCTTGATCATCCGACGGAGGCGCTGTCTGGCGGGCAGAAGCAGCGGCTGGCGCTGGCGGGAGCCCTGGCGATGCGTCCCGGCCTCCTTCTGCTGGACGAGCCCACCGCCAATCTGGATCCGGACGGCGTGCGCGAGGTGCGCGACGCAGTCACGACCGTGCTCGGCGCGACCGGCTCGACCGCCGTGATCGTCGAGCACCGGGTGGAGGCGTGGCTCGACGTCGTCGATCGCATCATCGTGCTCGGCGCGGACGGCGGGATCGCCGCCGATGGCGAGCCGCGAACGGTGCTCGCCGCTCAGGGCGAATCGCTGGCCGCGGCGGGCGTGTGGGTGCCGGGTCGGGAGCCGACGGTCGTGCACCGCCGCGGTCCGAGCGAGCGTCCGACGATGCTGACCGCGGATTCGCTGACGTTGGCGCGGGTGCCTCGGCGGCCGCTCGGCGCGACCGTCGCTCATCCGCTCGACCTGACGGTCGAGGCGGGTGAGGTCCTGGCGCTGACCGGCCCGAACGGGTCGGGCAAGACCACGCTGGCGCTCACGCTGGGGGGCCTGCTGGCGCCCTTCGCCGGCGAGGTCCGTGCCTCGACGGCTCTGGCTGCGGGAGCCGACGACCGACCGATCCGGTGGCGCTCCCGCGAGCTCCTGACCCGGATCGGCTCGGTGTTCCAATCCCCCGAGCACCAGTTCCTCACGCCGACCGTGCGCGACGAGTTGGAGCTCGGACCTCGGGCGCTCAAGCTGAGTGACGCCGAGGTCGCCGGACGGACGGGGGACCTCCTCACGCGGCTCGGCCTCGACGAGCTCGCGGCCGCGAATCCCTTCACCCTGTCCGGCGGGCAGAAGCGCCGCCTGTCGGTCGCGGCCGTGCTCGCGACGCGCCCCCGGGTGCTCGTGCTCGACGAGCCGACCTTCGGTCAGGACGCCCTGACCTGGGCCGCCCTGGTCGAGCTGCTCGAGCAGCTGCGATCCCACGGAACCTCGGTCGTGGCGGCCACCCATGATCCGAGGTTCGTCGAGGGGATGCGGGCGCGCGAGTTCGCGATGCCGGAGCAGCGACCATGAGCGCGACGGCGGACACCGGACGCACGGCACGCGGCTACGCCGCGGCATTTCGCGCGCTCAATCCGGTGGCCAAGATCGCGGCATCGCTGCTGATCGCGGTGACGCTCGCGCTCTCGGTGGATGTGGCATCCGCCCTCACCGCACTGGTGCTCGAACTCCTGCTCCTCCCGTTCGCCGGGCTGAGTTGGTGCGCGTTCTGGCGTCGCACCGCGCCGGTGTGGATCGCCGCACCCCTGGCCGGCCTCACCGCCGCGCTCTACGGTCGCGCGTCGGGTCACGTCTACCTGGACTGGCTGGTCGTGCACGTGACCGACGGCTCCCTGCGCCTGGCGATCATCACGGCATTACGCGTGCTGGCGATCGCCCTGCCCGCGGTGGTGCTGTTCTCCACGGTGGATGCCACCGCCCTCGCCGACGGTCTGGCCCAGCGTCTGCATCTGCCCGCGCGGTTCGTGCTCGGGGCGCTCGCCGCGCTCCGCCTGGTCGGATTGATGCGCGACGACTGGGCGGCTCTCGAGCTGGCTCGTCGGGCGAGAGGCGTCGCGGATCGCGGCCGCATCCGCCGATTCGCGGGCCTCGCCTTCGCGCTCTTCGTGCTGTCGATCCGCCGGGGGAGCGCGCTGGCCACCGCGATGGAAGCGAGGGGGTTCGGCGGCAGGGCGCCGCGCACCTGGGCGAGGCCGTCGTCATTCGGTGTCCGCGAGGTGGCGCTCGTGGTGGTCGGCGGGCTGATCGCCGCAACTGCCGTGGTGGTCGCGGTCGTGACCGGTCAGTGGGTGTTCATTGGGACGTGAGATGACCGAGATCGACCTCGACACGCTGGTCACGCGGATCCGCGACGCGGCTCCCGAGCGACGCGCCGTCGTGCTCATCGACGGCCGCTCCGGGGCCGGCAAGACCGTGCTGGCCGAGGCCCTCGCTCCGAGGCTGGATGCGCAGCTCGTCAGCCTCGACGAGCTGTATCCGGGGTGGGGCGGGCTCGAAGCGGGCTCCGCCGCGGTGCACGAGACCGTGCTGCGCGCGCGAGCGCCGGGATGGACGCGCTGGGACTGGGCGGCCACGCGGACGGCGGAGTGGCATCCGGTCGATCCGGATCGCGCGATCGTCGTCGAGGGATGCGGCGCCCTCAGCGCGACGAACCGCGCCCTCGCGACCTTCGGCATCTGGCTCGAGCTGGACGCCGCGGAACGCCGCAGACGCTCATCGTCACGCGACCACGGGCGCTTCGACCGCTATTGGCAGCAGTGGGCCGACCAGGAGGAGGAGTTCATCGCCCGCGAGCACCCCCGCGAGCTGGCCGACCTCGTTCTGGACGAGTCTTAGGCCCACCCCAGCCGGTGCAGCTCCTCGTCGTCGAGCCCGTAGTAGTGCCCGATCTCGTGCACCAGCGTGACGTGCACCTGGTCGCGCAGCTCGTCCATCGTGCGGCAGGCGTGCAGCATCGGCTCGCGGTAGATGACGATGCGGTCGGGCAGCTCGCCGAAACCGTAGCGCTCGCGGTGAGTGATGGCCACGCCTTGGTACAAGCCGAACAGGCTGAGCGAGCCGTCCTCGGGCCGGTCCTCGGTGACGAAGACCACATTCTCGATCCCCTCGACCATCTCGTCGGGCAGCAGATCGAGTTCGTCGATCACCAGTTGCTCGAAGGCGGCGCGGTCGAGGCTCAGTGTCATCGGTCCAGTGCCATCAGTCGAGCGCTTCCACGAGGGCCCACTGCAGTTCGCCCAGCCACTCGTAGACGTCGCCCAGCTCGTTCGCGGGGATCCGGTCGCTGTCGCGATGGATGCCCAGCCGCTCCGCGAGCACCAGGCGCAGGTCGGTGAGTGCGGGCAGCCAGTGCTCGGCGTCGTCGCGGGCGACGGTGATCCTCTCCCCATCGGACGACGCCATCAACGCCGCCGAGATGAGCCCCGAGTTGGCGGTCTTGCGTTCGATCAGCCCATCTCGCGTGTAGCGCCGGAACTCGGCGGCTGCCTCCGCGTCATCCGGATAAGCGTTCGGAAAGAGCCGGGCCAGCGCGGGGTCGCCGTCCAGATCGCCGTCATCGAGTTGGTCGTGCACCATCTCGTCGTACTGCGCGAGCAGCGTGGTGAGCAGTCGTCGCTCCATCGGTGTCAGCTCGATCAGCACGCCGGTGATCTCGGGCTCGATCCTCATGCGGCGGCCATCATGTCTGCACCATCATGATGCGCGGTCGACCGTGGCCCACAGGCCGTATTCGTGCATGGCCTCGGTGTGGCGCTCCATCTCTTCGCGCGGTCCGGTCGCCACCACGGATCGGCCGTCGTGGTGAACCTGGAGCATCAACCGCTCGGCCTCGGCCTTGCTGTAGCCGAAGTAGCTGCGGAAGACGTGCGTCACATACGACATGAGATTGACCGGATCGTTCCAGACGATGGTCTGCCAGGGCACGTCGGGCGCGATCCTCGACTCGGTCGTCGTGCCACGCTCGAGGTCCGTGCTGGACAGCACGGGCGACG
>Ga0207698_10000586_pt1 | contig 21254 bp, 18 predicted proteins | sample KBSCornC22_FD_184298 | JGI IMG/M metagenome (GOLD analysis project Ga0207698, IMG submission 184298) | Corn rhizosphere microbial communities from Kellogg Biological Station, Michigan, USA - KBS Corn C2-2 (SPAdes) (version 2) | ecosystem: Host-associated > Plants > Roots > Rhizosphere > Soil ... | reverse complement strand
CTTATCCGTCTGCATCGGAATTGGCTTGTGCATAATCCATGACTCGACGCTGATCCACATCATCGCCACCGTCGCCAGCGCCATCATTGAGAGAACCCAGAAGACAATGGCAATCCCGAAGTCGACTAGGATTGCCTTCAGGCTTACCGACACCCTGCCGAACAACGACCGTAGCTGAACGCCGCGGAGCTTCGCGCCCAGAGCCACCCATCCAATTAGCACCAGTTCGAGAATCGCCGTCGTACCATAGGTACGGAGCCGGTTCACCACCCCAGCGCCATGGGGCCCGCTGTGCCGAACAAAGCCGAGTGCCGACACCCCGATAATCACCAGGATCAGCAGCACCGTGTGCCACACTGGCGCGATCGGAGTCGGACGCGGGATGGCTGGATCGGACGAGAAGTTCAGGAGTTTCTCGCTCGGATCAGCGCCCATCGGTTGTTCGTTTTTCGATTCCATCTTGAGTTGGATGGTAGACGACAAGGCGCTTCCGAACAAAAAGCTCAGCACTCGATCACGTTCAAAGCCAGTCCCGCCAGGCTGGTCTCCTTGTACCGCGATTGCATATCGAGCCCCGTCAGGTACATCGTCCTGATCACCTGGTCCAGCGAGACCTTGTGCTCTTCCGACTCGCTCATCGCAATTCGCGACGCATGCACGGCCTTCGCCGCGCCCATCGCATTTCGCTCGATACACGGAATCTGCACCAGCCCGCCAATCGGATCGCACGTCATCCCAAGGTTGTGCTCCATCGCGATCTCAGCCGCATGCTCCACCTGCCCATTCGTCCCATCCATCGCCGCGATCAATCCTCCAGCGGCCATCGAGCACGCCACACCGACCTCGCCCTGGCACCCAACCTCTGCTCCACTGATCGAGGCATTCTCCTTGTACAGAATTCCGATCGCCGCAGAAGTCAGAAAAAACCGGATGATCCCTTCTCCGTCCGCTCCCGACACAAACCGCTCGTAGTACTCCGCCACCGCAGGCACCACGCCCGCCGCTCCATTGGTCGGAGCTGTCACGACGCGCCCACCCGCCGCGTTCTCCTCGTTCACCGCCATCGCGTACACCGTCACCCAATCCAGCGGCGCGAGCGGATCGCTCGCCTTTCCCTCCATCTCTTTCTGGCGAAGTCGCTCCGCAAGCCGATGTGCTCTCCGCCTCACATTCAGCCCGCCCGGCAGAATTCCTTCGGCTGCAATCCCATGCTCGATGCATCCCTTCATCGTCTGCCAGATCGTATCGATCCGCGCCCGCACCCGTTGCTGAAGCTCCGCATCGCTCTCACCCCGATTCTCCAGCCGCAGCCGCGCACACTCATTCGCCATCATTACTTCATGAATCTTCAGTCCATGTGCCCGTGCGCTCTCCAGCAACTCTGCCGCGCTCTTGAATGGATACGGAATCGGCGCTTCACCTCCCGCTGCATTTGCCGGGTCCGCGCCGTCTTCCACAATGAACCCACCTCCAATCGAAAAGAACGTCCTCTCCTCGATGGCTTTCCCGCCTTGATCAAACGCCGTCAGCCTCAGTCCATTCGGATGCTTCGTCTTCGCCTCTGGCGGAAACATCATCTCTCGCCGAAACAGCAGATCCCTCACCTCATCGAAGGCAATCTCGCGCTTGCTGCCCAGCTTCATCTTCTTCGTCGCGCGAATCTCCGCCACTGTACTCTCAATCGCCGCCGGATCGATCGACGCAGGCTCATTCCCAGCCAATCCAAGCAACACTGCCCGATCCGTCCCGTGTCCCAACCCGGTCAGCGCGAGCGACCCATACAAGTCCACTCGCACGCGCTCGACGTTCTCCAGCTTGCCTCGCTGCTCCAGTTCACGCGCAAATCGGCACGCCGCCCGCATCGGTCCCATGGTGTGCGAACTCGAAGGCCCAACGCCAATCTTGTAAAGATCGAATAGACTCGTCATCCCGCACAAGATTCTATTCCTCCGTGCGAACAGCCGTCAGATCACCTGCCAAGTCTCCAAGTCTTCATCGAACGTACCTTGCCCCATACCGCATCCAAGTCCACTTCGGGAGTCATCTCGATCGGAGGAATGCATGTATCACCACATAAAGAAGCTCATGTACACGGTCAACATCGGAACACCAGATGTCGCCTTCGGCAACATGTTGCTTGAACAGTTCGGCGGAGCAAACGGCGAACTCGCTGCCGCCATGCAATACACGATCCAGGGCTGGAACTGCGTGGACGACCTTGCCCGACGCGACCTTCTACTGGATATCGGCACCGAAGAGCTGAGCCACCTCGAAATCGTCGGTGCCCTCATCCGCATGCACTTGAGACCCATGAAAGAAAAACGCGAAGCGGCCGAAGCGGATCCCCTCGTGTGCATCGCGGGCGGCGGCGGCATCAATCTCTTCAACTCGCAGGGAAATCCCTGGACCGCCGATTATCTTAAGATCACCGGTGAGCTCGATGTCGATCTCCGCAGCAACATCGCTGCCGAAGCCCGCGCAAAAATCGTGTACGAGCGCCTCATTGATCACACCGACGATCCCGGCACCATCGATGCTCTTCAGTTCCTCATGACTCGCGAGATTACCCACATGAAGGCATTCGCTGCCGCGCTTGAGAGCATGGAGAAGCCTCCATTCTCCATCGGCCGTCTCGCCGCGACGCCCAAGCTCGTGGACGAATACTTCAACGCCTCCACCGGTGACGGCGATGAGGGGGACACCGATATGCACGGTCCATGGCAAACCTCCTTCGGCCTTCACCCCGTCGAGTCACCCATGGTCGGCGGACCGGGCCTATCGAACGGCTCCGTTGATGGAGTTGCCGGATTCGAAGCTCGCGGTAAACAGGACTCCGCTCAGAAAGCCACAACCGCTACCACCGTCAAAACGGTCGACAAGAAATCCATCCCTCACGTCGACAACGCCGCACAGACCGGACGCCAGGCCACCATGGTCGGCGAAACCGTCACATCCTCCAAGCCGGTCACATCATCCAAGTAAAACATCAACACTAACTGGAGCCCCATCCTAGACCGCAGGTTTGCGGTTTAGGGTGGAATCCCATCACTCTCGACAGCTCCGGCCACAAGACCTGTGACGAGCAGCCCATCCCCTCTCTGATCGCCTCTGATACACTCCCCACAAAATTAGGAATAGAGCTGCGACCTCGCGCCCAACTCCCGCCAGCGGCGGCCTCTTGGTCTTCTTTTGGAGATCGGGATACAGAGACGTCCGAGGTTCCAGAAACGAAATGAAACTGCCATGCTCTTCAAAGCGCTCAGTGCAGCCGTATATGGCATCGACGCAAACCTGATTGACGTCGAAGTTGATTACAGCGGCGTAGTCGTAGACAAAGACATCTTCCACACCGTCGGGCTGCCCGATGCAGCCGTTCGCGAAAGCCGCGACCGCGTTCGCGCCGCCATCAAAAATTCGGGCTACCTAATTCCGCCCACCATCACCACCATCAATCTTGCCCCCGCCGATATCAAGAAGGAAGGCTCGGGCTTCGACCTCCCCATCGCAGTCGGGATCCTCGGTGCTTACGGCGCGCTCCGCGTCGACAATGTCGATCAGTTTCTCCTCGTCGGCGAACTGGGCCTCGATGGCAGCGTGCGTCCAATCCCCGGGATGCTGCCCGTCGCCATCCTCGCTCGCGAAAAGAAGATCCCCAATCTCATCCTCCCCGCCGCCAATGCCGCGGAAGCCGCAGTCGTTCAAGACGTGAACGTCTACCCAGTCACCTCCCTCTTCGATGTGATCGATCTCCTTAACTCGACATTGATGGGCCAGATCCCGCGCGACCCCTTCCACGTCAACACGGAGGAAGTCCTCGGCGAGCTGCAGCAATTCTCGGTCGACTTCAAAGACGTTCGCGGCCAGCAGACTGCCAAGCGCGCTCTCGAAGTCGCCGCGGCTGGCAGCCACAACATACTCATGATCGGACCACCCGGCTCCGGCAAGACCATGCTGGCCAAGCGCCTCCCTTCGATCCTTGCCCCTCTCTCCTTCGAAGAAGCCCTGGAGACCACAAAGATTCATTCCGTCGCGGGCGTACTCGATCCCGCCGCTGGACTCGTGACTCAACGCCCCTTCCGCTCGCCTCACCACACCATCTCGGACGCAGGTCTGATCGGTGGCGGCATCGTCCCCCGGCCCGGCGAAGTGTCCCTCTCCCACAACGGACTGCTTTTTCTTGATGAACTTCCCGAGTTCCCCCGCAATGTTCTCGAGGTTATGCGCCAGCCCCTTGAAGATCACACCGTCACGATCGCGCGCGCCTCCATGTCGCTCAGCTTCCCTGCTCGATTTATGCTCGCCGCCGCCATGAACCCCTGCCCCTGCGGCTACTTCAACGACAAATCCCGCGAGTGCATGTGCACGCCTCCTATGATTCAGCGCTACGTGGCTAAAATCTCCGGCCCGCTCCTCGACCGCATCGATATCCATATAGAGGTGCCTGCCGTTCAATACAAAGAATTGCGTGGCGGTGCGGCCGCTGAAGGATCCGCCGAAATCCGGGCACGCGTCCTCTCCGCTCGTGACCGGCAGCGCCATCGTTTCAACAAATCCGGCGACAAGGTGTTTTCCAACGCCCAGATGTCCACTCGCCAGATCCGCGCCCACTGTGAACTCGGCCCGGACTCCGAACGTCTCCTCGAGCGCGCCATGCAGCAGCAGGGACTCACCGCGCGCGCCCACGACCGAATCCTGAAAGTCGCTCGCACCATAGCCGACCTCGACGGAGCCGATCATCTCACGGTTCCCCATCTCGCAGAGGCTATCCAATATAGGACGCTGGATCGAAGCTACTGGAGCTGATTGGCAATCCTCTCTGGACGGTCAAGCACGTCTGCCCCGAATCAATCCTCCGGGCCTAGCCCGAGTTATCAAGGTCCTAAACATTCATGTGTGATCGCAATCACGTGGTGTTTGTAACTCCAAATGTACCCTTCACTTGATCAGCGCATACCGCTCGGATACGACCCTGACGGACAGCTGGGATCATTAGGGTAATCCATTGATTAGTCATGGGTTATCGCTACAACTCATCCCCAAATATCGAGCTCGACTTGTTCGTCACTGAACCAAAATAATCATTGACCCCGTACCGTCCGCGTTATACATTCATGAGTGCCAACCGCAGGGGTAAGCTTGCACAGCGCGATTGTGCGTTTCTGGTTTTCCCACCTCAACCCAGGGCCCCGCTCGACTCACCGGTAAGGTGCGTTTGGGTGGGCGCAAGAGGTGGACACACTAGCGCAAACTACGCTGGCGCAATCACTTTCTACCTCTTGCAAGGCACGCTGCCTGTTCCCACAGAACATCGTTTTGCGGCTGAAAGTTTTTTGAACTTCATGCCAACTTCGTGCGTCTAAAGGGAGGACAGGCTGCAGGGGCAGCTCGACCTTATATCTATCTGTTCTCTGTACCGCGGTGCCAGGTAGCACTCGCTGGACAGTTCTGGAAGGAGATTCATTTTATGCGTTCTGATTTGGTTTTTGGGGCACTCTCTAGTGTGTCCAATCGCTACCAGCTCTGCCAATTGGCGAGCAAGGCTACACGGATGCTGCACAAGCCGAACACACGTTTGCAGGACACCACCAACGAGGTTCTCGTCCGCTTCCATTCCACTAACCCCGGCACTATGCCCCAGGCCGAGAAGCCTGCGGTCCGGCCGATTGAAACGCGGCGCGCAGCTTAACAGTCCTACTGTATTATTGAGTCAGTTAAGCAAACAGTTTTTGGGGGCGGTCGTGTTGTAAGCTGCACTTGGCCGCTTTCGCCGTGTTAAGCCATTGCACGGTGCCACACGACCGCAACTCTACAAACCCCGCCTATTGTTCCTGGAGCACTTCCCCCTCTCGGGTCCCCCACTTACCTCCTTCCGCAGGTGATCATGACCATATCTGAACTGAAAGAAAAGAACATAACGGAGTTGAGCCGCATCGCGCGCACCCTCGAAATTCCTGGTGCCAGTGGCCTCCGAAAACAGGACCTGATCTTCAAGATCCTTCAGGCCCAGAGCGAAAAAGAAGGGCACATCTTCGCCGATGGCGTCCTCGAAATCCTGCCCGATGGCTACGGATTCCTTCGCTCCCCCGACTACAACTACCTGCCTGGTCCGGATGACATCTATGTCTCCCCGTCGCAGATCCGCAAGTTCGACCTAAAAACCGGCGACTCCATCAGCGGCAATGTGCGCCCGCCGCACGAAGGCGAGAAGTACTTCGCGCTCGTCAAGATCGAGGCCATCAATTTCGAATCACCCGAAGAGACGCGCAACAAGATCCTTTTCGATAACCTAACGCCCCTCTATCCGCAGGAGCGCATCAAAATGGAAACCGTGCGTGAAGCCACCAGCGGCCGCGTCATGGACCTCCTCACTCCTGTCGGCAAAGGTCAGCGCGGACTCATCGTCGCTCCCCCGCGTACCGGCAAGACGATGCTCCTCCAGTCCATCGCCAACTCCATCACCACGAACCACCCCGAAGTAGTCCTCATTGTCCTCCTCATCGACGAGCGTCCGGAAGAAGTCACGGATATGCAGCGCTCCGTCAAAGGCGAAGTCATCAGTTCCACCTTCGATGAACCCGCCGCGCGTCACGTGCAAGTTGCCGAAATGGTCATCGAGAAGGCCAAGCGCCTCGTTGAGCACAAGCGCGACGTCGTCATCCTGCTCGACTCCATCACCCGTCTCGCCCGCGCCTACAACACCATCGTGCCGCCCTCGGGAAAGGTTCTCTCAGGCGGCGTCGACTCTAACGCGCTCCAGCGCCCGAAGCGCTTCTTCGGTGCGGCCCGTAACATCGAGGAAGGCGGCTCGCTGACGATCATCGCCACAGCCCTCGTCGACACCGGGTCCCGCATGGACGAAGTCATCTTCGAAGAGTTCAAGGGCACCGGCAACATGGAAATCATCCTTGACCGCAAGCTCGTCGACAAGCGCGTCTTCCCGGCAATCGACATCCAGCGCTCTGGCACCCGTAAGGAAGAATTGCTTATCCCTAAGGAGGACCTCCAGCGCATCTGGATTCTCCGCAAGGTGCTCAACCCGTTATCGCCCACTGAAGCGATGGAACTCCTCATCAGCCGCCTTGAGAAGGTCCGCAACAACGCCGAGTTCCTCGCCAACATGAATCAGCTTTAGACGCAATGGATTCCACTCTCTCCATGTCGGTTCGACTTCGCCGCGTGATAACCGAGATCACCAGCGTTTCGGTGCCCATCACCCAGGAAGTTATGCGCTCCGGTGATGAAGGCGGCGGTCCGAAACTGGACGTCGACAAGATCATCGAGGCTGCACTGATTTTGGGCAAGCTCGACACCACCGTTTGGGAGATTGAAGGAGAGCCAGAGATCCAACTCCATCCAATTCAGAACGCACCTGAGACAACAACGATCCAGTAAGAAACTCATCCGAACCAAATGACATTCCAGCTCTGGGGTCTAGGTGGTACTAAATTTCCAGAGACTGGCTAAGGGCCGGGGTAATCTCCCCGGCCTTCGTGTTTCATCAGCCTTCACCCATGCCAGTCCTCTCAAGCACTCTATTCATCGGGAGGGATCTTTCCCGAACTGCCCACCACTGATAAACTATTCAAAGTGTGTGGGGCTGTAGCTCAGCTGGGAGAGCGCCTCGTTCGCAACGAGGAGGCCAGCGGTTCGATCCCGCTCAGCTCCACCATTCCCCCTCCATCCTCACCTCAGGTTGAGACGCGTTCCTTGCATCCCGCAAGCAGGTCATCGCGCACGATCCCGAAAATGTCGAGGCTCATCTGAGGCTTCTCTCCATCTACTCCCGCACCGGAAACAAATAAGGAATGGCCCATGAGCGTGAAATCTGCCGTAAGCTTGCGAGCTAGCCTGCGTCATCTCGCGCTTGTCGCTTTCACTGCGGCTTCTCTCGTGCTGCTCGGTCCATCCTTCCCTCACTCGCAGCTCTCGCTCGAGAGCCGCAGAAGAAAGACTCGCCTCTATCCTGCGCAACCTGTCATGCAGGTGTCGTGCACAACTATGCAACCGCTCCCATGCGTCATGCTATGGAGCCCGACGGCGCTAATGCCGAACTGATCGCACATCCAGACCTCACCGCTGGTACAGTGCTTGGTGGCACGATTACAGCCGTGCCCGTTCAAAGCCCAGCTTTCAATCTGTATGGATTCGACCGACTTGGCATGACTGAAATCGTGCCATTCGAAAACGCAAGTAGTGGCTTCCAAAGGCGCGCTTGTGCTCAGTGCGCGAGCTCTCGGGTGGATTGGACTGAGTCGCCATGACGGAAGTCATGCCCTGATACACACCCGCTGCCCCCGCTTTCTTCTACAGTGCCCCATCGAGCGAGTGGCCAAGACTATCGAGAATGGTTGGGCTCTTTTCTGGTCTGGCGGGGTTTGTGGAAGAGGCGCTTGCGGAGGAGCCACAGGCCGACGGCGACGGTCAGCCAGACGAGGGTAGCGAGGGGGAAGACGACCCACGTGCTGGTTCGCGGGAGCCAGATCCAGAAGACTAGTGCGAAGGCGGCCAGGGCGATGCAGCCGATGGCAGCGCCGTAGGAGTCAATGGCAGCGACTATGCGGCCTCGGTTGGCCCCGTCGTACCCGGCGCGGCGTTTGTGTTGTTTCTCGTGGGCTTCGACGAGGCTGACACTAGCGGGGAAAATGGCTGGAAAGGCGAGAAAGAGGCCGCCGACCACCGGGCCGTAGTGCTGGGCGATGAGGCCAGCGGCGACGCACACGGCCCCGCCGAAGACGAAGCGGATAATCCACTCGTGCGGTTTGATTCCTTTGATGGCGGAAAAGCGGGCCCCTACAATCATGGGGTTACCTGATCACCAGGAACAGGGCGAACGACACCGCGAACCAGATGGGGATCAGCGAGACGGTTGCGCTGAGGGCTCGGGGTTTGTGGCGCCAGAGTAGCCATGCAGTTGCGGCGGCGTAGCAGAGGAACGCGATGGCGCCGAGGACCATGGAGCGAGCTTCGATGGCAGCGTAACGGGGGCCGTGCGAGGAAATAGTAAGCCCGAGCGTGGCGAGCGCGATGGAAGGCGCGGCACCGAAGAGTCCCGCAAAGCTTTTGGGACGGAAGATTTCAGCCAGGACGGCGAAGAAACTGACGACGGCTCCCCCGATAAAGAAGCGGGCGAGGCTCTCAGAGAGTTCAGCTGACATGTCTCTCCTCAGGCGGCACGCTGGGCCTCTTTGATGGCCCGCATCGCTACGTCAGCTCCTTTGCAGCCGAGAAGTTTGTACTGTTTGCCTTCGAGCCGGTGGTAGTTGACGAAGAACTGCTCTAGTTCGTGAAGAAACTGTTTCGGCAGGTCGTCGAATGCCTTCAGATAGGCGTACTCGTGATTCATTTCGGCGACGGCGAGCAGGCGGTCATTGCGGGTTTTCTTCTTACCTTCAATCTGTTCACCTTGGATTACGCCAATAAGGCGGGCACGAACCGCAACGCCGGGGAAAGCGGGCTCATCCATGAGGAGGAGAACGTCGATGGGATCGCCATCGGGCGCCTGAGTTCGAGGCAGGAACCCGAAGTCATAGGGAAAGCTCATTCCGGCGGGGAGGACCTTCTTGACGATGAAAATGTTCTGTTCGTCGTCGTAGGCGAACTTGTTGCGGCTATTCCTTGGAGTTTCGATAATGACTTGGATCAGGCCGGCGTTCTTGTCTACTGGCTTGAGCAGTATCGGATTGGACAGACTCTTGGATAGCTTCTTGGACATGCGCGGCTCCGCTGTAACCTTCCCTTCACATTGGTAGAAGTTCCATGAGGCTGTTTCGGTTGCTCCAAACCAGGTTGATGACGAGAGGCGGCCATTAGCAGTCTCACCTTGACACTGCTGGTGTGCGATTTCTAGAATGGAATAGGCGAACTCTACTGATAAGCTCTTGTAAGTCTCTCATTGGGAGAGGTTTGTCCTAGCCATTGATGTTGCAGCGACCATGGCCAAGAGGTAGCTGAGCGATGCCGATGCCTGAGATACGCGTCAGTCCGCGCGAGCGACTGGTTCTTACGGCGATTATCGAGCTCTATATCGCTACCGGCGAGCCTGTGGCTTCGCAAGCCGTAGCCGACCATTTTGCGAACAAAGAAGGGTTGAGCTCGGCAACGATTCGCAATGTCATGGCGTCGTTGGGAGAGGCTGGACTGCTGGAGCAGCCACATACATCGGCTGGGCGGGTTCCTACAGCCGCGGCGTTTCGCTATTACGTTGAGCAGATCACGCGTGCAGATAACTCTCTGGGACGCATTGGGGTGAGACCTGCAACTGCCGCTGGCGGCGGATCGCTGAGCGAGCATAGGCGAGGACAGATCGAGGAAATTTTTTCGGGAGTTGCGAGTTCGAATGAGTACCTGGAGCGGACCTCGCATGTGTTGGCGCTGATTTCGAGCGGTCTGGGCGTTGCACTGGCGAGTGGCACGGCCGATCAGGTGCTGGAACACATTCATTTTTCGCGATTGTCTGCGGGACGTGTTCTGGCTGTTCTAGTGACGCGGGCAGGGGCGGTTCTGGACCGCGTGCTGGTGCTGGATCGCGAGATGACGCATCTGGAACTGGAGACGGCGGGGCGTTACCTGAACGAGACGTTTCACGGCTGGCCTATGGAGCGAATTCGGGCAGAGATTTCGCTGAGGATGGACGAGGAGAAAGCGGCCTACAATCAACTGCTTGCCTCCGTTGAGGAGCTTTGCCGGAAGGGCGCGCTGAGTGTCGGTGAAGGTGCGCAGGTGTTGTATGTGGAAGGCATGGCCAACCTGATTGCGGCGGAGGCGGATCGGGAGAGATTGAGGCAAATGCTTCTGGCGCTGGAGGCCAAGCAGCGGCTCGTGGATTTACTTACAGCTTATGTAAATGGAAGTCAGCAGGAAGTGCGGGTGGTGGTCGGGCTTGATGAAGCTTCTCCAGCGATGCAGGACCTGGTGCTGATTGGGGCGCCGACGCGGCTCGGCGGTTCGAGCCTCGGAACCGTGGCAGTGATTGCACCGACCCGCATCCAATACCAGGAGATGATCCAAGCAGTGCGGTACGTGGCGGGGCTGTCGGAGCGGATTCTGGAGATACCGGAGCAGTAGTACACGAACCGATGCGCAGGGGCTAAAGGCCCATTCCAAAACTGAGAGAACGATCGATTGAGCTGGTGCCTACCCAAGACACTGACCGGTATGGGTTTGTGAACGTAATCGTTTTGAGCATGGGTAATAGTCGAGTCAAAAGTTGGAACTGTGCACGCCGGTTGTGAGCGAGCAGCGGCAAAGGAACTTATCATTGAATAAGAAGCGAAACATGTGGGGAATGCGTAGAGATATGCCAGAGAAGGAATCAGAATTGACAGCTTTGGAAACGACGGAAAGCGCCTCGCCGGAGCACGCGGTTGCAGAATCGGGCGGGAGTCCTGCTGCAGAGGTTAGAAACGAGGGTGCGCCGGTAAGCCGGGGTGAACTCGATCAGCTTCAGGCGGAGTACGAGCAACTGAAGAAGGAACGCGATGGGCTGATCGACAGGCTGGCGCGGATGCAGGCGGACTTTGAGAACGCGCGCAAGCGGGCGGAGAAGGAGAAAGCAGATTTCCGCGATTACGCGACGGGATCGGTCGTTGAGCAGTTCTTGCCAGTGTTGGACAATTTTGAACTCGCGCTGAAATCGGCGGGGACGACGGAGCAGTTGAAGGCAGGGGTGGAACTGATTGTGAAGCAGATGGAAGAAATTCTGCGCGGGTTCCAGGTGCAGCCGGTGGCGACAGTTGGCCATGAATTCGATCCGCGGCATCACGAGGCGATGGGGTCTGTGGAGCGGGATGATCTTCCGGATCAGCAGGTGGCGGAAGAGATTCGGAAGGGATACCGGCTGCGGGAGAAGCTGCTGCGACCGGCGCTGGTGCGCGTAGTATCCAACCCTAAACAGAAGAGTGAATGAACGTATATGGGCCCGGGCAGAGGCCCCTGCGAGAAAGGGGACTGAGTCCGTTTGTGCCCGATGCCCATCTGTATTGAGAGAAGGTACAAAAAGGTTTGAATAGCAGAGTGAGTAAAGCAGATTATTACGAGGTACTGGGTGTGTCGCGGGGTGCCAGTGAGCAGGAGCTCAAGAGCGCATACCGCAAGCTTGCGCTGCAGTACCATCCCGACCGGAATCCGGGAGACCACGCATCAGAAGAGAAGTTCAAGGAAGCGAGCGAGGCGTACCAAGTACTTAGCGACGCGGACAAGCGCGCTGCATACGACCGGTTCGGTCATGCGGGAGTGAGCGGCGGCGGAGGTCCCGGCGGGTTCGGAGGATTCTCCGGAGCGGTCGACTTGGGAGACATTTTCGGCGACCTGTTCGGCGAAATGTTCAACATGGGCGGGCAACAGAGAACGTCGCGGCAGATGCGGGGCGACGATCTGCGCTATGACCTCACGATCGACTTCCAGGAAGCGGTGTTCGGGACGGAGAAGGAGATTCGCATCCGGCGGCTCGAGGCGTGCGAGACGTGCAAGGGGACGGGGAGCAAGTCGGGCCGTGGGCCGACAACTTGTCCGCAATGTCAGGGACGCGGGCAGGTTCGATACCAGCAGGGATTCTTTTCCGTGGCGCGGACATGCAATGCGTGCGGAGGGCGGGGATCCATCATCGGCGACCCTTGCGACACGTGCCGTGGTGAGACGCGAATCACGAAGGAGATCAAGCTCACGGTGAAGGTGCCGGCGGGCGTGGAAGAGGGAACGCGGATCCGTTACGGCGGTGAGGGCGATGTCGGGCGGAGCAACGGGCCAAGCGGCGATCTGTATATTGTGCTGTCGATCAGGGCGCATGACTTTTTCCATCGCGAGGGCCAGAACCTGCACTGCGTGATTCCGATCAGCTTTCCTCAGGCGGCGCTGGGCGCGGAGATAGAGATTGAAGGAGTCGATGGACCCGTGATGCTGAAGGTGCCTGAAGGTATTCAGAGCGGCAAAGAGATTCGGGTGCGCGGGAAAGGCGTTCCGTATCTGAACGAGAAGGGACGCGGGGATCTGATTGCCAAGGTCGTGGTGCAGATTCCGAAGAAGCTGAGCAAGGCACAGCGCGAGTTGATCGCGGAACTCGGGAAATCGATGTCGGTGGAGAACAAACCGACATCTCCCGGGTTGCTGGAGAAGATGAAGGACCTGTTCAGCTAGAGGCGAAATGGGAGGGACCGGCAGGCGTTACGGGTGTGGCGATAGAGGCTTGCCGGGCTATCAGTTGCGGGCCTTGTGCGACGCAGTGGCTGCTACTCTTGCCGGTCTCACCGGCCTCATTGCTTGGGCGGACATCCAGCTTCGCCCGATCCGTCTCGCGCAAAATCAAATATGAAGGCATCATAGTTCATCGGCATCGACGATTCCTGGCGGTCTCCCGAGAATCAGCCCAGGTTGAATACATTCGCGTGATGGTCGGGATAGCGCCGCCAAGACTCGAATACCGGCCTGGAGGTTCCGTTTTTGATGTTGGACGACACGACTAGGCTTTGGTCCTTGTCAATCTAGATCGCCATCAACACGATGGCGCCTACGGCAGCGCCGATGACCAGACTCGCTGGATCAGTGAGGGCGAAGGCAACTGGATCCTCATTCAACTCTGCACGCGATGCGAGCAACCACACACGGCAGAGCCAGAGAATCATGCAGGGCACAATCAGCCAGAGGTAGTGAGAGTGGTGGTAGAGCCTGACAACGTCGACACTGCTGATGTAGTTGGCGAAGACGACGATGGCGGCGAAGGCACTGGCAGTACCGAAGGAGCGCATCTGTTCGATGTCGGTCATCAGGTATCCCCGGCCATTCTTCAGTTGGTTTCCGGCGAGACGAATGCTTTCGAGTTCGGCAAAACGTTTGACAAATGCGAGTGAGAGAAAAAGGAAGATCGCGAAACCTGCAAGCCAGTGGGAAATTAGAGTGTGTGTTGCGGCACCGCCGGCGAGTAAACGAAGCGTATACAGGCCTGAGAGGACCAGGACGTCGACGAGCGCAATTTGCTTGAGATAGAGGGAGTAAGCGAGTGTGCTGGCAACGTACAAGATGAGCCAGAACATGAATTGAACAGGCAGCACCCGCGCCGCCACAGAAGCAATGACGAGCAGTGCGGCGGAAGCAACGAGGCCATTAGCCGGCGCGAGGTCACCGGAAGCAAAGGGACGGAGCCGTTTTCGAGGGCTTCGCCGATCAGCCTCGATATCGAGGAGATCATTAACCATGTATGTGGCCGAGGCCACGCAGCAGAAACAGAAGAACGCGAGCGATGCTTTGCCGACAACGGAAATGGAGCGGTCGTGCGCGAGGAGGAAGGGAAGGAATATAAGGAGGTTTTTCGCCCACTGGTGCGGGCGGAATGCATTCAAGAGAGAGCGAAGAGGATTGGCGCGTTCTTCGAACACGTGCGAAGGAGCGATACGGTGTTTGCGAATACTGCTTCGCAGGGCAGCACTGGGATTGGCCAGCATCGTCTCTGTTACAGCCTTCAGCAGGGGCAGGTCGGCAGAGCTGTTGCCAATGTACGAAAAACCGTTTGGTCCGAACTGGCCGTTGAGGATGGCGAGTTTGTTGGGGCCAGTGAGATTTGTGGCACCATCGCTGCCGAGAACGCCCTGGAATAGGCCTAGATGATCGGCGACGCGCTCTGCAAGGCGGATGTCGGCGCCGGTAGCGAGATAAAGTTCCCGGCCGCGCGCATGTTCCTGTTGCAGGAATTCAAGAACTGTTCGGTTGTAGGGCAGGTGAGCGACATCGAGTTCGACGTGCGAGGTTACAGAGGCCTTAAAGGCGGCTTTGCCCCTCATCAAGGCGGCGGGTAGCTGAAGAAGGACTCGAGGGTGCGTACGAGCCAGGACCAAGAGAGAGTCAACGAGGGTGTCGGACTTTATCAGGGTGCCATCCAGATCCACGCACAAAGGCTTGATGCCTGTCGTCTTTGCTTCTGGCTGGGAGAGGATCTTGGGCAATGTCTACCTCGAGTGAAGGCACCCGCCCAACGAACTTGAGGGTCCAGGTGCGATTGAGATGCCGAGGACGGCTCGCCTAAAGAAGCGAAGATGCGAGTACGTCTTCGCTGGAATCGGGATGAACCTCGTCGACCAATGATTACCCGGAATCGCTAAAGTATACCGCGTGTGAAATGCAAAAAGAACTGAACGAGACCGTGGGAGAGGCAGAGGAGTAATCAACCTGCGACAGCATATTGTCTGTAGCATCAACTCCTTACAGTCATTGGTGCGGCGTATAATCGCGCAAGATGCCGTTGGGGGAACACCAGTTCATCGATCACTATGAAGTCCTCGCGCTGATTGGAGCGGGAGGAATGGGAGAGGTGTATCGCGCGCGAGACACGCGGTTGAATCGCGACGTGGCGATCAAGGTATTGCCCGGGTTCTCCAGCCCCGAACCTGACCGGCTGCGGAGATTTGAGCAGGAAGCGAGAGCGGCAGCAGCGCTGAATCATCCGAACATCCTGGCGGTTCATCAAATGGGTGTGTATGAGGACGCGCCCTACCTGGTTTCAGAATTACTGGAAGGCGAGACGCTGCGGGAGAGATTGAAACGGGGCGCACTGCCGCTGCGGAAGGTCATCGACTACGGGATACAGATTGCGAAAGGGCTCGCGGCCGCACACGAGAAAGGAATTGTCCATCGCGATTTGAAGCCGGAAAATTTGTTTCTGACCAAGGACGGACAGGTAAAGATTCTGGACTTCGGACTGGCGAGGCTGACGCAGGCCCCGTCATCTCTGTCGCAAGCGCCGCAAGAAGTCGAAACAATTCCCGGGATGATGATGGGCTCGATGGGGTATATGTCGCCCGAGCAAGTGCGCGGGAGTGTTGCCGATCATCGATCAGATATTTTCACGTTCACCGCGGTGCTGTACGAAATGCTGACAGGGCAGAGAGCGTTTCAGAAGGCTACCTCGATTGATGCTATGAGTGCGATTCTGAACGAGGAGCCGCCGGCACTTGCGCATGTGAAGCCGGAGCTTCCGGTGGCTCTGGAGAAGGTGTTGCATCGCGGGCTCGAAAAAAACCCCGAGCAGCGGTTCCAATCGGCATCGGATCTGGGTTTCGCGCTGGAATCGCTTTCGGATGCGACACATTCGACATTTGTGACCACCAAGAGATTTGCACGGGAGCCGGGCGCGCGCTCGCGATCTCGATTAATCGCTGCCGTGCTGTTCGTTCTCCTGATCGTTGGAGGGGTAGGAGCCTGGATTTGGTTAAGGCCCGTAGCGGAGCCGCAGGTTGCGAACTACATTCAGCTGACACACGATGGCGTACAAAAGAGCCTGATCGGGACGGACGGATCTCGAATTTTTCTCACGATGGGCGATTCGGGCAGGGAGCAGACGGCGGCGATTCCAGTTGGAGGAGGGGAACCGGCAAGGATTGCGATGCCCGGGCCGTACATGGTGCCAGCGAGTATGTCGGCTGACGGGTCTTCGTTTTTGATTGTGGATGGAACGGGGTATCCACCGACCGGTCCGTTGTGGAGCCTGCCCGTTCTGGGCGATTCACCACGTCGGCTGGGGGATGCAACCGGAAATTCGGGAGCGTGGTCGTCTGACGGGAAGCTGATGGCGTTTGCGAATGGGGCCGATGTTTTCATTGCGAACGCCGATGGGTCGGAAGCTCGCAAGATCGCGACCATGAAGAATTTTGTTTCTGGTGTGGCGATTTCGCCTGATGACACCGAAGTGCGGGTCGAGACGGAGGAGATCTCCCAGAGCGGATCAAACGTGGTAGCCGGCGAGCGGACAATGTGGAGCGTTCTGACCAAGGGCTCGAGTCCGCAGCCGCTGGTTGCCGATTGGCCGAATACGAGAAACGAGTGCTGCGGAGAATGGACCCAGGGCGGAAAATACTTCGTTTTCCAATCGCAGGGACAAATTTGGACTTTGCCGAGCAGGAGGGGCCTCTTTTTAAAGCAACCCAAGCCGGTCCAATTGACCTCGAGCCCAATGCAACTGCAATCGCCGTTGCCGAGCAGAGACGGGAAGAAGCTGTTTGTCGTAGGCATGACCTTTCGGGGCGAACTGACCAGTTTCGATGCGAAGACTGGTAAGCCTTCGTTGTTCATGGGTGGGATTTCGGCGGACTGGATGGAAGCATCCCGAGACGGCAAGCAGGTTCTGTATGTTTCGTATCCCCAAGGCGATTTGTGGAAGAGCGATGCGAATGGGACGGATCGTGTGCAGCTGACCTTTGCACCGTTGAAGCCGGTGCTGCCTCGGTGGTCGCCGGACGGACAGACAATCTTGTTCTTCGAATTTCCTGGCGGCCCGAATCATCCTGGAAAGATGTACGAGATTCCTGCAGCGGGGGGATCTCCACATGAACTGCTGCCCAATGACAATCAAAACGAACAGGACCCGACGTGGTCGGCGGATGGAAAGCGGATTGCTTTTGGCGGCGACGCAAACGACGCTAACAGAGTGAGCGGGCCCGCCATCAAGATTCTGAATGTGCAGAGCGGTGATGTGTCGGCGGTGCCTGGTTCGGAAAGGATGTTCTCGCCACGATGGTCACCGGATGGGCGCTTTCTTGCCGCTATGACGAGTGACTCGAGCCACCTTATGCTGTTTGATTTCCTGACGCAGAAATGGCGGGAGATCGGTAAGGGCACGCTGAGCTGGCTGAACTGGTCGCAAGACGGGCGGTACATCTACATGAAGAATCTGTCCGGCACGGGAGCAGTGCAGCGTGTTCGCGTGGCGGATGGCAGGGTGGAGAAGATTACGGATCTCGGGAACTTTGTATTCACTGGTCTGGGTGGCGGATCGGTTTCGGTTGCGTCGGATGGCTCGGCGCTTCTGTTGCGGGATCGCGGGACACAGGACGTGTATGCGCTGGACTGGATCGAGCCATAGCGATGCACCCTACTGGGGGTAGTCCTCGCCGGGCTTAACCAGGCGAATGAAGTGATCAGTGAACTGCGCGTGATTTCCGGCGATCTCCGTTTTCGGCATGTGACAGCTGGTGCAATTCGATTGTGAAACTGGACAAGTCTTTGGGCGGGTGCGGCTGAGGGTGTCTGGGTTTTGCTGTGGCAGGCCAGACACTTCGCATCGTAGTGCGCAGCTACCCGATCGGCGGGCTGATGCGGGTTGTGGCATGCAATGCAGTTGATCCGAGGATCATTTCCGATGAAACACTTGCTTAGTTCAAGCCGGTACGGTTGAAACCGGACCGTGCCGTTGCCGTGCAGGCGATCGCGGGTCACGTTGTCGAATGTGCGGTGGCACTGGCCGCAGAACGCCGAAATCTGCTGAGAGTCGAGGCGCTTGAGTGATTTGGGACCTGTTTTGAAGTTGTCCAGAGCGGCGTCCGTCAGATGCTGCAGTGCACCTTGATGACAGCGTCCGCAGGCGATGCCGGGGTTGTTTTCGATGGATCCAGTCTCTCGCCGGCCACCAGACCGGAGGCATGGCAGTCGAAGCACGAACGGACCTCGGAAAGGGAGACATAGCGCCCATGGCCTCAAGCAGAGTGCCGGTTCGATGTTTGCATCATCGGGGGTGACGGCAAGGGTATTGTCGTGGGGATAGAAGCTGACGAGAGTTTCGTAGAACTGGCCGTCTTTCTCAACGATACAAGTTTGAGTGTGCTGACCAAAAATCCATTGGATCGGAACGGAGATGGTGGCTGATCCGTCGCTTACTGAGTACGTGCTGTGCCCATCTCTTGTCAGTACGCGATAGTTAGAAGATGACCCCGGCTTTAGCCGCGGAATGAAGACCCCTCTATCGACGTGTTTTCTTCCGCCAACCTCTTCATCTCTCCCTTGTTCACCGCCAGCTTGAAAGCCCGAAAAGTAATCCGCAACTATTCAGTTGCTCGATTCACCGGCTCGTTGTAATATCCCACCACCGTCCGCACTGTCACGCCCGGACGATTCACCTGCACCTTCAGATCATGATACTCATCGGGCTTTGCCGCTTGCGGAGGCATCAGGGCCAGCGTGTAATACTCTCCGATTTCTCCCAGGCACGCATCCATCAATCCCTTCACATCATTGCTCGGCCCGAGGACGCGTCCGCCCGTGTGCAATGCCAGCACCTGAAGCCCCATGCTTCCGATCTCCATCTTCCGGGCCTCCCGCACTGGCTCCAGAAATTTCTCGTACAACCTGTTCGTCAAGCCCGCTGTTCCGTAGAGGCAGTAAATCGTCATTCGTGCTTCCCGCAGCTTGTTCTGCAAAGCGGCCAGCTGGTGATAGTACGTCTGGCGCGACACGTCTGTCTGAATGAAATATCTTTCACTCAACAACGGCCACCCTGATCCCAGCCAGATCAGAACCTTTCTCCCTGGCTTGTGCGACATGTTTTCCGCAATCCCCGTGATCGCTTTATACGAGTCCTTGTATTGCTCTTCCAGCGCATACACCCCTCCCGTGATATCGCGCGCCCGCATCGTACCGCCCGATTCGTCCAGCAGATTCGCTAGCGCATTCCCGTCCTTTGACGGTGCCGGCTGCACGTGCAACCCATCGCTCGCGAAGATATAAATTGAGACTGGCTGAGTGAGATGGCCGCCGTTCGCACGTAGAAATTTCTCCAGCTCCAGCCTTAGCCGCGTCACTGGCTGGTAGGGAAGATTCACCGCATCCAGAACGATGATCACTTCAACCGCCGGATCTACCTTCGATCCAGTCGCGCCATCCGTGCGCCTGAAACCCATCACCTTCCGTGGATGACTCTCGTCCAGAACCGAGAAATCAAACGGCTCCAGATCCGCAACCGGTTTATTCGCTCCGTCAGTCACTACGACGTCCAGAAAGATCGGCCGTTGCTGCATTGGGGCAGCCTGTTCCGCTGCTGCGGGATCGCTCTGTTGTGCGTGAGATGCTACCAGGACAAACGAAAAGAAAAGGAAGAAAGACAAGCCCAGCTTGCGCATCGGAAAGGTCACTCTCTGCAATGGATGGAAGAAACGTTGCTGGTACTCTACCCTGCTTCTCTGGCTGCTGTCGTGATATCCCCTGTATCCTCCGCGCCAGTGGTACACTTCTGCACCGCTGCGCCCAGATGGCGTTCCGCTCTTGCCCCCGTGCGCCACACCAGATCTCCCCCCAATCTTACCGGGCGATTGGCTCATCGTAATACCCCGTTACCGTCCGCACTGTCACTCCTGGCCTGTCCACCACGATCTTCAGATCGTGATACTCATTCGCATGTTCCGCTGCCGGTGGACTAAACGACACCTGGTAGAACGCATTCGCATCTTCGGTACACGCATTGATCTGCGCAACCACATCGTTGCCGGGGCCAAGAATTCTCCCGCCCGTCTGTGTCACCAGCACCTTCAACCCTAGATTCCCCGCCTCCGCATCGTGAGCCGTCCTCACCGGGCTTAGGAAGCTCTGGTACAGCATCGGATTGGGACCACCTTGAAGCACGATCACCGGCGTCACGCTATACATGGTGATCCGCGCCTCTCGTAACGCGGCCGACAGCTCCACAATCGAATCGAAATTTCTCCGCTGCTGTTTGTCCGTATAGCCATCCGACGGCCTGTTCAGCATCGGCCATCCCGGTCCCACCCAGATCACCAGCTTCCGTCCCGGCTTCTTCAACTCATTCTGCGCGATGTTGTCCATCGCCCTCGCCGACCGCTGAAACCTCTCCACCCATCCCTCGGCCCCCATCGCTGGATTGATCGTGCTCACGTGCTCCTTGATCCCACTCACCACGCTCGCTATTGCATTTCCATCCGTCGAAGGCCGCGGCTGAACACGTAACCCTGCATCAGTCAGCACAGCCACGCTCACCGGGTGCTTTAGCTGTCCTCCGTTCTGTCTTAGAAAGGCATCCACCTGCGTTCGCACATACGCCACATGCTGAAATGGCAAGTTGAGCATGTCGATCACCAGCACCACCTCGACCGGTGGATCCGGCTTAGCATGCTCCCCGTCAAACCTGCGAAACGAAACGACCTTCCGCGGCTGCCCATTGTCCAAAATCTTGAACTCCCATGGTTCGAGCCCCAGCACCGGCTTCCCGTCCGCGTCATTCACCATCACATCCAGCTTGATCTTCCCCTCCGTAATCAGCAGGTCCTGTGGTTTCGACGCAGGTCGCGGCGACAGTAGCGGATCCGGCGTCTCTTGCTTTTTCTTGCGCACATCATCACTCTGCGCTCTCAAACCGATCGCAATACCCGCAACCAGAATCCCAACCGTCAGGCTCAATCCCCATCTTTCCCGCACAGATCTCACATGCTTACCCGATTCCCGGCACGTCCCGCCGCTCTTTCAACCTACTTGAATGACGCTCTAACTAC
>Ga0207698_10000582_pt1 | contig 21376 bp, 19 predicted proteins | sample KBSCornC22_FD_184298 | JGI IMG/M metagenome (GOLD analysis project Ga0207698, IMG submission 184298) | Corn rhizosphere microbial communities from Kellogg Biological Station, Michigan, USA - KBS Corn C2-2 (SPAdes) (version 2) | ecosystem: Host-associated > Plants > Roots > Rhizosphere > Soil ... | reverse complement strand
TGAAGGTGCTGCGCGAAAAGCTGCGCCAGGACAAGACCGCCGTCGCGCGCTTCGTCCGAGAAGCTCGCTATGGCGAACGCGTGCGGCATCCCAACGTGGTGCAGACGCTCGAGGTGGGCGAGGCGCGGCCGGGCATGCACTTCCTCGCCATCGAGTGGGCCGCCGGCGAGTTGCTGGAGAAGTACGTGAAGGCGCACGCGCCGCTGCCGCCTGACGAGGTTACGGCGATCGTGACGCAGATCGCCGCGGCGGTGCAAGCGGCCCACGCGGTCGGCATCGTGCATCGCGACCTCAAGCCGGACAACGTCATGTACGATCCGGCGACGCGGCAGGTGAAGCTGCTCGACTTCGGCATCGCTACCGATACCGACATGGCACCGGAGGAGCGGCTGACACGCGCCGGCTTTTTCGTCGGCACGCTGATGTACGTCGCCCCCGAAGCGCTGTCGGGCGAGCTCGTGTCCCCCGCGGCCGACCAGTACAGTCTGGCGACGATCGCCTACCTGATGCTCACCGGCTGCTTGCCCTTCACGGCGAAGACGCCGCGCGAGATGTTCTCGCAGCTGCTCTCGCAGCCTCCCATTCCGCTCAACGAGGCACGCCCCAGCCTGCGTTTTGGCGCGGGTGTGGAGCAGGTGATCATGCGGGGGCTGAGCAAGGATCCTCGCCAGCGCTTCCCGGACACGGTCGCCTTCGCCGAGGCCCTGCGCGAAGCGCTGGAGCACCCGGAGCCGGCACAGGCCCCCGGGCTGCTCTCGCGCGTCAAATCGATCTTCAAGCGCTGAACCCACGCGGACGCCGCACCAAGCGTCTCAGGCGACGTCGATGGATGGCGTCGTTTCCGCGGGTGGCGTGGCACCAGGCCGACGCTCCCGATTGAGGTCCGCGGGATTCACGGGGAGCCAGACCGTGAACGTCGAGCCGCGGCCCATCTCACTCTCGACCGTGACGTCGCCGCCGAGCAGTCGCGCAAGCCGGCGCGAGATCGCCAGCCCGAGCCCCGTGCCACGCTGCATCGAATCGCCACGAGGCCCGGCGTTCACCTGTTCGAACTCGTCGAAGATCCGCTCGAGATCCGCGGCCGCGATGCCAACCCCGCTGTCCACCACCTGCAGCACGACCCACGTTCCGCTCCTCGGCGCGCGCGCGAGCAGACTTCGCATGCTTGCGTCGTCGACGCCGATGAGCGAGGCGCGCGTGGGCGTCATCTGGATGTTGCTCTCCGGTGGACCGCCGAGCAATCGAGCCCGCACGCTCACCGTCCCCGCCGGCGTGTACTTCACGGCGTTGCCGATGAGGTTGATGAGGATCTGCCGCAGATGCGTCGGATCGGTTCGCACGCGCGGCAATGATGCGCCGACCGTGATCGAGAAGGCGAGCCCCTTTTCGCTCACCAGCGACTCGAGCTCGCTCGCCACGTTGAGCACGAACGGGCGCAGGACGATCGTTTCCGGATGCACCTCGAGCCGCCCCGCGGCGATTTTCGCGATGTCGAGCACCTGGTCGACGAGATGACGCAGATGCGTCGCCGACGCGGCGATGCGGTCCACCGGTGGGATCTGCCGCGGTGAGAGATCTCCGTAGAAGCCGTCGCGCAGCAACTCGACAAAGCCCACGATCGCATTGAGCGGTGTCCGCAGTTCATGAGACACGTTGGCGAGGAACTCGCTTTTCGCCTGATTGGCTCGCTTCACATCGCTGTACAGCCGCTCGAGCTCCATCGAACGGCCAGCCACCTGCAGCGCGCGTTGCTGCTCGCGGAACAGCCCGATGGCGAGGAGCAGCACGCCCAACCCGCCGAATGTCCACAGTCCCCAGCGAAGAGCCGGCGACGTGACCGCATGCGAAGTGACGACGCGCCACGTGCCCCCATTGGGCAGGCGCACGATGGGCGAGCCCCCGACGGCTCCATGCGCCCCATTCGCGATCGCCGCACCGAGGTGCACGAGGGTATCGCGACCGGAGAGGACGAGCAGGAACCGCCGCGTGGCTGGCTGGACTCCGGCGAGCAGCGAACCAAGCGCGTTGGCGTCCACCACGAGGCCGGCGGCACCGGCCGGCATGCCGGCCGCACTGCGAAGCTGGCGCGTGAAGACGATCCGGCGCGCAGTCCGATCATTGCCGACGGTGTGACTCGTCGCCACGCTCGTGGTGCCGGCAGCAGCACGGTGACGGCGAACCCGGTCTGCTGCGTCGGCCGCTGCGCGATCCTCCTGCGGGTCACTGGCCCCGACGCGCAACCAGACGTGACCCGAGCTGTCCGCCACCCACGCCGAACGCACTGGTGAGGCGGCCACCAGCGCAGCGACGGCCGCCCGGACGGCGGCGCTGTCACCAGGTGGTTCCTGTTCGGCGATCCCGGCGATACGATCCAGCAGCACCGTGTGCGCCGACACGAATGCTTCGGCCAGCAGCGCTGCCGACGCTGCGTCGACACGGGCCTGATCGCGCGTCGCACCTGACTGGGCGCGATCGAGCAGCAACAACGCCGCCAGGACGACCAGAAATACCGCTCCCACGAATCGCGAGAGCAGCCCCAGGCCCACGCGTTCGACGTCCCCCGGGCCGATGGGTTGCCCGTCCCGACTTGTTCCGTTACCGTCTGCCACTCGCATGCCCGATCACGACCGCCTGCTCACGCTGCTCGCCGAACGTTCCGCGCGGCGCGGACACTTCACGCTCGCATCTGGGCGACAGTCCACCTTATACATCGACGCGCGCCTCACCACAATGAGCCCCGACGGGCTCGCGCTCATCGGGCCACTGGGCGTCGCAGCGCTCGCTGCCGCCGGCTGGACGGTGGATGCGGTGGGCGGCCTCACGCTCGGTGCCGATCCTGTGAGCTACGCGATCGCGTATGCGAGTGCGCTCGTCGGCACTCCGATCCGTGCCTTCACGGTCCGGAAGGAAGCAAAGGCGCACGGGACCGGCCGTCTCATCGAAGGTCCGTTTCGCGAAGGCGACCGGGTTGCCGTCGTGGAAGACGTGATCACGACCGGCGGTTCCGCGTTGCGCGCTGCACAGGCAATCCGCGACGCCGGCGGCCGCATCGCCGGTGTCCTGGCACTCGTGGACCGCGAGGAGGGCGGGCGGCAGGCGCTAGAAGGAGCCGGCCTGCCGGTCATCGCGCTGACGCGATCGAGCGAGATCATCGCGCGGCTCGTCGACCACGAGCGGAGCTGAGCCCGGTTCGACCGCGGGCGGCGTCGACGCGGCCCGTGCTTCGGCATCGCTGAGCCGCGTGACGACCATCTGGTCGAGCGTCGCTGCATTCCGCTCGATCATCGCGCGGAAGCGCGGGCTGCGCCTGGCATCTTCGGGCACAGTCTCATCGGCCATCAGTGACAGCGCACTCTGAATCGTGCCGATGGGGTTGCGCAGGTCGTGACGCAGGCGACGGAACCGCTCCTGCAGCGCTCGGCTTGCCGCGTCCGCATAGCCACGAGTCGCCGCCGCAGCGGCCGTGGCCACCGCCTGTCTCAGTCGACGGCAGGTTCGCAGCGCGTCAGTGACGTTGGCAAGTGGCGGCTGCGCGCCATCCCACGTGCCTTCGACGGCCTCGAAGCACAAGCCTTCGAGCAGGTCGAGCGCGAGAAGAGGGTGATGCGCCTTCGCTCCCCCGTCGAACGCCGACGCACCGATCGAGAGTCCGAGCGCCTCGAGGTCATTCGCCGACCCGCCATCATCCGCTACGAACGAGGCCAGCGCCCGCAGGAGTGCGACCGCACGTACTGGCTGCGTCGGGCGATTCGGGCCCGCTGCGTCCGTCGCATCGGCCGCCGACAACTCCGGGACCAGCCCAGCGGCCTCCCGCTCCCACCGTGCGGCAATGTCGTCGGCCTGCCGGCCGAGCAGCGCTGCCACGCGCAGCTGGAGCGCGGTATTTTCGGCGTGGCCGCCAGGTCGGGGCGTGCCGGAATGGGCCGTCGGAGTAAACGGCAGCGAGACTTCGCGATCGATGGTCACGGCCGCGTGCCATGCAGCAAGCTTGCCATGCGGCATGAGCCCCGTTGCGGCGAGCACGAGCGCGCGTCTCGTAGTTGGCTGTGGTGTCGGTGCGCCGAGATCCGTCCGTCCGTTCCCGTCTTCCGTTCTGCATGACCCCCCAAACGCCCTCACTCGACGCGCTCGACCTGCGCAACGAAGATCGCGCGAAGGACACGCTCACCTTTCGGCTCGGTGCGCGGCGGCGCTACATGCTCACGGCCGTGCTCGGGGTTGCCGGCTTCGCCGGCGCCGTGACCGGCATCGCGCCGGTATCGCTCACCGTCGTGCTCGCGATCGCGGCGGCGGCACTGCTGCTGAACGCCGTCCTGACGTTCCTGGCGGTCGGTCCGCTCTCCGGAGTATGGTGGATGCGCTACGCCGTCGCCACGCTCGACGTCGCGCTGATCAGCGCCGTCGTCGCGGCGATGCGCGAGAACGCGCTGGTGATGCTCTACTTTCTCGTCATCGTTCCCTACTCCTTCGACCGCGGGCGCGCACTCGGCTACTTCACGGCATCGGCGTCCGCGCTCGGGTTCCTGTTCGTGCGACTGCCGGCGCTGCCGGCGGAAAGTGGAACGGCCGCCCGTGTCTGGGTCGTGGTCTTCGCCGCGTTGCTACTCGTCGTCGCGAGCCAGCTGGTGCCCATCAGCTCGCGCCTCATCGCGCGGATCCGCGCCACACGCGAAGTCGTCGCGCGCGCGGAATCCGGGAACCTGCTCGCCCGCGTGGACACACGGTCGACGGACGAGCTCGGGCTGCTCCAGCAGAGCTTCGACCGGATGCTCGAACGACTCGGGCTGCTCATCGGCACCGTGCAGCGCGAAGCCGACGAGGTGGCGGGCCTCGCGGAACGACTCGCCGCCGCGACGGGAACGCTTTCGGCGAGCGGCAGCGAGTTCGCGGCCACGGCCGTGAACCTCACCCGGCAGCTCGAGACCCAGCGCCGGTACACCGAGGATGGGGCGCGACACAGCGAGCAGGCCTATCAGGCATTCGAGCGGCTGCGCGGCCGCGCGCAGGACATGGAATCGAACGCCCACGGGCTCGTGGGCGCGGCGGAAACGAGTCGTGAATCGATCGGCCGTGCGGCGACGACGCTTGTTGCCCTGAGCGAACGCGTGCGCTCCGCCGCCGCGACTGTCGGTGCGCTGGGCAGCGCATCCGAACGCGTCAACGAATTCGCCGATACAATCGCGCGGATCGCGCGACAGACCAACCTCCTGGCCCTCAATGCCGCCATCGAGGCGGCACGCGCGGGCGATCAGGGCAAGGGATTCGCCGTCGTCGCGGAGGAAGTGCGGAAGCTCGCCGAGGAGAGCGGGCGCGCGGCGCGTGAGGTGGCGGACACGAATGCAGCAGTACGCGAGGACATCGCTGCGGCCGTGGCATCGATGGGTGAGGGCGAGCGCGAGGTACGCGACGTCGGCAGCGTCGCCGATGAAGCCAATGGCGCGCTGGGGGCGATGCTCGAAGGCATTCGTCGCATCACCGACATCGTCGTGGAAACCGCCGGCGTTTCACGCGAACAGTCTGCCGCGATGGAAACGCTCACGGCGTCCATCGCCGGCATTCAGGACGTCGCGGTCGAGGCGTCAACCCGCGCCGCCACCGCATCGCTCGTCGCCACCGAGCAGACGTCGGCACTCGACGGGCTGAGCGCAACGTCGCGCCAGCTTGCCGAGCTCTCCGATCGCCTGCGTCAATCGGTGAGCCGCTTCGCCGTCACGGACGCGGTCGCCGAGGCGCGGCCCCGCGCGAGCGGCGGTGCTCGCCGTGAGCCGCAACCCAGCCCGGCGGTGCCGTCAGCGGATGAAGTTCCCGTAGCACGCTGAGGTACGGGAGCATCAGCTCCTGCCGAAACCGCTCGAACATTCCCATGCCGTCATATTGGTGACGGAAGTCCCCTGCCGTCATGTGCAGCAGCGTGCGGACGTGACGGCCGAAGCTCTGGGGCGAGCTGAACTCCAGGTGGTACGCCACGTTGGCGATGGAGAAACCGGAGTTCTCGAACAGGCGAGCTGCTCGCACCAGGCGCGCCATGGCCAGGTAGCGCTTGGGCGCCGGCAACCCGGCGCGAAAGAAGCGACTCATCATGCTGCTGGGCAGCACGCTCAGATGCCGCGCCAGCAAGCGCACATTGGAGATGCGCGGCGGGCAGAGGAACAGCGTTTCGAAGAACCGCCAGCAGTCCTCCGGGGCGCCGGCAAGATCAACCGACAGCTGGCCCAGGATGCCGCGCTGCCCGCCATCACCAACGTCCGCCATCAGGGCGCCGCGCAGTTCACGCCAGCCGCCGGGTTGCCGCACGTCGACCAGACGCCTGATTCCCGATCCGCCCAGTGCCAGCACGGCATGCGGCGCACGACGCTCGAAGTCGCTGAGGAGCGCAACCGCCGGGACGCGCGGAAACTCACGCACCAACGACGCAACGCGCGACGCAAGTGGAGCGGCACAGCTGACGGAGACGAGGACCGCGTGGACGGGGCGCGACTTCAGGTCGTGGATGATATCGTCCACCGAATCACGGTGCAGGGCCCGGTAGCATCCCTCACCAGCTGCGTCGACGCGAGTTCGCTCGGCAGCGGTGAGCAGGGTCGTGATGGGTGGCAGATTCGCAGTGCTTCCAGCATCGTGGGACATGGTTCGGCCCTCCCGGGCGATGGTGGGGAGGCGCGGAGACGCGCCTTGGCGACGACGGCATGATGCTAGGAGCGCCTGTCATTCCGCCGTCACCGCATTACCGGATCGAAGTCAGCGCTACGTGCCGGGATGCGCTATCTTTGGAGCGGATGTCGTCGGCCAGACGGTCGCGAGCGCGAAAGCGTTCGAGGAAAGTCCGGGCTCCGGAGGGCGCGCTGCCAGGTAACGCCTGGGCGGTGCCGCAAGGCACCGACGGACAGTGCAACAGAGAGCAGACCGCCGATGGCTCCGGTTCGCCGGAGCACAGGCAAGGGTGAAAGGGTGGGGTAAGAGCCCACCGCGCGGCCGGCAACGGTCGTGGCTCGGCAAACCCCAGCGGGAGCAAGGCCAAATAGGCAGCGAGGGACGGCCCGTCCCGACCAAGACGCTGCGGGTCGGCTGCTCGAGGGCGTGGGCGACCACGCTCCTAGAGGAATGACCGTCCGAGTGGCAACACTCGACAGAACCCGGCTTACAGGCCGACGCCATCCACTCCCTTCCACCGCATCGCCAGGCGGTCGCCCCGGCGATTTGGTCGCGATTCGATACTAAATCGGCGATCCCCTCAATCGTCCTCGCGACGGCCGAGGCGATCGCTGGTGCGCGCGTCCTGCAGGAAGCCGCGCCGCGGCACCCAGCGACCGGCGAAGACCTGACGCAACGCACGCCAGATGAGCCGTACCATCGCCACGAGGAGGACGAGCACGATCATGGCGAACGCGAACGTCAGATATGGATGATGCCACACGGCGAGCGAAATGGTCGCGACGAGACTCAGTTCCGCCGTGCTCGTCACGCCGTTGCTCACCGGCTCGGGCGAAACATCCACGGCGTAGCGAATGCCGAGCTTCGTCGTGTGGGTCGCCGTTGCGAGGCCACCGCCAAGGAGGGCCGCGATGAGGACGAAGATCGGATCCCCGTGCCAGGCGGTCGCCGCGGCGAGCGCCGCGGCGGCGGGTGGGCGGATGAGTGAATGGAACGTGTCCCACGCCGAAGCGACCGCGGGCACGAGCGACGCCGTGAACTCGATGACCGTCAGCACGAGCGCGACCACGACCACCCACCAGGAACTCAGCCCGGAGAGCGCACCAGGCAGGGGACCGATCCATCCCAGTCGCGCCGCGAGGCCAATGATCCCTACGGTCGCATACAGGTTGAGCCCCGCCGCGTAGGCAACACCGGCCGCCTGCACCAACGTCTGCAGCGCATTCATGGCTCACCTCGCGCGCCGGACCCGGACCACCCGATCGCCGAAGCGCGATCGGAGGAGGAACCATCCGACTCGGCTCTTACCCCGCCACCGAGAATCGGATCATCGACTGTCTCCGCTCAATCCACCAGGCGGAGCGGCATGACGAGGCAGAGATAGCTGGCTGGATCATTCCAGCCTTCAGGTTCCACGGTTGCCGCACGCTCCGGCGCCTTGAAGGTCATCTTCACCTCCTCGGTCGGGATGTAGCGCAGGATCTCGAGCAGGTAGCTCGCGTTGAACCCGATGTCGAGTTGATCGCCGGTGAAACGGACCGGTAGTTCGTCCGTCGCCTCGCCCAGGTCAGGCGTCTGGACGCTGAAGCGCAGCATGCCGGCATTGAATGACAGCCGAATCCGATGCGTCTGATCGGACGCGATGACGGACATGCGCTTGAGTGCGCTCGTGAGCGCCTGCTTGTCAGCCACGGCAATGCGATCGTTGTCCTTGGGGATGACCTGATCGTAGTTCGGATACGGTCCCTCGATGAGCCGCGTATAGACCGCCGTGAAGGGAGAGCGGAAACCGAGGTGGTTCTCACCACGCGCGATCTCGAGCTCTTCATCCGCTGGAAAGAGGCGGCGAATCTGCTCAAGGGCCTTGGGCGGCACGATGAGATCGGCCGCTGGTGCGCCGCTGGACTTGATCGGCACCTCCATCTTCGCCAAGCGGTGGCCGTTCGTCGCGACCATGCGCATCGTCTCCGGCTTCAGCTCCCAGAGCACCCCGTTGAGGATGGGTCGGCTCTCCTCCGTGCTCACGGCGAACGCCGTATGGGAAATGAGCTTCTGGAGATCCCCGGAGCGGATCCGCCAGCTCTCGTCGAACCGGACGACGGGAAAGCTCGGGAACTCGTCACGTGGAAGACCGAGAATCTTGAAGTGCGACCGACCGCAGTCGAGCGTGATGCGCTGCTCCCCGGCGGCTGCCATCTTCACCGGAGACGGCGGCAGCTCGCGCGCAATCTCGCTCAGCTTCTTCGCCGGTATAGTGATCGCTCCGGTGGATTCGACATCGGCCTGCACTTCCGTGCTGACTGCGATGTCGAGATCGGTGCCGGAAAGCCGGATCCCCTTGTCCGTGGTCTCCACCAGGATGTTCGCCAGGACGGGCAGCGTCGTCTTGGCGGGAATGCTCGCCGCGACGGCCGTGAGTCCTTCCTGGAGCTTCTCCCGGGAAATCGTGAACCGCATTACCGCTCCTTGGTGCTGGGTATGTGCAAAGCGGGGATCCTGCTCTTTCTGTTCTAATTAAGAGAACAATCTAGCAGTAGCGGTAGAGACTGTTGAGTTGTGGAGAAATCGTTCAACTCTCCGTCCGCTCAGGCGTTGGCTGCTCTTCACACATGTGGATCCGATGTCGAGAGCGTCGTCACTGCACAGCTGGTGTCACCTGAACGCCAGCTGGGCTCACGATCCCGCCGGTCCGATGTGGACGAATGCGGAGAAACCCCTGAGGCAGGGCGTTCAGTGTGGACAAAGCTGGCGATCTCCACTCAGGCGGCAAGACCCTCGAGTTGCGCACGAAGCCTGGCCACGCGCAAGGCAAATGCGGGATCCTCGTTCAGCATGCTGGCCGCGCGGTCGAGACTGTGGATAACCGTCGAATGGTCACGGCCTCCAAACGCCGCGCCGATTTCCACGAGCTGCAAGCCGAGCAACTCGCGCATGAGGTACATGGCGACCTGCCGTGGTGTGGTGAGCGCCTTGGTCCGCGTCTTCGAGCGAAGACCTTCCGGTGTCACGCCCCACTCCCTCGCGACGGCTTGCTGGATGGTCTCGGTGTTGAGCCCCGCCGCATTTCCTCCCGCGCTCTCACCCGGCCGCAGCTTGTCGCGGAGGGCTTCACGAGCGACGTCCACGGTGATTTCGCGGTGTTTGAGTGACGCGTAGGCGAGCAGCTTGATGATCGACCCTTCCAGTTCGCGGACGCTCGACCGCACATGTTCGGCGATGAAGCGGATGACATCCTCGGGGATGGTCATCTCGAGGTGATCGAGCACGGCCTTGTTGCGGAGGATGGCGATCCGATGTTCGAGGTCGGGGAGCTCGATGTCGGCGACCATACCCCACTGGAAGCGACTGACGAGCCGCGCCTCCAGGCCCGGAATCTCCGATGGTGGCCGGTCGCTCGTGAGAATGATCTGGCGACCGGCTTCGTAGAGCGCGTTGAAGGTGTGGAAGAACTCTTCCTGGGTGGCTTCCTTCCCCTTGAGGAAGTGCACGTCGTCCACGAGGAGGAGATCGGTCTCCCGATAGCGCCGGCGGAACTCCTGGGTGGTGCGATTCTGGATCGAGCCGATCATCTCGTTGGTGAACTGCTCGGTTCCGATGAACGTGATGCGGGTCTCGGGGTGGCGGGCGAGGACGTCGTGGGCGACGGCCTGCATGAGGTGGGTCTTGCCAAGTCCGGTGTCGCCGTAGAGGAAGAGCGGGTTGTAGACCTTACCGGGAGCTTGGGCGACGGCGTGGGCGGCTGCGGCGGCGAGCTCGTTGGACTTGCCGATGACGAAGTGATCGAACGTGTAGCGTTCGCTCAGCTGTGCGTTGATGCCGCCGCGCTTCTGCTGCTGTGGTGGCTCTAAGGTTACCGCTGGAGGAGCGACGAACAGGTCCATCTGGTTCCGCGTCTTCCGCTCCTCGTGGACCCGGAACACGACAGCCAACGGGTGGCCGAGCGCGACGGGAGCAAGGCTCGTCAGCAACTCGGCGTGCTTCGACTCATTCCAGTCGGCGGCAAATTGGTCCGGCGAGCCGACGATGATGGCGCCCTCTTCCAGCGCCAGCGGTTCCGTGGGCTCGAGCCAGGTCCGAAACGTTTGTTCCGGAAGCTCGAGGCGCGCGCGGTCAAGCAGGCGTGTCCAGACTTCGGTCGCCGAGAGCGTCATGGCGGATGTGGATAACTGGAAAGGGCGGGGGAGCGAAGCTATTCCGGGCCTGTGGAAAAAGCAAACCACACCCTTGGCTCACGCCTCTGTGCTGCGACGACGAGGCTTTCCTGCTACTTCAGTTGCCTTGACCTATCTCCCTGTCTCGGCTAGCTTTACCATTCTGTGCCGTAATTGCCGCCAGCACTCGCTGGTTCGTTCAGACCGTACCTGGAGCAGTCATGGGGAAGCCCACCTACCGCCCGCGCAACACGCGGCGCGTGAAGACGCACGGATTCCGTGCGCGGATGGAAACCAAGTGGGGCCGCGCGACGCTGGCGCGCCGCCGCAAAAAGGGACGCAAGCAGCTGACCGTCCGACTCCCGGACAAGTACGCGGGAGCCTAGCACGCCCGAGGCGTCACTCGGCTTTCCGCGGCACGCACGAATCACGCGGGGTGCGGAGTTGCAGCGCATCGCGAGAGAGGGGAAGCGCATTCGAGCTGGACATCTCGATGTCCGGGTCGTCGCTTCCCCTCTCGTGCATCCATCAGGGGGACGCATGCGTGTCGGATTGGTCGTGCCGCGCTATCGCCACACCGCGGTGGCTCGAAATCAGCTCAAGCGGCGCCTTCGCGAACTCGCGCGCCTGCGACTTCTGCCCACAATGCTCCCGTTCGACGTCGTGATTCGCACACGGCCCGACGCGTACGACGTCGGGTTCGACGGACTGCAAGCCGACATCGAGCGCGCGCTCGCCCAGCTCGCGCGCTGGAGTGCGTCGTCACCCTCGCGCGATGAGACGGCATCATCCGCACCGGAGGCGTCCTGATGCGAACAGTCTTCATTCTGGCCGTGCGCGGCTATCAGGTGAGCCTCGGCCACCTGCTGCCCGCGGCGTGCCGTTATTATCCTAGCTGTTCCGCGTATGCCATCGAGGCGCTCGAACGTCATGGGGCGTGGCGCGGAGGATGGCTCGCGCTCCGCCGCATCGGGCGGTGTCACCCATTCCGACCCGGCGGATACGATCCGGTGCCCTGACGAAGCTCGTAGCTCGTCGGGCCATTCCAGCCTATGGACAAGCGCTTCTTTCTCGCCCTGGTGCTGACGGCGATCGTGATCGTCGGCACGCCGTTCCTCTTTCCCAATGTGCGTCGCACGCCTGCGCGCACCGACTCCGCACAACTGGCCGCGTCGCACGCGGACACTGTGACGCGCGCCGCGGCCACCCCGCCGGCAACATCGGTGGCAGCCACACCAGCGGTCGCTCCCGTGCGGAACGACTCCGTCGCCAGCACGAGCGTTGCCCCGGCGGCGCGTCCGGAAACGACCGTGGTGGACACCCGGCTCGCGACCTATGCATTCAGCTCGCGAGGCGCTGCGCCGATCTCCGTCGTGCTCGACAGCTACCCGTCGCGCCGGCCAACCGCACGCGGCACCGCGGCGGAGCTGGTGCGCCCGAACGCGGCGCTCATCGGCTACCGGTTTGTCGTGGGGACGGACACCATCACGCTCGATCGCACACCACTCTCCCTGCAGCAGAGCGTGACCACCGCTGGGGCGCCCGTGCTCACCTATGCGGGCGCCAGCGCCGGTCACGACGTGCGAGTCACCTACACGTTCGTGCCCGACAGTTTCCTCGTGCGCGTATCGGCCGCCGTGAGCGGCGCGCCGGCGAAAAGCACGCTGCTGATCGACCTGCCGCGCGGACTTCAGTCCAATGAAGCCGACACGCTCGACGACATCCACCACCTCGGCATGAGCTTCCGCACCTCGCGGGGCGATGTGACGAGTGTCGGCTTTGCCAAGTTGGACACGGGCGAAGTCCGGGTGGAACCGGGGCCGCTGAACTGGGTGGCGACGCGGGACAAGTATTTTCTCGTCGCCCTTCGCACACCACCCAAACAGCCCTTCTCGGCGCTGCGACTGGCCGGTCAGCCACGCGAGGGCAAGTCGGCGCGTGACATCGGTGCGGCGGTTGCGCTCCCGCTGCAGGCCGGCGCAGCGACCTTCGAGATCTACGCCGGCCCGCAGGATTTTGCGCGGCTGCAGCGCCTCGGCACCGACCTCGACCAGGTGAACCCGTACGGCGGCTGGATCCATGGCGCCGTGCAGCCGTTCGTGTCGATCGTGATGCGCGCCCTGCTCTGGATGAAGCACACGACGAACCTCAGCTACGGCTGGGTGCTCGTGCTGTTCGGGGTACTGATCCGGCTGGCGCTCTGGCCCCTCAACCAGAAGGCGCTGCGGACGAGCATCTCCATGCAGCGGCTTCAGCCCGAGCTGCAGGCAATCCAGAAGAAGTACAAGGAGGATCCGCGGCGGCAGCAGGAAGTGATCATGAAGGTCTACAAGGATCACGGCATGAGCCCCCTCAGCCCGCTGATGGGGTGCCTGCCGATGCTCCTGCCAATGCCGATCCTGTACGCGCTCTACTTCGTGTTCCAGAACACGATCGAGTTCCGCGGCGTGCCATTCCTGTGGCTGCCTGACCTGTCCACACGGGACCCTTTCTACATCACGCCGCTCCTGATGGGGCTGTCGATGTACGTCATGTCGTGGATCGGCCTGCGTGCGGCGCCGCCCAATCCGCAGGCGAAGGTGATGAGCTACATGATGCCGGTGATGCTGACCGTGCTCTTCCTGAACCTCGCGTCGGGGCTGAACCTCTATTACGCAGTGCAGAACATCGCCGCGTTGCCACAGCAATGGCTCCTCGCGCGCGAACGACAGAAGGTGGTCCCGGCCGCCGTCGTTTCGACGCCGGCGGCAGCCCCGGCGGTAAAGCGACGATCGTAGCGAGACATCACCTCGGCTGAGTCGCGCCGGCCGTCGAGGCTGGCGTGGCTCCTGCTCGGAGAGGCAGCGTGCACATCACCTATGTGGGCCACGCGACGCTGCTGCTCGAGATCGCCGGCGCGCGACTGCTGACGGACCCGAACTTCGAACCGAAGCTCGGGCGATTCCTGCCACGCGTCTCGCCGCCGGGCATCGCACTCGAGGCGCTGCCGAAACTCGATGCGCTGCTGCTCACGCACGCGCACGCCGATCACCTCTCGTTCCGCTCGCTCGACGCGTTGCCGAACGACATTCCGCTCTTTGCGCCGCCGCCGGTGGCGAGGTGGCTCGCGCGCAAGGGCTACCGCAACGCGGAGCCGCTGAATGCCGAGAAGAGCGTGACGATTTCAGGGGGAACGCTCCGCATACACGCCGGGCGGGCGACGCATCAGGGCAGCCGCTACGTAGTCGACCGCTGGCGCAGCGCGGCGAACATGTACCTGCTCGAAACGAACGAGGAGAGCGTCTTCTTCGCCGGCGACACGGCACTCACGCCGTCGACGCACCATCTGGTGGAACGGGTGCTCTGGCAGCACGGCCGGTCCCTCGACCTCGCCCTCCTGCCCATCGGCTATGCGCCGCCATGGAAGCCGGGCTTCCGCCGCGGACATCTCACCGGCGAGGATGCGGTCGCGCTGTTCGAGACCCTGCATGCCCGCGCGATGATGCCCTATCACTGGGGGACCTTTCGCCACGTGACGGCGACCGCCCACGATGCGATCGATCGCCTGCGCACCTACCTCGCCACGCACGACGCACGCGAGCGCGTGCACGTCATCGAGCCTGGCGAGTCACTGGTGCTGGGACCAGAAGCGCGAGCATGACTGCACGACCGGCACAATCAGGCACCGACTCACTGTCCGGCGCGAACGTACTCGACGACGGCAGCACCATCGTTGCACGCGCTACGGCGGGTGGCCGCGCCGCACTGGCCATCGTCCGGTTGAGCGGCCCAGCGGTGCCCGCGATCGCGCGCGCCCTGCTCGACCGATACCCCGAACGTCCACGCTGTGCCATACACGCCATGGCGCGTGACGCGAATGGCGCAGTTCTCGACGACGTCATCGCCGTGCGCTATGCAGCGCCGCATTCGTTCACCGGCGAGGACCTGCTCGAGATCACCACGCACGGTGGCGCGATCGCACCGGCCGCCGTGACCGCGGCGGCGATCGTGGCTGGCGCGCGCGAAGCGGCGCCGGGCGAGTTCACGCGCCGCGCGGTGCTGAACGGCAAACTCGATCTGCTCCAGGCCGAGGCGATCGGCGACCTGATCGACGCCCGGAGCTCGGCGGCGCACCGCATGGCGCTTCGACAGCTGGACGGCGGATTGAGCCGCCGTGTGGCCAGGCTGCGGGAGCGTCTGCTGGAGCTCGAGGCGATGCTGGCGTACGACATCGACTTTCCCGAGGAAGATGATGGGCCGGTGCCGCGCCAGCGGATCGCACAAGCCGCGGACGATCTGCTGCAATCGCTCGGCGAGCTGCGAGCCACCGGCGAGCAGGGCACCCTCGTACACGAAGGCGCGCTGGTCGTGCTCGCTGGCGCGCCGAATGTCGGCAAGTCGTCGCTGTTCAATGCGCTCCTCGGTGAAGCGCGCGCGATCGTCACCGACGCGCCGGGCACGACCCGCGACGCCATTGAGGCGGTGCTGGATCTGCCGCGCTGGCCGCTGCGCCTGGTGGATACGGCCGGCCTGCGTGAAACGAGCGACCAAGTCGAGCGGCTCGGCATCGAGGTGTCGAGTCGCTATGCCGCGCAGGCAGCGGTCGTGGTCGCGTGTGGCGACACGCCAGCCTCGCTCGCCTCTGCCACGGCCACGCTACGCGAGCATTCCGCCGCGCCGGTGGTGAGCGTGTTCACCAAGGCGGACATCGCGGACGGCGAGCCGCCGCCGGATGCCGACGTAGCGGTGAGTGCGCACACCGGCACCGGACTGCGGCGGCTGATCGAGCTCGTGGAAGATCGAATCACGCACGCGCATGGCGAACCGAGCCACGACGCACCGGCTCTCACCCACGCGCGCCACCGCGCCGCCGTCGAGCGTGCCACTGAGGAGTTGCGCGCCTTTGCCGACTCCTGGCGCCAGGATACGCTGCCTGCCACCGTGGCGGCGGTGCACGTCCGCGCCGCTGCCGACGCGCTGGGCGAATTGATCGGCGACGTTCGCGTGGACGACGTGCTCGACGTGGTGTTCCGCCGCTTCTGCGTCGGCAAGTAGCACGCTCGAGCGAGCCGGCGCGTTTCGTTGCGCCGGCGTGACGTGAAATGCTACGCTGTTGCCGCGGCGCTGCGCGCGAGGTGCGCCAATTCGTCGGCGCTCGCCCGCACCGCCCAGGCGAGCCCGCGCTCCTCGATGGCCGCCTCGACCATGCGTGCACCGAGGAAGTAGCCAGCGCGCTCCGGGAGCACGTAGCGGTCCACCGTGCGGGCTTCGTCGCTCATGCCGCCTGACAGGTAACGCAATCGAAGGCCCAGGCCTGCACGATCCAGGTCCGCTGCCACGGCGCGCGTAACGACAGCTTCCAGTTCGCGCACGCGCGCGTACTGGCGGCGCCCGAAACCGAAGTACTCCCACGCGGCATGACCCGGACTGACGGCCTGCGACACGTGCACGGCAAGCCCTTCATTCATCAGCAACTCGCGCAGCGTCGCTGTGCGGCCCGTCTCCCAATAGGAGTAGTCGCCGCCCGCTTCCTCGATGAGATGGCGCAGCTCGCTCCGGCTCGTAGGCGATGTGTAGCGCACGCCGTGTGCAACTTCATGAGCCAGCCAGAGCGGCAGCAGCTCTGGATCGAGTCCGAGGCCCTGCGTCTCCGGATTGGCGACCGAGGTGAAGTGCTCGAGGCAGGCAAAGGCCACCGCACGACCGTCGACCACCAGCTCACCCGCATTCGCCGCCCCGACGCCCACCATCAGGATGATGTCCACGTCGACATCCTGCTCGAGGAGCTGCGCGCACTGGTGTTCCGCCGCGCGCGCGAGGGCGACGACATCGGTGCGCGCGAGCATCTCGCGCAGATCGGCACGATCGGCGAGCACCGTGGCGCGCACGACATCGAGGAAGTGCGGGCCGTCGGGATCGACGACGTAGTTGTGCCAGTAGGACTCGAGGAGGGAGCGGTGGGTCGAGAAGTAGCGCTGGTAGGCGGCGACGCGGTCGGTGCTATCGAGAACGGCGAGAAAATCGGGCAGCAGGTTGATCAGCATTCGACCGGGATGCGACCTGCGAGGAGGCAGCGTGACGATCGTCGCGCGGACGATCGAGACGAGCGCGGGCGGATTGGACGCGGAATGATAGCGGCGGCTGGTGGGGCGAACAAGAGAGCGCGCTGCAACGGCGCGCGCCGAGCGTGTGCGGGGCGAGCATGCGCCAGGACCGAAGGCTGGCACGCTTCTTTCCCTTGATACCGCTGAGGGACAGGCCCGCTGCGGGCGCGGTGTGCAGGAGACATGGCCATGACCACGTTGCAACCAATCGACCTTCGGTGTCCGATCTGCGACACGCGGTTCAAGTCGCAGCAGGTGATCTCGACGAACTCGTTCGGCGGGAAGCGCACGGATTTCCATGAGCGCGCCGCCGGCACGCAGCCACTACCCTACCTCATTCACATGTGCAACCGGTGCGGCTACTCGGGCGCAGAACGCGACTTCACCGAGGAAGCCGAGGTCACCGCCGGGCTGCGCGAGCATGTGTGGAACGAGCTCGCGCCGCAGATCACGATGAGTGCCGTGTCGGGCTCGGAGAAGTACGAGGCGGCAGCGAAGGTGGCCGAGTGGCAGGCGCTCGATGTCCGCCACGTAGCCGACCTGCTGCTGCGCGCCGCCTGGTGCTGCGTGGATGAAGGCGACACCGAGGCCGAGCGCTTCTTCCGTCGGAAGGCGGCGTGGAAGTTCGAGGAAGCGCTGGCGAGCTTCGACGGCGTGGCGCGCGAGGAGCGTGCGGTGCTGACGTATCTGGTTGGCGAGCTCTGGCGTCGTGTCGGCGACGACCGCCAGGGGGCCGCGTGGTTCAATCGCGTCGGCTCGGAGATCACCGACCCCGCGACGCAGCAATGGGTGCTCGACGCTGCGCGCCAACAGCGCGACTGTCCGCGGGAGTGGTTCGGCTGAGCTGCACGTGAGACGTGAGACGTGAGACGTGAGACGTGAGACGTGAGACGTGAGACGTGAAGCGTGAGAGGTGAGACGTAACTGCCGAGCGCAGCCGCCGTCACGATTCGCGCTTCACGTGTCGCGCTTCACCAGCAGTTTGCGGTTCAGCGCGTCCCGAACAGACGATCTCCCGCGTCTCCCAGCCCCGGCAGGATGTAGCCCTGATCATTGAGCTCGCGGTCGAGTGAGGCGCAGTACACGATCACATCCGGGTGCGCTTCGGCGAGACGACGCACACCTTCCGGCGCTGCCACCAGGCACAGGAAGCGAATCCGTGTCGCGCCGGCGCGCTTGAGCGACGTCACCGCGGCGGCGGCGCTTCCGCCCGTGGCGAGCATCGGATCGAGGAGAAAGAAATCTCGCTCGCCGGCGTCGCCCGGCACCTTGAAGTAGTAATCCACCGGCTCCAGGGTGTCGTGATCGCGATACAGCCCGATGTGACCCACGCGCGCCGCGGGCACGAGTCGCGCGACGCCCTCCACCATGCCGAGCCCGGCGCGCAGGATCGGCACGAGCGTCAGCTTCTTTCCGCTCACGCGCATTCCCGTCGTGCGCTCGAGTGGCGTCTCCACCGGCGTCGGCTCCAGGGAGAGCTCACTCGTCGCTTCGTAGGCGATGAGCGTGGCGATCTCGTCGACGAGCTCCTTGAAGATCTTCGTCGGCGTGGTGCGATCGCGCAGCAGTGACAGCTTGTGCTGCACGAGCGGATGCGACACGACGCGGACCGTGGGGAACGCGGGGGTGGTGTCCATGGGCCGGAAGCTAGTAACTTCGCGCGCATGAAAGAATACCAAGCGGTGATGCTCCGTCTGTCACGTCATGCGCGCGACGACGAGGACGCGCTGACCGACCTGCTGAACGAGCGGAGCCGCGGTGGTTGGCGACCGGCGATGATGGCGCAGGACGGCCGCCGCCTCACGCTGGTGTTCGAGCGTCCGGGCGACGGCGAGACCTAGCGGCGAGCGAACTCGCGCGATCGGACCGCGTCAGCGCCGACCGATTGTCGTGTGTCAGCTTGACGGGCTTCCGTCGCGGGGGTAGAACTGCGGCAGGCACGCTGACAGAAAGCGTCCCAACGCAGCCGGAGACCAATCCTGCGACTGTCGCGCTCTGAGTTCTCGGGAATCGTACCGCTGGCGCTCGTCGTGGTCGCGTTGCTCGGCTCCGTGGCCGTGCCGGCGCGTCAGACGTGGCTGATCACGCGGCAGCTGCGCGAAACCACCAGCGTGCTCGGGCCGGCACGACTCCTCATCTCCGAGCTGCAGGCCGGCCTGGCGAGGGAGCTCGGTGCGCTGCAGGGCTTCGCCCTCTCCGGCGACCGCGCACAGCTCGCGCGCTATCGCGCTGCCGCCGACCAGGACGACCGGCGGCTCGCTGCCCTGGAGCGCGCCGTGCCGCAGGTCGGAGCAGCGTCGGTCGCGCCGCTGCAGCACGTCCGAGCAGGAATCGGCGAGTGGCGCCAGCTCAGCGAATCTCTCATCGCGCGACGGATTACGGCGAGCGAACTGGCCGACGCCCTCGAGACGGTGCAGGCGCGGTATGACCGGGCAGTGGAAGGAGTCGCCGCGCTCTCCGATCAACTCGCCGCGGCGAGCGCGATGCGGGACGATCGCGTGCAATCGCTGGAGCGGATCAGCATCGTCGCCAACGGTGTCCTGGTGCTCGTCGCATTCGCCGCGCTGACCGGCGTGGCCGGACTGACGTTGAGCGAGCGCCGCCTCGCGGCGTCGCTGCAGCGCAGCTTCGACGAGGCCCAACAGCGCGCTCGGGAGGAGTCGGCCCTCCGCGAGGCGGCAGAAGCCCTGGCGGGCGCCTTCACCATCGATGAAGTCACGGAGCAGATCGTTCATGGTGCGCTCGAGGCGATGCAGGGAAGCGGCGCGTTCGTGGCGCAGATCGCCGAGGGCACGGGAGACGTGCCGCACCGGCTGGTCGTGCAGGCGGCAGCGGGTGAGGCCGCTCCGCTTGTCCCCGACACAGGCAGCGATGTGAGTGCCAGCATCGCGCGGGCGATGAACAGCGGCGAGCCGCTGCTCATTCCGGGTCTCGGTGCGATCCAGGATGCCGACGCAACGAACCTGTTCGGTCGACCGCACGGCTCCGCGATTGTCGTCCCGCTCGGCGGGCCGGGTACCGCTGCTCGCGCGTTGTTCGTACTGAGCCATCCGAGCGAAAGCTTCCGGCCGGAAGATGTGGCGCGCGCTGCGATCTTCGGCCACCTGGCGACGCTGGCGTACGAAAAAGTCCGGCTTCTCGACGAGGCGAACGCGGGTCGCCAGAAGCTCGAACGGGCGATGGCGAGTCGTTCGCGGCTGATGCGCGGGTTCAGTCACGACGTGAAGAATCCGATCGGCGCCGCTGACGGCTTTGCCGAGTTGCTCGGCCACGGCGTATACGGCGAGCTCTCGGAAGAGCAGCAGGCCAGTGTGGAACGGCTGCGGCGGTGCCTGCGCCGGGCGCTGTCGTTGATCGATGACCTGCACGAACTCGCGCGCGTGGAGACGGGCGCGTTGTCCGTGATGCCGGAACCGGTGGATCTCGCTGAGCTCGTGAACACGATCGGCGAGGAGTACCACGCGGTTGCAGAAGCGAACGGGCTCCGCTTCGAGGTCACCACCGAACCGGACCTTCCGCTCATCGCGACCAATGGCGCACGAGTACGGCAGATCGCCTCCAACCTGCTCTCGAACGCCATCAAGTACACCGATGCCGGTTCGGTTCGCGTGCGCGCACGGCGCCTGTCGATCCGCATGGACCTTCCCGCAATGGACACGCTGCCAACGGACAGCGGCGAATGGGCGCTCATCGAGTTCGCCGACAGCGGACCCGGCATTCCGCACCACCAGCAGGACTTCATCTTCGAGGAGTTCAGCCGGCTGGAATCCGACAGGCCGGGCGCGGGTCTCGGACTGGCGATCAGCGAACAGCTCGCACAGGCGCTTGGCGGTCGCATCTCGGTAGAGAGCGAACCGGGGCGCGGATCCACCTTCACGCTCTGGTTGCCGCTGCGCGAAGCCGATCCCCGGCCGTGAGCGTTGCACGCCTGTGGGGCCCATGAGAAGTTGCAGGACCGCGCAGTGCTCCTGCTCCTTCTTCGCCTGAGCCATGCAGATCGAATTTGCCGGCGCCGCCCGCGAGGTTACCGGGTCCTGTCACATCCTTCGCGTCGGCGGCAAGACCGTCCTGCTCGACTGCGGCATGTTCCAGGGGCGGCGCGAGGAGTCACGGGAGAAGAACGCCAGGCTTCCGCTGCCCGTGGCGGAGATCGACGCCATCGTGCTGTCGCACGCACACATCGATCATTCGGGGCGTTTGCCCTTTCTGATCCGCGAAGGCTACCGCGGCCCCATCTATTGTACGTCGGCTACGCGTGACCTCTCGAGCGTGATGCTCGCCGACTCGGCGCACATCCAGGAGAAGGACGCCGAGTTCCTGGCGCGGCGGAACAAGGCCGCCGTGGCGCCCCTGTACTCGATGCGCGACGCCGCGCTCACCATCGACCAGATGGTGGGGCTCACCTACGACACCACATTCGACGTGGTGCCGGGGGTGCGCGCGACGTTCACTGATGCGGGGCACATTCTCGGGTCGGCGTCGGTGGCGCTC
>Ga0207698_10000581_pt1 | contig 21388 bp, 25 predicted proteins | sample KBSCornC22_FD_184298 | JGI IMG/M metagenome (GOLD analysis project Ga0207698, IMG submission 184298) | Corn rhizosphere microbial communities from Kellogg Biological Station, Michigan, USA - KBS Corn C2-2 (SPAdes) (version 2) | ecosystem: Host-associated > Plants > Roots > Rhizosphere > Soil ... | reverse complement strand
TGAGCACCTCGAGGTCCACCGCATTGAGGGCCGGCCGTGTCGTCCCGGCATAGGTCTTGGTGACGTGGTCGAAGCGAATCATGACACCACGAGACTAGGTTCGAGGCTTCAGGATGCCGGGTGCGACACCCGCGAGCGCCAGACTCACAGACGAGCGTTCAGAGCGCGGGCGCGGCCACCGCGACCCGCTGCCCGAGCTCGTGGGAGCGGATCGCGGCCTGCGCGAGCTCGAGGGCGCGCCTGCCGGCGCGGGCGTGGATGGGCGGCGGGCCGCCCGCCCGCACGGCGCGGATCACCTCGTCGACGTGACGGTCGAAGGTGCCCGCGAAATACCTGGCCTCGTCGTCGAAATAGCCGGCACGCCAGCGGGAGGTCACCTCGTCGCCGGAGCGCGAGAGCTCCAGTTCGCGAACCGTGTCGCGGATGATGGCTCGCCCGGTCGTCCCGTTGACCTCGACGAGCTGCGAGTCGGGGTAGGCGTACGACGAGTCGTAGCTGCCGAGCATGGTCCCCACGGCGCCATTCGCGAACTCGAGGGCGAGCGCGACGGTCGACCAGTCGCCGTACGTCGTGTCGGTCATCTGCGCCATCACCGATGTGATCGGCGCGACCAGGTGCTCGAGCATGTCGAAGCCATGGCACTGCGTCTCGATGAGATTCGCGTGCTTGCTGGTGCCGTGGTTCGCCTCGCCACCGAAGCGCCAGGTCGCGAACACCAGCTGCCCGAGCTCACCCGCGTCGATCGCGGCCTTGGCACGACGCACCGGCTCGGCGTAGCGGTGGTTGAAGTTGATGCCGAAGAACGAGCCAGACGCCTCGGCCGCCGCGAGCAGCTCGTCGGCTTCGGCCAGTTCGAAGACCAGCGGCTTCTCGACCAGCAGCGGGATCCCGGTCTCGAGCAGCCGCTTCGTCATGTCGAAGTGCCCCTCGTTGGGCAGGCAGACGGTGATGAGCTCGGGGGCGGCATCCAGGAACGCGTCGAGGGAGGTGAAGGCCGTCGTCTCGTATCTCGCGGCCCGCGTCTCGGCCCGCGTGGCATCCCGCCCGAGAACGCCGACCAGCTCGGTGTCCGGCCGGTGCGCGAAGATCCGGGCGTGCTGCTCGCCCCACCCGCCGGTGCCGACGACGCCGACCCGCAGCCGAGGAGCTTCATCCGCGCGCGTCATGACAACCACGAGACTAGGGTGCGACACTCATGAGACCAACACCAGCGCAGAAAGAGGGGGCGACCATGGCCGCGTCAGGGTGGAATCCCCAAACACTTGCCGCCCTGTCCGACGCGCTCGAGGTGGATGTCACGCCTCTCGCCGCCGACGGCTCACCCTGCCCCCGCCGCACCATCTGGTCCGTCGGGATCGGCGATGAACTGTACGTGCGCTCGTGGAAGGGGCCGACCGCCCTCTGGTACCGCGACGCGATCGCCTCGCATCTGGGGTCCATCCAGGTCACCGGTGGCGAGGTCTCGCAGCTCGTGACCTTCGAAGAAGTGGATGCGGCGGCACCGATTCAGGAGACGATCTCGGCAACATTCCTCAGCAAGTACGGAAGATTCGACGAGGCGGCCGCCATGAACGAGCTAGGGCCGTTGGAGTCGACACTCCGGTTGCTCCCGCGCTAGCCGATCCGGCGTTCCGCGGGCCGACCCTGGCGTCCCTCGCCGCGCGTTCTGGTTGTCAAGTGCAGCACTTGACAACCAGAACGCAGCGGACGAGGGTGCCCCTTCGTCACGGCGACCCGGATACGCTCGGTCTCCACAGGTGAGCGAACTCGGCGCTGCTCAGACCGGCAGCGCGAAACGATCTACGGATGAAGCTCCTCCTCGACGTCATCGATCGCCTGGGCGGCATCGTCAGTCGGCGGCAGTTGCGGGCGTGGGGCGTTGACTCGGGCACGATCGATATCGCCGCCTGGTACGGATGGCACGTCATCCGGGTGCGCAAAGGCTGGTACGCCCGCGCCGATGAAGACCCTCAGGTGATCAGGGCCTGGCGTGTCGGCGGCCGGCTGACCTGCGTCAGCGCCCTCGCCTATCACTCCCAGGCACCAGCCGGAGCAGTCCTTCATGTCGAAGTCGCCAATGGATCGTGCCAGTTGCGCGACCCCGACCGCGCCAATAGGCGCCTCGGAGCGGATGCGCCGGTTGTCGTTCACTGGGCTCGGCATCCGGGACCGGGTTCTGAACGCGCCGTTACCGAACAGCACGCCCTCGCAGTGGCAGCCCGCTGCGGCACGCATGGCGCCGGGGTGCCACGGGGGGATTAGTCCGCGTCGAGGTCGCGCTTGCGCCAGCGGATTCCCGCGTTGATGAAACCGTCGAGGTCGCCGTCGAAGACCGCGGTCGGGTTGTTGACCTCGTAGTCGGTGCGCAGATCTTTGACCATCTGGTACGGCGCGAGCACGTAACTGCGCATCTGGTCGCCCCAGCTGGCAGTGATGGTGCCCGCGAGCTCCTTTTTGGTGGCCGCCTCGGCCTCCTTCTGCAGGATGAGCAGGCGCGACTGCAGCACCCGCAGCGCGGCGGCCCGGTTCTGGATCTGCGACTTCTCGTTCTGCATCGACACCACGGTGCCGGTCGGAAGGTGGGTGATGCGCACCGCGGAGTCCGTCGTGTTGACCGACTGCCCGCCCGGCCCCGACGAGCGGAACACGTCGACCCGGATGTCTGACTCCGGGATGTCGATCGCCTCGGTCTCCTCCATCAGCGGGATCACCTCGACCGCCGCGAAGCTGGTCTGGCGCTTGCCCGCCGCACCGAACGGGGACATGCGCACCAGCCGGTGCGTCCCGGCCTCGACGCTCAAGGTGCCGAAGGCATGCGGGGCATCGATCTCGAAGGTGGTCGACTTGATGCCCGCCTCTTCGGCGTAGCTGGTGTCCATGACCGTGACCGGGTACTTGTGCTTCTCGGCCCAGCGCAGGTACATCCGCTGCAGCATCTCGGCGAAGTCGGCGGCATCCACTCCCCCGGCGCCGGCCCGGATCGTGATGACCGCCGGACGATCGTCGTACTCGCCGTTCAGCAGCGTGCTGACCTCGAGGTCGCCCAGGTTCTGTTGGATGGATGCCAGCTCGGCCTTCGCCTCCTCGGCGCTTTCGGCGTCGTCGCCCTCGTTGGCGAGCTGCACGAGCACCTCGAGGTCGTCGATCCGGCTCTGCAGGCTCTCGATGCGCGCCAGTTCGGTCTGGCGGTGGCTGAGCGCGGAGGTCACCTTCTGAGCGGCCTCGGGGTCGTCCCAGAGATCCGGGGCGCCGGCCTGCTCGCTGAGGTCCGCGATCTCGGCCTCGAGCTTGTCGACGCCGACCACGGCCCGGATGTCGCTGAAGGTCTGGCGAAGAGCGGCGATCTGGTCACTGAGGTCGAGGTCGATCATGGCGCGGACCAGCCTACCGGCGGGCGTAACGTGGAGCAGGCCATGAGCACCTCCGCCGATCAGCCCTTCCGTTGGCGATCGGTGCTGGTGGCGGCGCTCCTGCCCACGCTGCTGTTCTCGACCGGCGAAGGGGCGATCATCCCGGTGATCCCGGTGATCGCCGGCAACGTGGGCGCGACCCTGGCGATCGCGGGTTTCGTCTCGGGCATGCTCGTGCTCGGGGAACTGCTCGGCGACATCCCCAGCGGCGTGGTGATCTCGCACATCGGCGAGCGCACCGCGATGATCGCGGCATCCGGCCTCTCGGTGCTCGGGCTGCTGACCGCGCTGCTGGCGCCCAACCCGTGGGTGCTCGCGCTCGGCATCCTGGTCGTCGGTATCGCCACCGCGGTGTTCGCGCTCGCCCGGCACGCCTTCATGACCAGCTTCGTGCCGATGCGATACCGCGCCCGCGCACTGTCGACCCTGGGCGGGAGCTTTCGGCTCGGCTATCTCATCGGCCCCTTCCTCGGGGCCGGCGTGATCTCGCTGACCGGCGCGGCCTCGAGCGTGTTCTGGGTCCACATCGCCGGATGCGCGGCGGCCGCGATCGTGCTGCTGGTGCTGGCCGATCCGGAGAAGACGTTCGCCAACGCGGCGGCTCGCCGTGAAACGCCGGGCGAGCGCGAGGTGGAACAGGAGAGCCGCGGCCTGTTCCGCACCATTCGCGCAAACCGGAGGGTGCTGCTGACCTTGGGCATGGGCTCGACGCTAGTCGCCGCGCTCCGCGCCTCTCGGCAGGTGCTGCTTCCGCTGTGGGCGGTCAGCATCGGCCTGCACGAGACGCAGACCTCGCTTATCATCGGCGTCGCCGGACTTGTCGACTTCTCGTTGTTCTTCGCCGGCGGATGGATCATGGACCGCTTCGGGCGACTCTGGACCGCGGTCCCATCCATGGTCGGCCTCGGTGTCGGCCACCTCGCCCTCGCGGCGACCGCGTTCCTGCCGGGCACGGTCGGCTGGTTCATCGGGATCGCCATGTTCCTGTCGCTCGCCAACGGGATCGGGGCCGGGATCCTGATGACACTGGGCGCCGATCTGGCCGACCCGCGGCATCCGGCGCCCTTCTTGGGTGCATGGAGGTTCACCAACGACTCGGGAGCGGCCGCCTCGCCGCTGATCGTGTCGGGGCTGACCGCCCTGGTCTCCCTGCCATTCGCCGCCGGCGCGCTGGGCGTGCTGGGCCTCGTCGGAGCGGTCGTGCTTCGGGTGTTCGTGCCGCGATATTCCTCGCGGCGCGGCGCCCACCCCGACACGGGATCCACCGCGATCTCAGCATGATTTTGTCCCCTTTACGGGGGGTGCGCGCCGGGGGTACTTTGGGCACGCCACCTGCTCCCGAGCACGGCTCGCGTTCTGCGGAGACCCTGCGCCAGGTCGAACACACGAGAAGAACCGAACATCCCTTCTTCAGCGGGAGAACGCCGTGAGCACTGTCACCGCCGCCACCACCACGACGGATCCGTCGATCCGTCCGTTCCGGGTCGAGATTCCTCAAGGGGAGCTCGACGACCTGAAACGCCGCATCCTCGCTACGAGATGGCCGACCAAAGAGACGGTCAGCGACGCCTCGCAGGGGGTGCAGCTCGCCACCATGCAGTCGCTGGCCGACTACTGGGCGAACACGCACGACTGGCGCACGATCGAGGCGCGACTCAACTCGTTCCCGCAGTTCCTCGCCGAGATCGACGGCGTCGACATCCACTTCCTGCACATCCGGTCGAAGCACGACGACGCGCTGCCGATGATCGTCACGCACGGCTGGCCCGGCTCGATCATCGAGCAGCTCAAGATCATCGAGCCGCTCACCGACCCGGAGTCGTACGGCGGCACGGCGGTCGACGCCTTCCACCTGGTGATCCCGTCGCTGCCCGGCCACGGCTTCTCGGGCAAGCCGACCGTGACCGGATGGGACCCGATCAAGATCGCCTCGGCCTGGGCCGAGCTGATGTCGAGGCTCGGCTACACGCGCTACGTCGCGCAGGGCGGCGACTGGGGCAACGCGGTGACCGAGCAACTGGCGCTGCAGAAGCCGGAGGGTCTGGTCGGGATCCACACCAACATGCCGGCGGCCGAGCCCGACGCGATCTCGGCAATCGTGCCCGGCGGCCCGGAACCGGCGGGCCTCTCGCCCGACGAGAAGCAGGCCTGGGATCAGCTCGTCGACTTCTGGTTGCACGGCCTCGGCTACGCGCAGGAGATGGCCGGGCGGCCGCAGACGCTCTACGCCCTCGAGGACTCGCCGATCGGCCTCGCCTCGTGGATGCTCGACCACGACGCGGCCAGCCAGGCGATGATCGCGCGGGCCTTCGCCGGCGGCACCGAGGGACTGTCGATGGATGACGTGCTCGACAACGTCGACCTCTACTGGTTCACGAAAACGGCTGTCTCGTCGGCGCGGCTCTACTGGGAGAGCAAGCTCGCCTTCTTCGCCCCGAAGGGCGTGACGCTCCCCACGGCGATCACCGCGTCACCCGAGGAGATCTACACCGCACCTGAGAGCTGGGCGCGTCAGGCCTATCCGAACCTCATCCACTACAACCGGGTGGCGAAGGGCGGCCACTTCCTCGCCTGGGAGCAGCCGGACGAGTTCGTCAGCGAGATGCGCGCGTCGTTCGCGACGCTGCGCTGAGGCGGCGGACGCCCCGTGGCTCCCCTCACGCAGATCGAGGCCGGCGTTCTCGACGTCGGCTACCTCGATGACGGCCCGACCGACGGCACGGCCGTGCTCCTGCTGCACGGCTGGCCGTACGACATCCACGCCTTCGACGAGGTGACGCCGACGCTGGTCGCCGCGGGATGCCGGGTCGTCGTCCCGTATCTGCGCGGCTACGGGTCGACACGGTTCCTGCATGACGACGCGATGCGCAACGGCGAACCGGCCGCGCTGGGCCAGGATGCGATCGACCTGATGGATGCCCTCGGCATCCAGAAGGCGATCGTTGCCGGCTTCGATTGGGGCGCCCGAACGGCCGACGTGCTGGCCGCGCTCTGGCCGGATCGCGTCACCGGGCTGGTCTCGGTGAGCGGCTACCTGATCGGCAGCCAGGCGAGCGGCGCCCTGCCGTTGCCGCCGGCGGCCGAGAAGCTCTGGTGGTACCAGTTCTATTTCGCGACCGAGCGCGGACGAGCCGGTTATGCGGCAAACACCCGCGACTTCGCCCGAATGATCTGGCACGACGCGTCGCCGAAGTGGGGGTTCGACGATGCGACCTTCGATCGCAGCGCGGCTGCCTTCGAGAACCGGGATCACGTCGAGATCGTGGTCCACAACTACCGGTGGCGCTTGGGGTTGGCCGAGGGCGAGCCACAGTACGCCGAGCTCGAGGCGCGGTTGGCCACGGCCCCGGCGATCTCGGTGCCGACCATCACGATGGAGGGCAGTGACAACGGAGCGCCGCATCCGCCCGCCGCAGCGTACGCCGCCCAGTTCGCGGGGCTGTACGCCCATCGCGAGATCGGCGGCGGCGTCGGCCACAATCTGCCGCAGGAGGCGCCGGACGCCTTCGCCCGGGCGATCCTCGACGTGATGGCGGGCGCGCTGTGAGCGAGGGGCGCCTGGCGAGTTTCGACGGCGCGACCGGGTGGCTCAACTCGGAGCCGCTCACGCCCGAGGGCTTGCGCGGCAAGGTGGTGCTCGTCGACTTCTGGACGTTCACCTGCATCAACTGGCTGCGCACTCTGAGCTACGTGCGCGGCTGGGCAGAGAAGTACGCGGACCACGGGCTGGTGGTGATCGGCGTCCACACCCCGGAGTTCCCGTTCGAGGCGGAACGCGCGAATGTGGAGCGCGCGGTCGCCGAGATGGGGATCCGCTACCCGGTCGCGCTGGATCCGGACTACGCCGTCTGGCAGAGCTACGGCAACCACTACTGGCCGGCGCTGTACCTCGCCGACGCGGAGGGCCGCATCCAGCATCACGTGTTCGGCGAGGGCGGCTACGACGAGACCGAGCGGTTCATCCAGAAGCTGTTGCGCGATGCGGGCAACGCCGATGTGCCCGACGGGCTCGTGCCGCCGGCTCTGCAGGGGGTCGAGGCGCAGGCCGACTGGAGCGAGCTGCGCTCCCCCGAGAGCTACGTCGGCACGCAGCAGGGTCGCAACTTCGCCTCGCCGCGACCGACGGTGTTCGACCAGCCGCACAGCTACACCGCGCCCGATTCGCTGATCCTCAACTCCTGGGCGCTGTTCGGCAACTGGACCATCACCGACGGCGACGTGATGGTCAACCGGGCGGGCGGCGGCATCCGGTACCGCTTTCACGCGCGCGACGTGAACCTCGTGCTGCGGCCGACGACGCCAGGAGTCGCGGTGCCGTTCCGCGTCCTGCTCGACGGCACGGCGCCCGGCCTGGCGCACGGTGCGGACGTCGACGAGTTTGGGCACGGATCGCTCACGGAACCGCGGTTGTACCAACTGATCCGCCAGCCGGGCCGCATCGAGGATCGCACGGTCGACATCGTCTTCGACGAACCCGGCGCCGAGGCCTACGTGTTCACGTTTGGGTGAGGCCTGCCGCCCACTGCTGCGCAGCTCAGCGAAGATTCCGATCCGACGCGCCGCATTCTGGCGCACTCGACGGCGTGTCGGGCGCTCATCCTTGCTGAGTTGCCCGGGCAGGAAGTCCCCTGCGGGAGTTGGGGGGTCCCGCGCGGGGATCGGGTGGAGCCACGAGTGCTGTGCACTCAGCCGAACACCGACCGCGCCACCGCGGTCGCATCGATCCGCAGCCCGTCGGGCACGAACACCGTGACGACCGGCGGATGCCAGATCGCCGACACGGTGACCGTCGCGCTCTCGCCGTCCACCGTCGTCGCCCGCTCGACCACGAGCCCTTCGAAGCGGTCGACCGGATTCCCAGCCAGGTAGCTCGTCACCGCCGCGTGCACCTGGGCGGGCTTCAGCACCGGCCGCACACCGTGGCCCGTGAACGTCACCGAGTCGAGGTCGAAGGATTCGGCCCCGACCAGCGCCGCATCGTCGGCCAGGGTGAACAGGCGCTTGCGCTCCAGATAGAGCGACGAGGCCGCAGCCACGATCAGCACGAGCGCCAGAGCCAGGAAGCCGTAGAAGATGACAAGGGGCAGGGTCGAGCCGTCGTCATCCCGAAGGCGCGGTCGCCGCATCCCGCTCACCGCGATCCCCAGAAGCGCGACACCTGCTCGGTCGCGACGGACGTCACCGGGATGCCCGCGGGCAGGTGCAGGTTCAGCACCGGCGGCATGAGCGGCAGCGGCACGGTCGTCGTGATGGTCACCGTCACGTAGCCGCGGCGCGTGAGGCAGTCAGCCGGATTCGGGCGGCAGCTGATCGCGACCTGGGCATTGTGGGCATCGAGCCCGTAGTCGGCGAGCGTCACCTGGATCGCGGTGCGCGCCGCGGACTCCGCCGCTCCCTCCGACTCGGATTGCACGAACACCCGGGTCGCCTGCCGCGCCGCCCCTTCGACCCCGAACGACGCGCTCTCGAGCGCCGACAGCGCGAGCACCAGGTAGACCGTTGGCACGAGCAGCAGCACGCCGACCGTGATGAACTCGAGCGACGCCGAGCCGCTCTCGTCGCGAACGGCCGCGGCCAGCCGACGCGCCTGGGCCGCCAGGGCCGCGAGCGCCTCAGTCCAGCGTCTCGACCGCGGCATGCCCCGACACCTCCAGCACGCCGTCGATGCCGACCAGTCCGACCAGCGGCAAGCGCGTGCGCACGGTGATCGTGACGGCGGGATGCCCCATCCAGCTGCCGCCGTGCACGGTCACGTTCTGCGCGTAGTCGTCTCCGATCGCGAGATCGATGAGTTCGCGGGTGCGGCGCACGCCGTCGGTCGGGGTGTTGTCGGCCAGGGCGCCGTAGCGGGCGCCTTCGGCAGCGGCATCCTGAACCGTGTTACGGATGTGCAGCGCCAGCCCGAGCTGCAGCACCGAGAGCGTCAGCACCGTGAGCAGGGCGCCGACCATCACGAACTCGGCGACCGCCGAGCCGCGGTCGTCGCGGAGCTGCACCCGCAGCCGCGCCACCAGGCGCCGAGCCAGCGCCCTCATGACCTCAGAGCCCGGTGACCTTCGCGATCGCGTTCTGGAAGATCTCGCTGAGCGCGGGGCCCGCGAGCGCCCAGATCAAGATCACGAGCCCAGCAGTCATGAGCGTGATGAGCACCCAGCCAGGGACGTCGCCCCGCTCTGAATGAAGGAACATGCTGACGCGCTGCGCTTTGGACCTCGTCATGCCATGAGGGTGCCTCGGCATGCGTTCGGCGTGCGCAAGTTATCCACAAGACTGGCTAGAGGCCCACTTCGCCGTCCTCCAGCAGCGAAAGCGCTCCCGGCAGTGCGTAGATCGAGTTCAGAAATGGGTTTCGTATGTCAAGGTCGGGACGGGTCTGGTCGCGTTCCAAACCCCAGACTCGCGTGCCCCGACGCCGGATCCACCATGCAATCCGATTCAGCCATAGCTGATAGTCGCGGGAAACGGCACTGGGTGAATCGGCCTGCGATCCGATTGATCCCGGTTTCAGCCCACCAGGACCGACGCTAGATGGCTCCCAGTACAAAAGAGGCGAGCGGTTGGGATCGATCAGCACTTGATCGGGGCTCGGTCGCTGTTGGAAATTCCGCCAGTTGAAGAACCCTGCCCTCGACGTTGGACTAAGGGCGGGATCATTCTCCTCGCGGATCAAGACGGGACTCCCCATCGCAGCTGACGAGATGGCGACTCGATCTGCAGCCTTGGCGCCCTCCCGAGTCAGGATGCCGGTCGGACCCTCCTGATAACCAAACCACCTCCGGAACTCGACGGGTCCGGACTGGTCAACGTAGCGAAGCAACTGCTCTGTGTCGTCGCCATCGGCGTAGTAGTAGGTCGCAGAAACCACCCGCTCATGCTCGCAAACGCGTCTCACAGGTATCAACTGCCGAGGGAGACCGTCGTGCCGTCATCCAACCGTTGAAGCGACCGCTATCCACACCTCACGCGAACCCGAACACCACCGGCAGCACCAGCACCACCGCGGTCACCCACGCGCCCATCACCAGCAGATACGAGGTCTGCCAGCGCTCGAGGGCGAGCACCGGGGTACGGCCGCGCAGCATCCGGATGATGATGACGGCCGTGACCACGAGGTCGACCAGCAGCACGATGTTGAGGCCGAGGGCGGCGACGCGGTTGGCGGTGAATCCGAACTCGCCGACCCGGGCGAGCATCGCGACCAGCACGAGCAGGTCAAGCAGCACGGCCGCGACGACCGCGGTGAGGCGCAGGGCATCCATCAACCCCGCCCGGCGGGTGCTGCGGGCCGAGATGCCGTAGATCACGAGGCCGACGACGACCACCAGCAGCGCATCGAACAGGCCGAGCGAGTTGCGGTCGAAGCTGCGGCCGAAGGCCGTCACAGCGTAGATCACCGTGCTGACCAGCAGCATCGCGGCGAACAGCGGCGTGAAGATCGCGGTCAGCACGGGCGCGATGTTCTCGATCACGCTCTTCTTGGCCTCGACCAGCCAGGCCGCGACCAGCACGGCGCCGGCGGCGCCCGACGGCACGATCCAGACGAACACGGTCTGCGCCGCCTCGGGAGCGGCGAGCGAGAGCACCCCGTCCATCAGTCCCACCAGCACGCCGCCCGCCAGCGCGATCAGCGCGTAGTAGACGATGAACTCGCCGGTGAAGCGCAAGAAGTCCATCCGCCGATCCGACGAGCGCCACTCGCCACCGAGGTAGGCGAGCCCGACCACGAACCACAGCACGACGGGCAGGTGGATGCCGACGATCACCTCGGTCACCCGGTCACCGTGATACGGGAACAGATTCACGGCGAGCGCGAGCACCACCACGATCGCGACCAGAGGCAGGATGCGGCGCCACGTCATCCGGCGCACCACGACGAAATAGGCGGCGAGCACCGGCAGGACGAACAGGCTCAGGTTGCGACCGAACCACTCGGCACCCGCCCCGTTGTTCGGGAAGTCGGTGGCGATGCGCGCCACCTCGACCACCACGGCGGCGATCACCGCGAAGATCAGCATGACCGGCCACGACGAGGGCCGTGGGTCGGCGGTCGGTGCGACCACCAGCTGCTTCCACAGCCGGTCGCTGTGCTCGCGGGCGAACTCGGCGGTCAGCGCGTCGACCGCGCCGACCCGGCGCACCGCGATGAGGAAGGCCTCGTCGGCGGTCAGTCCGGCGCCCTCGAGGTCGGTCATCGCGTCGCGCAGGTGCGACTCGAGCTCGGCGGCATCCGACTCGTCGACGGCCTTGTTGCGGCGCACGGCGGTGCGCCATTCACTGATCAGTTGGTCACTCAGTTGCTCGCTCGGCTGCTCGCTCATGCGCCGGCCGCCTGCGTCCAGAGACCGCCGAGGGTGCGGTTCGCCGTAGCCCACTGGCGGCGCTGCTCGGCCAACTGGGCTTTGCCCGACTCGGTGATCAGGTAGTACTTGCGACGCCGCGACGCGTCGGAGTCGCGCCACTCGCTCTCGACGCTGCCCGAGCGCTCGAGGCGGTGCAGAAGCGGGTAGAGCATGCCGTCCGTCCATTCCAGGTCGCCATCCGACAGCTCGCGCACCCGTTTGAGGATCGCGTAGCCATAGCTCGGCCCCTCCAGCAGGATCGCCAGAACCAGGGGTGTGGCCATCGCGGCGACCAGATCCTTGTCGATGTTCACGATGACGAGTGTATACCTAGCGGTGCAAGGTACCTAGGACTGTTGGGTATCGCGGGTCGAGTGTGTCAGTCTCGCCGGATACCGTCGGCGCATGGACATCATCCTCATCCCCGGTTTCTGGCTCGACGGCGACTCGTGGAACGAGGTGGCCGCACCGCTGCGCGCCGCCGGGCACACCATCCATCAACTGACGCTCCCGGGGCTCGAGTCGCGCGACGCCGACCGTTCGGGCATCACCTTCCAAGATCACGTGGATGCCGTCGTCTCGGCGATCGACTCCGTCGACGACCCCGTGGTGCTGGTCGGGCACAGCGGCGGCGGCGCGATCGCGTGGGGTGCCGTGGACGCGCGCCCCGACCGCGTGAGCCGCGTGATCTACGTCGACAGCGGGCCGCTGGCCGAGGGTGGCTGCGTCAACGACGAGTTGCCGGTCGTGAACGGCGAGGTTCCCCTGCCTGACTGGTCGGTGTTCGAGCCCGACGATCTCATCGACCTGACCGACGAGCTGCGCGAGCATTTCCGAGCCATCGCGATCCCCGAGCCGGTTCGCGTCACCAGCGACCCGATCCACCTGACGAACCCGGCGCGCTACGAGGTGCCCGCGACGATCATCTGCTGCGAGTTCCGCTCCGAGCAGTTGAAGGTCTGGCTGGAGCACGGGGCGATGACAGAGGTCCCTCTGATCAAGAACGTCGAGATGGTCGACCTGCCGACCGGGCACTGGCCGCAGCTCACGAAGCCGGCGGAGCTGGCCGCGACGATCCTGGCGGCGGTTGACCGCTAGCGCGCCGGCGGGATCACGCCGCCGGGTGAGCGGCGAAGAACTCCCAGATCACCTGCGTCGCGTTGAGGCCCGGGTAGGGCGTGTCGGCACCCTGTCGGCCCTTCGTGGAGCCCGGCCACTGGTGGCCCGCGCCCGCGATGGTGATCAGCTCGACGGTCCGCCGGCTCGGGCAGGTCGCGGTCGAGGTGGTCACGTCCCCGCTGATCGAACTCGTCGGCGGGTCGCATCCGTCGGCCGTGCGCCAGAGCTGATTCACCGCCGGGATGCCCGGCCCGTCGATCTTCGCGAAACCCGAGCCCTCGCCGCCGTCGTAGGGGATGTTGTGGTCGGCCGTTCCGTGGATCGCGAGCACCGAGACCGGATGCGGCGACGGGCAGTCGCCGAGCAGCGTCGCCGAGTCAGGGCCGATCGCCGCGAACAGCGAGGTGTCGCAGGCGAGGCGATAGGCCATCATCCCGCCGTTCGAGATGCCCGTCGCGTAGACCCGGGCCGGGTCGACCGGCAGCGCGAGCTCCACGTCGTGCACGACCGCCGCGAGAAAGGCGACGTCGTCGACGCTCGTGCGACCGGGGGCGCCGCAGCATCCCCCGCCCACGTTCCAGGCGCGGCCGTCGCCGTCCGGATAGACCACGACGAAGTGCTGGATGTCGGCCTCGGCATCCCAGCCGTAGCTCTGCTCGGCCTGCGCGGCCGAGCCGAACCCGCCGTGCAGCATCATCACCAGCGCGGCCGACGCATCGAGCTCCGCCGGGCGATGGATGAGGTAGGTGCGTGTCTGCCCGTCGATCTCGAGCGTGCGACTCGAAGTGCCGACGGGGATGGCGGCGGCCTGCGAGCCGGCCGACCCGCTCGATGCCGGCGACCCCGCTCGAAGAACGCCGCATCCGCTCAGCAGCACGACGACGACGAGCGCGACGGAGACAGCAGCAGCGGCGAGGCGAGGCGTCCGGGTCATGAGCTCAGTGTGCCGTCCGAGGTTTCGCCGCCGGTTCGGCGGATGTTCGGGCCAGGTAAGGCGAGAGCGAATCGGATTGGCCGAAAGTTCGCTGAGTGACGCGTCCACGATTTCTCGCCGCCGGCCCGACCGGCGCAGGATGGAACGAGTGAGTGACAGCTTCGAATCACTGGAAGCCGAGACCGACCGCATCATCCGGACCGGCACGATCTGGACCGCGGCCGCCGTGATCGCGCCCGCCCTGATCCTCGGCCCGATGCTGGCGGCCGGCTGGCGGCCGGATCACCTGCCCGGCTTCGCCGAGACCTTCTGGTGGATCGGCGCCATCGGTGCCGCCATCGGCGTGGCCCTGCTGATCTGGGCTGGATGCCCGGTGCTCGGATTTCCGCTCGCCCAGGCGAATGCGCAGAAGATCTTCTCCATCCGCGTGGGTATTGTGCTGAATGTCAGCGGGATGGCCGTAGCCGGATTGGCGGTGCTTCTGAGCCCATGATCGTTCTCACCATTGTCACGGTCGTGCTGGCGTGCCTGGTCGTGGCCGCGGCGATCTTCACCGTGGTCGGCCTCCGACGGCGGCGGCGCTAACGATCGACCGCCCAGTTCGGGAGTCGGCGCTCAGTCGCCCGCGGCAGCCCGCTCGAGCTCCGCGACATCCAGCTTGACCATCTTCATCATCGCCGCGTTGACGCGCGCGGCCTTCGCCCGGTCGGGGTCGGCCTGCAGCTCCATCAGGCGCTTCGGGACGATCTGCCACGAGATGCCGAACTTGTCGGTCAACCACCCGCATGCGACCGGCGCCCCCTCCGCGGTGAGGGCGTTCCAGTAGCGGTCGACCTCGGCCTGATCCTCGCAACTGACGAAGATCGAGAAGGCGTCGGTGTGCGGGTGACCGGGGCCGCCGTTCATCCCGTAGAAGGTCTGACCCGCGAGGGTGAAGGTGCAGAAGAAGAGCGAGCCGTCCGGCCCGTTCTGCGACTGGAGAACACGTGCATCCGGGAACACGCTCAGATACAGATCGAGCGCATCTTGCAGGTCATCGTCGAACCAGAGGAAGGGGGTCATGCTCGTCATGGGTCACTCCTTGGGGCACTCCTTTTGCTTCTCTTCATGAAACCACGGGCTTGGCGGCCATGATGTGCGAGATCGACCGCCACACGATGATCAGGGTGATCAGCGATCCCCCGAACGCGAACCACCACGGTGCGGTCAGCCCCCAGGTCTGCGCGATCACGCCGCCGAGCAGTTCGCCGATCACCAGCCCGCCGAACACGCCGACCATGTTGACCGAGGCGATGCGCCCCTGCAGTTCGAGCGGGACGAGTCGCTGCCGCACGGTCGTCGAGATCGTGCCCCAGACGAAGGCGTAGGCGCCGAATCCGAACATGATGACGAGCGCGACGATCCCGGATGTCGTGAGCGCGAACGACAGATGCATCACCACCTCGAGCGACAGGCAGATGCGCATCAGGGTGGCGAACTTCACATGGCGTTCGAGCCACCCGAACCCGAAGGTCGACAACAGGCCGCCGATGGCGGCGCTCGTCGTGAGGGCGCCGTAGCCGACCGCGCCCAACCCGAGGTGCTGGGTGGCGTAGAGCACGAGGATGCTCCACGGCGCCGCCCAGGTGACGTTGAACACCAGGATGATGATCACGAGCGTGCGCACCGGCGGGTTGCCGCTCAGCCAGCGCAGTCCCTCGCGGATCGGGTGCGGAGAGGGCTGCGCGGGCGCGGTCGCCCCGTCCCCGGCCTCCGCTGTCGGTTGCGGTTCGCTCTGCGGCTGCGTTTCGCTCTTCGGCGGCATCGGCGTGCGCATGATCCGCGAGATCAGGATGACGCCCAGGCTCACGCAGACGATCTGCGTCACGAACGGCCAGAACGATCCCGCCGCGAACAGGAACGCGCCGAGCGGCGGCCCGATGAGCTGGTTGCCCACCAGGAACCCGCCCTGCAGCCGCGCGTTGCCGACGCCGAGGTCGGCGGGTTTGACGAGCATGGGCATCAGGGTCGAGCCGGCGGTGTTGGCGAAGACCTCGGCCGTTCCGTAGAGGAACGCCATGCCCAGCACGATCCAGACGGTCACCTGACCGGTGATCAGGAAGGCGACCAGTCCGGCCACGACGATCGCGCGCGATCCATCTGCGATGATGACCAGTCGACGCCGGTCGTGACGATCGGCGACCGACCCGGCCAGCAGGCCGAACAGCAGCCACGGCAGGTACTGCATGAGCAGCCCGCCCGCGACCAGGACCGGGGATGACGTGAGCGACGCGATCAGCAACGGCGCGGCCGAGAGGGCGATGCCGTCGCCGATGTCGGTGGTCCACGACGACGACATCAGCCAGCGGAAGTCACGGCCCAGGCGGCGGGGTGCGATCAATTCGCCGAGGCTGGGCATCCTGCCATCGTAGGGAAGGGCACCGACGCGCGCGGCCTGGCCCCGGACGCGGTGACGGGACGCGGTGACCGCCGGCCGACGCGATAGCGTGCCCCCATGGCATCGTTCATCTTCATCTACCGAGCCGGATCCGACCCGGTGCCCGACGACCGCATCGCCGAGAACCGCGCGGCGTGGCAGGCGTGGAACACCGCGCTCGGCGAGGAGTACGGGATCCGCACGGCCGGCGGCAAGCTCGTCACCGCGACCGGCGTGACGGATGCCGACGGCGTCGTGCGCGGCGCCTCGATGGTCGAGTTCGACACGCTCGACGAGGCCGTGCGGGTCGCGCAGGGCGCCCCGAACCTGACGTTCGGCGGCAGCGTCGAGGTGCTGCAGGAGTTGGAGCGGCGGGGGTAGGGGTCAGTCAACCGAGACCTTCCATGCGTCGGGTTGCTGAACTGACGCGGGCGCGATTTCTCCTTTCTCGCTAGGGCGCCGTCGCCTGCCGAGTCACGGATGACAAGATCCTGTATCAGCAGGAGGACGTCTACCTCCGGTGAGAAGTACGGAGCCGGTGGCGTCCCATCGGCCGCTAGATTGCATGCGTGGACGCCGACGAACCGATCAGCGCACCCATCGTGTACTGGCGCACTCGGGCGACAGTCTCCCGCGCCTTCCGTTTGGCCCGCTATCTCGCGCACTTCATCCTGCCCTTCACACCACCGCCGACCCTGCGGAAGGTGAGGATGATGGGGTGGCTGGCCTTCTTGGTGGCGCTGCAGATTGGGCTCGTCATCTGGGTGAACATGAATGTCGCCGGATCCCGAGAGGTCGACGTCGAAGTTCGCGTCGCCTCCTACATCTGTCTGGCGATCACAGCGATCCTGAGTCTGATCCCGACCTCAAGCGGGACCGCAGACAGGAAGGATCGAAGCCTGGACTTCCGCGGCGGCGTGCAGGAACGAGCCGCCATCGTCGACGATCACTACGTCGTTCGACGCGACGTGGGCTGGGTTGGGTTTCGCGTCGCCAAGGCACGACGGGTGCATTGGCTTCCCGGTGTGGTTGCCGTCGAGATGCCGGGCGGTAAGTTCGCGTTCCTGCCGCCCTTGCTCTTCCCGACGAAAGCGGAATGGGGCACCCTGCGAGCTTCGCTACTGAGAAATGAAGCGATCTCTTTAGAAGCCCAGCCGTAGCACCAGGATCCCCGGGAAGATCGCGAACACCACCGTCACCGGCAAGATCAGGAACACCAGCGGCACGAGCATCGCCACCTCCTTCTTTCCCGCCGCTTCGAGCAAGTGCCGTTTGCTCTCTTCGCGGGAATCCTGAGCCTGGGCGCGCAGCACCTCGACGAGCGGGGTGCCGCGGTCGAGCGCGCCGAGCAGCTGGTCGATGGTGCGACTCAGCGCGGGCAGGCCGATCGTCGAGGCGGCGCGCTGAAGGGCGTCCGGCAGCGCGACTCCGGTGTTGACGTCGGATACCACCCGACCGAGCTCACGGGACAGCTCGCCGTTGCCGGTGCGCGCGACGCGTTTCAGGGCATCCAGGATGCCCTCCCCCGCCGAGAGCGCGAGGGTCAAGAACTCGACCACCGTGGGCAGCTCGGCCGAGATCCGGGCGAGGCGGGCGCGGGCCGCGCGGCTCAGCAGTTGCTCGGGCGCGAGGAGTCCGAGGGCGCCGGCCACCACGACCACTCCCACCAGCAGCGGAACGCCGGCCGACGAGACACGTGAGATCAGCGTCGCGAGCAGCACGCCGATGGCGGCTCCTCCCGCGGCCCACAGCAACTGCCGCGACCGGAACCGTTCGACCGTCATCGTCGATCCGGCCTGCCGCAGCCGCTGGGCGACCGTCGCGTCGCCGCCCAGCACGGCCGCGAGCGCACGCCGAGCGCGGACCCCGGCAGGCGCGAGGAGTCCCGCGATGAGCGATGCCGGCTCCGCAGGGCGACGCGATGCCCGCTCGCGCGCGGCCGGTGACACGTCGACCAGATACGGCGCGATCCGGTCGGCCAGTCGCGGGGCGCCGATGCGCGGCACCAGCGCGAGCAGCGACCAGAGCCCGAGCCCCAGCACGATGCCCAAGGGGATGGATGCCGCCAGCGCCGGCGTCATGAGCGGCACCCCGGCCCCCGCGGCCTCACGCGAACCACCGCCGCTCCTCGGGCAGCCGCCCCAGCGCGATCATCAGCCGGTACGCGACGATCGTGACGACCAGCCCGACCCCCAGCACCGCCAGCCCCAACGGAGAGTTGTAGGCGGACGCCGCCTCGGGCCGCGAGGCCAGGATCAGCAGCACGATCCACGGCGCCGCCACCCCGAGCCGGGCTGCCGAGAACACCCAGGACTGCCGAGCCTCGGCCTCGGCGCGAACCGCGAGTTCGGCGCGCAACGATGCCGCGAGACCGCGGAGCACACTTGGCAATTCCGTGCCGCCGACCTCGCGCGCCATCCGCAGGGTCTCGACGATGCGATCCGCCACCGGATCGGCGAGCCGTTCCTTCAGCGCGTCGAGTGCCGGCGACACCGCACCGCTCGCGCGCACCTCGCGCTCGAACTGAAGGAAGGCATCCCGTGTCTCGGGAGCGCCGACCGCGGCCAGGGCGCCCACGCTCTCGGCGAGCGGGAGTCCGGCCCGCAGCCCCGAGACCAGGTGGTCGACAAGATCGGGCCAGGCGGCGCGCAGTGCGCGGCGCCGCAGGCGGGCCCGGGCGCTCAGCAGGGTGAGGGGCAGCATCCCGGCGATGAGACCCGCCAAGGCGCTCAGGGCCAGCACCGGTGTGACGATCGTCACCAGCGCCAGCACGGAGACGCCGAGCAGCACGCTCACCACGATGAACACCGCAGCCGATACCTGCGGGAGTCCGGCCTGGCGCAGGCGCACACGAAGCCCGTCGAGCACTCCGGCGCGCCGACCCGCGCCGGATGCCGCGGCGCGCGGCCACAGCCACGGCGAGATCGCGAGCACCAGCCCCGCCCCCAGCAGCAACCCGACCGCGATCGTCATGACGCCGTCCTCACGACGTCGACCGCAGGATCACGGCGGGGTCGATCCCCGCCCGCTGGAACTTCGACGCCCGCTCGGGCAGTTCTCCCGTGGCCACCAGAGACCCACCGCGCCCACCGGACAGCGCGAACAGCGTCGTCGCCTCGGGCGCGCCGTCGACCACGCGTCCGGTCGTCGCGACGATCTCGACCACCCGACGCCGGCCGCCGCGTTCCAACTCGGCGTGCGCGACGACGTCGATGGCCGAGGCGACGGTCGGCACCACGAATCCGGCGTCGATGTTGCGGCCGGCGAGCAGCGGCAGGGTCGACAGCTTCGCCAGCGCGTCACGCGCATGGTTGGCGTGCAGCGAGCACATGCCCGGCAAACCGGAGTTGAGCGCGATCAGCAGGTCGAGCGACTCGGCCTCTCGGACCTCGCCGACCACGAGGCGGTCGGGGCGCATCCGGAGCGCCTCTTTGATCAGCCGCCGCAGCGTGATCTCGCCGGTGCCCTCGAGGCTCGGCTGCCGGCACTGCATCGCCACCCAGTCGGCGACCGGCACCGAGAGCTCGAAAGTCTCCTCGACGGTGACGACGCGTTCGTCGGGCCGAGCGCTGGCCAGCAGCGCGCCGAGCAGCGTCGTCTTGCCGGACTGCGTCGCACCCGACACCAGGATGTTCTGCCCGCTGCGCACGCACAGGTGCAAGAACTCGGCCGCCTGCTGCGTCAGCGAGCCGAGCCGGGTGAGCTCTCTCAGATCCCGGATGCCGCGCCGGAACTTGCGCACATTGACCGCCCAATGCGTGCGCGTGATGTCGGGGATGACGACGTGCAGCCGCGACCCGTCGGGGAGCGAGGCGTCGACGAACGGCGAGCTGAGGTCGACCCGGCGCCCGGTCGAGTGCAGCATCCGCTCGACCAGCTCACGTACCTGCAACTCGGTCAGCCCCAGGTCGACCCGCTCGGAGACGCCCTCCCGCGCGATGAACACGCGGTCGGGGCCGTTGATCCAGAGTTCCTCGACGTTCGGGTCGTCAAGGAACGGCTGGAGCGGGCCGAACCCGGTCAGCGTGGCGACGACCTGCCGAGTGACCGCGGCCTCGTCGTTGAGCAACGGATGCGACCCGCCGAGCGCGTGCTCGCTGTAGCGCTGCACCTCGTCGCGCACCAGCCGGGCGGCGAGCGCCTCGTCGCCGGCCAGATCGACGCCCTCGGAGCGCACGCGCTCGCGCACCCTCTCGGTGATGAGGCCGATCGCGCTGGTCACGCGAGCAGTGTGCCGCGGCGGGCGGCTCGGCCGTCGCAGTTGTCCACACGCTGGGGGCGGGACGAGAGCGTCGGGAGGGACGGGGACACCGGGCTGCGGCCCGTGCGGTGGGTGCGCCACCCGACTGGGCCGGGGGTATCGCCCTTTCTCATTTCAGTTGGCGCTGAATTGAGCGCGAACTGAAATGGGGTTTGTCGGGCACCCATCCCCCGCGGCGCGGATTCGCCGAAACCCGAGAACGCCCGAAGGACTACGGTGTCGCCCATGGACGGGCTACGACGTGTGGATGACCTGGCTCACCACCAGCTGATCATGGAGTTCGACACCTTCGTCGTGGCGCGACTGATGACCGGCCCGACCCCGCCGCAGTTCACCGAGCAGCAGGAGCGCGAGGCACAGGATGCCCACCTCGCCCACATCGCCGACATGTGGGCAAGTGGCAAGCTGGTCGCCGCCGGGCCGGCATCCGGCCCCGAAGGGTTGCGTGGGTTCAGCATTTTCATCTGCTCGCTGGATGACGCGCGCGCCCTGGCCGACAGCGACCCCTCGGTGCTCAACGGCACCTTCGTGAACGAGTACGCCGTGTGGCGCACGCCGAGCGCGATGATCGTGCCCGGCCCCGGCATCCCGCCCCGCTCGGTCGCCGATGTGATGGGTGCCGGGAACGCCTAGGCCGCTCGTACGATATCCCCATGTCGACGACGAACCCCGATGACGTCAAGAAGACCATCCGCCACATCCTGATCCCGGTGGCCCTTCCGCTGGCGATCATCGGCGTACTAGCGGGACCCGTTCTGGCGGTCATCAACGTCGCTGGCGGCGGCAACGTGATCTGGACCTTCGTCGCCTTCGTCCTCATCTCGGTGGGCGCCGGCATCTTCGGCTACTACGTGGTGCGGCCGACGGCCTGGATCCTCGCCGCGTACATCGCCGCCTACGTCGGCGGGG
>Ga0207698_10000580_pt1 | contig 21391 bp, 20 predicted proteins | sample KBSCornC22_FD_184298 | JGI IMG/M metagenome (GOLD analysis project Ga0207698, IMG submission 184298) | Corn rhizosphere microbial communities from Kellogg Biological Station, Michigan, USA - KBS Corn C2-2 (SPAdes) (version 2) | ecosystem: Host-associated > Plants > Roots > Rhizosphere > Soil ... | reverse complement strand
TGGCGTTGGCCGCCGTGAAGCTCGGGTAGTCGCCGACGATGTCGGCTCCGTAGGACCCGAGACTCTCGGCCTGCTGGACGATGTCGAGCGAGCGGCCGATGTAGAACAGCCCGTCGACCACCATGAAGGGCTCGAGCCGCGCCCCGAACCGCGACCCGGTGCGTCGAACGCCTTTGGCGACCGCGCGGATCTTTCCGTGCTGCTTGCTCAGCATCGTCACGATGCGGTCGGCCTCGCCGAGTTTGTGGGTCCTGAGAACCACAGCTTCATCTCGGTAAGTGGGCACCTGTTGATTATCCCAGCGGCCGAGAGCTTGGGGTGGGAGGTACGTGAGTCGCGAGAGCCCCGCGCCGCGACCGCGCTCGTGGCGCGGGGCGCCTGCGCGCCGCAGCAGCGGCGGCGCGCCAGACTAGCACCGTGGCGGAGTTCGTGTGGCGTGGTGTCGAGGTCGACGGGCTGGAGCGGCTCAGCATCGACGAGGGCAGCGTCATCCGCGTCCAGTCGGTGATCGATTCGGCCCGCGGGCGATTCAGCTACGAGATCGTCTGCGACCGCGACTGGACCTTCCGCACGCTGCACCTGGAGTCGGCGGGCGACGAGCTGGCGATCGACCTGGAGTCCGACGGCCACGGCGCCTGGACCCACAACGGGCTTCGCCGCGACGACCTCGCCGAGTGCATCGACATCGACCTGTCGGCATCCCCGTTCACCAACAGCCTGCCGATCAGGCGGCTCGACCTCGCGATCGGCGACGAGGCCGACGTGGTGATGGCATACGTGGATGTCGCCGACCTGACCGTCGTGCCCGACCCGCAGCGCTACACCCGGCTCGACGAGGACCTCTACCTCTACGAGTCGCTCGACTCCGAGTTCAGCCGGGAGATCACGGTCGACTTCGACGGCTTCGTCGTCGACTACCCTGGACTCTTCGAGCGGTTGTGAGCACGCCATGACCATCCTCGTCACCGGCGGAACCGGAACCCTCGGCCGCCCCACCGTCGACCTGCTGCGCCGAGCGGGCCATGACGTCCGCGTGCTCAGCCGGACGCCGGGTGACGGGCGTGCGGTCGGTGATCTGCGTACGGGCGCCGGCCTCGCCGCGGCCCTCGATGGCGTCGAGACGGTGCTGCATCTGGCGACCAGCGCGAACGCGACAGACATCGCCCAGGCCCGCACCCTGATGGCTGCGGCAGCGACCGCTGGTGTGACGCATCTCGTCTTCGTCTCGATCGTGGGGGTCGACACGGTGCCGTACGCCTACTACCGCGCCAAGTTGGCCAGCGAGAAGGCCATCGAGGAGTCGGGTGTGCCGTTCACCATCCTGCGTGCTACCCAGTTCCACAGTTTTGTCGCGATGATCCCGCGCGTACAGCGCAGGATGCCGGTGATCCTGTCGCTGAACGTGCCGGACCAGCCGATCGCGGTGGAGGAGGTGGCCGCTCGACTCGTCGAGCTCGTGGCGGCCGGACCGTCGGGGCATGTCGCCGACATCGGAGGCCCCGAGCAACTGACGGTGCGCGAGGTGATCGACATCTGGCAGACGGCGGCCGGCACGCACAAGCCCGTCTGGACGCTTCACCTGGGCGGCAAGACGATACGCGCACTGCAGGCGGGACACCACATGCCCGGACTTCCCGGCTACGGCACGCGCACCTTCGCCGAGTACGTCGAGCACCTCGACCTGGGGACGAAAGGCCCGTGATCGCCGACGTCAGCATCCCGCTCTGGGCCAACCTCCTCGCCGTCGGGATCGGCAGCCTCCAGGGCGCGCTGTTCGCGGCGCAGTTCCGTGACCGGCGACTGGACCTGCTGGGGGTCGCGATCATCGGCATCGCGACGGGATTCGGCGGTGGTCTGCTGCGCGATCTGCTGCTCAACGAGGTTCCCCGCGCGCTCCTGAGCAACTGGTACCTGCCCGTCGCCACGGCGAGTGCGCTGATCGGGATGCTGCTGCAACGCATCTTCACCCGCATCCAGCCCTTGATCACGGCGCTCGATGCGCTGACCATCGGACTGTTCGGCGCGATCGGGACCACCGCGGCTCTGGCCGCCGGGCTCCCCGCGATCCCTGCGGTCTTCGTGGGCTCGGTGTCTGCGGTCGGCGGCTCGATCCTGCGCGACCTGCTGCTGAGCGTGCCGATCGCGCTCATGCAAGTCGGATCGCTCTACGCGGTCGCCGCTCTGCTCGGAGCGATCGCGCTCGTCATCCTGGTGGCGGTCGGCGTCCCCGCGATCGTCGCCGCGATCGCGGGGGTCGCCGTCACTTTCGTGGTCCGCGTTCTCGCCGTGCTCTTCAACTGGAGCCTGCCCGAGCAGCGCCCCCTGAGGCGCAGATCCCTCTAGCGCGCCGCCGCTCCTGCGGCGCGCATGCGGCGGAATGGCACGACGCGGTAGCGCCGTTCCGCCGGGTCATTGCTATGCGCCGACCAGCTCGCGGTCTCCGGCCTCGGTGCGCACCGCGCGGTTGACCGCCGAGACGACCGCCTTCAGGGATGCCGTCGAGATGTCGCCGTCGATCCCCACGCCCCAGAGGCGCTTGTCTCCGACCTGCAGCTCGACGTAGGCCGCGGCGAGCGCGTCGCCGCCCTCGGACAGCGTGTGCTCGACGTAGTCGTAGAGCTTGATCTCGTGCCCCTGCTCGGCCATCACCGCGAGGAACGCGGCGATCGGGCCGTTGCCCTCGCCGCGTGCCTCCTCGACCTCGTCGCCGACGCGCATCCGCACGTCGAGCGAGACCGTTCCCGACATGTCGCTGGCGGTGCGGGTGGAGAGCAGTTCATAGCGGCCCCACTTGTCTTCTGGACGGGACGCCGGTGCGGGCAGGTACTCATCCTGGAAGACCTCCCAGATCTGCTCGCTCGTCACCTCGCCGCCCTCGGCATCGGTCTTGGCCTGCACCACGCCGCTGAACTCGATCTGCAGCCGGCGCGGCAGGTCGAGCGCGTGATCCGCCTTCAGCAGGTACGCGACGCCGCCCTTGCCCGACTGCGAGTTGACGCGCACCACGGCCTCGTAGCCGCGGCCCAGGTCCTTGGGGTCGACAGGCAGGTAGGGCACGGCCCATTCCAGCTGCGAGACGTGGGTGCCCTGGCGGGCAGCCTCGGCATCCATCGCCTCGAAGCCCTTCTTGATGGCGTCCTGATGCGACCCCGAGAACGCCGTGTACACCAGGTCGCCCGCCCACGGCGAGCGCTCGTGCACGCGCAGCTGGTTGCAGTACTCGGCGGTGCGGCGCACCTCATCGAGGTCGCTGAAGTCGATCTGCGGGTCGATGCCCTGGGTGAACAGGTTGATGCCCAGTGCGACCAGGTCGACGTTGCCGGTGCGCTCGCCGTTGCCGAACAGGCAGCCCTCGATACGGTCTGCTCCTGCCTGATATCCCAGCTCGGCCGCGGCGATCGCGGTGCCGCGGTCGTTGTGCGGATGCAGGCTGATGATCACGTTCTCGCGGTGGTTCAGGTGCCGCGACATCCACTCGATCGAGTCGGCGTAGACGTTCGGCGTCGCCATCTCGACGGTGGAGGGCAGGTTGATGATGACCTTGCGCTCGGGCGTCGGGTGGAAGATCTCGAGCACCTGGTTGCAGACGTCGACGGCGAACGGCAGCTCGGTACCCGTGTAGCTCTCGGGCGAGTACTCGTAGTACACGGTGGTTCCGGGCACGGTGGCCTCGTACTGCTTGCACCAGCGCGCGCCCTGCAGCGCGATGTCGATGATGCCCTGCTTATCGGTGCGGAACACCACATCTCGCTGCAGGATGCTGGTCGAGTTGTACAGGTGCACGATCGCCTGCTTGGCGCCCTTGATCGACTCGAAGGTGCGGGCGATGAGCTCTTGGCGAGCCTGGGTCAGCACCTGGATGACCACGTCATCCGGGATCATCCCCTCGTCGATCAGCATGCGCACGAAGTCGAAGTCGGTCTGGCTCGCCGACGGGAACCCGACCTCGATCTGCTTGTAGCCCATCTTCACGAGCAACTCGAACATGACGCGCTTACGCTCGGGGCTCATCGGATCGATGAGCGCCTGGTTGCCGTCACGGAGGTCGACGGCGCACCACATCGGCGCCTTCGTGATCACCTTCGACGGCCAGGTGCGGTCGGGCAGGTCGGTGGGAAAGGTCTCCGAATAGGAGCGATAGCGGTGGATCGGCATCCCGGAGGGCTGCTGGGTGTTCTTCATGGTCTGGGGTCTTCCTCTGTCTGTTCGGTTTCAGCCAACGCCGAACTCCGCGACGGAGGAGGCCGAAGAACTAGACCCCGTCGCGGCGGCTAAGAAGGAGAAGGCCGTAACGCACGGGATCAGGGTAGCAGGATCAGGTCCGGTGAGACCCCATCAGTCGCGTGGCCTGGGTCACGGTGATGCCGGGCAGGTAGCAGCGGGCGACCGCGAGACCCACGGCGGGAAGCGCGACCGGGTCGGGAACCACGAGGTGCATCGGCTCCAACGCCGGCGAGAACTTGCGCTTGAACCGCAACAGGGAGCGGAAGCCGTACAGGGGCTCGAGCGTCGCGCCGATGAGCCCGAGCACCCGGTCGAGAGCGCCGGCTCGGATCTCGCCCGCCGGGACCGCGAGCGGCGACCCCGAGAGACTGGCGCTCGACAGGCCGTCCTCGCCGAACCGCAGCAGCGCGGTCGAGATCAGGAACTCCATCACACCGGACGACCCGCTGGCGGTGCGGCGCATGAAGTCCAGGGTGCGCGAGACCAGGACGCCGTCGCGACGCACCGGCAGCCAGCTGGTGACGGCGAGGACGGTCTCATGGGCGTCCAGGGCGACCCCGACAAGCACCTCCTCGTCGCGCAACTCGTCGAGGCCGCCCAGGGTGAATCCGAGCTCGGGGAGGTCTTTGTCGGCCATCCACTCCTCAGACAACGCGGTGATCTGGCGGGTGACCCGGGGCGGCAGGTCGCGCCAGCTGCCCCAGACCGCGTGGATGCCCTCGCGACCGGCCCGATTGACCGCGTATCGAAGGTCGTGCATCGGCTTGCCCTCGAGGGTGAAGGTGCGCGGGTCGATGACCGTCTCCTCGGCGACCGGAACGGAGCTCCAGCCCCGGGCCGCCAATCGACGTCGCCAGAGGTCGTGGACGCTGTAGAAGGCGGGCGTCCACGCCTGGCGGTCGCAGAAGCGCAGGAATGCGGTGAGGGCGGCGTCCGGGTCCGGTGTGTCTCCGAAGGGGTCGGACACCGTGACCGCGACCCCGTTCACGACGCGGTAGGCGATCCCCAGCCTGCCGTCGGGTGAGATCCACATCCGATTGTTCGGCCAGGTGGCCATCCAGCCCAACGACCCGGAACCACGGGCCAGCAACTCCCGCACCTGCTCCGCGCGCTGCGGTTCGCCCACGGTGCCTCGTCCGCCCAGGATGACCACGAACGTCGCCACCAGCACGATCAGCCAGAACAGAGGCCCGACCCCCTGCAGCAGCAGGGTCGCAGACGGCGTCGTTCCGTGGAAGGCGAGCGTCTGGTGCCGGAGGAAAGACACCGGCACGAACCGATGCGGCAACTGCGTCAGCAACGTCAGGAAGGTGGGGACAGGTTGCAACTGAGTGCGCATGAGCCAGCCGAGGCTGAGGTACAGACCGATCGGAGCGATCACGGCGCTCGCGAGGGCGATCGCGTACCCGCGGCGGCGGTGTGGCGTCAGTCGCACCGGGAACAGCCCCCGGAGCAGCACGAGAACGACCGCGTCCGCGAGCGGAACCAGCGTGCCCACCACCAGCCAGAAGCCCAGTTCGACGTAATGATTCGGCGTCACCGGCGCCGGGCCGCTCGCCGGCACAACCCCGAAGTACCAGGCGGCGAGCGCACTCTGCAGGACCCCGAGACCGCCGAGCACCCAGACCGCGACCCGCCGACCGCTCAACAGCCCGAAGCTCGCCACCAGCTGGACCGCCAGCGGAAGCAGCGTCACGAGAAAGCCACCCACGCCAAGATGCGCGCGCGTCAGGTCCCCGACGCAGTGCGCATTCAGGCGGGACGCCACGCAGGTGATGTCACGTCCGATGTGACGCGGCACGGCGCCGGTGATCGCGAGGGCGAGCGGCGACAGAGCGCCGTAGCGCGTCGCCGACACCAAGGTGAGCACCGGGCCCAGTGCCAGCAGCATGTTCACCAGGGCCAGCAGGGAGCGCGTCTCGTGCTGCGATCCGCGCCAGAACTGCAAGACAGGCCCGGGATGCAGCAGCCGGCCGGCCAGCAGTCCGATCCCCACCGCGATCAGCAGGTACAGATCGGCCGGCTCGCCCGAATAGAGCAGCAGGGCGGCGGATCCCGCGAGCAGCAGCACACGCAGGCGCCGCCGCCAGAACGGGCTCGCCCACGCGCTCGCCCAGGCCAGCGTGCCCGCGATCGGGGTGAGCGGATCGAGGGTGTCGAGCTCGTTGACCGAGGTCGACCAATACTCGTGCACCTGAGCCCCGAGCAACTCAAGGCCGACGCCGATCGTCGAGGCCAGCACGCCGGTCACCAGGAAGGCGATGAGCGTGCGCCACGACCCCATCAACCGCTCGGCCGTTCCGATGCCGAAGACCGCCGCCACGATGGCGAGGACGAACTGGAGCGCGTCGCCGGGCATCAGCGTCGACGTCAGCAGCACCCACCAGTGCCGCTCGCTCAGGTCGCCGGCATCCACACCGGCTAGATCGGGCGAAAATGCGCCCTGGTGCTTGGTGACGATGGCGGCGATCCCGAACCCCAGCAGGGCCAGCACGATGACGATCGTCACCGGACGCTGGCGAAGCTCTCGCAGGACGGTCATGCGGGCTGCTCCAGGCCCAGGTGAGCGTAGATCGGGCCCGCCGCGTGGACGAGGGCCCATTGGACCGTATGCCAATCGTGCGCCGTTCCGGGCGAGACCGACCGCGTGGTGTGCATGCCGGCGGCGGATGCTGCAGCCGACATCGTCACCGAGATCGCGCTGTACTTGGCATCCAACTGCCCCGTCACGAACACGGCCGTCGTATCGCGATAGGGAGCGTTCGCGGCGAGAACGTTCCCGGGAAGGGCTGCTTGGTAGGCGGCGGCGTTCCCGCCGAAGCCCAGGCGGATGGTCTGAGCGAGCGATCCGTTCTTGGGCGCGAGCTGCCCCGAGACGTCGAGGATGTTGCCGAACTGCTGCGGATCGGCGCTGCCGAACTGGATCGAGCAGGTCCCGCCCTCCGAATAGCCGCCGATCGCCCACGCGGACGCCGCGGTCTGGACGGTCAGGTGGGCGCGGATCCAGTCCACCACGTCGACGGTGAGGTAGGTCTTGACGTTGCCAAGCGGCGAGTCGAGGCACATCGGATTGAGCTGAGGAGCCCCGAGTTGGTCCGGGACCACGACGATCGGCGCGAGCCCGTGATGAGAGGCGGCGAACGCGTTCATGATCTCGGGCACCTTCCCGCCAAGGATCACGTTCGCGGGGCTGCCCGGCTGACCGGAGAGCAACATGAGCACGGGCAGCGCGACGGGATGCGGCACCAGGGCAGCGGGCGGCAGGTAGACGTAGGCGTCGCGCGCCGCGAAACCCGACGCCGTCCCCGGGATCCGAACCGTTCCCACAATCCCGTGCTTCGGGAGTCCGCCTCGCGCCGGCTTGCGCCAGAGCTCGACCGACGCGTTCTTCTTCGGCGTCGCCGTCAAGCCCGGCGCTCCCGGCTTCTGCAGCGCGAGGGCAGCTGCCGGCAGGCGCGTCGCGGCCGCTCCCCCGGCGAGCGAGCCGACGGTCGTGTATTGACCGAAGTCGGCATTGACTCCGATGGCGCCGGCCAGCAACACCACGGGAATCGCGACGCCCGCGACGATCCGGTGCCAACGCCCAGGTCGGAACAGGGTGGCGATAGCCATGCCCGCTCCCCCGAACGCCGCAGCGACCCACGCGCGCGAGATCGGGCTCAGCGACACGTCGAACAGGTCGAGCTGATCAGAGAGCAGCCAGCACAGGAGCAGGCCGATCGCGGCTCCCAGTGCGACGGCGAGAGCGACGATCAGCAGCGGCCTCGTGCGCGGTCGGCGCAGGACCAGCGCGAACAGCAGGGCGACGAGAAGGCCGATCGCGGCGACATCCACCGCGACGGGCAGCCAGCCCGAGGTGATCGACACCGACGCGATCCCCGTGTTCACGTGACGTCCTTTCCGTGCAGCGGCGGCTCCGATGGGAGCGACTCTCAGTATCGGGAGGCCCGCTCGCGGAACGGCTGAAGCGTGCCGGGCAGCGCCTGAGGGTTCTCACAGGGTGGACTCAGGGTCCGGATCGCACGCCCCCGGCAGCGGGTGACACCGCGCGACAGAGCCGGCCGCACGCTACTCCACGGCGAGCGCGGCGACCGGAGAGACCCGCGTGGCTCGACGGCTGGGCGCCCAGGAGGCGATCGCCGTGAGGGCCGCTCCCGCCACCACGACGATGCCCACGATCAGCCACGGCACAGCGGGGAACACGATGCCCGGGCTCCCGTTGATCGAGCCGAGCATCGACTGGGCCCCGACCCACCCGTAGAAGGCGCCCAGGACCAAGCCCAGCAGCACGGCCGTGAAGGTGAGCTGGGCGCTCTCGGTCAGGATCATCCTGCGCAGTTGCTGCACCGAGAATCCCAGGGCGCGCAGCAGACCGAGCTCACGGATGCGCTGCAAGACGCTGAGCGACAGGTTGTTCACCAACCCGACGGCTGCGATCAGTCCGCTGAACCCGATCAAGACCGAGAACACGGCCGTGATGCCGTTCAGCAACTGCTCGGTGCCCTGGTACTCCTCGGGCTGGGCCGCCTGGGCGGCATGGATGATCTGCGTGAAGCTCGCGACGGCGACCCCGAACATCGTGATCAGCGTGACACCGATCACCAGGCCGATGGTGGCTCGAGAGCTGCGCTGCGGATGTCGGAGCGCGTTCTCGGACGCCAACCGCGCCGGAGCCGACCGGCCGAACAGCCTGCCCACCAGCCGGAGGGCCGGAGGCATGATGACGTCGGCGCCGAGCACCAGCCCGGTGAACGAGAGCACGCCTCCCACGACGCCGATCAGCACGGCGAGAGGCGTCGCGAGACCGACCACGATGCTGAGCAGCAGCGCGGCGGTGCCCAGGATGCCGAGCACGAGGGCGGTTCGATTGCGGCCCGGTCGCTGGGCGGCCTCCTCCCTGCTCAGCTCCTCCGAGCCACCGAGCGCCTGCAGCGGCGTCACGCTGAGCACGCGTCGGGATCCGATCCATGACGCGAGCCAGGTGGTCAGGATCACGGCGACGACCGGCAACAGCAGGTTCGGCGCGAGGTAGGAATAGCTGAACGGCTTGATGAAGCCCGCCGCGCGCCCGATCGCCGCGATCCCCGCCGCGACGCCCGTGCCGACGAGGGCGCCGATCACCCCGCCGATGACCCCGGCGAGCAGACCCTCGGTGGCCACCGCTGCACGCTGGGTGCGCGCGCTGGATCCGAGCAACCGCAGCAGGGCGATGGTGCGCGCTCGTCCGGCGACGATCGTCGCGAAGGTGTTGGAGGTGACGATGGCGCCGACGTAGATCGCGATGACGATGAAGACCCACCCGACGATCGACAGGAAGATGCCGACCGTGTGGCTCTCGCGGGCACGGGGATCGGAGTCGATCACGGCGGTCAGGACCCCGATCACCTGCAGCAGGCCGACGCCGAACGCCGAGCTGAGGCCGGCAACCAGCACGCTGGCCCCATTGACGGCGGGGCGGGTTGTCGTCGCGCTCATGCCGCGCCCTCCATCGAGAGCATGTACTGCGAGATGTCTGCGGCGGCACTGTGCGGGCGGTCTTCGACGATCTTGCCATCGGCCAGGAAGACCACCCGATCCGCGTAGCTGGCCGCGATCGGGTCGTGTGTGACCATCGCGATGCTCTGGCCGTAGTTCGCGGATGCCGAACGCAGCAGCTCGAGCACCTCGCGCCCGGTGCGCGAGTCGAGGTTGCCGGTCGGCTCGTCGGCGAACACCAGCTCGGGACGCGTCGCGAGGGCCCGGGCGATGGCGACCCGCTGCTGCTGACCGCCCGACAGCTCGTGCGGCCGGTGCCGCAGGCGACCGTCGAGCCCGAGCGAGTGCTCGAGCTCGTCGATCCAGTCGCGCTCGCGGGTGGTCGGTCGACGCCCGTCGAGTTCATAGGGGAGCAGGAGGTTGCCCTCCACGTCGAGCGTCGGAACCAGGTTGAAGCTCTGGAAGACGAAACCCACCCGGCGACGGCGCAGCAGGGTCAGTTGGGCGTCATCCATCGACCCGATCTCGGCGTCACCGAGCCAGACCTGGCCGCTGGTCGGCGAGTCGAGTCCGGCCATGATGTGCATGAGGGTCGACTTACCGGAGCCGCTGGGGCCCATGATGGCGGTGAAGTCGCCCCGGCGGATGCCGAGGCTCACACCGCGCAGGGCGTCGACCTTCGTTCGCTCGGATCCGTAGCTCTTGCTGAGGTTCTCGACCCGGGCGACAAGGTCCGGGGTCGTGGTGGCTGAGAGTGGTGTGGTGTCCATGACTCCGACGCTACGGACCGAGCGCTGGCGGGAGGATCGGCCGCGGGTCGCGGCCACGTCATCCGCCCGGATGATTGCGCCGAGAGCAGCCGATGCGCCGGCTCTGCCGAAGGATCGGCCCGCCCGTGATCACGCAGCGTGGAGCGGCGGCGTGGGAACAGACAAGATCAGTTCAAGCGGTGCTCGAAGGCATAGACGACCAGCTGCACGCGGTCGCGCAGCCCGAGCTTCGACAGGATGCGGCTGATGTGCGTCTTGACGGTCGCCTCGCTGAGGAACTCGCCGGCCGCGATCTCGCTGTTGCTGAGTCCACGCGCCGCCAGCAGGAACACGTCGCGCTCACGCGCGGTCAGAGCGGCGAACGCCTCCGGCTCGACGGCACGCGCCGCGCGAGAATCGAAATGCTGGAACAGCTCGCGCGTCGCGCTCGGCGCCAGCACCGCGGTTCCGGAATGCACAGTCCGGATCGCGGCCAGCAGGAACTCGGGATCGGCATCCTTGAGCAGGAACCCGCTCGCTCCCCCACGGATCGCGCGCGTCGCCGCCTCGTCGAGGTCGAATGTGGTGAGCACGATGATCCGCGGGCCGGCGCCGCCACGCGCCTCGGACGCCGCGACGATGCGCTCCGTCGCCTCGATGCCGTCCATGACCGGCATCCGGATGTCCATCAGGATCACGTCGGGCCGGGCGGATGCCGCGAGCTCGACCGCCTCGCGGCCGTCGCCGGCCTCGCCCACCACCTCGAGGTCGGGCTGGGAGGCGACCAGCATCCGGATCCCGGTCCGGAACAGCGCCTGGTCGTCGACCAGCGCGACGCGGATCGGCTGCGTCACGCGGTCACCGCCGATTCCAGGCTCGAGCGCTCGGGCAACCAGCCGTGCACCACGAATCGCGAACCACCGCCCGCCGTATCGACGCCCGCTGTCAGATGACCGCCGACCAGCGCCGCGCGTTCTGTCATGCCTGCCAGTCCGTGACCCGCGACCGACGCACCCACGACCGGCGTGCGGCCGGTGCGCGTGGTCTTCGCGGGCGGGAGCGCACTCGAGATCGTGAGGTCGAGGCCATGGACGGTCCAGCCGAAGTGCACGGTGACCTCCTGGTCGCTGTCGGCATGCCGGAGAGCGTTCGTCAGCGACTCCTGCACGATCCGGTAGACGGCCAGTTGCTGGCCGGTGCCGAGCGCGAGGGGGGTTCCGCTCACCTCGCGCGCGATGGTCAGCCCCGATCCCCGCATCTGCTCGACCAGCCGGTCGAGATCGACGAGCGTGGGCTGCGGTCCGTCGTCCTGGGAGTGCCGCAATTGGGCCAACAGCACCCGGACGTCGGAGAGCGCCTCACGCGCGGTGGTCGCGATCGTCGCGAGCGCGGCATCCGTCGCGGCCGGATCCTTCGTGCCCAGATAACGCGCCCCGTCGGCTTGCGCGACCACCACCGCCAGCGAATGCGCAACCACATCGTGCATGTCGCGGGCGATGCGGACGCGTTCCTGCTCGGCGACCATCTCTTCCGTGGCCACGACGGCCGCGCGCCGGTTCTCGCGCGCCTGCCGCCAGATGCGGGTGAGGAGTCCTGCCGTCCACGAGAGCAGGAATGCGGCCGCCGACCCCACGAACACCACGATCGACGAGCGGACGAGTGCGACCGCGTCGCCGCTGATGACCGTCGGACCGATCGACAGCAGGGTCGGAACGAAGTTCGGCGCCAGCAGCGACGCTGTGATCACGGCAGCACCCAGGAAGCTCGACGCGAATCCGACCCAGCGCAAGGTGCGACTGCCGTATGCCGACGTCGCGTACAACACCGGAAGGATCGCCACGTTGGCCGGGACCGGCGCTCCGCCGATGGAGACCTGGCCGATCGAGAACACCCACGCGACGATGAGCGCGAGAGTGGGCGAGAGTCGGCGCAGGGCGAGCGCCGCCCCCATCCCCAACGCGACGGCGAAGTAGACCAGTCGGCCCCCGGCGAACCCGTTCACCGTGAACCACACGACGCCGATCGCCACGTCGACGACGAGCTGCGTGGCGCTCAGCTTGCGGAACATCCCTCCACGGTACGGGCGCTTGTGGTCTGCGAGCGCGCACATGCGACGCGAATCAGCCCGTCGGCCCCGAAATCATCCTCTCGATGTACGGTCGAGACGAGGCGGAGGGTGAATGCCATGACGGGTCAGGATGCCGGCGCCGAGGTGCGCCAGGCGGCGACCGTTCTGCTGCTGCGCGACGACCCGTTCGAGGTGCTGATGGTGCGCCGACGTCAGGGCGGCACGTTCTCGAACGCGCTCGTCTTTCCGGGCGGGGTGATCGACGCGTCCGATCAGGATGCCGCCTGGCTCCCTTACGTCGAGGGCGCATCCGACCTCGACGCCGAGGCCCGTGCCCTGCGCGTCGGCGCGTTGCGCGAAACCTTCGAGGAGGCCTCCATCCTGGTCGCGCGCCTCGCCGACGGCTCTGCCCTGCCGCCGGGTCCACCGAACGACGGTTCGCCGTTTCGCGAGCTGGTCGGCCGGCGTGGCGCGCGGCTTGCCCTCGACGAATTGCATCCCGCCGGGCGCTGGGTGACACCGGATGTCGAGCCCCGCCGTTTCGACGCCACCTTCTTCGTCTGCCGAGCGCCCGACGGGCAACTGGCCAGACAGGACGACGGAGAGACGGTCGGTTTCGAGTGGGCCAGCCCGGCCGAGCTGCTCGAGCGGGCCGCCGCCGGAGAGGGATCCTTGCTGTTCCCGACCCTGATGAATCTGCGACGCCTCGCCGAGAGTCACGACACCGAATCCGCACTGACCGCCGCCGATGCCCGACCCCTCATGCGGATTCAGCCGACCGCCCGCCGCGACGGCGACCGCATCGTGCTCACCATCCCCGAGGAATCGGGATACGGCGTCACCGAGCACGTCATCGACAGCCCGAGCGGCTAGAAGCCGAGCCGCCCCAACTGCTTCGGATCGCGCTGCCACTCCTTGGCGACCTTGACCCGCATCGACAGGAACACCTGCTTGCCGACCAGTGGCTCGATCGCGGCGCGGGCGCGTGCCCCGACCTCCTGCAGCCGCTCACCGCCTCGCCCGATCACGATGCCCTTCTGGCTGTCGCGCTCCACCCACAGGTTCGCGTAGATCTCGAGCAGCTCCTTGTCGTCACGCTCGACCATGTCGTCGATGGTGACGGCCAGCGAGTGCGGCAACTCGTCGCTGACGCCCTCGAGGGCCGCCTCGCGGATCAGTTCGGCGACGCGGTGCTCCAGCGTTTCGTCCGTCGTCGCCTCGTCGTCATAGAGCGCGGGTCCCAACGGCAGCAGCGCGATCAGTTCGGTCAGCAGCACCTCGAGTTGGATGCGGTTGTCCGGCGCGTTCAGGAACGCCGACACCGGGATCACCGCGTCCCAGTCGCGCAGTCCGTTGACCGCGAGCAACTGCTGTGCGACCGCGCTGCGCGACGCGGAGTCGATCTTCGTGACGATGGCGACCTTCTTGGCGCGCGGGAAGGCATCCAGCTGCTCGTTGATGAAACGGTCGCCGGGGCCGATCTTCTCGTTGGCGGGCACGCAGAAGCCGATCACGTCGACGTCACCCAGCGTGGCTTGCACGACACTGTTGAGGCGCTCGCCGAGCAGGGTGCGCGGGCGGTGCATGCCGGGCGTGTCGACGATGATGAGCTGACCGCCTGGCGCGTGCACGACCCCGCGGATGGCGTTGCGGGTGGTCTGCGGCTTCGACGAGGTGATCGCCACCTTCTCCCCCACCAATGCATTGGTCAGGGTCGACTTGCCGACGTTGGGCCGGCCGACGAACGAGACGAATCCCGAGCGGAAGCCCCCGACGGGTTCGCCCGCCTCCGCGTCGCTCACGGAGTGCTCCTGTCGTCCGCCGGGTTGGACTCGAAGGCGGCCTCAGCGTCGCGGAGGGCGGCGTCGCGCTCCACCAGCACGGTGGTCAGGTGCTTGCGACGCCCCTCCGTGCGCTCGGCGGTGAGCACCAGACCCGAGACCGTCGCGGCGGCGCCGGTCACCGGCAGACGACCAAGCGCCTTGGCGAGCAGACCTCCGACCGAGTCGACATCGTCGTCGTCCAACTCGATGCCGAACAGGTCGCCGAGCTCGTCGGTCGGAAGCTTCGCGCTCACCCGGTACAGGCCATCGCTCAGTTGGGTGACCTCGGTTTCTTCGCGGTCGTACTCGTCCGAGATGTCGCCCACCAGTTCTTCGATCAGGTCTTCGAGGGTGACCAGGCCCGCGATGCCGCCGTATTCATCGACCACCATCGCCAGGTGGTTCGACTCGAGCTGCATCTGCCTCAGGGTCTCATCCGCCTTCTTCGACTCGGGGACGAACAGGGCCGGCCTGGCGAGCTTCTTCACGGTGCTGACCGCGGCGAGCTGGGGCCGCTCGTGGGTCAATCGCGCGACATCGCGCAGGTACAGGATGCCGAACACTTCGTCGGCATCCTTGCCGATCACCGGCATGCGCGAGACCCCGGTCTTGAGGAACTGGCTCATCGCCGCCGACACCTCGGTGTCGTCGTCGACCGTGATCATGTCGGTGCGCGGCACCATCACCTCGCGCACCACGGTGTCGTTGAACTCGAAGATCGAGTGGATCAGCTCGCGGTCGTCCTCTTCGAGCACGTCGAGCTCCGTCGCCTCGTCGACCATGCTGAGCAGCTGCTCCTCGCTCGAGAACGAGACGGCCGCCGCGCGCCTGCCGGGCGTGACCCGGTTGCCGAGAGCGACGAGCAGATCCGCGATCGGACCCAGCAGCACCCGGATGAAGCGCAGCACCGGCGCCGCGACGACGATGACGCCGCGGGCATGGGCCCGTCCGACCGACCGCGGACTCGACCCCACGAGCACGAAGGAGGTGGCTGTCATCACGAGGGCGCTGCAGAGCAGCACGAGCCACCACGACTCCGGACGGCTGAACACCGAGGCGAAGGCGAGCGTGACGAGCACGGCCGCGGTCGTCTCGGAGACGACGCGCATGAAGTTGAGGGCGTTGACGTAGCGGCCCAGGTCCGAGGCGATGTCGAGCAGGGCCCTCTTCGCGCGATGGTGGGCGGCCAGGTCGACGAGGTCGGCGCGACTGAGCACGCCGAGAGCGGCATCCGCCGCCGCCAGCAGGCCGCCGAAGGCGACCAGCAGCACCGCGACCGCGACGAAGATGGCGATCATTCTCCGCCTAGCGTTTCCGTTCGGCCAGCGTGAACCCGACGAGGATGTCGCGCTGGATGCCGAACATCTCCTTCTCGTCATCGGGCTCGGCGTGATCGAAGCCGAGCAGGTGCAGCATGCCGTGCGCGGTCAGCAGCAGTAACTCGTCAAGCACCGAGTGGCCAGCCTCCTCGGCCTGCGCCACCGCGACCTGCGGGCAGAGCACGATGTCGCCCAGCAATCCCGCCGGGGTGATCTCGTCGTCGCTGCCCGGACGCAGCTCGTCCATGGGAAAGCTGAGCACATCGGTCGGGCCGGGCTCGTCCATCCACTGCACGTGCAGCTGCTCCATCGCCGCCTCGTCGACGAGCAGGATCGCGAGCTCGGCATCCGGATGGACGCGCAGGAAGTCGAGCTCGTAGGCGGCGAGCCGCAGCAACGCGCTCTCGTCGACCTCGATGCCGCTTTCGTTGTTGATCTCGATCGACACGGCTAGTTCCTCCAGCCGCGGCGCGGTCGCTCGGAGCTCGGCGGCCGGTGGTCCTGAGGGTGGTGACCGCGGCGCTCGGCTCGGTTGGCGCCGTCCTCGGCCGCCTGCGACCGCTCATACTGCCGCAGTTGCCGCTCGGCGTCGTACTTCGTGTATGCGTCGACGATCCTGCCGACCAGCGAGTGGCGGACGACATCGTCGCTCGTCATCACCGCGAAATGGATGTCAGGAATGTGCTCGAGCACGTGCCGCACCAGCTGCAGCCCGCTCGCTCCGCCCGGCAGGTCGATCTGCGTCACGTCACCGGTGACCACCATCCGCGTGCCGAAGCCGAGGCGGGTCAGGAACATCTTCATCTGCTCGGGCGTCGTGTTCTGGGCCTCATCGAGGACCACGAAGGCGTTGTTGAGCGTGCGGCCGCGCATGTAGGCGAGCGGGGCAACCTCGATGGTGCCGGCAGCCAGCAGCTTGGGGACGATCTCGGGATCCATCATCTCGTTGAGCGCGTCGTACAGCGGCCGCAGGTAGGGGTCGATCTTGTCGGTGAGCGTGCCGGGCAGGAATCCGAGCCGTTCGCCCGCCTCGACGGCCGGACGGGTCAGGATGATCCGCTCGACCTCCTTGCGCTGCAACGCCTGCACGGCCTTCGCCATGGCCAGGTAGGTCTTGCCGGTTCCTGCCGGACCGATGCCGAACGTGATCGTGTTCTGGTCGATCGCGTCGACGTAGGCCTTCTGCCCCAGGGTCTTCGGGCGGATGCTCTTGCCCCGGGTGGTGAGGATCGCCTGGCTGAGGACCTCGGCCGGGCTGCCTTCTCCGCGCTCGAGGATCCGTGCCGACGAGGTCACATCGACAGGACCGAGGTCTGCGCCGTTGCGGACCAGCTGGATCAGCTCCTGCACCAGGCGCTCGGCCGCCGCGACCTGCTCCTGCGGCCCCTCGAGGGTCACGTGATTGCCCCGGACGAGCACGGTCACGTCGGGGTACTGGTGCTCGATCGTGGTCAGCAGCCGGTCCTGAGGACCGAGCAGCCGCACCATGGCCACGCCATCCACCTGGAACTCGGCGCGCCCGTTCGGCGTCGGATCGGAGCTGGGCAGGTCGTTAGACGCCAAGAGAGCCTTCCGTCAGCTTGTCGCTCGCCCCGCGCGCGCCCAGGACGTGGGCGTGCACGTGGAAGATGGTCTGACCGGCCCGCTCTCCGGTGTTGAAGATCAGACGGTACTGCCCGCCGGTGAACTCGTCGGCGAGCTGCTGCGCCACGGCGACGACCTGCGCGAGCAACTCTGGGTCGCCTTCGGCCAGTTCGGTCACATCGCGGTACTCGGCGGTCTTCGGCACCACGAGCAGGTGCACCGGAGCCTGCGGCTCGAGCGTCTCGAACCCGATGATCCTGTCGTCTTCGTAGACGATGGTCGCCGGCAGTTCGCGCGCGACGATGCGCTCGAAGACCGTCGATTCCGCAGTGGACATAGGCCCCATCTTAAGGCGCTGCGTCGTATGGTGCTGCGTCGAAGTGCGCCCGGTAGAGCGCGATGCGACCCTCGTCGCGCTCGATCCCGTATGCCGCGAAGAATTCGTCCTGCCAGCCCGAGCCGTAGTTCCAGTCCAGGCTCTGGCTCGCGACAGCGAGGTCCGCCCAGCGATCGGCGACGCCGACGAACCCGAGGTCGACGTGGCCGACGAACCGGCCATCCGACCCGATGATCGTGTTCGGCGCGCACGCGTCACCCTGCACGACGACCAGATCGTCGGCCGGAACGTCGGATGCCGGTGCCCACCGGCACGCGAACGGGCAGTCGGCGGCCGAGAGGGCGTGCAGGGCGAGCAGCCCCTCGGCGATGGCGTGCACCGCCTCGCGCGGACGGGCGAGCCATCGCTCGGTCACGGCGCCGTCGCCGGGAAGCGCCCGCGTCACCAGCAGTTGGCCGTGGTCGTCGCGCGCCGCATCGAGCACCTCGGGTACCGGATGCCGCGGGGCAAGCCACTCGAGCCGGGCGCGCTCCTCGTCCAGGTCGACCCCGCTGCCGAGCGGGTTCCACTTCAGGTAGCGCTGGCCGTCGCGGAACGTCAAGCCGCCGAGCTCGTTCCGCCATACCGCATCCAGCTCGGCACTCGGCGCAAAGGAGCGCACAAGTTGGGGGATCTCGATCGGCCCGACCGGCCGACTCGCCAGAACGGGACGGCTCACCACCGGCCGAGCCTCGCGTTGAGCACGGCGAGCGCTGCCGGGCCGGCCGTCGAGGTGCGCAGCACCTCCGCCCCGAGGCGAACGCGCACCGCTCCGGCCGCGACGAGTGCATCGAACTCGCGGGGGGCGATCCCGCCCTCTGGTCCGACCACGAGAGTGAGGCGCAGCTCGTCGAGAGGCAACGCGGTGAGCGGGATGTCGCCGACCGGGTCGAGCACGAGCAGTCGGCCGGGAAGGGCGGCGATGTCAGCCGTGGCGGCGAGAGCCGCCACCTCCGGAACGCGGGATCGGATCGCCTGCTTGCTCGCCTCGCGCACGATCGACGCCCAGCGCTCCCGGCCCTTCGCGGCTTTCGCGGCTTCCCAGCGCGACACCGAGCGCTCGGCCGCCCAGGGGATGACGCCCGCGACCCCGAGCTCGGTCGCCGCCTGGATCGCCAGCTCGTCGCGATCGCCCTTGGCCAGCGCCTGGGCGAGCCAGATCGGCGGCTCGGGCTCCGGATCGTGGCGCACCTCGTCGACCTCGATGGCGAGCTGGTCGGACGACGCCGCGACGACGGCGCCCCAGACCACGAACCCCGACCCGTCGCCGACCGCGATCCGCTCGCCGAGTCGTACTCGGGCGACCGTCACCGCGTGCCGCGCCTCGTCACCCGTCACGGTCACCCGCGCGCCGAGTTCGGCGTCGGCAGGCTCCAGCTCCGGGTTCAGATAGAGCGACGCCATGAGACGGCTAGACCCCCAGGAAGCGGTCGCGCAGCTTGGCGAACAGCCCCTGCTGGAACGTCGAGAACTCGGGCGGCACCGGCCGACGGCTCTCGGCGAACTCCTTGATGAGCTGCGACTCCCTGCTGTTCAGCCGCACGGGGGTCACCACCTGGATGCCGACCTTCAGGTCGCCGCGCCCGCCGCCGCGCAGCCGGGTGATGCCGCGATCCTTGACGGTGACGATATCGGCGCTCTGCACGCCCGGCTTGAGCTCGATCGCGATCTCGCCGTCGAGCCCGGCCAGTTTGACGGTCGTGCCGAGGATGGCATCCGTCATCTGCACCTCGAGCGTGGCGAGCAGGTCGTCGCCGTTGCGGCTGAAGATGTCGTGGTGCTTGACCTTGACCTCGAGGTACAGGTCGCCGTTGGCTCCGCCCGCCGGCCCGACCTCGCCCTCGCCCGGGAGGTGCAGGCGCATGCCGGTGTCGACACCCGACGGCACGTCCACGGTCACGGTGCGCTTGGCCCGGATGCGGCCCTGGCCGGCGCAGGTCGGGCACGGGTTCGGGATCACGGTGCCGTAGCCGCGGCAGGTGCCGCATGGCGACGAGGTCATCACGTTGCCCAGAAGTGAGCGCACGGAGCGCTGGATCGATCCGGTGCCACGGCAGATGTCGCAGGTCACCGGAGAGGTACCCGGCGCGCAGCACGAGCCGTTGCAGGTCTCGCAGAGGATGGCGGTGTCGACATCCACGTCGCGCTTGGTGCCGAAGATGACCTCGTCGAGGTCGACCTCGATGCGGAGCAGGGCATCCTGCCCGCGTTCGCGCCGCGAGCGCGGACCGGTCGTGCGGCCCTGCGCCGCGCCGAAGAAGGTGTCGAAGATATCGCCGAAGCCGAAGCCCCCCGCTCCCCCGGCGCCGAAGCCGGCCTGCGGCCCGAGGTCGTAGCGCTCGCGCTGATCGGGATCGCTGAGCACGTCGTATGCGTGCGTCACGAGCTTGAAGCGCTCGGCGGCATCCTCGCTCGGGTTGACGTCGGGATGCAGCTCGCGCGCCAGCTTGCGGTACGCCTTCTTGATCTCTTCGGCACTTGCGGAGCGGTCGACGCCCAGCACTTCGTAGTGGTCGGCCACGCTCAGGGTTCCTCGTGCTTGTCGTTCTCGGAGAGCAGCCGGGTCAGGTAGCGCGCGGTCGCGCGCACGGCTGCCATGTTGTTGGAGTAGTCCATGCGGGTGGGGCCGAGCACGCCGACGCGTGCCACGCTGCCCCCCGATGCGGTGTAGCCCGAGGCCAGCACGCTCGTCTCGCTGAGACCCTGTGCTCCCGGGCCGATGCCCTGGTTCTCGTGCCCGATGCTCACCGACACGCTGTCGCCTTCGATCTCCATCTCACCGAAGAGCTTGATCAGGATCACCTGCTCCTCGATGGCCTCGAGCACCGGGTAGATGCTGCCGCTGAAGTCGCTCTCGGTTCGGGCGAGGTTGGCGGCGCCGGCCATCACGAGGCGGTCCTGGCGGTTCGCGGCGACCTGCTCGGCCAGGCATCCGGCGACGGCGTTGACGAGCTGCGTGCGGCTCGGCGGGAAGTTCGCGGCGAAGGAGCGCAGTGGACCGACGACATCAGCGAGGGCCTTGCCCGCCAGATCGGCGTTCAGTCGGTCGCGCAACTCTCCCAGGAACTCGAGAGTCGCCGGGCTGTCGGCGTCGGCGCCCGGCGCATCGAGCAGTCGCTGATCCACTCGCCCGGTGTCGGTGATCAGCACGGTCATGATCCGGGATGCGCCGAGCGCCACCACCTCGATGTGGCGAACGCGTGCACTGCCGAACGAGGGGTACTGCGCGAGGGCGACCTGGTTGGTCAGCTGGGAGAGGAGTCGCGTCGTCCGCGACAGCACGTCATCCAGGTCGACCGCCTGCCCCAGGAAGGTCTCGATGGCCTGCCGCTGCACAGCGGTCAGGGGGCGCACCTCGGTCAGCCGGTCGACGAAGACGCGATAGCCCTTGTCGGTGGGGACGCGGCCCGAGGACGTGTGGGGGGCCGTGATCAGCTCTTCCTCTTCGAGCTGGGCCATGTCGTTTCGGATCGTGGCCGCCGACACGCCGAAGGAATGCCGTTCGACGATGGTCTTCGAGCCGACCGGCTCGCGCGAGGCGACGTAGTCCTGCACGATGACGCGGAGCACTTCAAGACCACGATCCGAGACCACGAGCGCACCGCCTTTCGTTCCGACGAACGGCTGCGAGAGGCCTTAGCACTCCCGTCACCTGACTGCTAATAGTAGCGCGACACGCTGTTACCAACCCGTTGCACGCGGCATTTGCGAGGCGCTACCTTGTGCATGTGCTTGCGCCACTCCCCTCCCGGGGCCAGCGAAGGCGCCAGCCC
>Ga0207698_10000579_pt1 | contig 21396 bp, 13 predicted proteins | sample KBSCornC22_FD_184298 | JGI IMG/M metagenome (GOLD analysis project Ga0207698, IMG submission 184298) | Corn rhizosphere microbial communities from Kellogg Biological Station, Michigan, USA - KBS Corn C2-2 (SPAdes) (version 2) | ecosystem: Host-associated > Plants > Roots > Rhizosphere > Soil ... | reverse complement strand
TATCGATCACCACCGGGACGCCAACGCCGCCGGTCAGCTCGCGCACGCGCTGCGCGAAGTCCTCGCGGCGGTAGTTGATGACATGCTCGCAACCGTGCGCGCGCGCGACTTCCGCCTTCTCGTCCGTGGAGACGGTGCCGATCGCGTGCAGCCCGAGGATCTTCGCCCACTGGCACACGATGAGGCCCACGCCACCGGCGGCCGCGTGGATGAGGAACGTGTCGCCCTTCTTCCACGCGTAGATGCGGCGCATCAGGTACGCGGCGGTGAAGCCGCGCATCATCATGCCCGCTGCGGTCTCGAACGCGATCTGCTCGGGCAGCTTCAGCAGCGAGGCGGCCGGCATCACGCGGCCCGTGCTGTACGCGCCGAGCGGGCTGCCCGTGTAGGCCACGCGGTCGCCGGGTTTCACGTGCGTGACCCCCGCGCCCACGGCCTCCACCACGCCGGATCCTTCCATGCCGATGCCCGAAGGCAGCGCGGCCGGATACATGCCCGTGCGGAAATACGTGTCGGCGAAGTTGAGGCCGACCGCGACGTGGCGCACGCGCGCTTCGCCGGCACCAGGCTCTCCCACTTCGATCGATTCCCAGCGCAGCACTTCAGGCCCGCCGGTCTGGTGGAAACGGATTGCGTTGTCCATGACACCTCCTATGCGATGCATTCTGCGGGCGAGTGTCCTGGAAGGCCTTGTCTTTGGCCGGGCGCGGCTTGTCATTTCGCGACGTCGGCGTATATATGGAGGCATGGCCGCGCTCGTCCGCGCCGCATCGCTCGGCAACTACGCAGAAGTCGCCCGCCGCCTCGGGCTCGACCCCGAGCGGATGATCCGTGCCGCCGGTATCAATCCCGCCCACCTGGCGGACCCCGACCTGCGCATTCCCACCGCGGTGGTCATGGGGCTGCTGGAGGCGTCGGCGCAGAAGGCGGACTGCCCCACGTTCGGGCTGCAGATGGCCGAGTCGTGGCGCATGTCCGACTTCGGCGCCATCAGCCTGCTGCTCACGCACCAGCGCACACTGCGCGAGGCGCTCGCCGCGACCATCCGCTACCGCCACCTGCTGAACGACTCGATCACGCTCGAGATCGAGGAAGCCGGGCACCTGGTGATCGTGCGCGAGGAGCTGGTCGTCGACGGAGCGGTGTCGTCGCGGCAGGGGACCGAGCTCGCGATCGGCGTCATCTTCCGCATGTTTCGCGCGCTGCTCGGGGCGGAGTGGAAGCCGCGCAGCGTGTGCTTCACGCACCCCGCCCCGGCGGACCTGGGCGTCCACCGCCGCGTCTTCGGCCCGGCGGTGCATTTCCGCGCGGATTTCAACGGCATCGTCTGCGCGGCCGAAGACCTCGATCGTCCGAACCCCGGCGCCGACCCGGCGATGGCGGGACACGCGCTGCGCTACGTCGAATCCCTGCCGGGCGCGCAGCAGCCCTCGACGGCGCAGGAAGTGCGGCGCTCCATCCATATCCTGCTGCCGCGCGGCCGAGCCTCGGTCGAGCAGGTCGCCCAGGCGCTGGGCACCCATCCGCGCGTGCTGCAACGGCAGCTCGAGGCGTCGGGCGACAGCTTCTCCGCCCTCCTCAACGAAACCCGCCGCGAGCTCGCCGTGCGCCATCTCGAGAACCCGGCGTACTCGCTCACCCAGGTGGCCGAGCTCCTCGGCTACGGCTTCCCCAGCTCCTTCACGCGCTGGTTCGTCTCGGAGTTCGGCCGATCCCCCGCGAGCTGGCGCGCGGCACAGTTGAAGTCGAAGGCGTAGGAGCCTGCCAATTTACAGGTACGGTCGCTGTCCCATTCCGGCCCACGCCCGGCAACGGGCTTCGTCTAGTCGATGAGCCCACCGCGCCTCGCAACCGCAATCGCCTGCGTGCGGGTATGTGCCCCGAGCTTCTCGTAGATCCGCCGCAGGTGCGTCGCCACCGTCGCCTCCGACCGCGAGAGCTTGCGGGCCATCTCCTTGTTCGACATGCCGTGGGCGAGCATCGCGAGCACCTCGATCTCCCGCTTGCTGAGCACCTCGCGCACCGCCTCCGCCGGCTTCGCGCGCGGCGCGGCCGGAGACGTGCCGCAGGCGTTCGCCACGCGCTGCCCGAAGGCCGCGAGCGCGGCATTGTCGGCGAGCGGTGCCGCCGCGATCATGTCCCGCAGGACCCACGGCTCGTCGGCGAGCGATCGCACCAGGCCCTCGGGAGCCGCGGCCGCGAGCGCCTGCTGCAGCTCGCGCAGCGCGAGGCGGCGCTGGCCGCTCAGCCACAACGCCTGCGCGAGCAGCCCGCGCAGCTTGACCGCGCGCCGCGTGCGGCGTGCGGACTCGGCCGCACGAATGGCGGCCTCGAGCGGCGCGATCGCCGCCGTGCCCCCGCGGAAGAGCTCGAGCCGCGCCAGGGCCGTTTCCGGATTCTCGGTGTCGTTGCCGAAGGTGCCGCGGAAGACGGGAAGCTGCCACAGCGCGGGCAGCGAGGCTTCGCGCACATGCGCGGTGGCCGTCTCGGTGCGGCCTTCGCTCAGGGCCACGCGGGCCTTCTCGATGAGCGCGCTCGCCACCAGCCGCGGCAGCGCACGGCGCTCGCCGGTACGCTGCAGGCGGCCGACGATCTCGTCGCCGCGTGCGGCATCGTCCTCCATGCGCGCGATGCGCGAGCGCAGCACGAACGCGTCGATGATGAGGTCGGGTATGCACGAGTCCTCGGCGATCTCGAGGTGCTCGTCGAGCAGCACGCGCGCCGCAGTCGTCTCGTCGCGCTCGTAGAGCGCATCGGCGAGCACCACGGCCACGATCGCGGCGGGTGTGCCGTAGTGCCGGCCCGCGGCGGCGAGCCGGTCGAGCTCCGCACCCGCGATGCCACGCGCCTCGCGCAGCTCGCCGCGAACGAGGTGCGCCATCGCGGCGATGCCCTCCGAATAGGTGCGCACCACCTCGTTGTCGCGGTGGTGGCTCGAGGCCTTCGCCGCCGCGAGCGCCGAGCGCGCCATCTCGTCGCTGCCTTCGAGGAAGCCGAGGTAGCCCGTGCAGTTCATCATCGACGGATGCATGAACCCGTCCGCGGGCGTGATCACCGCCGCGGCCTCGTCCAGCGCGGCGCGCAGCTCGTCGAGACGGTCGGCCCAGATGACGAGGTTGAAGCGCACCATCGCGAGGTCGCTGCGCCGCTCGCCGGGATGCTGCGAGGCGCGGATGGCGTCGAGAAGCCGCTGCGCCTCCGCGTAATGGTGCGTGACCACGTTCGCGAGCGCCGCGTTGAAGTGCAGCCCCGGATGGCGCGCCAGGACTTCGGCCGGTATCGCGCCGCACCAGCGCACGAGCGTGGCCACGTGCCCCTCGTGCAGGTACGCGGTCGAGCCTTCGTCCATGATGCGCGCGGCGAGCTCGACATCGCCGCTGCGCAGCGCGTGGTCCACCGCGGCGGCATGGCGATCGTGGCGCGCGAGCCAGCCCGCGGCACGGCGGTGGAGCTCCGGCAGCGCGGCCGCGTCCTCGCGCTCGAGGCGGCTGCGCAGGAACTCCGCGAACAGCGTGTGATAGCGGAACCAGCGCCGGTCCGCATCGAGCGCCTGCAGGAAGAGGCTCGCGGCGGCGACGCGGTCGATCAGCGCGGCGCTGCCCGGCACGCCCGTCACTTCCTCGCACAGCTCGGCGTTGAACGATTCGAGGATGCTCGTGCGCAGCACGAAGCCGCGCAGGTCCGCGGGCAGGCGTGCCAGCACTTCCTCGGCGAGGTAATCGGCTACCTGCGCGAGCGAGCCGCCGAACGCGCGCAGGCGCCGTGCGCCCTCGGGATGGTCGCCCACCGCGAGCGCCGCGAGCTGCAGCGCCGCGGGCCAGCCCTCGCTCCTCTGGTGCAGGAAGGCCACGTCGTCGGGCGCCATGCGGCAGCCGCGAAGCTCGAGCAGGAAGCGGCGCGTCTCCTCCGCGTCGAAGCGCAGCCGGTCGAGGTCCACCTCGAGGAGCTGGCCGCTCGCACGCAGGCGTGCGAGGCCCAGCTCGGGGATGGCGCGCGAGCCCAGCACGAGCTGCTGCCGCGGCCCCAGCGTCATCAGCAGGCGCGAGATCACGCGCATCGCGTCCGCGTCGCGGAGCTTTTCGAACTCGTCGAGGAAGAGCGCGAAGGGCTTGTCGGAGGCAGCCACCGAATCGACGAGCTCGAAGGCATCGCCGAGCGCTGCGCCGGGAACGCCGGATTCCGAACCGGAAGCGGCGCCATCGCCGGGCACGCAGCGGCGAAGTGCGGCGCGCAGGTACGCCGTGAAGCGCGCGAGATCGTTATCCTCCGCGTCGAGCGTGATCCATGCCGTCGCAATGCCTGCTTCGCGAAGGGCGCGCTCGTACTGGCACAACGCGGTCGTCTTGCCGAAACCGGCGGGCGCGGTGAAGAGCGCGAGACGGCCCTGCCCGATGGCCTCGGCGCCGGGGAGCCCGGATCGCTGCAGCACGCGGGCGGCATCGAGCGGCGGCTTCAGCTTGGCCTGGAAAAGCCTTGCGTGGGGATCCGGTGGAGGAGCGCCCGCCTTCGTGGCGTTCGCAACTGGCGAGCGTCGGGAAGGCATTCCGGCTCCTGCACTCTGTCTGGATGGAGGGATTCGAACCCCAGACATCTTGCTCCCAAAGCCCGCGTGCATCCACCACGGAACGCGCCGGCCCTGCCGCCAACGGACCGGTTGTCCCCTGCTACCATCGAACGATGAGCCGCTCGATCGTCGCCGCAATCGTCGTTGCCGTGCTGCTGGCGGCCGGGGCATTCCTCGTTGGCCGGTCCCATGCCCCGATGCCGGAGCCGGCATCGTTCCAGCTATCGTCGGCGCTCACGCCGCAGATGGATCTCGTGTCCGCGTATGCCGACATCGCGGAAGTCGCCGAGGTCTGCCCGCAGGGTCACTGGCTGGGATTCAAGGGGCGGGGCCGTGCGCTCATCGTGGGACAGAATCGCTATCACTACGGCATCGAGTGGAATCCGGCGCGCGATCTCGTCGCGACGAAGGTGCAGGAAGCCGGCGCCGCCACTCTTCCGATGTACGACCTGCAGGCGACCGTGCGCAAGGTGCACGTGACGATGGACCCCGATGTCCAGCTGCGCGGCTGGGTGCTCGAGCACACCGTGCTGGTGCGCATGAGCGACGAGCTCGGGCTTCTCAAGGACGCGATGCTCACGCGCATGCGCGTCGCGGCCGAAAACAAGCTCACGGCCGAGCGGGCGCTCTTCGAGCGCGCGCTCGAGGCGCAGCTTCGCGGCATCTACGGTGGCGAGCCGTTTCCCTTCAAGGTCCGCAACGTGACCGTGACGTACGAGAAGGATGCGATTCCGCCGCGTCGCACGGCGCTGTTCACCGAGGAGTGTCCGGCCGAAAAGCGCGTGAAATGAATGAAGGCGGCGGCCGATTGCGAAAAAGCCCGCGCAAGGCGGGCTAGCTCGTTGTTTCCTGGTCGGGGTGGAGGGATTCGAACCCCCGACATCTTGCTCCCAAAGCAAGTGCGCTACCAGACTGCGCTACACCCCGCCCGCGAATCTTACTCGAAGGCCACGGGGCGCCAATGCGCGCGCCCCGCGCCTCGTGCCGCGGTTACTGCTGCGCCGACTCCGCGGGAGCGGGCGGCGGGGACTGCTCTTCCTTCCTCTGCGGCGGATCGAGCAGCGCCTTGCGCGACAGGCGCACGCGGCCCTTGTCGTCCGCCTCGAGCACCTTCACCTTCACGATCTGGCCTTCCTTGAGGTAGTCCGAGACCGCGTTCACGCGCTCGTGGGCGATCTGCGAGATGTGCAGCAGGCCGTCCTTGCCGGGCAGCAGCTGCACGATGGCGCCGAAATCGAGCAGGCGCAGCACCGGGCCCTCGTAGACCTTGCCCACTTCCACTTCCGCGGTGATCGCGCGGATGCGGTCCATGGCCATCTTGCCCGCTTCCTCGGAAAGGCAGGCGATCGAGATCGTGCCGTCGTCCTCGATGTCGATGGTGGTGCCCGTCTCGCGCGTGAGCGCCTGGATGACGCTGCCGCCCTTGCCGATCACCTCGCGGATCTTGTCCGGGTTGATCTTCATCTTCATCACGCGCGGCGCGTGCTCGGAGAGCTCCTCGCGCGGGCCCGGCACGGCCTGCTTCATGATGCCGAGGATGTGAAGGCGGCCTTCCTTGGCCTGGTCCAGCGCGACCTTCATGATCTCGCGGGTGATGCCGTTGATCTTGATGTCCATCTGCAGCGCGGTCACGCCACGCTCGGTGCCCGCGACCTTGAAGTCCATGTCGCCGAGATGGTCCTCGTCGCCGAGGATGTCGGTGAGCACCGCGAAGCGGGCGCCTTCCTTGATGAGGCCCATCGCGATGCCGGCGACGTGGCCCTTGAGCGGCACGCCCGCGTCCATGAGCGAGAGGCAGCCGCCGCACACCGTCGCCATCGACGACGACCCGTTCGACTCGGTGATCTCGGAGACGACCCGCAGCGTGTAGCCGAACTCTTCCTTGGTCGGCAGCACCGCGGCGAGCGCGCGCTTGGCGAGGCGCCCGTGGCCGATCTCGCGGCGCTTGGGCGATCCCACGCGGCCCGTCTCGCCGGTGGAGAACGGCGGGAAGTTGTAGTGCAGCATGAAGCGCTCGGTGTACTCGCCCTGCAGCGCGTCGATGATCTGCTCGTCCTGGCCGGTGCCGAGCGTGGTGGTGACGATGGCCTGCGTCTCGCCACGCGTGAAGAGCACGGAGCCGTGCACGCGCGGGAGGATGGTGGGGCGGATGGAGATCGGGCGGACGGTGCGGGTATTGCGCCCGTCGATGCGCGGCTCGCCGTTGAGGATCTGGCCGCGGACGATCTTCGCTTCCATGTCCTTCAGGATGCCGCGCACCACGTTGCCGTCGGCGGGCGTCTCGGCGTTGACGACGAGCTCGTCGAGCAGCTTCGCCTTCACCGAATCCAGCTTCTCGGAGCGCACCGACTTGCTCTTGGTGCGGTAGGCCTCGTTGATCTCGGCGTCCGCGATGCCGCGGATGCGCTCGACCAGGGCCGAGTCGACCGGCGCCGCTTCCCAGTCCCAGTCGTCCTTGCCGCCTTCGTCCGCGAGCTCGTTGATGGCGTTGATCGCGGCCTGCATCTGCTCGTGGCCATAGACCACGGCGCCCAGCATCACTTCCTCGGACAGCTCGTGCGCTTCCGACTCCACCATCAGCACGGCCTGCTCGGTGCCGGCGACGACGAGGTTCAGCTTCGAGCTCTCGAGCTCGGTCTTGGTGGGGTTGAGGACATATTCGCCATCGATGTAGCCCACGCGAGCGGCGCCGATGGGGCCCTCGAACGGGATGCCGGAGAGCGTGACCGCGGCGGACGCGCCGATCAGCGCGGGAATGTCCGAGTCGACTTCGGGATTGATCGAGAGCACGGTCGCGATGACCTGCACCTCGTTGTAGAAGCCATCGGGAAAGAGCGGGCGCAGGGGTCGATCGATGAGGCGCGAGGTGAGGATCTCCTTCTCGCTGGGGCGTCCTTCGCGCTTGAAGAAGCCGCCGGGAATGCGGCCGGCCGCGTAGGTCTTCTCCTGGTAGTCGACAGTGAGCGGGAAGAAATCCTGGCCCGGCTTCATGTCCTTGCGGCCCACGCACGTCACGAGCACCACGGTGTCGTCCATGGTGACGAGCACGGCGCCGTCGGCCTGGCGCGCGATCTCGCCAGTCTCCAGCGTCACCTCGTGGCGGCCCATGGTGAATGTCTTCTTGATCGATTTCACGATGTCATCCTGTTGTGTGGCGCGCGCAGGCGTGGCGCGCGGCGCGCCGGGTGGAGGGACCTCCGGAAAGCGCAAGGCCCCGCGCAACTCCTGGTGAGGAGCCGTCGCGGGGCCCGGATCCGGCGGTGTCCTTACTTGCGCAGGCCGAGGCGCTCGATGAGCGAGCGATAGGCCTCGACATTGCTGCGCTTGAGGTAATCCAGCTGGCTGCGGCGCTGGCTCACGAGCCTGAGCAGCCCGCGGCGCGAATGGAAATCCTTGACGTGCGACTTGAAGTGCTCGGTGAGCATGTTGATGCGCTCGGTCAGCAGCGCAACCTGCACTTCGGGCGAACCCGTGTCGCCCTGTGCGCGCTGGTACTGCTCGACGATGCGCGCCTTGTCCTGGGTGGTGACGGCCATGGGGTAATTCTCCGGAAAATCCTGCAAATGTGTCTTTTTGGTTGAACTCACGATTTTAACGCGAAATCCGCGTATTTCCAAGGCGAATCAGGGGATTTCGGCGCCCGCGCCCGCCAGCAGCCGCAGCGGCGCGAGCCGGCCGGGCTGCTCGCAGCGGCCCACGCCCACGAACCGGCCGCCCGGGCCGAAAAGCGCGATCTCCGCGCCGGGCGCGGCCCCGCCGCATTCGATCTCCTGGCCGTGGGCGAAGCGTCCGGCCTCCTCCGCGGCGCTATCCCAGCGCGGCAGCCCTTCCACCAGCACCTCGAGCGGGCGAAGGAACCCCCGCGCTCCTTCGACACCGGCGGCCTCGAGGCGCTCCAGCGTGACGGACTCCTCGAGCGCGAAGCCCGCCACCGCCGTGCGCCGCAGCGCCGTGAGGTAGGCGCCGCAGCCCAGCGCACGTCCGATGTCCGCGGCCAGCGTGCGAATGTAGGTCCCCTTGGAGCAGGTCACGGCGATGCGCAGCTCGTCGCCCGCGAGGCTCACGGCGGCGAGGCGGGTCACGTCGATGTCGCGGGCGGCGCGGTCGATCTCGCGCCCCTCGCGGGCGTGCTCGTAGAGCCGCCGGCCGTCGATGCGCACCGCGGAATGCATGGGCGGCGTCTGCTGCTGCCGGCCGCGGAACCGCGCGAGCGCGGCCTCCACCTGCCGCTCGTCCACCGCCACCTCATGGCGCGCCACGATCTCGCCTTCGGTGTCGCCCGTGGAGGACTCCATGCCGAGCCGCAGCGTGGCGAGATAGGCCTTGTCCGCATCGATCAGGAAGCGCGAGAACTTGGTGGCCTCGCCGAAGACGAGCGGCAGGAGGCCCGTGGCGAAGGGATCGAGCGTGCCGGTGTGGCCCGCCTTGCGCGCCCCCAGCAGGCGCTTGGCGCGGGCCAGCGCCTGCGTGGAGGAGAAGCCGGGCGGCTTGTCCAGCAGCAGCAGGCCCGCGGGCAGCTCGTGGGCCACGCCTCAGCGCTTGGCGCGGCGCCGCGCGGTCTTCGCTTCGGGTTGGGGCTGCGGCGCGGGTGGCACCGGCGGCGCGCGGCCCACCGCCTCGTCGATCAGCTTCGACAGGCGCATGCCGCGCTCGACCGACTCGTCGAACGCGAAATGCAGCTCCGGAACGGATCTCGTGCTCAGCCGGTGCGCGAGCTGCGAGCGCAGGAAGCCCGCGGCGTGCTGCAAGCCATGCAGCGCGTCCTCGATCACGGGGCCGGCGCCGAGCACGGTGAAGAAGACCTTGGCGTGGGACTGGTCGCGCGAGAGCTCGACACCGGTGAAGGTGACCAGCCCCACGCGCGGGTCGCGCAGCTCGAGGCGCACGACCTCGGCCAGCTCGCGCTGGATCTGGTCCGCGATGCGCGCGGAGCGCTGCGTGCTCATGGGGGCACACCGCGAAGGCGCGAGGCGCAGCGCATGCGCGAGATCCTCAGGCGACCGTGCGTGCGACCTCGACGACCTCGAAGACCTCGAGCTGGTCGCCCACCTGCACGTCGTTGAAGTTGCGCAGGCTCAGGCCGCACTCGAAGCCCGCCTTCACCTCGCGCACGTCTTCCTTGAAGCGCTTGAGCGAATCGAGCTCGCCGGTGTGCACCACCACGCCGCCGCGCACCACGCGCACCTCGGAGCTGCGGCGCACGAGGCCTTCGGTGACCATGCAACCCGCCACCGTGCCGACCTTGGAGATCTTGAAGACGTTGCGCACCTCCACCAGGCCCAGGATGCTCTCCTTGCGCTCCGGCGTGAGCATCCCGTTGACCGCCGCCTTCACGTCATCCACCGCGTCGTAGATGATGTTGTAGTAGCGGATGTCGACGCCGGCGTGCTCGGCGAGCTTGCGCGCGGCCGCATCGGCGCGCGCGTTGAAGCCGATCACGACGGCCTTCGACGCGAGCGCGAGGTTGATGTCCGACTCGGTGATGCCGCCCACGCCGGTGTGGATGATGTTCACCCGCACTTCCTCCGTGGACAGCTTGGTGAGCGCGTGCGCGAGGCCTTCGTACGAGCCCTGCACATCCGCCTTGATGATCAGCGCGAGCGATTTCTTCTCGCCCTCCGCGATGGAGTCGAAGACGTTCTCGAGCTTCGCCGCCTGCTGCTTCGCGAGCTTCACGTCGCGGAACTTGCCCTGGCGGAAGAGCGCGATCTCGCGCGCCTTGCGCTCGTCGTTCAGCACGTTGATGTCGTCGCCGGCGCGCGGCACGTCGGACAGGCCCTGGATCTCGACGGGGATCGCGGGGCCGGCCTCGTTGACCGGCTTGCCGTTCTCGTCGTTCATCGCGCGCACGCGCCCGAACACGGCGCCGGCGAGGACGATGTCGCCCTTCCTGAGCGTGCCGGACTTCACCAGCATCGTCGCGACCGGGCCGCGGCCCTTGTCGAGGCGCGACTCGATCACGACGCCTTTCGCGGGCGCGTTCACCGGCGCCTTGAGCTCGAGCACCTCGGCCTGGAGCTGGATCGCCTCCAGGAGCTGGTCGATGCCCTGGCCGGTCTTGGCCGACACCTCGATGAACTGCGTCTCGCCGCCGAATTCCTCCGGCACCACCTCGTGCGCGAGCAGCTCCTGCTTCACGCGCTGCGGATTGGCTTCCGGCTTGTCGATCTTGTTCACCGCCACGACGATCGGCACCTTCGCCGCCTTCGCGTGGTTGATCGCCTCGATCGTCTGCGGCATGACGCCGTCGTCGGCCGCGACCACGAGGATCACGAGGTCCGTGATCTGGCTGCCGCGTGCACGCATCGCCGTGAAGGCCTCGTGGCCCGGCGTATCCAGGAACGTGATGACGCCGCGCGCCGTTTCCACGTGGTAGGCGCCGATGTGCTGCGTGATGCCGCCGGCTTCGCCGACCGCCACGCGCGCCTTGCGGATGGCGTCGAGGAGGGAGGTCTTGCCGTGGTCGACGTGGCCCATCACGGTCACGACGGGCGGGCGCGTCTCCATGTGGGCCTGCTCCTGCGCCGACGCTTCCGTGAGGAACGACTCCGGGTCGTCCAGCTTCGCGGGCTTGGCGACGTGGCCCATCTCCTGCACCACGATCATGGCCGTGTCCTGGTCGAGCACCTGGTTGATCGTGACCATCGTGCCCATCTTCATCATGGTCTTGATGACCTCGGCCGCCTTCACCGACATCTTGTGCGCGAGGTCGCCCACGGAGATGGTCTCCGGGATGAGGATCTCGAGGATCTTCGGCTCGGAAGGTGCCGCGAAGGCGCTGCCGCCCTCGTCGTCGCGATGGCCGCGGCCGCCGCGCGAGCGCCAGCCGTCGCGGCCGCCGGAAGCATCGCCGCGGGTCTTGATCGCCCGGCGGCGCGCCATCTCGTCCGCCCACGAGGAGGCGGGACGCGTGGCTTTCTTCGGGCCCTTCTTGTCGGCGGGCCTGGCTTCGCCGGGCTTGGCCGCCGGACGGTGCAGCGTGCCTTCACTGCCGGCGGCGGCAGGTGCCGCGGCGGTGGCGCCCGCTTCGCCCTTCGGCGCCTCGGCCTTCACCTCGACCAGCACCGGCGCCTCGGCCTCGGTGGCCGCTTCCTCGCCCTTCTTGCGCACGACGCGCTTCTTCTTCGGTCCCTCGGCATCCGTCGCCGCGGGTGCTGCCGCCGTGGCGGGGGCCGGGGCCGCTTCGGGCGCCGGCGCCGGCTGGGGTGGCTGTGCGGCGGCGACTGCCGCGGCGGCAGCGGCCGCGGCCGCTTCCTCTTCCTTCTGCTTGGCCACGCGGCGCGACTGCGCGTCCGCGGCCTGGCGGGCGGCGAGCTCGGCCTGGCGCCTGGCCTCGGCCTCGCGCTTCTTCGCCTCTTCCTCGTTGATGATCGGGGCGGGCGGCGCGGCGGGCTTCTCCGGCTCCGGGGCGGCGGCCGCGGGCTCGGGCTTGTCCACCTTCACGAACGTGCGCTTCTTGCGCACCTCCACCTGGATGGTGCGCGCCTTGCCGGTCGCGTCCGATTTCTTGATCTCGGTCGTCTGCTTGCGCGTGAGGGTGATCTTCTTCTTTTCTTCCTTGTTGCCGTGCATCTCGCGCAGGTAGTCGAGCAGGCGCGTCTTGTCCTGCTCGGTGATCGCGTCCTCCCCCGCCCTCTTCCGGACGCCCGCGGCCTCAAGTTGCTCGAGCAGGAGCGTGACCGGGAGCTTCAGCTCCTCGGCGAATTGGGTGACGTTCGATTTGGCCATGTGCTGCTTGATCTCCTCGCGCGGGCGCTCAGGCCTGCGTCTGCTGTTCCCGGAACCACGGCTGGCGCGCCGCCATGATGAGCTTGTTGGCGCGCTCCGCATCCATCCCGGTCATTTCGGTGAGCTCGTCGGTCGCGAGATCGGCAAGCGCATCCATCGTCGTGATGCCCTTCGACGCGAGGACGCGGGCGGTCTGGTTGTCCATCCCTTCCATGCCCAGCAAATCCTCGGCGGCGTGCTCGACCGTCTCCTCGCTCTTGATCGCCTCGGTGAGGAGCGCGTTGCGCGCGCGGCGGCGCAGCTCGTTCACGGTCTCCTCGTCGAAGGCCTCGATCTCCAGCATCTCGTTGATCGGCACGTATGCCACCTCGTCCAGCGACGTGAAGCCCTCGGAGACGAGGATCTCGGCAACCTCCTCGTCCACGTCCAGCTTCTCCATGAACACCGAACGCAGGGCGGATGTTTCCTGCTCGCTCTTCTGCTCGCGCTCCTCGGTGGTCATGATGTTGAGCTGCCAGCCGGTGAGCTCGGAGGCGAGGCGCACGTTCTGGCCGCCCTTGCCGATGGCGAGCGCGAGCTGGTCCTCGTCGACCACCACGTCCATCGAATGGCGCTCCTCGTCCACGACGATGGAGCTCACCTCGGCGGGCGCGAGCGCGTTGATGACAAATTGGGCCGGTTCGGCGGACCACAAGATGATGTCGACGCGTTCGCCGGCAAGCTCCTGCGTGACCGCCTGCACCCGCGAGCCGCGCATGCCCACGCAGGTGCCGACGGGATCTATGCGCTGGTCGTTCGACTTGACCGCGATCTTGGCGCGCAGGCCCGGATCGCGCGCCGCGGCGCGGATCTCGAGCAGGCCTTCCTCGATCTCCGGCACCTCGAGCTCGAAGAGCTTCACGAGGAAATCCGGCGCGATGCGCGAGAGCACCAGCTGCGGCCCGCGGGCGGCGCGGTCGATCTTCGCGATGTAGGCGCGCACGCGGTCGCCCACGCGCAGGTTTTCCTTCGGGATGAGCTGGTCGCGGGGCAGCAGCGCTTCCACGCGGCCCGATTCCACGATGAGGTTGCCGCGCTCGGCGCGCTTCACCGTCCCGGTGACCAGCGATTCGCCGCGCTCGAGGAAATCGTTGAGGATCTGCTCGCGCTCGGCGTCGCGGATCTTCTGCAGGATGACCTGCTTGGCGGCCTGCGCGCCGATGCGCCCGAAGGTCTCGGCCTCGAGCGGCTCCTCGATCACGTCGCCGAGCGCCGCTTCCGCGTTCTCTGCGACCGCGTCGGTGATGGCGATCTGGTGCGCGGGCTCCTCGTGCTCCTCGTCGGGGACCACGGTCCAGCGGCGGAACGCCTTGTAGTCGCCCGATTCGCGGTCGATCTCGACCCTCACGTCCACTTCGTCCTTGAAGCGTTTCTTCGTCGCCGATGCGAGCGCCATCTCGAGCGCCAGGAATACGGTGTCCTTGGCGACGTTCTTCTCGCGCGCCAGCGCATCGACCAAAAGCAGAATGTCCCGACTCATAAACCCTCATCATCCCCGGGGGGCGGAGATCTCGTGTCATCCCGGCGAATGCCGGGCCGTTCGCCGTCCCGGCCGCAGCCGGGACGCAAGCATTTCCTCTAAAGCTCGGGCACCAGCCGCGCGCGATCGATATCGCCCAACGCGAAGCGCTGCTGCTGTCCCGCCACGTCGAGGACCACCTCGTCGCCCTCGATGCCGACGACGCGGCCTTCGAACCGCCGCTGCCCGTTACGCGGCAGCTTGAGCCTCAGCGTCGCGACGGAGCCCGCGAAGCGCTGGTAATCCTCGGGCCGCCGGAGCGGCCGGTCGAGCCCCGGCGACGATACCTCCAGGCGCTCGTAATCGATACCTTCCACAGCGAATGCGCGCGTGAGGTGGTTGCTCACCCGTGCGCAATCCTCGACACCGATGCCCTCCGGGGCATCGATGAAGACGCGCAGCAGCCCGCCCCTGGATGTCTCCAGGTCCACGAGCTCGTAGCCAAGTCCGTGCAGGGTTTCGCGAAGCCAGGCCTCGCGGTCCGTCGGCCGGTTCACCACCAGGGAAAGCGCTCCACAAACAAAAAATGGGCTCGAGGCCCATCCCAACTTCGAAACTGTGGAATTTTAACATGTTTCGCGGCGGCGGGCCATTGTTGCCTCGCGCCTGCCGCAGTGCCGCCCGGCGCGCGGGCCGGCCGCCCGGCCGTGCCGAACGGCCTGTTGCTGGCAAGCCACAATTCCAAAAATTTGTTGGAGATTTGGCACCTGTTGGCTATCCTTGCCCGGTTCAGGAATTGGGCCCAAAAGGCCCGGGTCCCGCAACAATCGCCACCCCAAAACACCCATAAACCGGGAGAGAGTTCATGAAGCGGATCACCAGAAAAACACTGCCCAGCGCCCTTGTGCATGCGCTCGGTGCCGGGCTCGCGCTGTCCGTCGTCGCGGGCGCACACGCGCAGCAGGCGCAGCGCATCGAAAAAATCGAAGTCACGGGTTCGAACATCAAGCGCGTCGACCAGGAGACCGTCGCGCCGGTGGACATCATCACTCGCGAGCAGATCGAGCGCACGGGCCAGGCGACCGTCGCCGAGGTGCTGCGCAACATTCCCGCCAACACCGGCGGCAGCTTCAGCGAGAGCTTCACCAACAGCTTTGCACCCGGCGCTTCCGGCATCTCGCTGCGCGGCCTCGGCCAGAAGACGACGCTGGTGCTGCTGAACGGCCGCCGCGTCACCGGCTTCGGCTTCGCGCAGAACCTGCAGGACACGTTCGTCGACCTGAACTCCATTCCCGCGAGCGCGGTCGAGCGCGTCGAGATCCTGAAGGACGGCGCTTCCGCGATCTACGGCTCCGATGCCATCGCGGGCGTGGTGAACATCATCCTGCGCAAGGACTTCCACGGCATCGAGGCGAGCGTCTTCGGCGGCCAGTCCGAGGGCAAGAACGACTGGCGCGCCAGCCTCACCGGCGGCCTGGGCGACCTCGCGCGCGATCGCTGGTCGCTCTTCGGCACGGTCGACTTCTACAAGCGCGAGCTGATGGAGCTCTCGGACACCAAGTTCGGCAAGGACCGCGACTACCGCGACATCCCCGGCGGCCGCAACAACCAGTCGCTCACCGGCGGCGGCACGTGGCGCCAGATCACCGCGACGGGCGCGAACACGAACTTCCTGCGCGCGACCTCGGAGTGCCCGCAGTTCGGCGGCGAGATCATCGATTCCGCCACCGCGGTGGCGCGCGGCCTGATCGCCGCCCCGCTCGGCAACACCAACCTGAACCAGCCCGGCAACACTTTCTGCTTCAAGGACTTCAACACGCAGTTCACCGCGCTGCCGAAGACCGACCGCGTGAACGCGATCGGCCGCGGCACGATGGAGTTCAATCCCAACCTCACGGGCTACGTCGAAGCCGGCTTCAGCCGCATCGATACGTTCCAGACCTTCCAGAGCCCGTTCTTCGCGGCCACCACGGCGCTCACGCAAACCGCCGCGGGCCTGCGCCCGTTCACGTACAACATCCGCTTCGCCCCGGGTGTGGCCGGCAACCCGTTCGGCACCAACGCCGTCTACACGGGCGTGCTGCAGGACCTCGGCACGCGCGACCTCGACCAGCGTTCGGACACCTGGCGCGTGCTCGGCGGTGCGAACTACACCGTCAAGAACTGGGATCTCGACAGCGCCATCGGCTGGTCGCGCAACGAGGTGGACCAGCACAACCTGAACGCGATCACGCTCTCGGGCACGAGCGCGGTCTTCGGCGTGCCGAGCACGCCGCAGCCGCCGGTGCCGACGTCGACCTCCGCGGTGTACAACCTCGACCACCCGAGCCAGAACTCGGATGCCGTGCGCGACACCATGCGCACGACGGTCAACCGCAAGTCCACGTCGGAGCTCGAGTTCGCCGACACCAAGGCGTCGACGGAGATCATGCAGATGGCGGCCGGTGCGCTCGGCCTCGCCCTCGGCGTCGAAGCGCGCCACGAGAGCCTGAAGGATCGCCCGGACGCAGCCGCGTCCGCGGGTGAGATCCTGGGCCAGGGCATCACCGCCACCGACGGCAGCCGCCGCCAGTGGGCCGCGTACGGCGAGCTTTCGATCCCGATCACGCGTGCCATCGAAGCGCAGCTCGCCGCGCGCCACGACAACTACAGCGACTACGGCAGCTCCAACACGCCGAAGGTCGGCGTGAAGTTCCGTCCGACCAGCTCGCTGCTGCTGCGCGCGAACTGGGGCAAGGGCTTCCGCGCCCCGACGCTGCCCGAGATCTCGCCCTCCGTGGCGACGTTCTTCGTCGGCGTGACCGATCCGCTCACCAACCAGATCGTCCAGGTGTCGGGTGTCTTCGCGGGCAACCCCAACCTGCAGGCGGAGAAGTCGGAAAGCTGGACCGCCGGCCTCGTGTGGGAGCCGAATTCCGCGTTCAACGTCGGCGTGAACTACTACGACATCGACTGGAAGAACATCGTCGCGGCGCCCTCGTTCCAGTCCATCGTGAACACGGGTGACCCGCGGCTCGTGATCCGCGATCCCGCGACCGGCAACATCGTCACGGTGCTGAACGGCTTCATCAACGTGAACGAGACGAAGACCCACGGCATCGACCTCGAGGGCCGCTATCGCCTGAGCAGCACGGTCGGCCGCTGGACGCTGCGCGGCAACGCGACCTACGTCGACAGCTTCAAGGAGAACGGCACGGAAGTCGCCGGCACCAACGGCGGCACGAACACCATCCCGCGCTTCAAGAGCCAGCTCTCGCTCGACTGGGACTACCGTGCGCTCTCGGCCACGTTCACGAACAACTACGTGCGCCACTACCTGCAGGAGCTCCTGCCCGGCAGCTTCTTCACGCCGCAGGATCCGCGGTTCCAGAACCAGGTGTATCCGGATCGTATCCCGTCGTACAGCACCTACGACCTCTTCGCGAAGTACCAGCTCACGAAGAACCTGCAGGTGTCGGGCTCGATCCTGAACCTCGCCGACAAGACGCCGTACTACGACCCGGGCTTCAGCGGCACGGCGCTGTACGACTTCAGCCTCTTCGACGTGCGTGGCCGCCAGTACCGCGTGGGCCTCACCTGGAAGATGTAAGTCCGCTTCACCGCAGCACGGAAAAGGGGGCCTCGCGGCCCCCTTTTTCCTTATGGCGCTGGCGCGATCACTCGATGCGGCGCACGCGCGGCGAGGGCTTCACGCCGTCGATATCGAGGAAGAACGATCCGAGCGCGCCGCGCCGCACCGTGACCCTCGGGTCCTGCAGGTCGGCGAAGCGCGATGTTCCATCGGTAACCTGCCACACCTGTCCATTTGCGAGCCGGATGCGCGAGTTCGCATACCAGCCGTCGAAGTGGCCGGGGATGTTGCTCTCGATCGATTCGACGGGAGCTGGCGGGGTGGGCAAGCCGAAGCGCGAGGCATCGGCGCCAGGCGCCGCTGCTGCGGGCGGCGCAGGGGACACCTGGCCGGTGGCGGCCGGCGGGCGCGCGATCGGCGCGGCAGGGGCCGCGACTGCGGGCGCGCCGGGTGCCGCCGGGGCTACGGAGGAGGCACCCGGAAGCGGCAGCCGGTCGTAGCATGCCAGCCGCGCGGCCGGGTCCGGGATCGCCCGGCAGCCGGACAGGGTGTCCTGGGCGCTGGCAACGGCCGGCAGCGCGGTCGCGACAAGGACCGGCAGCGCAGCCCGGAAAACGAGGCGGAACGCCATTTCAACTCCACTGGAAATTTGATCGCGAGCATTATGCGCGCACCGTTGACCCCCGAAATCAAGGGTTAACGCCGGAGGGGTCCTGTTGCAAAAACGCAACACGCCTGCGAAATGCTGTTGGATTGTTCACAGGGTGGTCGTTATGATGCGACCGCGTACTATCTCGTCACCTCGCGATAGCAAGAAGCAAACCCGGGGACCTGTCGACCGGCCTCGGGGCGTCGCGTATCAGAAACCAATACCTGGGGGACAAATGAATCCTCGAAACAACAAGCGGACGTTCACGAAGAAAACGTGCGTCGTCGCCACGCAGTTCGCGCTGGCGATGATGGCATCGCAGGTCACGCTGGCGCAGCAGGCGCCAGCCACGCAGGTCGCGCAAACCACCGCGCCGAAAGCCGGGGAGCGCATCGAAGTCACCGGCTCGCGCATTCCCATGCAGCAGAACGTCGAGAGCACCAGCCCGGTCGTGGTTCTCGGCACCGAAGACATCAACATGACGGGCCTGCGCAACGTCGAGGACGTGCTCAACTCGCTGCCGATGGTCAATCCCGACTTCGGCAACAACCAGTCGAACGGCGCGACCGGCACCGCGACCGTGAACCTGCGCAACCTCGGCGCGAACCGCACCCTGGTCCTCGTCAACGGGCGCCGCCTGCCGGCGGGCAGCCCGTCGCTGTATGCAACGGACCTCAACCAGATTCCCGCGACGCTGATCGAGCGCGTCGAAGTCCTCACGGGTGGTGCCTCGGCGGTGTACGGCTCCGATGCCGTCGCCGGCGTGGTGAACTTCATCATGAAGCAGAACTTCCAGGGCGTTCAGGGCGACGTCAACTACAGCTGGTACCAGCACAACCAGCATTCCCCCGGCAACATCAATGATGCGCTGCACGCCGCGAACATCGACGTCCCCGGCGATTTCAGCCACAAGGGCGACAGCACGGACGTGAGCCTCACGATGGGCAGCAACTTCGCCAACGACAAGGGCAACGCGACCGTCTTCTTCAGCTACAAGAAGGACCACCCGGTCCTCCAGAGCGCGTACGACTACAGCAAGTGCGCGCTCGGCGCCAACGCCGACGGCTCGTGGAGCTGCGCGGGCTCGTCCACGTCGGACCACACCCGCATCACGCCGCTCACGCCTACCGTGGGCCGGCCGGTCACGCCGATCGATGCCGCGGGCAACGTGCGGCTGTTCAACAACGCGACCGACCTCTTCAACTTCGCGCCGTTCAACTACTACACGCGTCCCTCGGAGCGCTACGGCTTCGCCGCCTTCGCGCACTACGACCTGACCCCGAAGGCGCGGCTGTACTCGGAGTTCATGTTCCACGACGACCACACCGACGCGCAGATCGCGCCCAGCGGTGCGTTCGGCGTGCCCGTCACCGTGGGCTTCGACAACCCGTTCATCTCGCCGCAGCTGCGCGGGATCCTCGGCCTCACCGGCCCCGGCACGACGGCGGACATCATCATCCAGCACCGCAACGTCGAAGGCGGCGGCCGCGACGACGACATCCGCCACACCTCGTATCGCGAAGTGCTCGGCGTGAAGGGCGACCTGGGCCGCGACTGGGAATACGACATCTGGATGCAGACGGCGAAGGTGCTGTACCAGGAGATCTATCGCCACGACTTCTCGACCGTGCGCCTGCAGGCCGCGCTCGATGCGACGACCGATCCGGCCACCGGACTGCCGATCTGCCGGTCTACCGTCGCGGGGTGCGTCCCGTACAACATCTTCCAGACGGGCGGCGTCACGCCCGGCGCGTTGGCGTTCCTGGAGACTCCGGGCTTCAAGAAGGGCAACACGCAGCAGACGGTGCAGGGTGCGACGATTTCCACGGGAGACCTGACCGACTACGGCCTCAAGGTGCCCACCGCGCGCAGCGGCATCGCGTTCGCGGCCGGCGTCGAGCGTCGAACCGAGAAGCTCCAGCTCGAGACCGACGTGGAGTTCACGACGGGCGACCTGGCCGGACAGGGCGGTCCCACGATCGGCCTCGCGGGCCAGTACACGGTGAAGGAAATCTACGCCGAGACGCGCATCCCCATCATCGAGGAGCGCCCGATGTTCGACACGCTCGCGGTGAATGCGAGCTACCGCTTCTCGGACTACAGCACCGATGTGCAGACGCACACGTACGGCATCGGCGGCGAATGGGGCCCGGTGCGGTCGTTCAAGTTCCGCGGCAGCTACCAGAAGGCGACGCGCGCGGCGAACGTGATCGAGCTGTTCACGGCGCAGGGCCTGAACCTCTTCGGCCTTGCCCACGACCCGTGCGGCCCGGCGCGCACCGCCACGCTCGCGCAGTGCCAGCGCACCGGCATCACCGCGGCGAACTACGGCTCGGACCTCATCGAGAACCCGGCCGGCCAGTACAACTTCCTGCAGGGCGGCAACCCCGCGCTCCAGCCGGAGGACTCGAAGAGCTACACGCTGGGCTTCGTCTGGACGCCGTCGAACAACCTGAGCGCCACGATCGACTACTTCGACATCAAGCTGGACAACGTGATCAGCAACATCCCGCCGGCGACCGCGCTGCAGCAGTGCCTGCAGAACGGCTCGTTCTGCGACCTGGTCCACCGCGACTCGCTCGGCACGTTGTGGCTGCCCAACGGCGGCTTCATCACCGCGACCAACCTCAACCTGGCCAAGTGGAAGACGAACGGCGTGGACGTCGCGCTGAACTACAACTACGCGATGGGCCACTGGGGCCGGCTGGGTCTCAACTTCACCGGCACCTGGACGGAAGAGTTCCGCCAGGAGCCCGTGCCGGGCCTGGGCGAGTTCGACTGTGCGGGCCTCTTCGGCCCGGTTTGCGGCAGCCCGCAGGCCAAGTGGCGTCATCGCGTGCGCGGCACGTGGTCGACGCCGTGGGCCGGCGTGGACCTCGCGGCGACGTGGCGCCATATCAACGAGGTGAAGAACGAGGGCACGAGGTCGGATGACGCGCTGCACGTCGACGACATCCCGCCGCAGGACCAGAAGCTCGCCGCCCGCGACTACCTCGACCTCGCGGCGCAGTGGGCCTTCAGCAAGCGCCTCACGTTCCGCGGCGGCGTCAACAACATCCTCGACAAGGATCCGCCGCTCGTCTCCAACACGCTCGCGGGCCCGAACATCTTCGGCAACGGCAACACGTTCCCGCAGCTGTACGACTCGCTGGGCCGCCGGTTCTTCGTCGGCCTGACGTTCTCGCTGTAAGCAGCAGCCTCACCATCGAACGGCGAGCTTCGGCTCGCCGTTTTTTTTTGCTCGAGCCTCGCCGCCCTAAAGCTCGAAGCCGGGAACGCCCGCGCTGAACGCCGCCAGCCCTTCCATGGTGGCGCTCACGAGCGCACGCTCGGGCCCGGTGAGGTGCGGGTGCCAGATGTCGAAGATGAGCACCGCGCGCGGCTTG
>Ga0207698_10000577_pt1 | contig 21420 bp, 16 predicted proteins | sample KBSCornC22_FD_184298 | JGI IMG/M metagenome (GOLD analysis project Ga0207698, IMG submission 184298) | Corn rhizosphere microbial communities from Kellogg Biological Station, Michigan, USA - KBS Corn C2-2 (SPAdes) (version 2) | ecosystem: Host-associated > Plants > Roots > Rhizosphere > Soil ... | reverse complement strand
CATAGTCGCTTACGACCTTGTCGAGGGTCGGGCCGAACTGCTTGCACGGGCCGCACCAGTCGGCCCAGAAATCGAGGATGACGAGCGCGGTCATCGACGGTTGGATGACTTCCGCCTCGAACCGCTCGATCGATTCGCGTTCGGCTTCGGTGAGACCCAGGGTCGCCACGGCTTTTACGCACTCCTTCAGTCGGGGCGGCTCATATGGCGCGCCTCGCTTCGTGCCACAAGCGCCGGGGCCGAGGCTAACAGCCGCTTAACCATGCTGCGGTAGGACTTTCCGCGATGAACGCGACGAGGAGATCGGACCGCCTCGGCTGGTGGACTGCGGTGGGCGCGATTGCGCTCGCCGGCCTGGCGCTGCGAATCGTCGCCGCGCACGGCGGCCTGTGGACCGACGAGGCGTGGTCGGTGATCTACGCCGCCCAGGCCCGCGATGCGGTCGGGGTGTTCTTCCGCATCAATCACGACAACAACCACCATCTCTATTCGCTGTGGCTGCAGGCAGTCGGGGCGGACGCATCGCCCATGCTCGAGCGCGCGCCGGCAATCCTCGCGGGAGCGCTTGCGGTGGTCCCGGCGGCGATGTTCGCCGCACGTCGATCGCGCGCTGCCGGCCTCGTCGCGGCGCTGCTGTTCGCGGTCACGCCGACATTCGTCGTGTTCGGGTCCGAAGCCCGCGGCTATTCGATGATGCTTCTTGCCGCGCTGGTTCTGCTCCTGCTGGTCGACGATGCGGTCGCCGGACGAGATACGCGGGGCGCCCGGTGGTGGCTCGCCGCGCTCGCGCTCGCCGGGATGCTGTCGCACATGACCATGGCCGCGCCGGTCGCGATTGCGGCCCTGTGGTTCTATCTCGAACGGCGCCGGCAGGCGGGGCCGGAAAGCGCAATGCATGACAGCGTTCGGCTGATGGGCCCGGCGCTCGTCGCCACTGCGGCCGTGCCCCTGTTCGTCTTCGCCGCCGCGGCGATGAGCCCGACCGGCATGCGCCTCGGCGGCTATGAGCCCTTCTCGCTCAGCCACTATGCCGCCGCGCTCGACGATCTTGCGCTCTGGTCGGCCGGCCTTTCCGGCCCGTGGCCGTGGGTCGTCCCGGTGCTCCTCGGCCTGGTCGCGGTGCTGCTTGCGGTGAAGCGGCCGGATTGGCTGGGACCGCGAGCGCTCCTCTACGCGATGCTGATTCTTGCGGTGCCGATCGGGCTTGCGGTGGCGCGCGCCGGGAACACCGGCTTTGCCCGTTATTATCTGGCGAGCGCGCTCGGCCTGCTGCTGTTCATGTCGGAGTGGATCGGGCGCGGTCTTGCCGCTCGGCCGGCCGTCCGCGCGGGCGCCATTGCGGTGGTTGCAGCCCTGCTGGCCGTGGGCGCATATCGCGATTCGCTGCTGATCGCCGCCGACCGCGGCCATCCCGCGGCGCCCGTCAGGGACATGGCGGCGCTCGAGCCGGCAGGCTCCCGGATCGCCTTCGCCGGTCCGCGCCTCAAGGCGGTGGTCGCGGTCGCGGCCGAACGCAGCGGCTATGCCGCGCGGTTCGCCGGCGGCTGCACGCCCGCCGACTTCCTCCTTGCGCCGCAGTCGCGCTGGGCGGCGACGCCGTCGACCGTCGTGCGCTGCGGAGTCGCGATGGAGGCGATCGACGCCTCGGCGACCATTCCGCTGACCGGCGATTCGTGGGTGCTGTACCGCGCCAAACGCTTGCAAAGCCTGGAGGCCGCTGATAGCGGGCCCGCTCCAGGCGCGCGGAATCGCCGCCTTTCCGGCCGAGCGGGCGTAGCTCAGGGGTAGAGCACAACCTTGCCAAGGTTGGGGTCGAGGGTTCGAATCCCTTCGCCCGCTCCAGGCTGGCGCGCAGCGAGCCGGGCAGACATCCGGGCGCGGCGCTCATCGCACCGCTGTGGCAATGCGTCGGCCGGGCGGTTGGTGCTCGCGGCGGCGAAGCCTATGTGCGTCGCGCAAGGAGACGCGCGATGGCCGAGCAAGCCGAACTGACCCGCCCCGAGAACCGCCACACCATCCAGACCGTCAACCCAGCCACCGGCGAACCCGGCAAGAGCTACCAGGAAACCTCGCTCGACGAGGCGCGCGCCGCCGCCGCAGCGGCGCGCAAGGCGTTCCTGGAGTGGCGCCGAGCGCCCTTCGCCGACCGCTCGGCGATCATCCACAAGGCGGCGGAGGTCCTCCGCGCGCGCAAGGACGAGTTCGCGCGCCTGATGACCGCGGAGATGGGCAAGACCCTCGACGAGGGCCGTGCCGAGGTCGAGAAATGCGCGTTCCACTGCGACTGGTTCGCCGGCCATGCGCGGGATTACCTCGCGAACGAGCCGGTCGACCTCGGCTCGGGCGAGACCTTCGTCACCTTCAATCCGATCGGCGTCGTGCTCGCCGTGATGCCGTGGAATTTCCCGTTCTGGCAGGTGTTCCGCTTCGCCGCGCCGGCGCTGATGGCGGGTAACGGCGCGCTCCTGAAGCACGCGAGCAACGTGCCCGGGTGCGCGCTCGCGATCGAGGAGGTGCTCCACCAGGCGGGAGTCCCGCGCGACCTGTTCCGCGCGCTGCTGCTCCCGAGCCGCGAGGTCGAGCCGCTGATCAAGGACGAGAATATCGCCGCCGTTACGCTGACCGGAAGCGTCGCGGCGGGCCGGAGCGTCGCCACCGCCGCCGGATCGGTGCTCAAGAAATGCGTGCTCGAGCTCGGCGGCTCGGATGCCTACGTCGTGCTCGACGATGCCGATATCGACGCCGCGGCCAAGGTCGCCGCGACCGCGCGAATGGTCAACGGCGGCCAGAGCTGCATCGCCGGAAAGCGCTTCATCGTCGTCCGCTCGGTGCTCGAGCCGTTCGAGCGCGCGCTGGTCGAGCAGATGCGCGGCTACGAAATGGGCGATCCGGCGAAGGACGGCACCAGGCTTGGGCCGATGGTCAGCGTCAAGGCGCGCGAGGACATCCACGCGCAGGTCACCGGCAGCATCGCCAAGGGCGCGCGGCTGCTGCTCGGCGGCAAGGTTCCCGACCGGGCCGGCGCATGGTATCCGGCGACGGTGCTAAGCAATGTCCGGCCCGGGCAGCCGGCGCACGACGAGGAAGTGTTCGGCCCCGTCGCCGCGATCATCCCGGCCGACGACGAAGCCGATGCCGTCCGGATCGCGAACGACAGCGAGTTCGGCCTCGGCTCGGGCGTGCTCACCGGCGACGTCGACCGCGGGCGGCGGATTGCCGCCGAACAGCTCGAAGCCGGCATGAGCTTCGTCAACGACAATGTCCGATCCGACCCGCGGGCGCCGTTCGGCGGCGTCAAGCACTCGGGCTACGGCCGCGAATGCAGCGCGTTCGGAATCCGCGAGTTCGTCAACATCAAGACGGTCCACGTCAAACAGCCCGGCAAGGGGGATCCCAGCCGAACCGAGTGACGCTCAGTCCCGGTCGGACTTGTCCTTGAGCGTGCTCAAGTCGCCGTAGAAGTGCGTGCCGACGAGCCCGCGCGCGAGCGCCGACAGCTTGCCGCCTCGCGCGAGGTCGTCGGGGTCGAACCGCACTTCGGCGAGAGTCACCGGCGGCAGGCTGGCGGCCTTCAGCTGCGCGTTGAAGCCAGCGAGATCGCCCGCCTCGAACGCCGCCCACTGCGCCTCGACGTCCTTGAGCTCGCGGTCGAGCGCGTCGATCCGCGCCAGCTCGTAGTTGGTCGGGCGGTCCTCGACCGAGGTCACCATGCCGTAGATCTCGTCGGTGTGCTCGCGCAGCCGCTCCTCGCCGGTGATGGCGCCGCCTTCGGTCGTTGCGACGATCTGCTTGCGCAACGCGTCGGCCTTCCCGCCGATCTGCGCGGCGGCGGCTTTCACGCTCGCGGGCGCGCTTGCGCTCTGCGCGAGCGCTGCAGCCTCGGCGCGGACGCCGTTGATCTGCGCGACCAGCGTGCTCATCCGCTGGAACATCCCCTTGATCCGCTCGGCCGCCGCGAACTGCGCCTGGCGGTCGGCGACGGTGTAGGTCGCCCGCCGGTCGAGCGTCACGGTCAAAGGCTCGGTCACGACCTGCCCGGCGTCGGTCAGCCGTACCGTGTAGGTGCCGGGGAGGAAGCGTTCGCCCGCGGTCGACGAACCGGCGAGCGACGCGGCCGGCGGCACGATCGGCGGCTTCGTCTGCATCGACCATTCGACCCGGTTGAGGCCGCGCCTCTTCGAGGTCGGGATCTCGTCGACCACCTTGCCGCTGGCGTCGAGAATCTCGAGCTTCATCCGGCCGATCACGTGCCGCGCCTTCTGGTAATAAGTGATGGTCGCGCCGCTCGGCGGATTCTCGCCGGCGTAGGACGCGTCGCCCTCGGCCCAGCCGCCATTGCCCTGGATACGCTGCTGCACCGGCGCGCTGGGGATCAGCGTGACGTTGCTCGCCAGCGTCTGCGCGCCGAGCTGGCGGAGCGGGCTGATGTCGTCGACGATCCAGATTCCGCGCCCGTGAGTCGCGAGCACCATATCGTCGTCGCGCTCCTGAAGCGCGATGTCGCGCACGGCGAGGCCGTCGGGGAAGTTGTCGGGCTGGAACTTGGCCCAGCTCTGCCCGCCGTTGAGGCTGACGTAGAGCCCGAACTCGGTTCCAAGGAACAGGATGTTCGGATCGAGCCGGTCTTCCTTGATCACATGGGCGTAGCCGCGGACGCCGGGCGTATCGGGACCGACCAGCCGCTGCCATGTGCGGCCGTAATCGGCGGTGCGGTACAGATAGGGCGCCATGTCGCCGACTGTGTGCCGGTCGTCGGTCACATAAGCGACGGCGGGATTGTAGCGGCTCGCTTCGACCCAGCTGATCCAGTTGCCCGCGGGCATGCCGAGGTTCGCGGTCAGGTTGGTCCAGTGGGCGCCCGCGTCACGGGTCAGCTGGACGTTTCCGTCGTCGGTGCCGACCCAGATCTCGCCGGCCGCGCGCGGGCTTTCGGAAATCGAATAGATGGTCGTGTTGGTCTCGGCCGCCGAGTTGTCGACCGTGATCCCGCCCGACTGCTCCTGCTTCTGCCGCAGCGGATCGTCGGTGCTGAGGTCGGGGGAAATCCGGTCCCACGTCTCGCCATGGTCGCGGCTGCGGAACAGGAACTGCGACCCGATGTAGATGGTGCCCTTCTCGTTGGGCGACATCTGGATCGGCGTGTTCCAGTTGAACCGCAGCTTCTCCTTGTAGTTCGCTTGCGGCTGGATGAGGTGCGCCTGGAGTGTCTTGCGGTTGACTCGCGCGACGAAGCCGCCCTGCGCCTCGGCATAAGCGTAGTTGGGATCGGAGGGATCGGACCAGGCCCAGAATCCGTCCCCGCCGAGCAGGTTTTCCCACCGGCTGTTGGTGATTCCGCCGGGATATTCCTGGTCGCCGACCCAGGCGCTGTTGTCCTGAAGCCCGCCATAGACCTGGTACGGGTCCTTGTCGTCGACGCTGACGTGGTAGAACTGGCTGATCGGAAGGTTGTTCGCCTTCCACCATTTGTTGGCGCCGTCGTAGCTGTACCACAGCCCGCCGTCGTCGCCGCCGACCAGGTATTTGGTGTTCGCCGGGTCGATCCACACGTCGTGCCAGTCGCCGTGCGAGGCGCCCGCCGCGTTCGAAAAGCTCTTGCCGCCGTCGTCGGAGACGGTGACCGAATAGCCCATCTTGAACAGGCGGTCGGGGTCCTTGGGGTCGACCACGATCCGGGCGAAATAGAACGGGCGCCAGACCATGCCCTGGCTTCGGTCGCGCTCCTCCCATGACTGCCCGCCGTCGTTCGACACGAACAGCGCCGGGCGCGGGTTCTCGATGAAGGCATAGACCCGCTTCGCGTTCGATGGGGCAAAGGCGATCTCGAGCCGGCCCCACGGATATTTCGGCAGGCCCTTGCGGTTGTCGGCGGTCAGGTACGTCCAGGTCCGGCCGCCGTCGCGGCTCTCGGCGAAGCGGCTGCCCGAGGGCTGGTCGGGGCCATGCCCGCCGGAACGGAAGTCATAGGCGGTGCGGCGGAAATCCCAGGTGCCGGCGAGCAGGTGCTCCGGGTTCGCCGGGTCCATCGCGACCGACGAGCAGCCGGTCGACAGGTCCGCGCCCTTGAGGATCAGCGACCAGGTCTTGCCGCCGTCGCTGGTCTTGTAGAGCCCGCGGTCGGGCGAGTCCGACCACAGCGGCCCGGGCGCGCAGACGTAGACGGTGTTGCCGTCCTTCGGATCGACCACGATCCGGCTGATCCGCTCGGTCGCGGGAAGCCCCACGTTGACCCAGGTCACGCCACCGTCGGTCGACTTGTAGACGCCGTTGCCGACCGAGACCGAGTTGCGGGTCCAGCTTTCGCCGGTCCCGACCCACATCACGTCCTTGTTCGTGGGGTCGAGCGCGACGGCCCCGATCGACTTCACCGGCTCCTTGTCGAACATCGGCCGGAAGGTCGTTCCGCCGTCGTCCGACTTCCACACGCCACCCGATGCCGAGCCGATCAGCAGCGTGACCTTGCCGTCGGCTTCCTGGCGGCCGGCGATGGCCGAGATTCGCCCGGACATGGTCGCCGAGCCGATGTTGCGGATTCCGAGGCCCGACACCGCCGCGCTGTCGAACGATTGCGCGGTGGCCGGGGTGAGCGAGAGCGCCGCCGAGGCGAGCAGAATGGAACGCAGCATAGTCCTTACTCCCCCTTCGGCGACGACGGCGTGACGGGCTTGTCCCCCGCGGGCTTCGCCTTGGTCGCACCCTTGTTGTGCGGCTTGTTGGATGCGTCGGGCGGCGCGCCCGCGGCCTTGGCCGGGGTTGCGGGGCCGCCGGGCTCGGCGAAATAGCTCGCCGCGATGGCGGGATTGGCCTCGCCGCTGGCGATGACCGTGCGTTGGCGCTGGTTCTCCTGTCCCTGCCCCCAGCTGTCGACCGACATCGGAAAGTAGACGCCGGCGACCTTCTCATAATCGCCGAGCTCGCTTTCGCTGGTCTGCTCCGCGCCGCGGATCTTGCGGGTCTCGTCGACCTTGATCTCGAGGTAAGTGTCCGGGTCGAGCCAGTAGGTGAACTGGTCGCCGTCCTTCTGGGTCACGCGGAGCTTGTAAGCGAGCGTGCCCTCGAAATCGCCGCGGCCGAGATAGTCGACCCTGCTGCCGTCGTTGCGCGAGGCGAGCAGTGGCCCTTCGATCAGCGATCCGTCGGCCATCTGCCGCGCTTCGTCCGCGGACATCTTCTCGGGGTCCTTGCGGCCCTGGAAGGGGTTGATCCTCCATGCCCCGTTCTGCCCGTCATAAGCCTGGACGAGATCGAGCCCCTGTACGGTGAAGTCGACCCGACCGGCGGCGCCCGAACCGACGCGCGAACGTGTCTCCTCGTACTTTGCCTCGAAACCGCCCGGGAAGATGGTGCGGCCCTGGAAGCGGATGCTCTTGATCGCCGCCAGCGCGGCTTCGCCGCCGCGCGCTTCGAGATTCTTGGCGACCAGGCTTTGCGCGTCCTGCGCAGCAACGGGAAACGCAACGCTGCCGAGCAGCAGCGCCGCGAGAAGGTGACGCATGATCATTGGAGAAGCCCCCTCCGGAAACTGACCGACCATGGAGCGGTGCTACGGCTGAATCAAGCGGGACTATCGCGGCCGTTCGCGAAACCATTTGGTGAGGACGTACTTGGTCCCGCGCCGCACCTTCATGCCCTGATGCAGCGTCGCCGGGTTGGGCCGCCCGTCGGGCAGCAGGTTGTTCCACGCGAGCAGCTTGCCGGTCTCCGGCTGGACGGTCTTGCCGATCCGCTTGAACCGGGTCCCTCCGCCCTCTTCGGGCTCGTTGAGGTAGATCATCGCGGTCCAGGTCCGCTGGCCGGTCTCGGCGGTGTGCCGATAATAATCGTAGCCGCCGGGCTCGAACGTATCGGTGTGCGGCCGGAACTCCTGCCCCGGCGCGTAGCGCTGCCCCTGGAGCGGCTCGCTCGCATCGAGCGACAGCCCGAGCAGCCCGGCAATCGCGCGGTCGACCTCGCCGACCAGCGGGTCGCGCCAGTCGAGATCGCAGGTCTCGCTGGTTCGGAAGTTCGCGATCCCGACGTCGTCGGCGATCTCCGACGGGCGGCGCCGCTCGTCGATTCGCTCGATCACCGCGGCGCAGGTCGCCGGATCGAGGAAGCCGCGAAGGACGAACAGCTCGAGCTCGCGCGTCGGCACGCGCTGGATGCCCGCCGCCCCGGAAAGCCGCGCGGCCGGGTCAGCGGCGGCGGGAGACGGTGCCTGCGCCACTTTCGCTATCGTGCTGCGCGATCACGGCCCGGACGACATTGTTCATCAGGGTCATCCGCACCGGGAGCGGGGTCGAGGTGCGCTTGATCATGACCGCCACGGCATAGCTCTTGCCGTCTGGAGCGGTGAGGATTCCGACGTCGTTGTAGCCGGCCTGCTCGCCGCCGAGCTCCTGGCCCGTTCCGGTCTTGTGGTTGAGCGTCCAGCCGGGCGCAAGGCCGCCCTTCAGGCGGTTCGGGCCCGTGTGGGTATGGCTCATGATGTCGAGCAGGTGCGCGGTCGAGGCCGCGGACAAGAGCTCGCCGCGCTTAAGCCGGGCGAGCGCATTGACGATGGCGAACGGCGCGGCGCCGTCATAGGGATCGGCGACATAGCGGTTGAAGGCGGCGCTTCGGACGCTCATCGGAAGTGCGTCGCGGACAGTGAAAAACTTGCCGTTGAGCGCGTAATCCTGCGACCAGGTCAGGCCGGCGATCCGGCTCTGCATGTCGCGCTCGCCATTGGCGAAGCGGATCGCGCCGAGATGCTTGCGCGCGATCATCGCCCGGACCGCCTTGGGTCCTCCGACGACACGCATCAGCTTGTCGTTGGCAGTGTTGTCGCTCTGCGTGATCTCGCGAACCATCAGGTCGCCGAGCGTCGTCGTATAGCTGCCGTCCTTGAAGATTTCCGTCGCGATCGGCTCGTGGAAGAGGGTCAGGTCCGCGGTCGTCAGGGTGACTTTGTCGTCGAGGCTGACGCGTCCGCGGTCGACGGCGTCCATCGCCGTGATCGCGACCCACAATTTGCTGACGCTCTGCTGCGGATAGAGGGCGCGGTCCTTCCACCCGGTTTCCCAGCCGTCGTCGATCGACTTGACCGCGATCCCGACCTGTCCATCGAAGGCGCTGCCGAGCGCGTCGATGCGGTCGCTCAGCGCCTCGGGGGCCGGGACCGTCTTTTCCGTCACGGCAGCGTGGCGCGGAGCCTTGGCGGCAGCATGGTGCTGGCTGGCCGCCGATGCGCCGACCTGCGTTGCGGCGACCACCACCAGACCCAGTCCGAGGCCCCTTCCGAATGACGTCATGACTTCGCTTTCCCGTCCCTTTGTCTCGTTGTCGCAGCGGTTTAGCACCTGGCGGCTGAACCGGCACTGTGCAGTCGCAGTGGGGCATCAACCCGGCTGCGCGGGCGACGGCATCAGGGCAGCGGACTCGATCTCGTCGAGCGCGCGGTGCGCGGCAATATAGCGGCGGGCCTTGGCCACCCAGTCCCCCGCACGGGCGGCGCCCGGCAGGCGCATCGTCTCTGCAAGCGCCTGCTCGACGTCCCCGCCGGCGAGCCGCTGCCGCGCCTGTTCGTACTGTGCGTCGGGGCTGGAGGCAGGCCGGTCGGCGGAATGGATCTGAACCAGGCTGCCGAGCTCGCGGCGGAAGTCGGTCCACCAGCTGTCCTGAGGCCCGCCGCGCCGCAGATCCGGGCCGAGCGAGTCATATTGGGCGATCAGGTCGTCGAGCCGCACCGGCTCGTGCGCCGCGGTGATGATCGTCGCCACCGCGGCGCGGTGGTCGGCCGCGAACCGGTCCATCAGCAGGTTCTCGAGATAGCCGAGCGCGACTCCGCGATCGATCGCCCGGCGCGCGGCGAACGCAATGACCAGCGCGTCCGCCCGCCCGGCCGAGCCCTCCGCCTGCTCCGCCGCATTCTCGACTCGCGCCAGGCGCTGCTCGAGGTCCGCGATCTTCTGCTCGTCCTGCTGTTGCTGCGCGGTCGGCGGCGGCGTTGCGGGCTGCGGCTGCGGGTTCATGACGACCGGCTTGGGGGTCATCACCACCGTCTGCTGGTGCGGCACGATGCCGAGGAAGCGCGCGGCGGGCTGGTAGTGGCCGAGCGCCCACACCGCCGCGGCCGCCCCGATGAGGACAAGCACGAACCCGACCAGCAGCCGCGCTCCCCAACCCATTCCCGTGCGAGTGCCGTTCATTCCGGGGCCGGCTTCTCGCACAGCCGCGCGGCAAGGGCCAGCAGCGCCTCGTCCGTCGGCTCGGCAGCCGCTTCCACCGCGGCCCACCCGTCGCCGGCCGCTTCGGCGGCCGCGGAGCTGATCGCGGCAATAGCGATCGATTGTCGCGCGGGGACCACCTCGGCAAACCGCCGGCCAGCGCGCGGCGAGTGGATCAGCGCGACGACGCCTTCGCTTTCGGGCAGGTCGGGCTTGTCGACGGGAACGGCACGATAAACGGCGACTGCTGTGATGCGCTGCTTCGGATCGACGGGCACGCGCCGATCTTCTCCGCACAAGTGAAGCAGGCGAAGATCGGGATCGATCGAGCCCAGCAGCCGGTCGACCCCCGCGTCCCCGGCAGCGGCGATATCGAACCCCGCTTCGCGCGCCGCCTCCGCGGTCGAATCGCCGACGGCATAGGCGGGAAGCCCACGCAGCATCCGCAGGCCTTCGCCGCCGTAGCGTACCGCGTTGGCGCTGGTCAGCAGGACACCGTCGAATTTCGCCGCATCCGCCGGCTCCCATTCGACTGGCTCGATTGTGAACAGTGGAACGCCGAAAGCGTCGAGGCCCATGGCGCGCCCCTTGGTGACAGTCGCGCTCGCGCCCGGCTCCGGACGCAGGACCAGCACGCGCCTCATTCGGCCGCGAACAGCCTCCGGATCGATTCGGACGCCCGGCCGAGCAGCGACCGGGCAAGCTCCGCCGGAGTGTCGAGGTCGCCGCAGTCGAACACCGCGCGGTCCTCGACCATCTCGCGGCCGTCCTCACTGAACAGCTGGCCGCGCATCCGCAAGTCGCCGTCCTCGAGCACGCAGAAGGCCGCCACGGGCGAGGCGCAGCTGGCGCCGAGCGCGCGGGTGAAGGCCCGCTCGGCCATCACGCAGTCGAAGGTGATCTGGTTGTTGACGGTGGTCAGCACGCTTTGGGTGCGGGTGTCGTTGGTACGGCAGTCGACCCCGATCACGGCCTGGCCGGGAGCGGGCAGGATGATCTCCGTCGGGATCGCGGTGCCGGCGGCGATGTCGAGCCGCTTGAGCCCCGCCGAAGACAGCAGAGTCGCGTCGACCTCGCCCGATTCGACCGCTTCGAGCCGCGTTCCGACATTGCCGCGAAGGTTGACGATCTTCAGGTCCGGACGAAGCCGCAGAAGCTGCGCCTTGCGCCGCGGCGAGGACGTCCCGACGACCGCGCCCTGCTTGAGCTCGTCGATCGAGGCCGCTCCGATGATCCGGTCGCGCACATCGCCGCGCGGCCGGACCGCCGCGATGTGGACTCCGCCGGGCCGGATGGTTTCGACGTCCTTCATCGAATGGACGCAGAAATCGACCTCGTCCTCGATCAGCGCCCTTTCGAGCTCCTTGGTCCACAGCGCCTTGCCGCCGATCTCGGCGAGCGGGCGGTCCTTGACCTTGTCGCCGGTCGTCTTGATCTCGACGATCTGGACCCAGCCGTCGGGCCAGCGCTGCGAGGTTTCGATCGCGGCGGCGACCTTGCGCGCCTGGGCCAGCGCCAGCGGCGATCCGCGAGTCCCGAGGCGAAGTCCCTGCATGCCCCACCCCTAGTGCAAGTCTGGCGGATGAGGCAAAGGGCCCCCAAGAAAATGCCCGCGAAATGACCATCATCCTCGGCCTCGAATCGTCCTGCGACGACACCAGCGCCGCGCTGGTGACGAGCGACCGCCGAGTCCTCGCCCACGCGGTGGTCGGCCAGAATGCCGCGCACCAGCCATATGGCGGCGTCGTGCCGGAGATCGCCGCCCGCGCCCACGTCGAGATCCTTCCCGGCCTCGTCGAGAGGGTCCTGGATGACGCCAAGATGTCGGTCGCCGAGGTGGACGTCGTCGCGGCGACCGCGGGGCCCGGGCTGATCGGCGGGGTGATGGTCGCACTCCTCGCCGGCAAAGGGCTTGCGCTTGCCACCGGCAAGCCGCTGGTCGCGGTCAACCATCTCGAAGGCCACGCGCTCAGCCCCCGGCTGGTCGATCCGGACCTCGGCTTCCCCTATCTGCTGCTGTTGGTCTCGGGCGGCCACTGCCAGCTGCTCGAAGTGCGCGCGGTCGGCGATTACCGGCGCCTTGCGACGACCATCGACGATGCCGCGGGCGAGGCGTTCGACAAGGCCGGGAAGCTGCTCGGCCTGCCCTATCCAGGCGGTCCCGCGATCGAAGCGCTCGCGAAGGACGGCGACCCGCAAGCCGTTCCCTTGCCGCGGCCGCTGGTCGGCTCCGGCGAGCCGCATTTCTCGTTCGCGGGACTCAAGAGCGCGGTGCAGCGCGCAGTCACCTCAGGCGGTTTCCGGCCGCAGGACATCGCCGCGAGCTTCCAGCAGGCGGTGGTCGACTGCCTCGTCGACCGCACCCGACTGGCGCTCGAGCGCAGCGATGCACCGGCGCTCGTGGTCGCGGGGGGCGTCGCTGCGAACCAGGCGATTCGCACTGCCCTCGCGGAGCTTGCGAACCAGCAGGGTTGCGGCTTCAGCGTGCCACCCGCCTGGTTGTGCACCGACAATGCCGCGATGATCGCCTGGGCCGGCGCCGAGCGTTTCGCCGCCGGGCTCGTCGACGACCTCGACGCGCCGGCGCGCGCCCGCTGGCCGCTCGACGCCACTGCCGAGAGTGTCCGCGGCGCGGGCGTCAAGGCATGAAGCTCGGGATCATCGGCGGCGGCGCCTGGGGCACGGCGCTTGCGCAAGTCGCTTCGGCCGCGGGCTCGGAGACGCTGCTGTGGGCGATCGAGCCCGAAGTCGTCGAGGCGATCAACGCCGGCCACCAGAATCCGCTGTTCCTCCCCGGCGTCAGCCTCAATCCATCGATTGCGGCTACGGCGGATCTTACCGCGCTCGGCGCGTGCGAGGCGCTGCTCGCGGTCACGCCGGCGCAGCACATGCGTGCGATCCTGGAGCGGGCGCCGGTCGGCGACAAGCCGCTCGTGCTCTGCGCCAAGGGCATCGAGGAAAGCACCGGCAAGCTGCTCCACGAGGTCGCGCGGGAGACCTGTCCGGGTTCGCCGATCGCGGTTCTGTCCGGCCCGACCTTCGCCCACGAGGTCGCCAACGGCCTGCCGACGGCCGTCACGCTCGCCGGCGAAGACCTGTCGCTCGCCGAGCGGCTGCGCGAGCGGATCGCGCGGCCCGCATTCCGCATCTACGTCTCGGACGACGTCGCGGGGGCGGAGATCGGCGGGGCGGTCAAGAACGTGCTCGCGATCGCCTGTGGCGTGGTCGAGGGCAAGGGGCTCGGCCAGAACGCGCGGGCCGCGCTGATCGCCCGCGGCTTCGCCGAAATGCGCCGGTTCGGGCTTGCCTGCGGGGCGAAGCGCGAGACGCTCGGTGGGCTATCGGGGCTCGGCGACCTGGTCCTCACCTGCTCGTCGGCGAGCTCGCGCAATTATTCGCTCGGCGTCGGCATCGGCCAGGGCTGCCCGGCCGCCGAGCTTCTGGCGAACCGCAGGACGGTCGCAGAAGGTGCGTTCACGGCTCCGGTGCTGGCACGCGTGTCGCGCGAGAAGGGCATCGATATGCCGATCGTCAATGCGGTCGACGCGCTGGTGGCGGGCCGCGCCAGCGTCGAGCAGGTGCTCGACGAATTGCTGTCGCGGCCGCCGCGCCCGGAGTCGATGTGATCAGGGGCGCCTAGAAATCGACCGCGATGCCCTTCCTTTCCCAGTCGCCGTAGCGAGTCGGGTCGAGCCGATGCTCTTCCCCCGCGGGCGGCTGGACCTCCTCGACAGGCTCAGGTTCGGGCACCGGCGGCGAAGGGCTGAGGTGCGCTGGCGGGTCGAGATGCCTCGGGCGTTTCATGCCGCCAAGATGGCAATCGTCGCGCGACATGCCAAGCGTTGAAGGTGTCGGCGCGAGGCGGGCCGCGCTCCAGCTGCTCGACGGCGTGCTCAGGCGCGGGCAGACGCTGGACGCCGCCGCGGCGCATGTCCGCAACCTCTCGCCCGCCGACCGCGCGCTCGCGATCGCGATCGCTGGCGAGGCGCTGCGCCGGCTCCCCGACCTCGACGCGCTCATCGACAGCGCCACGCGCCAGCGCCTACCCGACGACAGCAAGGCGCGGATGGTGCTGCGCATCGCTCTCGCGCAGAAGCTCGGGCTCGGCACGCCCGATCATGCGCTGGTCGCGACCGCGCTCCCGCTGGTCGACGGCGGACCGCGGCGGCTGGTCCACGGTGTGCTCGGAACGCTGCTCCGGCGCGGCCTTCCCGACGCCGGCGCGCCGCACCTGCCGCCACAGGTGGAAGAGCGCTGGCGTATCGCGTGGGGCGACGATGTTGTCGAAGCCGCGCGCCGCCAGATCACGAAACGGCCGCCGCTCGACCTCAGCTTCGCCGAAGCCGAAGAAGCCCAGGCCTATGCCCGCGACCACCGCGGCGCCCCGCTCGCACCCAATCACGTTCGTGTCGAAAGCGCGTCGGTGACCGAGCTCGCCGGCTACGAAGGCGGCCGGTGGTGGGTCCAGGACCTCGCCGCTTCGCTGCCCGCGCGGCTCATTCCGACGGAGGCGCGGCAGGTCCTCGACCTTTGCGCAGCGCCAGGCGGCAAGACCATGCAGCTCGCGGCCGCGGGACATGAAGTCATCGCCGTCGATTCATCGGAAAGTCGTCTCGGGCGACTGCGCGAGAACCTCGACCGAACGAATCTCGCCGCCGAGCTCATCCGGGCGGACGCGTTGCAGTGGGAGCCGCGCCGCACCTTCGATGCCATCCTTCTCGACGCCCCCTGCTCGGCAACGGGCACCTTCCGCCGCCATCCCGAGGTCCTCTACCGCGCCCGACCGCCGGTCATCGCCGACAATGCCGGTCTCCAGGCGCGCCTCCTCGACCGCGCATCGCGGTGGGTGAAGCCGGGCGGAGCACTGGTCTATTCGGTTTGCTCGCTGGAGCCGCAGGAAGGCGAACAGGTTATCGATCGTTTCCTCGCGGAACATGCCGAGTTCGCCCTCGAACGACCGACCGGACTTCCCGAATTCGTCGGACCGGCGGAGTGCGGGTGGATCCGCATCCTCCCCGGCCTGCTCGAAGCCGAAGGCGGACTCGACGGCTTCTTCATGGCGCGCCTTGTCCGCACCGCTTAATCCCGTCTAATCGGCTCCATGGCCCGCCCGCTCATTGCCCCTTCAATCCTTTCGGCCGATTTCGCCAGGCTCGGCGAAGAAGTACGCGCGGTCGACGAGGCCGGTGCCGACTGGATCCACGTCGATGTGATGGACGGGCATTTCGTGCCCAACCTGACCATCGGCCCGGGAGTGGTGAAGGCGCTCCGCCCGCACACGAGCAAACCGCTCGACGTCCACCTGATGATTTCGCCCGTCGACCCGTTCCTCGACGCGTTCGCCGAGGCCGGCGCGGACATCATCACCGTCCATCCGGAGGCGGGGCCGCACCTCCATCGCAGCGTCCAACGGATCAAGGCGCTGGGCAAGAAGGCCGGCGTTTCGCTCAACCCCGCAACTCCGGCCAAGGCACTCGATTACGTGCTCGAAGACGTCGATCTCGTCCTCGTGATGAGCGTCAATCCGGGGTTCGGCGGGCAGAAGTTCATCTCCAGCCAGCTGCGGAAGATCGAAGCGATCGCCAGGCGCATCGCCAAGGAATCGCTCGAGGCCATCGTCGAGGTCGACGGTGGGATCGACCCCGAGACCGCACGGCAAGCCGTCGATGCGGGGGCCACGGCGCTGGTCGCGGGCACGGCCGTGTTCCGCGGCGGCCCCGCGGCTTACGCGGCGAATATCAAGGCGCTTCGAGGCGAGAAGTGAGCGACGGCTCGGCCGCCGAGCGCGCCGTCGTCAGCAAGCTTGCGCGCGGTTCCCTGCTGTCGCGGCTGAAGACCGGCAAGCAGCCGTTGAAGCTCGTTGCCGTCCCGCGCGATCACGTCCACGGCGACCGGCAGAGCGGCGAGGCGCTGCTTGCCGGACGGTTCATCGTCGGCAGCGAGACGATCCCGCTCAAGGACCTCGACTTCGCCGCGATCGGGGCGAACGGCCCGGCGAGCGAGCAGCTGCAGGGCTTTTCGTGGCTGCGCGACCTCGCCGCCGCGGCCTCGCGCGAGAACGGCGCCCGCTTCGCGGAAGCGCTCGCTGGCCGGTGGCTGCTCGCGCACGGCAGCAAGGTCGACGAAGCCTGGGCGCCGCACCTGTGGGGCGAGCGGATCCTGTTCTGGATGGCCTACGCGCCCTACCTCCTGTCGAGTAGCGACGGCGGCTATCGAACCGCGTTGCTCAACACACTTGCACGCGGCGCTCGCTACCTCGACGGCAGCGCCGACAAGGCCGCCGCAGGACTCGACCGCGTGACCGCCTGGTGCGGAGTCGTGGCGGCCGCTTTGCTGGTCAAGGGCGGAGTCCCGCGCCTCGCGCGCGGCGAGGCCGGGCTCGCAAGGGCGCTAACGTCCGCCCAGTTCGACGACGGCGGGCTGATCAGCCGCTCGCCCTTTCAGCAGGCGCTGCTGGTCGACCGCCTCGGCCTCCTGCGCTCCTGCTACCAGGCGGCCAAGCAGACCATCCCCGAGAGCGTCGAAGCGGCCGCCCAAGCCTCGCTCGCGGCGCTTCATGGCGTCAGCATGGGCGACGGGGCGTTGTCGAGCTGGCAGGGCTGCAACCCGGGCGAGGCGGCGCGGCTGACCGCGCTGATTGAGGGCTGCGGGTTGCGCGCCCGCCCGCTGCGCCAGCCGCGCGGCTGGGGCTATCACCGCCTTTCGGCGCTCGGCACGATCCTGGTCATCGATGCCGCCCCGCCGCCGCCGCCGAAAGCCGCCGAGCGCGGGTCCGCCTCGACGCTCGCCTTCGAGCTGTCGGACGGCGGCCAGCGACTGGTGGTCAATTGCGGCGGGCCGGGTCCGTTGCCGACCGACTTGCCCGAGGAGCTCGTCCAGGGGCTTCGCACCACCGCCGCGCACAGCACGCTGGTTCTTGCCGATACCAATTCGACCAACATCATCGCCGATGGTCCGCTCGGCAAAGGCGTCGAGGACGTCGCGATCGATCGCCACGAAGATAATGATTCGAGCCGGCTGGAGGCGAGCCACGACGGCTACGTCCGCACCTTCGGGATGGTGCACAAGCGCAGCCTCATGCTCGGCAATGACGGCAAGGAGCTGCGCGGCGCCGACCACCTCCAGCCGAGGGGCCGCAGGAAGATTCGCGAATCGGCCCCCTATACCGCGCGCTTCCATCTCGCTCCGGGGGTCGAAGCGACGATCACCGCCGACGGAATGGGGGCGATCCTCCGCTCGAAAGGCGCGCCGCCGTGGAACTTCCGCTGCCGCGGCGGCAACCTGCTCGTCGAGGAGAGCCTGTGGATCGACGGCCGCGGCCAGCCGCGCGGCACGAACCAGCTTGTCATCGTCGGCGAAGTTTCGGCATTGGGTGGCGAAATCGGCTGGCAGTTCCGCCGCGCCAGCTAGTCAGAAGGACCAGGAATGACCGACATCGTCCCCGTTCGCCGGGCGCTCATCTCGCTTTCCGACAAAGGGGGCATCGAGGAGCTCGCCGCCGGGCTCGCGCGGCACGGAGTCGAGATCGTCTCGACCGGCGGCACGGCGGCGAAACTGCGCGAGAGCGGCGCACAGGTCCGCGACATTTCCGACCTCACCGGTTTTCCCGAGATGATGGACGGCCGCGTGAAGACGCTCCACCCGAAGGTCCACGGCGGCCTGCTCGGCGTGCGCGACAATCCCGACCATGCGGCGGCCATGGAGGAGCATGGCATCGCGCCGATCGATCTCGTCGTCGTCAACCTCTACCCATTCCTCAACACGGTGATGAGCGGCGCCGATCGCGACACAATCATCGAGAATATCGACATCGGCGGGCCGTCGATGGTGCGATCCGCGGCCAAGAACCACGCCCATGTCGCGATCGTCACCGATCCCGCGGATTATGCGACCCTGCTCGAGCAGCTCGACGCCAACGGCGGCACGACTCTCGAATTTCGCAAGAAGCTCGCGGCCAAGGCGTTCGCGCTGACGGCGGCCTACGATTCGATCATCTCGCAATGGTTCGCCTTTGCCGACCAGGGCCAGCGCTGGCCCGAAACCTGGGTGCTGGCGAACACGCTCAAGATGCCGCTGCGCTACGGCGAGAACCCGCACCAGCAGGCGGCGCTGTACCTTCCCATGGGCCCGAACACGCCCGGGATCGCGCAGGCGCAGCAGGTCCAGGGCAAGGAGCTCAGCTACAACAATCTGAACGACGCCAGCGCCGCGCTCGAGCTCGTCGCCGAGTTCCGTGATGCCGAGCCGACCGTCGTCATCGTCAAGCACGCTAACCCTTGCGGCGTCGCGACGCGTGGCTCGCTCATCGACGCCTGGCACGAGGCGCTCGCGTGCGACAGCGTGTCCGCCTTTGGCGGGATCGTCGCGACCAACCGTCCGCTGGATGCGGCCACCGCGGACGCGATCACGCAGATCTTCACGGAAGTCGTTGTCGCGCCCGACGCCGCCGACGAAGCCAAAGCGATCTTCGCCAGGAAGAGGAACCTTCGCCTGCTGCTGACCGGCGAACTGCCGGACCCGCGTCGGCCCGGCCAAAGCCTCGCGGTGATCACCGGCGGGCTGCTGGTTCAGGACCGCGACAACGGCATGGTCGCGCGCGACGATCTCAAATGCGTGACGAAGCGCCAGCCGACCGACCAGGAGATCCGCGACTGCCTGTTCGCGTGGACCGTCGCCAAGCACGTCAAGTCGAACGCGATCGTCTATGCCAAGGACGCAGTCACCGCCGGCGTCGGCGCAGGGCAGATGAACCGCCGCGACAGCGCCCGGATCGCCGCCCTCCGCGCGAAGGAAGCCGCCGAAGCCAATGGCTGGCCCGAGCCGCGCACGGTCGGGTCGGCGGTCGCATCGGACGCCTTCTTCCCCTTCGCCGACGGGTTGCTGTCAGCCGCCGAAGCCGGTGCGACGGCGGTAATCCAGCCCGGCGGGTCGATCCGCGACGACGAAGTGATCGCTGCGGCCGACGAGGCCGGGCTCGCCATGCTGTTCACCGGAATGCGCCACTTCCGGCATTAAACCACGTCGTCTCCGATTTCGTGGCGGGCGATGGCCGCTTCCTCCGCCTCGCGAAGGTCGCTGACCTCGCCCTTGCGCATGCGGAAAAGCTCGCGGTCCTCGGGTCCGAAGCCCTTGGTCCACAGCACCGCGCCGAACGCGACGAGGATCGCCGGGACGCCGAGCAGCTGGAGGCTGTCGGGCAGCAGCAGCCGAAGCACGGCACCGACGATCACTCCGGCGGCGGTCGCCCAGGCGAGATCCCAGCGCCATCCCGCGACAGGGGCATCGAGCTCTTTCGAAAGCAGCCGCGCCTTGGCAAACCAGGCGAACGCAAGGGCGATGCACAGCGCGATCGCGGGGCCCGTCGCCTGGAACGTCTGCGGAAGACCTTCCGCGCCCATGATCAGGATCAGCGCCGCCGCGCCCCCCGCCTCGAGCGCGAGCATGACCAGGCTCAGCATCATGTTCCGCTTGCGCGCGACATAGATCAGCGCCGCTTCCGCGACGAAGGCCGACGCGGCGATCACTTCGGCGGCCAGGAGGAATCCCAGCATCGCGGTGCCGCCGGTGAACCCCGATCCGACCAGCCCCATCACCGCTCGGCCGGGGATTCCGAGCGCCAGCGCGATGCCGAGCTGGGCGGCGATGATCCAGTAGGTCACCTGCCGCACCTGCTTGGCGACGCCCGCCTTGTCTCCGACCGCGATCCTGCGCACGATCGCCGGCCCCAACACCGGCTCGAAGCTCGTCTTCAGCTTGGCGGGCAGCGTGGCGACCTGCTGCGCGGCATAATAGATACCGACGTAGGCGGCGGGCAGGAATGCGCCAAGCACGGCAAGATCGATGCGCCGCGACGCCCATTCGACCGCGTCGGCGGCGGCGACCGGCACGTTGCGCCAGGCCGTCATCCACGAAGTCGGCAGGTCCGGCGTCCAGCCGCGCGGCAGGCCGTAGCATTTGAGCAGCGGGATCAGCGCGGTGACAAGGGCCGCGACCATCGAGAAGACGTAGGCAATGATCAGCCCGTCCTCGAGCGACACGTAGGACCAGCCGAACGCGACGAGGGTGATCGTCCACGGCTGGATCAGCGACCGCGCCCGGACCGTCGACGCAACGTCGTTGTGATAGGCGAGCGCGGCAAGCGCGATGTCCGTCCAGCTGATCGCAAGCACGGTGATCGCAAGCAGCCGGTCGAGCCCATGAACCTCCGTCGTCGGGTACATCGCCTTGGGAAAGACGACGAGAATCCCCGTGCCGACCGCCGACGCGATCGCCGCGACCAGCATCGCATCGGCAACTATCCACGCCTGCGGCTTCTTGCCGTTGGCGAGCAGCTGGGCGAGCCCGCGCCTCAGGCCCAGCGCGGCGACCTGAGCAGCGAATTCGACCGTCAGGACCGCATAAGCGAAGCGGCCGAGCGCCGCGGGTCCGTAGATTCGCCCGCCGATGAACAGGAACGGCGCCATTCCCGCGAGCCGGAGCACGAAACCGAAGATGTTGAGCCGCCCGCCCCGCGCCAGCGTGGCCATGTCCGCATCGGGCGCGGCACTCGCCGCACCCGCGCGATCGTCATCGCTCAATGCGCTTCGCCCCAATGCGCTCCCCAGCCGACCTCGACATCGAGCGGCACGTCCAGCTTCATCGCAGGTTCGGCGGCGTTTGCCATCACCTGCTTGATGATTGCCGCTGCTTCCTCCTCCTGGCCTTCTGGCACTTCGAACACCAATTCGTCGTGGACTTGCAGAAGCATCTTCACGCCGTCGAGGCCAGCGGCGGCAAGCGCTTCGTCCATCCGTGCCATCGCCCGCTTGATCAGGTCGGCGCTGGTTCCCTGGATCGGCGCGTTGATGGCCGCGCGCTCGGCGCCGCCGCGGATCGACGGGTTCGGCGAGCGGATGTTCGGCTCGAAATGCGTCTTGCGCCCGAACAGCGTCTTCGAAAATCCGTTCTCGCGAACGAAACCGAGCGTCGAGTGGATATAGTCGCGGATGCCGGGGAAGCGCTCGAAATAACGGTCGATGATCGCCTTGCCCTCGTCCTTCGAGACGCCGAGCCGCCCCGCAAGGCCCCACGACGAAATGCCGTAGAGGATGGCGAAATTGACGGTCTTCGCCTTGTTGCGCGTGTCGCGGTCGACCGTCCCGAACAGCTCCTCGGCGGTGATCGAATGGATGTCGGCGCCCGCGTTGAACGCCTCCTTGAGCTGCGGCACGTCGGCCATGTGCGCCGCGAGCCT
>Ga0207698_10000576_pt1 | contig 21435 bp, 20 predicted proteins | sample KBSCornC22_FD_184298 | JGI IMG/M metagenome (GOLD analysis project Ga0207698, IMG submission 184298) | Corn rhizosphere microbial communities from Kellogg Biological Station, Michigan, USA - KBS Corn C2-2 (SPAdes) (version 2) | ecosystem: Host-associated > Plants > Roots > Rhizosphere > Soil ... | reverse complement strand
GGTAGATGGCGCGCCCTGCATTCACGAGGTCGTCGTCGGGCGCTGCGAGTGCGGCGCCTGCGAACAGCGCGAGTATTGTGAGCAACAGGATTCTTTGCATGGTCATGCCACCGCCGAGAGGCGTTCGATGAGTTTCAGGCGTTGCACCTTACCAGAAGGGCCGCGCGGCAATTCGTCGACGATCGTGATCGCCTTGGGCGCCTTGAAACGCCCCAGCCGCTCGATGCAGAAGTCGCGCAGCTCCGCGGCCGAGATCGCCGCGCCCGGCCGCAGGATCACGCAGGCGGCGACCTCCTGCCCGTAGTGCCGGTCGGGAATGCCGACCGCGGCCGCGTCGAGCACGGCCGGATGGCGCAGCAGCACCTCGTCGATCTCGCGCGGCGCGATGTTCTCGCCGCCCTTGATGATCAGCTCCTTGATGCGGCCCGTGACGAAGAAGAACCCGTTGGCGTCGCGAATGCCGAGGTCGCCGGAGCGCAGCCACCCGCCGGGGAAGAACGCCGCCGCCGTGGCGGCCGGGTCCTTGTAGTAGCCCGGCGTGACCTGGGGGCCGCGGATCGCGATCTCGCCCGCGGTGCCGTTGGCCACCTCGCGTCCCCGCTCGTCGACGATGCGCGCCTCGCAGCCCGAGGGCCGTCCCACCGAGCCCAGCTTGCGCAGCTCCGGCTCGTACGGATTGGAGAATGCCGGCGCCACGGTTTCCGTGAGGCCCATCGTCTCGATCACGCCGATGCCGAACTTGCCCTCGAAGCCGCGCAGCAGCTCGGGGGCGAGCGGCGCCGAGGCCGAGCGGCAGAAGCGGATGCGCGCGAGCGCCTCGCGCGGTGGCACTGCGCCCTCGAGCAGGTAGCTCACCATGGTCGGCACGACGTTGAGCCACGTGCACTCGCAGCCGATGGCGAGCTCCCAGAAGCGCGCAGCGGAGAACCTGGGCGGCATGGCGAGCGATCCCCCATGCGCGAGCGGCGCCAGCATGGTCACGGCGAACGCGTTGATGTGATAGAGCGGCAGCACGCCGGTCACGCGGTCCTGCGGACCGAGCCGATGCTCGGCGCCGATGGCATGAGCGTTGGCGGCCAGGTTGGCCTGCGTGAGCATCACGCCCTTGGGCACGCCGGTCGTGCCCGAGGTGTACATGAGCAGCGCGAGATCGAGCGGATCCGGGCGCGGCGGCTCGATCGCGGCATCCGCCTCGCGCTCGCCGGCCAGCCGCTCGCCATCGGGATCGGCTTCGATCACCGTGATGACCCGCCCGATGCCCTTCACCAGCTCGCGCACGCGCGCGGCCCATTCGGGCGCCGCGACCACGACCGTGCAATCGGAATGGTCGAGCACGTAGCGCATCTGCTCCGGCTGCGAGAGGAGGTTCACCGGGTTCACGCAGAAGCCCGCGGACATGGCGCCGAGGAGGATGCGCAACGTGGCGAGGCCGTTGGGCATCACGATGGAGACGTGCGCGCCGGGGGCGGCACCTTCGCGCGTGAGAAGCGCGGCCACGCGGTTGCAGGAGGCGCGCAGCTCCGCGAACGTGAGCGTCCGGCGTGTCTCGCTCGCGACGAAATACGTCGCATCCGGGCGCTGGACGGCCTGGGATTCGACGAGATCGCGGACGGTCATCGTCCCCATCGCGCGAAGTAGCCGCCGAGCAGGTCGTCCACGCTCGGGACGCGCTCCGGAATGGGACGCGCCACGCGGGTGATGTTCATGTAATGCCGCACGTTGAGGTTGTCGGAGAAGTTGTTCCGGCCCCACGTGCCGCATCCCATCGAGAGCGAGACGGGCAGCCCGTTGGAGAAGCTGCCGCCGTTGGCCACGACGTGCACCTGGTTCACGATCACGCGCGCCACGGGCAACGTGAGGCCGAGATCCACGGCGCGCGCCTCGATCTTCGTGTGCAGCGAGACGGAGTGGCCCGCGCCCTGGAAGCCGTAGATGCGCCGCACCAGCTCCTTCGCATGCTCGAAGTCACGGGCTCGATAGATCGTGAGCACGGGGCTCAGCTTCTCGCCCGAGAAGCGATGCGCGGGCCCGACGCCCTCCTCGTCCACCATCAGCACCTTCGCCTGTCGCGCGGCCGCATCCGCGAGCCCCGCACGCTGCGCGATGGCGCTCGCCGACTGCCCGATCACCGCGCTGGAGAGCTTGCCGTCGGGCCACATCAGCGTTTCCAGCCGCTGCCGGTCCGTGCCGGCGACGCGCACGCAACCGTGGCGCGCGAGCGCGGCGAGCATGCGATCGGCCACGGCCTCCACCAGCACGAGGCTGTTTTCCGACGAGCAACTGGTCGCGTTGTCGAAGGTCTTCGACTGCACGATCTTCGCCGCCGCGTCGTCGACATCCGCAGTCTCGTCGACGATCGAGGCGACGTTGCCGGCCCCCACGCCGAAGGCGGGCGTGCCGCTCGCATAGGCGGCGCGTACGTTCGCCTGCGAGCCTGTCGCCACGACGAGGTCGCACTGGCGCATGAGCTCCGCGGTGGCGTCCTTCGTGACCGGCGCGGGCAGCATCTGCACCAGGTCCCGCGGCGCGCCGATGCGATCGAGGCCTTCATGGATGAATTCGATGAGGCGCGCGCAAGTGGACACGCCCTTCGGCGACGGCGCCACGATCACCGCGTTGCGCGCCTTCAGGCTGTTGATGATCTTGTTCGCGGGCGTGGCGGCCGGGTTCGTGGACGGCGTCACGGCGCACACCACACCCACGGGCCGGCCGATCTCGACGATGCCGGTCACCGGATCGTCGCGCATCACGCCGACGGTCACGAGGCCGTGCAGGTCGCGCAGCAGCCCGAGCGTCTTGCGGTGGTTCTTGAGGACCTTGTCCTCGACGTCGCCGATGCCGGTATCGCGCACCGCCATTTCCGACAGCTCGCGGTTGCGCGCGGGCTCGAGGATGGCCCAGGCGGCCGCGGCCACGACATCGTCCACGCGCGCCTGGTCGTAGCCCTCGGCCACCGCCTGGGCGGCACGCGCGCGGGAAACGAGGGCCGCCACGGCCTCCGCCACCGGGGACTTCGCATGCGTCGTGGCGATGCTCATGGGTTCGCCTCCGGGATCGCGGCATCGGCGCGCGCCTCGCGATCGCGCAGCGCCTGTCGCAAGCCGCGCCAGAGCGGCCACGCGAGCGCGGCGAACGTCAGCAGCATGACGACGCCGCTGATGGGGCGCGTGAAGAACACAGTCCAGTCGTTGCTGTAAGCGATCATGCTGGTCATGAAGGAATTCTCCGCCACGGGGCCCAAGATGCAGCCGAGCACCATCGGCGCGATGGGAAAACGGAAGCGCTCGAAGAGGTAGCCCAGGATGCCGAAGGCGACGATCATCCAGAGATCGGTCACGCTGTTGCGCGCGCTGTATGCGCCCACGAAGCAGAAGAGCGCCACGAAGGCAGACGTCGCCGCCTCGGGCAGCCTCAACACGGCGATGAGCGGCCGGATCGCGAAATAGCCCAGCAGGCACATGCCGAAGACCGCCACGAACATCGACGCGAAGATGGTGTACACCATGTCCGCGCCGGTCTGGAAGATCTGCGGGCCGGGCTGTACGCCATGCAGGAGGAAGGCGCCCAGGATCACGGCGGTGGCGCCGCTGCCGGGAATGCCCAACGCGAGCAGAGGCACCATGTGCCCGCCCACGGTCGCCGTCGACGCAAGCTGCGGCGCCACGATGCCCTCGGGAATGCCGGTTCCCATCTTGCTCGCGCGCTTGCCGTATTGCGATTCCACGCCGTAGGCGACGAAGGAGCCCACGGTCGCGCCCGCGCCCGGCACGATGCCGCACAGGATCCCGACGAGCGAGCTACGCGCGAACGTGCCCTTCAGCTCGCGAATCTCGCTCCAGCGCGGCAGCCGCGTGCTCACCTTCGCGCGCGCATCCATCTGCGGCGTGACGAATCCCTGCTCGAGCCGCGTGAGGACCTCGCCCAGCCCGTACGCGCCCACCATCACCGTGAGGTACTCGATGCCGTCCTTCAACATCGGCACGCCGAAGGTGAACCGGTCCGCCCCGTAGGTCTCGTCCACGCCGACCGTGGCGAGCATGAGGCCGATGCACAGGCTCACGAGCGCGCGCGGCAGCGACCCGCCGCCGAGCGACACCACGCCCGACAGCCCGAACGCGATGATCGCGAAGTACTCGGGCGAATCGAAGCGCAGCGCGAACCTGGCGAACGGCACGGCGAGCGCCACCGCCGAAACCGCGGTGAGGAGACCGCCCGCCAGTGCCGCGATCAACGTCCAGCCCAGCGCCCTCGCCGGCTGCCCCTGCCGCGCCATCGGGTACCCATCCCAGAGCAGCGGCACGTCGAGGGGCTCGCCGGGGATGCGGAAGAGGATCGAGGTGAACGCGCCGCCATACGTGCCCGAAAGGTACATGGCCGTGAGCAGCACGATCGACGGTGTCACGCTCATGCCGTACGTGAACGGCAACGCCAGCACCACGCCCATCACCAGCGTGAGGCCGGGCAGCACCGCCACCAGCATTCCCACCACGAGGCCCACCGCGAGCGCGAGCGCGTTCGACGGCGTCGCGAGGTGGACGAATCCGAGGGCGAGCTGGTGGATCGCGTCGGGCACGGCCCGCCCTCAGTGGATCCCGAGCGCCGCGAGCAGCGAGGCCGAGAACGCGCGGAACGGACCCATGCCGAGCGGCAGCGAGACGTACACCACCTTCATGAACACGAACACGAAGGCGAGGCTGCCGCCGATGCTCGCGATCGCCACCACGAAGGGGCGCCGGTAGCGGCCGATGACCATGAATGCGGCGAGAAAGATGGCGGTCGCGATGAAGAATCCGAGCGCCTCCATGGCGGGCACGTACGCCGCGGTGAGCGCGATGCCGGCGGCGAGCCGCAGCGGCTGCCGAGGCGGCTCGCCCGGCGCTTCTTCGACCCGCGCCGCGGCAACGGGGCCCGCACGCGCATCGCGGGGAAACCATGCCGCACGGGCGATCTCCCAGGCGCACACCAGCATGAGCAATCCGAGCACCGCGCGCGGCCAGAAGGCGGGGCTCAGCTGGCCTTCGCGGCCCATGGCTGCGAAGGCATCGGTCGCGTGGTACAGGTACAACGCCACCGCGAGCACCGCCGCGTACGGCACCGCGGCGCGGAGCCGTGTCACGATTTCTTCACCATCGCGTTCTTCATGTCCGCGAGCTGTCGATCGAGGTACGCCGCGGCGCCCGACGCGGGCACGAAGCTGTCCTCGGCCGCGTATTGCTCCTGCAGGAACTTGCGGTACTCCGCGCTCGCGGCCACCTTCTGCAGCGCGTCGCTCAGCACCTTCACACGCTCGGGCGGCGTGCCCGCCTTCACCACGAAGGCGCGGAACTGCGGCAGCGCGATCTCGAACCCCAGCTCGTGCGAGCACGGCACATCCTTGAACGCCGCCAGCCGTTGCCTGCCGAAGATGATGATCGGGCGGATCTGCTTGTTGTTCACGAACTGGGCCACGTCGCCCGCCTGCTCGTAGAGCGCGTCGACGTGCCCGCCGATCACGGAAACGTAGCGCTCGCTGGGCTTCGCGTACGGCACCTCGACCACCTTGATGCCCTTCGACTCGAGGTAGCCCAGCGTCATGTCGTCGACGCTGCCGAAGCCGAGCGTCGCGACCTTGAGCGCCTTGGGCTTCGCGCGCGTCTCCTTCTCGAACTGCGCCCAGTCCTTGAAGGGGCTTCCCTGCGCGACGAAGATGAAGGACGGCACCTGCATCATGACGGCGACCGGCTGGATGTCCTTGAGCGTCCAGCGCGGCGAGGGCGAGGCGAGCAGCGCATGCGAATCGGCGATGTACACCGCCATCGAGTAGCCCTCGGCCGGCTCGGCGAGGAGCTTGGCCATGCCGGTGGCGCCCGTGGCGCCCGGCACGTTCACCACCGGCAGCGACACCTTCACCAGCGGCTCCATGAGCTTCGAGGTGAGGCGCGCGAGCTGGTCCGCGCCGCCGCCCGGGCCCCATGGCACGACCACGTCGATGGGGCGCGTGGGATAGCGTTCCTGCGACAATGCGAGCCGTGGTGCCGCCGCGAGCGCGGAGCCCGCGATGAGCAGTGAGCGCCTGCGCGTGCTGAACATGCCCTCGTCCATGTCGTCTCCTCCATGATCGAAATCGCCACTGCAGGGAATCATGCCATGCCGCGAGCGCCGCGAGTGGGGGCGTGAGCGGGATCCTCGAAGCGCTGATGCAGCGTGCACGTGCGCGCCCGCGCCGCGTGGTGCTGCCCGAGACCGGCGACGAGCGCATCGTCGAGGCCGCGCGCCGCCTCGAGCGCGAAGGGCTGGCGCAACCGATCCTGCCGCCCGAGCCGCGCCTCGACCCGCGGCAGGAGGAATACGCGGCGCTGTGGCCGGGCGACCCGAAGCTCGCGCGGCGCGCGGTGCTGAAGCCGCTCTTCCATGCCGGGCTCATGGTCCGCGCGGGCCATGCGGACGCGATGCTCGCCGGCGCCACGCACACGACCGCACGCGTGATCGAGGCGGGGCTGATGACCGTGGGGCTCGCCGAAGGCATCGGCGCGCCTTCGAGCTTCTTCCTCATGGCCCTTCCCGGCCGCAACCTGGTCTACGCCGACTGCGCGGTGAATCCGGATCCGGACTCGGGGCTGCTCGCGGACATCGCGCTGGCCTCGGCGGCGAGCGCGCGCGCCGTGCTGCAGGAGGCGCCGCGCGTCGCGATGCTCTCGTTCTCCACCAAGGGCAGCGCCACCCATCCGCGCGTGGACAAGGTCGTCCGTGCGCTCGAGCTTGCGCGCGCACGCATGCCGCAGCTCGCGATCGACGGCGAGCTGCAGGCCGACGCGGCGCTGGTGGAGTCGATCGCGCGGCGGAAGATGCCGCAGCCCGGGCCCGTCGCGGGCCGCGCGAACGTGCTCGTGTTTCCCGACCTCGACGCCGGCAACATCGCCTACAAGCTCACGCAGCACCTGGCGGGCGCGCAGGCGATCGGGCCGATCCTGCAGGGCTTCGCGCGCCCCATGAGCGACCTGTCGCGCGGCGCGAGCGTGGAGGACATCGTGATGACTGCCGCGGTACTTTGCGCGCTGGCCTGAACGCGTCCCGCCTCAGCGATCCTCGATCGGCACGTAAGGCCGCGGCGCGGGGCCGTTGTAGACGGTGAGCGGCCGGATGAGGATGTTGGCCTCCATCTGCTCGATCACCTGCACGGCCCAGCCCGGCACGCGGCCGGCAGCGAAGATCGGCACGAAGAGATCCGGCGGGATGCCATTGAGGTAGTAGACGACGCCCGCATAGAAATCGACGTTGACGTTCACGCCGTGGCGCGCATACGGCTTCATGGCCTCGACCAGCGCGGCGAGGATCTGGTACCACTTCGGCTCCCCCATCTCGATCGAGAGCTTCTCCACGCCCGCGCGCATGTGGCGCGCACGCGGATCCTCGGCGCGGTAGACGCGATGGCCGAAGCCCATGACCGCTTCGCGGCTGGTGCGCTTGCGCTTCACGTATTCGGCGGCGTTGCCCGGCTCGCCGATCTCCTGCGCCATCTTCATCACGTTCTCCGCGGCTCCGCCGTGCGCCGGGCCGGAAAGCGCCGCGATGGCCGCGGTCATCGCCGCGTGCAGGTTCGCCTCCGTGCCTGCCACGACGCGCGCGGTGAACGCGGACGCGTTGGAGCCGTGCTCGGCGTGCAGGATCATGTCGATGTCCATGAGCCGCGCCGCATCGGCGCTGGCTTGCTGCCCTTTGAGCATGTAGAGGAAATTCGCGGCATGGCCCAGCGCGGGATCGGGCGGGATGGGCGCGCGGCCGTTGCGGATGTGCTCGTGGGCGGCCACGATCATCGGCACCTGGGACGTGAGCCGGATGCCCTTGCGCACGTTGGCTTCGGGCGAGTTGTCGGCGACCTCAGGATCGAAAGCCGCGAGGGCGGAAACCGCGGTGCGCAGCACGTCCATGGGATGGGCGGCCTTCACCAGCGCGATGGCCTGCAGAATGGGCTCCGGCAGCGTTCGCGCGGCCGCGAGCTGCGCCGTGAACGACTCGAGCTGCGCCTTCGCCGGCAACTCGCCCGCGAGCAGCAGGTGGCAGGTCTCCTCGAAGGTCGAGTGCCGGGCGAGGTCGTGGATCGAATAGCCGCGATACCACAGCTCGCCGGCGCGCCCGTCGATGTCGCAGACGCGGGAGCGGTCGAAGTACACGCCCTTCAGCCCGCGATGGATCCTGGCTTCCTCGGTCTCGGTGCCCATGTGCCCCACAAGGTGTCTCGCGGGGTAGATTATAGTTTCACCCCGGATCGCTTCGAGGAGGATGCCATGAACGATATGACCCAGGCCGATCGCGAAGTCGTGCGCGGGAAGGTGAAGATGACGCCGTCGGAGGCGCTGGTCGAGACGATGGTCGCGCAGGGCGTGACGGACGTCTTCGGCATCGTGGGCTCCGCCTACATGGACGCGCTCGACATCTTCCCCGCGGCCGGCATCCGCTTCATCCCCGTGGCGCACGAGCAGGGAGCGGTCCACATGGCGGATGGCTACTCGCGCGTCTCCGGGCGGCACGGCGTATGCATCGCGCAGAACGGCCCCGGGGTGACCAACTTCGTGACCGGCCTCGCCGCGGCGTACTGGGCCCACTCGCCGGTCGTCGCCATCACGCCCGAGACGGGCTCGATGACGATGGGCCTGGGCGGCTTCCAGGAGACGGAGCAGTTGCCGATCTTCTCGAAGATCACCAAGTACCAGGGCCACGTGAACAACCCGAAGCGCATGGCCGAGATCACCGCGCGCTGCTTCGACCGCGCGCTCCTCGAGATGGGGCCCACGCAGCTCAACATCCCGCGCGATTACCTCTACGGCGACATCGAGTGCGAGATCCCGCAGCCCATCCGCATCGGCCGCGGCGCCGGTGACGAGCGCGCGCTCGACGAGGCGGCGAACCTGCTCGCGGCGGCGCGCTTCCCGGTGATCCTGGCGGGCGGCGGCGTCATCATGGGCGAGGGCACGAAGGAAGCGACCGCGCTCGCCGAGCTGCTGCACGCGCCGGTCGCGTGCAGCTACCTGCACAACGATTCGTTCCCGGCCTCGCATCCGCTGTGGGTCGGGCCGCTCGGCTACCAGGGCTCGCAGGCGGCGATGAAGCTCATCGCGAGGGCGGACGTGGTGCTGGCGCTCGGCACGCGCCTCGGTCCCTTCGGGACGCTGCCGCAATACGGCATGGAGTACTGGCCGAAGGACGCGAAGATCATCCAGGTCGATGCCGACGCGAAGATGCTGGGACTGGTGAAGCCGATCTCGGTGGGCATCTGCGGCGATGCGCGCGCGGCCGCGGCGGCGCTGGTCGCGCGACTGCAAGGCCGGCAACTCGCCGCGAAGCAGAACCGGGCCGAGCGCAGCGCCGCCATCGAGTCCGAGAGGTCCGCGTGGGAGAAAACGCTCCAGGAATGGACCCACGAGACCGACGCGTGGTCGCTCGAAATCTCGAAGAGCGGCGGCGGCATGCATCCGCGCGAGATGCTGCGCGCCCTGGAACGCGCGATGCCCAAGGGCGCGATGGTCTCCACCGATATCGGCAACATCTGCTCGGTCTCGAACTCCTACCTGCGCTTCGACGAGCCGCGCTCGATGCTCGCTGCGATGAGCTTCGGCAACTGCGGCTACGCCTTCCCGGTGGCGTGCGGCGCGAAGGTCGCGCGCCCCGACCGTCCCGCGATCGCCTATGTGGGCGACGGCGCATGGGGCATCAGCCTGAACGAGATGCTCACCTGCGCCCGCGAGAAGATCGGCGTGACCGTGATCGTGTTCAACAACGGCCAGTGGGGCGCGGAGAAGAAGAACCACGTGGACTTCTATTCGCGCCGCTTCCAGGGCGTGGAGCTGGAGAATCCGTCGTGGGCCGCCGTGGCCAAGGCCTTCGGCTGCGAAGGCGTCACGGTGGACCGCGTGGGCGACGTCGGTGGCGCCCTGCAGGAATCCGTACGCCGCCAGGCCGACGGCCGCGCCACCGTGATCGAGATGATGGTCACGAAGGAGCTCGGGGACCCGTTCCGGCGCGATGCGCTTTCGAAGCCCGTTCGCCATCTCGCGAAGTACAAATCCTACGTCTAACGCGGGGCGCGCCTTCGGGTGCGTCCCCAACATGCGCACGGGAACATGATCGACCTCTACTACTGGACCACCCCCAACGGCCACAAGATCACGATGTTCCTCGAGGAAGCGGGCCTCGAGTACCGCCTGAAGCCGATCAACATCGGCCGCGGCGACCAGTTCGAGGCCGAGTTCCTGAAGATCTCGCCGAACAACAAGATTCCCGCGATCGTGGACCACGCCCCCGCCGATGGCGGCGCGCCCGTCAGCGTGTTCGAATCGGGCGCGATCCTCCTCTACCTCGGCGGCAAGACCGGCCAGTTCATCCCGAAGGACCTGCGCGGGCAGGTGGAGATGATCGAGTGGCTCATGTGGCAGATGGGCGGGCTCGGACCCATGGCGGGACAGAACCACCACTTCGCGCACTACGCGCCGCAGAAGGTGCCGTACGCGATCGAGCGCTACGTGAAGGAGACCTCGCGCCTTTACGGCGTGCTCAACAAGCGCCTCACCGGGCGTGCCTTCATCTGCGGCGCCGAATACACCATCGCCGACATGGCCGCCTACCCCTGGATCATTCCCGAGCGGCAGGGCCAGGCCATGGACGAATTCCCGCAGCTCAAGCGCTGGCACGCGTCGATTCGCTCGCGGCCCGCCACCACTCGCGCGTATGCTCGCGCCAAGGAAGTGAATCCGCAGGGACCGCGTCCGCACACCGACGAAGAGCGAAGGGTGCTGTTCGGGCAGGACAGGTCGGTGGTGAAGTAAGGCGCAAGGCACAAGGCGCAAGGTGCAAGACAGAGGGGTGCTGCTCCCGGCTTAACCACTATTACCGACGCCAGATCCTGGGTCGTGCGCCTTGTGCCTTGTGCCTTGCCCCTACAACAACCCCCAGGGAGAAAAAATGACCGTTCACAAACACGTGGCCTTTGCGGCCACGGCGCTGCTCGTTGCCGCCTGCGGCGACAGCGGCAACGACAACCACAACGATTCCATCCCCAACATCCGGCCCGACTTCGTCAAGGGCTCGATCATCTCCACCAACTACGACGGCACGTCCGACGACCTGCTGACCGCGGGACTCGGCAAGTCCGGGCTGGCGGGTGCAGCGCCCACCGTGGCCAATCCCGCCGCGCCGACCGCCGCGGAGCTGCGGCGCGTTGCGATCTACAACAATTACCGCGCGCTCGTGGACATTGCCGCGGCAGGTGGCTACGGCACGCTCTACGGCCCGAACGTCGATGCCAACGGCGTAGCCACGACGAGCGAGGGCAAGATCGCGGGCGAGGAGGACATCGCGTACGCCGACGACGGCAGCGGGCGCCAGAACGTGACCCTCATGGTGCAGATCCCCGCCACCTTCAATCCCGACGATGCGTGCATCGTGACGGGTGCCTCGAGCGGCTCGCGCGGCGTCTACGGCGCCATCGCGACCGCGGGCGAGTGGGGACTCAAGCACGGCTGCGTGGTCGCCTACACCGACAAGGGCACCGGCAACGGCGCGCACGACCTCGCGAACAACGCCGTGAACCTGATCCAGGGACAGCGCACTTCCGCCATCTCCGCGGGCAACAATTCGCAGTTCACCGCGAACGTGTCGAGCGCCGACCTTGCGGCCTTCAACGCCGCGTTCCCGAACCGCTGGGCGTACAAGCACGCCCACTCGCAGCAGAACCCGGAGGCGACCTGGGGCCGCGATACGCTGCGCGCGGTGCAGTTCGCGTTCTTCATGATCAACGAGAAGTTCGGCACGCTTTCCAATGGCGTGCGCCTCCAGCGCGTGGTGCCGGGGAATACGCTCGTGATCGCATCGAGCGTCTCCAACGGCGCGGGGGCTGCCATCGCCGCCGCGGAACAGGACACGGACGGCCTCATCGACGGCGTCGCGGTCGCCGAGCCGCAGATCAACCTGAACGCGCCCACCGGGCTCGTCATCAAGCGCGGCGCGAACGCGGTACCTTCGTTCGCGCATCCGTTGCTCGACTACTTCACCATCGGCAACCTCTACCAGCCGTGCGCTGCGCAATCGGCCGCCGCGGTGGGCTCGCCCGGCGCGGCGTTCGTTCCGGCGGCGCTCGGGGCCAATCGCTGTGCCTCGCTCGCGGCCAAGGGGCTCGTCTCCGGCAGCACGACCGCGGAGCAGGCGAACGATGCGCTGTCGAAGCTCCTCGCCAACGGGTGGGAAGCCGATTCGATCCCCTTCCAGGCTTCGCACTACGCGCTCGCCACGCTCTCCGTGGCGCTCACCTATGCGAACGCCTTCGCGAAGGCGAGCGTGACCGACAACCTGTGCGGCTACAGCTTCGGGGGCACGCCCGTCAACGGCGTTCCCGCGCCGCTGCCCGCGGCAGCCGCCGCGCAGATCTTCGGCACCGGCAACGGCGTGCCGCCCACGAGCGGCATCAACATCCTCAACAACAACTCGGCCGGCGGCACGGCGCTCGACGCGGCGTCCATCTCGCCCTCGACGGGCAAGGCCGACTTCAACATCGACGGCGCGCTGTGCCTGCGCGATGTGTTCACAGGCTCGAGCGCGACCTCGGCGGCGGCACGCGCCAACGTCGATGCCACGAAGCGCACCGGAGACCTGCACGGCAAGCCCACGATCATCGTGCACGGCCGCTCGGACACGCTGGTGCCCGTGAACAACACCTCGCGGCCCTACTACGCGCTCAACAAGACGGTCGATACGCACAGCCAGCTGGTGTACTACGAGGTGACCAACGCGCAACACTTCGACGCGTTCATCGACAACGCGGCGCTACCGGGGTACGACTCGCGCCTCGTGCCGCTGCATCGCTATTTCATCGAGGCGATGGACATCATGTACGCGAACCTCAAGTTCGGCACCGCGATCCCGCCCTCGCAGGTGGTGCGCACCACGCCGCGCGGTGGCACGCCCGGCGCGGCACCGCCGATCACGGCCGCGAACGTGCCGCCGGTCGCCGTGAGCCCGTCGACCGCGAACAGCATCGTTTTCAGCGGGAACCTGCTGACGATTCCGGAGTGATGCGGGCCAAGTGGTAGCCGCGAAACCTGGCGAGAGCGGCGTGCATGTCGCGCGCCTCACCGCCGCGGATGTCCATCGCTATCGGGCGCTCATGCTGCACGCCTATGAGGCGGCGGCGGACGCATTCACGTCGGGCGAGACGCTCGTCGGCACCGTGATAGGTGGAGTTCTCCGCAGCCCATTACCGTGGTAATGTAAAGAATGGCCATCGCACATTCCAAGCTCACATCCCAGGGGCAGATCTCGGTGCCGGCGGAAGTCCGGCGCCGTCTTGGCCTCGCCCCCGGCTCCATCATCGAATGGACGGAGGAGGATGGGCGCATCGTCGTTCGCCCGGCCGGGCGGCAGTCGTCCGAGGACATCCACAAGGCCCTCTTCCCCGACGGAGCGCCGAAGAAGCTGAGCGTCGAGCAGGTGAAGCGCGCGGTCGCGCAGGCCGTTCGGGAGCGGCATGCCCGCGGTCGATACTAACGTCCTCGTCCGACTGCTCGTCCGGGACGACCCGAAGCGGGTACGCGCAGCCGAATCATTCGTCCAGGAGGGCGCGTGGGTGTCGCTGCTCGCACTGGCGGAGACCACTTGGGTGCTCGCCTCTGCGTACGACATCGCGCCGGATCGCATCGCGAACGGGATCGAGTTGCTGCTCGACCACAAGCAGTTGTTCCTCCAGGACCGGTCCAGCGTCAAGGCGGCGCTCGCGGCGTTTCGCCGGCATCCGAAGCTGGGGTTCCCCGACTGCCTGATGGTCGAAGTCGCGCGCGCGGCGGGGCATTCTCCGCTCGGAACCTTCGATACGGATCTTGCCAGGCTGGAAGGGGCAACCCGCCTTTGAGATGCGCCTGGCCTGTTCGCTTCGGATCTTGAAGCGATGTTCCCGGTGACTTGAACCATGAGCGAGCCGAAGGTCGCGGACGTGCCCAGTCCCATCGACCTGTGCGACCCGAAGGACGCGGCGGAATGGGCGGCTACGGCAATGGCAAAGCGGCCGTGGCGGGTCGAGTTCTTCGCGCGATTTGCGGAGCAAGTCTTGGCTCTTTCCGGGAGACGGGTGCTCGAGCTCGGGTCGGGCCCCGGCTTCCTGGCGGAGGCGATCCTTGGCCCGGTGCCCGGCGTGGATTACACCCTCCTGGACTTTTCGGCGGCGATGCACGATCTTGCGATCGAACGCCTCGGAGATCTCGCACGCAACGCGCGTTTCATTCGCGCCGATTTCCGCGGGCCGGATTGGATGCACGGACTGCCACGCTTCGATGCGGTGGTTACCATGCAAGCCGTGCACGAGCTTCGCCACAAGGGCCGGGCCGAAGCGTTTCATCGTCAAGTACGAGAGTTGCTGGCGCCGGGCGGCGCCTACCTGGTCTGCGATCACTACCTGGGGCCCGACGGGATGTCGAACGACCAGCTGTACATGACGGCCACCGAGCAACGAGAGTGTATCCAGCGAGCGGGCTACGGCGATGTTCGCGAGCTCCTGCGCCAGCGCGGCCTTGTACTGCACCGCGCTGCAGTGCCTGATCAATGAGCCTCCAGATGGGCAGGGCTCATGGACGGAAGCGGTGAAGCACTCCAAAATAGAGCTCCAAGGAGTGCCACGTGAGCGTTCGATTCCCGACCCTTTCGCAACAAAAGGCCGCTGCAGCGACGCGGATCGGCCAATCCTGCGAGCTGCTGGAGGCAGAGCTTGCCGCCTATGCGCGTGCGCACGGTGGACGCTTTGTCCTGTACGGATCAGTCGCCCGAGGGGACCATCGCTCCGACAGCGACGTCGATATCCTCGTCGACTTTCGGGAACCCGAGGAGGCCGCTGCATGGGACTTCGCGGAGATCGCTTGTCAACGCCTCGAGCTCAAGGTCGACCTGCGCTCGTGGCGTACTTCGAGCCCCCGATTCCTTCGGCACATCGAGCGCGACATGAAGGTCATTTCATGAGCGACGACAGGTGGATCGAAGTTCGCAACGATTTTCAAAGCGCGCAAAAACATTTCGAGACTGCACAAAAGCTTTATCTCCGCGGATCAGGGACTGACGACGAAGACCAGGAGCAAGTCTTCGCGCTCGCGTTCATGCACGCCATGCAAGCGGGATACACATCCCTGGAGTCCGGAATGGTACGCATCATGACCATGGTCCATGAAGACGTGCCCCAGGGAGAGCAATCGCACGCAGATGTCGTAAGGCGTATGAGCCTGGCCATCGACGGAAAGCGGCCGGCCCTGCTCGGTTCGGCGCTTTTGCCCGCCGTAAACGAGACGCGAAAGTTTCGACACGTGGCAACTCACACATACGACGATTTCAACTGGGCCGATGCGAAGCGCCCTGTTGAAGCGGCCCGCGTGATCGCCGCCTCGCTGGCGGACGTGTTACGAGAGTTTCAGCAGAGGCTCGATCCTCGCGGCAAATGAGCGGCCTTCATACGCGACTTTCGGACGTCGCCGACGAATCGGTCCGGCGCGCCATTACGGTACCCCTGGTGCAGTTCAACGAGAGTCGCGCGGGTCCTAGCGGATACCGGGCACTCGTGGTCGAGCTCCTGGACGCGGATGGCGCAGTGGTCGGCGGACTGTGGGGCTCGACTGCTTACGGCTGGCTATACGTTCAACTGCTGGCGGTTCCCGATGAATTACGAGGCCGTGGGCTCGGACGCTGCCTCATGGCCGAGGCGGAAGAGGAAGCGCTGCGGCGAGGTTGCTCCTCGGCCTGGCTGGACACTTTCGAGTTCCAGGCTCGCGGCTTCTACGAGCGCCTCGGCTATTCGTGCTTTGCGACGCTGCCGGAATATCCGCAGGGTCACTCCCGATACTTCCTGCAAAAACAATTGATCCCGCGCAGCGAAAGCACTTAGCTCGCAGCCCTCGCCACAGGCCGTGAAGAACCCGATCCGGATTCCACGGCCGGTGGCGATTGCGCGCGGCAACGCCTTCGCGTCAGGAGCAGCTCTTTCCGTGATCGGCGCGGTTGCCCGCCGCCTTCGCTTCCGCTTCGGTCATGTACTCGCCCTTCTTCGTGGTGCCGTACCACTTGTTGCCCTGGCAGTGATAGACCTTCGAGTCGGTGTTCACCCACACCTTGCCGGCGCCACCACCCGCGGCCGGCGTGGCGCGCGGTTGCGCTGCGGCGGTCTTCGTGGGCTTCGCTGCGGGCTTCGCCGGCTCGGTAGCCTCCTTCGTCGCCGCAGCTTCCTTCTTGGTCTCGGCAGTGTCCTTCTTCGCAGGCGCCGCCGCCTTGTCGCCCTCGGCGCCATACCACTCCTTCACGCCGCCGTGCTTCGAGCAGGCGCCCTTCTTGGTGGCGCCCGAGTGATACGAGCCGTCCTTGCAAAGGCCGGTCGTGCCGGCGGGTGCGCCCGCGGGCGCCTGGGCGAATGCCGCAGCGGCAATGGCCACTCCGGCAACGAGGACTAGAGCCTGCATCATGTTTCGCATGGATGTTCTCCGATGGTGTAGGGAAGGGAAGTTGCTACATCGTCGCAAGCGCATGGTACGCCCTGGACCCATAGCGACGTTGAAGCGCAGCGCGTCCGGCGCATGGCAAAATCGTTCGATCCACCGTTGGCTCGGCACCGCTCATGGCTGGCCCCTGGCCAAAAATCGAAATTGTCTCGGCCACGCGGCTGGGCCAGGAGGAATTCGCGGAGCGATCGCCGCTTGCGCACTCGTTGCGGCGGCTGGCCGACCCGCGCCTGGCGGCAACCATCGCGTTCGCCAATCGTGCATCGCTGCCCGACATATACAACGCTGCCATCGACCGCGAGTCGGATTCGCAGGTCCTCGTGTTCATGCACGACGACGTCTGGATCGACGATTACTTCTTCACGGAGCGGATCCTGGGCGGCCTCGGCCAGTTCGACGTGATCGGTCTCGCCGGCAACAAAAGACGGCAGCAAGGGCAGCAGGGGTGGTGCTTCTTCGACGACCCGGCCACGCACGACGACCCCCAGTACCTCAGCGGCCGTATCGCGCACGCAAACCATCCTTGCGGAAAGATCCAATACTGGGGCCCGGTACCGGCGCAATGCGAATTGCTCGACGGCGTGCTGCTCGCCGCGCGCAAGCAGACCTTGCGCGAGCGTGCCATTCGCTTCGATCCCCGGTTCGCCTTTCACTTCTACGACATGGACTTCTGCCGCACGGCGAGGGAGCGGGGCCTGCGTCTCGGCACCTGGCCCATCTGCGTGACCCACGAGAGCAACGGCAATTTCGCGGCCGGAGCGTGGGAAGCGGCGAGCGCGCATTATTTCCAGAAATGGAAGGAGTAGCCGCGCGGATGCGCTCCAGCCCGAACGGCGCGCATGGCAGGCACGGGGATGTCGATCCTCGCGTTGTGTACTACGATGCGAGTCGCCGGAAAGCCGGACCCTGACCCGCCATCAACAATCCTCACAGGAGAACTCCAATGTCAGCGATGCGAAATCTCGCGATTGCCTGCCTTGCCCCGGCGCTTGCCGCCACGGTTGCCCTTGCGCAGGCGCCCGCCACCAATCCGCTCGATGCGGTGCCGGACAAGATGCCGTTCGACATTCCTTACGGCGCGCCGATCAGCCTCGACCGTGCGCACGCCGCGATCAATGCCGCCGTGGCCGACGCGAAAGGCAAGAACTGGAAGCTCAACGTCGCGGTGGTGGACTCCGGCGGCAATCTCGTCGCCTTCGCGAGGATGGACGGCGCGCAGCTCGCGTCGATTTCCATCTCGGAGCACAAGGCGCGCACCGCGGTGAAATTCCGCCGCGAGACGAAGGCCTTCGAGAACGGCATCCAGAACGGCAACCTCCATTACCTGCTGACTCTCGACGACGTGATCGCTTCGCGCGGGGGCATCCCGCTGGTCGAGGATGGCAAGCTGATCGGCGCCATCGGCTGCTCGGGCGGAACCGGGTCGCAGGACGAAGTCTCCTGCAAGGCTGGCGCAGGGACGATCAACAAGTAGTCCGGTCGCGAAGTCTTCGCTCTGATCGCGGTCGCCCCCGGCAAGCCGCATTTGTCGAGGGCGATTTCCTTGACCAGTCAGACAGCGTGGCACGAACCCCTCTTTGTCTCGCCTGGAGGGGCGCCATCGATCCGCGCCTCTGGGCCAATGCGATGGACGTGATAGAGACCGGCACTCAGGAGAAAATGCCGCGGCCCCAGTTTCCGCGAATCCTGTTCTGGATCGGCGTGCCCATTGTGTTGCTGAATGTCGCCTTCGCGCTACGCGTGGCGTGGGAGCAGACGTTCCTCACATGGCGAAGCGGGCCACAAATGATGTTGGGTCATAACGAGCTATTTCTTGCCCTGATTGGTTTCTACGGTTTCTTCATGGGACTGCCTTGGGCCCTCATGACCTTGGCCCAGGGGATCTCCACGCGGTCCTGGGGAGGCGTTCGAATGATCATCCTCGCAGGCATCTATGCCCTGGCCACGACAGCTGAATTCCTTCCCCATGGAGCATGGCAATACGCATTTGCCGAGCGTTTCGCCAAGGGGAAGGAGCCGGGCTATTTCCTCGTTCAGGCGGCCGCAGACGGAAACACCCGTCTCGTGAAGCGATTCCTCGATTGCGGCATCCCCGTCAACGCTACCACGGACGACGGCCGCACCCCGCTGCACGTGGCCGCGTCTGCGGGAGAAACCCGAACGGTTGCCCTCCTGCTCGCACGTGGTGCGGATGTGAACGCGCTCAATAAATTCGGTGATTCGCCGCTCGGCGAAGCTCGATTTAAAGGGCGCGCCGAGGCGGCTGCGTTGTTGGAGGCCCGGGGCGGAAAAGACATTCGCGGACCATGAACGACGTGACAACGCAATAAGCGAAGTCGTCCCGAAACGGAAGCATCGAGCGCTTTGTGTCCAGGACAGCACCCTGAATACGCACTCCGGTGAAGCGCCTCGCCTTAGCCGATCGTCATCAGGCTCGCGTTCCCACCGGCCGCCGCGGTGTTGACGCTGGAGACGCGCTCGATCAACAGCCGTTCGAGATGCAGGCGGCCCGAATGCGGATCGAACGCGTGCACGCCGACGATGGGGCCGTCGCGGCCGGCGATCGCGATGCCAAGCTCGCGTCCCTCCGCTTCACCGCCCGAGTGCAACGCCGCATCGAATGGCTCGCGGCGCCAGTCGGTCGCGAGCCGTATGCGGGCGCCGGCAGCTTCGGGCAGGCGCGCGCGCAGCAGCCGGCACTCCTCCACCTCGCCATCCCAGACCACATTGCCGCCAAGCGAGAGCACGGCCACGGTCTGCGCGAGGAGTGCGCTCGCGTCGTCCGCCATGCACAGCACCGCTTCGCGTGGCAGCACGGAGTAGGTGTTGCGCTCCCCCGTAGGCCCCGGCAGGACGACGGTGATGCCTGCGGGGGAAACCTGCCGCAGCCGCGCCGCGAGCGTCGCTGCCGCATGGAAGCCCGAGGCGCTGCACCAGGCCGCGAGCGATTCGAGCGCGGAATCTGCGCCATCCATCCGCGCAGCACCGGGATCGATCGCGCGCAACTCCGCGAAGGCCGCGTCGTCGGGGGAACGGGCCACGAAGCGATGCAGGTAGAGCGGCCCGCCCGCCTTGGGCCCCGTGCCCGAGAGGCCCTCGCCACCGAACGGCTGCACGCCCACGACCGCACCGATCATGTTGCGATTCACGTAGACGTTGCCCACCCGCGCCGCGCGCACGATCGCGTCGATGGTGCCGTCCACGCGTGAGTGGACGCCGAGCGTGAGGCCGTAGCCGAGGCGGTTGATCCCTTCCACGAGCGCCTGCATGTCCTCGCGGCGGTAGCGCAGCACGTGCAGCACCGGGCCGAACACCTCGCGCTCGAGCTGGTCGAGGCTCTCGATCTCGATCACCGTCGGCACGACGAAGGTGCCGGGCAGGCGCGCGGCCTCGTGCAGGTGCTGCACCGCCTGGCGCACACGCAGGCCGCGTTGGCGCATCGCAGCGATGTGCGACTCGAGCATCGCGGCCGCGTCCGCATCGATCACGGGGCCTACGTCCACCGCGAGATCTTCCGGGTTGCCCAGTCGCAGCTCGGCCATCGCGCCATCGAGCATCGTGAGCGTGCGCTCGGCGATCTCGTCCTGCAGGCAAAGGACGCGAAGCGCGGAGCACCGCTGGCCGGCGCTGTCGAAAGCGGAGGCGAGCGCGTCGGCGACCACCTGCTCGGCGAGCGCGGACGAATCCACGATCATCGCGTTCTGGCCGCCAGTCTCCGCGACCAGCGCGACGGCATCGCTCGTGCCGCCCGATCGCCGTGCGACGGTGCGCTGGATGAGCCGCGCGACATCGGTGGATCCGGTGAACGCGATGCCACGCACGCGCGCATCGGCGACGAGGCGCGCACCCACGACCTCGCCGCGGCCGGGAAGAAGCTGCAGCACCTCGCGCGGCACCCCCGCTTCGTGCAGGATGCGCACCGCCTGTGCGGCGATGAGCGGCGTCTGCTCGGCGGGCTTGGCGATCACGGGATTGCCCGCGGCGAGCGCGGCCGCGACCTGGCCGGTGAAGATCGCCAGCGGGAAATTCCACGGGCTGATGCACACCACCGGGCCCAGCGCAGGATTCGCGTCGTTGTCGAGCCGCGTGCGTGCCTGGTGGGCGTAGTAGCGCAGGAAATCCACCGCTTCGCGCACCTCGGAGACGGCGTTCGCGAGCGTCCGGCCGGCCTCGCGCACGATGAGCCCGAGCAATTGCGGCATCTCGCGCTCGAGACGCGCGGCGGCCTCGTCGAGGCGTGCGGCGCGATCCGCGGGCGCAAGCCGCGACCACGAAGCAGCGACCGCATCAGCCGTGGCCAGCGCGCGATCCACGTCGGCTTCGGTCGCCTCGACGCACGTGCCGACCACGTCGTCGCGCTGCGCCGGATTGCGCACCGGCTCGCCGGCCGCATCCTGCGCACCGTCCGGCGCGGCGTGCCACGGGCGCGAAGCCGACTGCGCGAGGGGAGCAGCGAGCGACGCAAGCACCGCCTCGTCGGCGAGGTCCACACCCTGCGAATTGGCGCGCAACGGTGCGAAGAGCGCACGGGGCAGCGGGATGCGAGGGTGCGGCGCGCCCACCTCGCCCTCCTCGCGGCCGGCGCGCTCGACCGCTTCGACCGGACTCTCGACCAGCGTCGCCACGGGAACGGCCGGATCGGCGATGCGGTTGATGAACGAGGTGTTCGCACCGTTCTCCAGCAGCCGGCGCACGAGGTAGGCGAGCAGCGTCTCGTGAGTGCCCACCGGCGCGTAGATGCGGCACGGTCGGCCCAGGCCGCCTTCGCGCTCGGGCGGGACCACCTGCTGGTAGAGCGGCTCGCCCATGCCGTGCAGGCACTGGAACTCGTACTGCCCCGGCTGCCACGCGCCCGCCATGCGATAGATCGTCGCGAGGGTCTGCGCATTGTGCGTGGCGAACTGCGGATACACCGCATCGCCGCTCGCAAGCAGGCGGCGGGCGC
>Ga0207698_10000572_pt1 | contig 21489 bp, 15 predicted proteins | sample KBSCornC22_FD_184298 | JGI IMG/M metagenome (GOLD analysis project Ga0207698, IMG submission 184298) | Corn rhizosphere microbial communities from Kellogg Biological Station, Michigan, USA - KBS Corn C2-2 (SPAdes) (version 2) | ecosystem: Host-associated > Plants > Roots > Rhizosphere > Soil ... | reverse complement strand
CGCGACGCAGGATGCGGCACGCGTCGGCAAGAGCCTCGGCCTGACCCTCAGCATCGAACGCGAACTCGCGACCGGCGGCGTACTGATCCGCGCCGAGAGCACCAACGGCGCACGCTCGTCCGGCGGTGACATCGACGCCGAGCGCGTCATGATCGAAATCGCAAAGAATCCCAGTGTCAGCAAGGTGGAGCCGAACAAGCGCGTGCACGCGTTCTTCGTGCCCAACGACACGCGCTACAGCGAACAGTGGGACATGTTCAACGCCGTCGGCGGCATGAACGTGCAGTCCGCGTGGGACGTGGCGACCGGCAGCGGCGTCGTCGTCGCCGTGATCGACACCGGCATCACCCCGCACTCCGACCTGGCCGGCCAGACCGTGGCGGGCTATGACTTCATCTCGGCCTCGGCCACGGCGCGCGACGGCAACGGCCGCGATTCCAACCCGAACGACGAAGGCGACTGGTTCGCCACGAACGAATGCGGCGTGCCGTACTCCTCGGGCTCGAGCTGGCACGGCACGCACGTGGCCGGCACGGTCGCGGCGATCGCGAACAACAGCAAGGGCGTGGCCGGCGTGGCGTTCAATGCCAAGGTCCAGCCCGTGCGCGTGCTCGGCAAGTGCGGCGGTTCGATCGCCGACATCGCCGACGCGATCATCTGGTCATCGGGCGGCACGGTTTCCGGCGTTCCGGCCAATGCAACGCCGGCCAAGGTCATCAACCTGAGCCTCGGCGGCCAGGGCGCGTGCTCCTCGACCGAACAGAACGCGATCAACTCGGCACGTTCGCGCGGCACAGTGCTCGCCATCGCAGCCGGCAACGACAACGCCAACGTATCCGGCTTCGACCCCGGCAACTGCAGCGGCGTGATCTCGATCGCCGCGACCACCAAGGCCGGAAGCCGCGCGAGCTATTCCAACTACGGCGCGCTGATCGACGTATCCGCCCCGGGCGGCGACGGCAGCGGCGGCGCGGGCGACATCCTGTCCACGCTCAATTCCGGCACCAGCACGCAGAGCACCGAGTCCTACGCGTTCTACGCCGGCACCTCGATGGCTTCGCCGCACGTGGCCGGCCTCGCCGCACTGATGCTGTCGAAGAATCCGGCGCTGACGCCCGACCAGATCGAGACGCTGATCAAGAACAACGCCAAGCCGCTGCCGGGCACCTGCTCCGGCGGCTGCGGCACCGGCATCATCGACGCGGCCAAGACCCTGACCGCCGTCGGCGGCGGCGGTGGCGGCAACGTCGCACCGGTGGCCAATTTCGGCGTGACCACGAGCGGCCTGACCGCGAGCTTCACCGATACCTCCACCGACAGCGACGGCAGCATCGCCTCGCGCTCGTGGAATTTCGGCGACAGCACGACATCGACCGCGGCGAACCCGAGCAAGACCTACTCGGCAGCCGGCACCTATACGGTGACGCTGACGGTGACCGACAACGGCGGCGCGACCAACACCAAGACCCAGTCGGTCACGGTGTCGGCGGGCGGCGGTGGCGGCAACGTGCTGACGAACGGCGTAGCCGCGACCGGCCTGTCCGGCGCAGCCAACGGCGAACTGACCTACACCCTGGCCGTTCCGGCCGGTGCCACGGGCCTCAAGTTCGAAATGTCGGGCGGCACGGGTGATGCGGATCTCTACGTGAAGTTCGGTTCGGCGCCGACCACGACGAGCTACGACTGCCGTCCGTACCTCGGTGGCAATGCGGAAACCTGCACCATCGCGACGGCGCAGACCGGTACCTACTACGTCAAGGTGCGCGGCTACTCGGCGTTCTCGGGCGTCAGCCTCAAGGGCAGCTACACGGCAGGCGGCGGTGGCGGCGGCGGTCCGTTCGCCAACACGACCGACTACAACATCCCCGACGCGAGCAACGTGTCCAGCCCGATCACCGTCAGCGGCCAGAGCGGCAACGGTTCGACCACGACCCAGGTTGCGGTCAACATCGTCCACACCTACCGCGGCGACCTGCAGATCGACCTGATCGCGCCGAACGGCACCAGCACCCGTCTCAAGAGCGCGAGCTCCAGCGACGGTGCGGACAACGTGATTGCGACCTACAGCGTCAACACCTCGGGTTCGCCGCGCAACGGAACCTGGCAGCTGAAGGTCAGCGACCTGTACTCGGGCGATACCGGTTATATCAACCAGTGGTCGATCCAGTTCTAAGCGTATTTACGAGTAATAGAGTTCGGCGCCCGGCATGAAGCCCGGCGCCGATCCGCTGGCGGGATTGCCGGCGGTGGAGCAGGGAGGCCCAACGGGACGTTCCATGGCCGCGGCTCAGGCCGCGGCCATGGTTTCGCCCCCACCCGGCGCAGGCTGGGTACTAATCTGATTCCGGAGCGATGACACCATCGTTTCGTCGCCTCACGCATCGCACCGGCAGCCACGGCTGCCGAGCAACCGTCCTCGGAGGGGAGGAGCCCGGTTCACACGCAGCACGTCTGCGTGCCGTTCCGGTCTGGCTTGGTTCGTTACGACCAACGCCTTGCAACGTCGCCGGCGCACGGGCCGGCGTCAGTAACGGAGAACCCCTGTCCGCCCCCTGCGGGCAGGGGTTGCTTCGACGGGACGGTCTGGGCGACTTGATCCTGTCGCTTTTGCGGTCGGTCCCACTCTTCACAGGTCTGGCCGAATGCTGCGCGTTGCGCCGTTCCGGCCCGTTGGGCGTTCAGAGTGATCAGAACCGGTGGTTCTGAGCGATCACCCTTCACCCGGCCCGTTGGGCGTTCAGAGTGATCAGAGCCGGTGGTTCTGAGCGATCACTCTTCACCACCCTTTACTCGATGGGCTCAAGCCGCAGGACCCTCGCGTTCCGCTTTCTTCGCGTCTATGCGCTTTCAGCTTGCCTCGAAGCGATTCGCAGCGCGGTTCTTGCGCACGCTGCGCGGGTCCCAGACGCGGCCGTTCATGGCGACGTAGACGCCATCCGCCAGGGATTGCAGGGCGCCTACGGCGCAGCCGATGTTGAATACGGCGTCGGATCCCTGGAACCGCGCCGGGTTCAGCGCGCCGGTCAGCACGATGACCTTGCCGGGAATGTCGAGCAGCACCTGGGCGGTTTCGACCATCGTGTCGGTGCCGTGCGTGACGAGCACATGCCGGTGCGGCTGCTGCGCGATGGTGCGCCGGATCAGTTCGCGATCGTCGGCGGTGATGTGCAGGCTGTCCTTGCGCAGGATCGGAATCACATCGAACGCGAACGCGACACCGAGCTGGGTCAGGATGTCGCCGATATACGGCGCGCCGATCTGGTATTCCGACTTGTCGTCGAAGTAGATCTTGTCGATCGTGCCGCCGGTGGTGACGATGGTCAGTTGCTGCATGGGGATCCTTGTGGCGGCGCGGAGAATTCGGGCGCGATTATGCCTCGGCCGCGAGGGTTCGCCGTAGGGCATGAGCATTGTGGCCCGTCGGGCTGCGCGGTTCTGGCGCAATCGGTCGTTGCGCCGTCGATATCGATTCCGGATCGGAAGGCGTCGACTGATCGCAGCGGGCCGATCGGCTGCGGCGGCGCGGACTGCGAAGGCCAAGGTCGGTTCGGTCATTGAGACGAATAAAACACAAATATCTAGTTATACGTTTTGTATTTGCGCCGTCGCGATTTACCCATGTGCGGAGCTCCGTCGTGTCCGTAGCAGCGGACCGAAGTCGGATGTAGGGGTTCCTATCCGCACGTACATGCGCATGAAATGGTCGCGATCTTGAGATGCGCTGCGCCGGGCTGTCGCATCCGGTGGCGTATCGTTTCCGACATTCGAAGACGTATGGGTATGGTGTGCACAAAGGGATTTACGCGCGTGCGTAAAGGTTTATATTTGCCGCGTCGGGCCTCGCGCGGCCCGGCCGCCGCGTGGCCGCCGGAGAGTGCGCAATGATTGTCTGGGGATCGAGAATCCAGGAAACCGACCGCGGCGCCGGCAGTTTTTTCTGCCCGGTCTGTCGCGATGACCGGCACTACGTGCACCAGCAGGTGTCGCGCTATTTCACCTTGAACTTTGTATCTTTGTTCCAGACCGACCGGCTCGCCGAGTACGTGCGCTGCGCGGCCTGCTGCAGCGAGTTCCGGCCGGTCGTGCTGACGCGGTCGCCGGAACAGATCCTGCTGCACATGCCTCTGTGGAACTGCTGTGCGTGCGGCTGCCGAAACATCGGCGATGAGTCGGCCTGCGTCGCCTGCGGCGAGCGGCCTGTGCTGGCCTGAAACGCGTCAGCCGCCGGAGGCGAGCAGCGCATCGTCGGCCGGATCGTACGAAACCGGCGTCGCGGCACGGCTGGCGATGAAGCGGCGCGCCGCCGCCGCGCGTCCCGCGTCGTCGTGCCGCAGCGACCAGTCGCCCTGGCGCAGCAGCAGAGCGGCGGCGAAATCCCGTGCGAGGCGCAGCGCCATGTCGCGTGCCGCGGCTTCGAGGCGCAGCGGTTCTGCCGCGAGTGCGGTCAGTCGCGCGCCGAGTGCTTCTACATCGCTGCGCAGTACCGCGACGGCCGGCTGCAGCGTGGCCGATTCCACCGTATGCAGCAGCGCGTCGATCGCATCACGCCACGCGATCAGCGCGGCCGGATTCCTGAGCACGCGCAGCACGTCGAGCGACAGCACATTGGTCGTGCCTTCCCAGATCGGCAGCACTTGTGCGTCGCGCAGCAGTTGCGGCAGACCGCTGTCCTCGATGTAGCCCGCACCGCCGAGACACTCAATTGCCTCAGAGCAGATCGCGACGGCGAGCTTGCCGGTCCAGAGCTTGGCCAGCGGCGTCAGCAGGCGTAGCAGCGCGGCTTCCGCCGCGTTGGCCTTGCCGTGCTGGGCGCGGCCGAGCAGTTCGATCACGTGAAACGTGAGCTGGAACGCGCCTTCGAAATCGGCCTGCATCGCCGCGAGCGTCGCCTGATGCAGCGGATGCTCGATCAGACGGCGGCCGAACGCGCGGCGTCTGTTCGCATAGTCGCGTGCCAGTGCGATCGCGCGGCGCATCGTCGCGATGGCGCAGACGGCGTTCCAGCTGCGCGTCACGTTGAGCATCGGCGCAATCGCGCGCACGCCGTGTCCGAGCCCCGCGACCGGCGTCGCGGCCGTGCCGAGCAGTTCGGTCTCGGCACTCGGCAGCTCGCGTGTGCCGAGCTTGGGCTTGAGGCGATGGATGACGAGGTCGCGCCACCTGCCGTCGGCGTCGCGCGGTTCGAGATAGAACAAGGTCAGCGCATCGGCGCCTTCGCCGGCGCCGTCAGTACGCGCGAGTGCCAGCGCCGTATCGGCCTGCACGGCCGAGGTGAACCACTTGCGACCGTACAGCCGCCACTGGCCGGATTCGTCCTGGCGCGCTGCGGTCTCGCTGTTGCCGACGTCGGAACCGCCGGGCGTTTCGGTCATCCACTGACCGGATATCCAGAGCTGCGACGGATCGCGGCTGAGATAGCGCGGCAGTGCACGTGCGGACAGCGCCGCGTTCGCAGCCGACTTCAGGCACGTTGCCGCTCCGTCGGTCATCGCGAGCGGGCAGGTGAAGAACGCACTCGCGACATGATGCAGATAGACCCGCGCGAACTGGTCGATGCGTCCATGTTCTGCGTAGGTGTCTTGATGGCCCGCCGCGACCAGTCCGAAGCGCGCGGCGATGTCGCGCGATTCGTGCCAGGTCGGTGTCAGTTCGAGACGATCGACGCGCCGGCCCTGCGAATCCCACTGCGTCAGCATTGGTTCGCGCGCGCTGCGCTCGCGTTCGCGCTGCCACGCGGCTGCGGCGTGCGCGCCGAGTTCGTCGAGGGCGGGTGTGATGGCTTCGCGTACTGCCGCTGGCAGGCTGCGTTGCAGCTGTGCGCGCAGCACGCGATCGTCGCGGAACTGGTTGCCGAGTTCGGCAGCGTCCTGGATGAAGGTCACGAGGAAGTCCTCTGCGGATTCAGGCCCGCGGTTTGCGCTTGTAGCCGCGCGCACCCCAGCCCAGCGCGGCCGTCAGCAGCAGGCAAAGCAGGATCTCGACCAGAGCAAGGCCGCGCGCGCGCGGTTCGCCCCAGGCCGCGACGATGCCGTGGCAAAAATAAAACAATCCCAAAATTCCGACCCACAGTAGCGCACGCGACAGGCCGCGGCGCAGGGCCAGCAGCGGCAGCAGCAACGGTCCGACCATCAGCGACAGCGCGAGCACTCGCGACCCGTTCAACGGCGGCGCGAGCCAGCCGTGCCACAGCAGGTGCAGCAGCACGAGGCCGGCCCAGCTCAACGCGGCGAGCAGGCGCGGCGTCACGGGTTGGCTCCGAGGCGTCGTGCGATGCCGGCGACGCGCCGGCCCAGCGCGCGCGCGAGTTCGCGTTCGGTATCGCTGACCGGTCGCGCGCCGTCGCTGCCGGCGACATGGCTGGCGCCATACGGTGTGCCACCTTCGCGGGTGCTGCTCAGGCCGCGCTCGGTGAACGGCAGTCCGACGATGAGCATGCCGTGATGCAGCAGCGGCAGTTGCATCGACAGCAAGGTCGACTCCTGCCCGCCGTGCTGCGTGCCGGTCGACGTGAACGCCGCGGCGGGCTTGCCGACGAGACTGCCCGACGCCCATTCGGCGCTGGTGCTGTCGAGAAAATACTTGAGCGGCGCGGCCATGTTGCCGAAGCGCGTCGGGCTGCCGAGGATCAGGCCGGCGCATTCGCGCAGATCCTCGCGCGTCGCATACGGCGCGCCGGTGTCGGGCTCCGGCGGTGCAGCGACCTCGGTGACCGGAGCCACCGGCGGTACCTGGCGCAGCCGCGCGCGCATGCCGTCCACTTCTTCCACGCCGCGCGCGATATGTCGCGCGAGCTGTGCCGTCGCGCCGTGACGGCTGTAGTACACGATCAGAATGTCGCTCATTGGACTGGTCAGGAAACCTCGGAATTCGGAATAACGAGCGTCTGCGTGCGCAGCCGCCTTGAGTCAAGGTGGCTGCGATGTGCAGCGCCCGGCGGGACGTGTGCAGAACGGTGCCTCGATGTCAGTGCAGCGACGTGCGCCACCGGGCCGCGCTTTACCAATGCCCAAACGGCCCGCAGGTTATCATCGACCGCCCGGCCCGACTGCCGCCGACCGAACCCGCTGCACGCATGAGGAAGGATCCCGACCAGTTGCAGGCTCTGCTGCGCCGCGTCCAGGCGCTGCTGCGCACGCGGGTCAGCAGCGACCGCGCGCAGGCGTTCGCGATCTTCCTCTGGCAGCGTTTCCGCGACGACCGCTGCCCTCAGTCGGCCGGCGCGCTGGCCTTCACCACGCTGATCTCGCTCGTGCCGCTGACCGCGGCGATTCTCGGCGTGCTGTCCTCGTTTCCGGTGTTCGCACGCTGGCAGGCGGACCTGACCAATTTCGTGTTCGACAACTTCGTCCCGGCCGCCGGCCGCACGGTGCAGGCCTACCTGACCGAGTTCGCCAATAATGCGAGCCAGGCGACCGCGATCGGCGTGGTCGTGCTGCTCGTCAGCGCCGTGTCGCTGATGATGAGCATCGAGGACGCGTTCAACCGCATCTGGCGCGTCGCAACGGCGCGCACGGCGGCCTCGCGCTTCCTGATGTACTGGACGGCGCTGTCGTTCGGTCCGCTGCTGCTCGTCACCGCACTCGCGCTGAGTTCCTACCTGTTCGCGCTGCCGCTCGTGGCCGGCTACGAGGCGCAGCTCGGCATCAAGGCGCGCGTGCTCAATCTGCTGCCGTTCCTGATCGTCTGGGCCTCGCTGATCGCGAGTTATCTGATCATCCCGAACCGCACCGTGCGTCTGCGCGACGCGGCGATCGGCGCGCTGCTCGCGGCGGCGCTGTTCGAGGCAGCCAAGCGCGGCTTTGCGTTCTATCTCGGCACGCTGACCTCGTACGAGCAGGTCTACGGCGCGCTCGCCGTGGTGCCTGTGTTCATGCTCTGGATCTATCTGTCCTGGCTCGTCGTGCTGCTCGGCGCGTCGGTCTGCGCCGCGATCAGCGCGTTCGAGTATCGCGGCCTGCACGAGCGCCTCGCGCCGGGGCACGAATTCGTCGGGCTGCTCTGCGTGGTCAATCATTTCGCGGATGCCCAGCGCGCCGGTCACGGTCTGCGCAGCGAAGACCTGCGCGTGCGCGAGCGCTTCCTGACCGACGACCTGCTGCTGCGTTATCTGTCCGACCTGCACAGCGCCGGCATGGTCCAGCGCACGGAATTCGGCGAATGGGTGCTCGCGCGCAGCCTCGATGCGGTTACCCTGTTCGACCTGTACGAGAGCGGCCTGTATCGGCTGCCGCTGACCGTGGCCCCGGAAAAAACCGCGCGCTGCCAGCTGCCGCCTGCGCTGACCGCGCTCGTGAGTACCGTCGCCGGCAATCTGCAGACCTCGCTGGATGTGCCGTTGAGCGAAATCTTCCCGCCGCCGTCCCGCTCCGGGCCGTCGGTCCCTGCTGTCGCGGAGCCGCCATGAAAACCCTGTTCGCCACGCTCGCCCTTGCCCTGTTCGCCGCGCTGCCCGCGACGGCCGCGGAACCGGCGGCCAAGACCGAGCTCAGCATCAAGACGCTGGACGGCAAGACCTTCAATCTCGCCGACCACAAGGGAAATTGGGTAATTCTGAATTTCTGGGCAACCTGGTGCTCGCCGTGCATCAAGGAGCTGCCGGAGCTGTCACGCTTCGTCAGCGCGCACAAGAACGTGCGGGCGATCGGCCTGGCCTACGAGGACACCGAGGTCGAGGAGATCAAGGCGTTCCTCGCGAAGCATCCGGTCAGCTATCCGATCGCGCAGGTCGACACGTTTGATCCGCCCAAGTCGCTCGAGGTGCCGCGCGGCCTGCCGACGACCTACCTGATCGCGCCCGACGGCAGCATCGCGAAGACCTTCACGGGTCCGATCGACGAAGCTGCGCTGCGCACCGCGACCGGACTCAAGGACTGACCATGACCGCCGCGCGCTTTATCGTCAGTGGACGCGTGCAGGGCGTGTTCTTCCGTGCCTCGGCGCGCACCGAAGCGCTGCGGCTGAATCTCAGCGGCTACGCGAACAATCTGCCCGACGGACGCGTCGAGGTGTTCGCGCAGGGCGCGACCCACGCGGTCGACCGGCTGGAGCAGTGGCTCGAGCACGGCCCGCCGCTCGCCCGCGTCACGCTCGTGGAGCGCGAGACAGTCGCCGAGGAAGACTGCGACGGCTTCGTCACCGGCTGAACCGCGTTTGCGGTGACGCGCGGCGCTACCAGGTTTCCTTGATCCAGCGCGACGCGTCGGCGACCTTTTCCTTGCCCGGCTTGCTCTTGAGCTTCGGCAGCTTGAGCGGTTTTTCCGGCACCTTATGGTCGGGCAGCCAGTCGAGCAGATGGCGGATCAGATTGAGCCGGCCGCGGCGCTGGTCGTTGAAATCGACGAGGAACCACGGCGCGTTGTCCGCGTGCGTTGCGGCGATCATCGCATCGCGCGCCTTGCCGTAGTCGGCGTACTTGTCGCGCGCGGCGATGTCGACCGGCGAAATCTTCCAGCGCTTGAACGGATCGGCCGCGCGTTCGGCAAAACGTTCTTCCTGCTTTTCCTGATCGACGGTCAGCCAGTACTTCACGAGCAGCGTGCCCGCATCGGTCAGCAGGCGCTCGAACACCGGACATTGCTGCAGGAACTGCTCGTATTCCGCGTCGCTGCAGAAGCCCATGACTTTTTCCACACCGGCGCGGTTGTACCAGCTGCGGTCGAGCAGCACGATCTCGCCGGCACTCGGCAGATGGCTCACGTAGCGCTGGAAATACCACTGGCCGCGTTCCTGCTCGCTCGGTTTGGACAGCGCGACGACGCGGTAGCCGCGCGTGTTGAGCATCTCGCCAATGGCCTTGATCACGCCGCCCTTGCCGGCCGCGTCGCGGCCTTCGAAAACCACGGCCAGGCGCTTGCCTTCCTCCATGATCCAGCGCTGCGCATCGATGAGCTCGCGCTGCAGCGGTTCGAGTGCGGCTTCGTAGTCCTTGCGCTTGATTCCGCTCATGGCGTGGTCCTTTGCGTGAGAGATGGAAAGGCGCAGCTGCTATTCGCGCAGCCGCGGCATGAGTCCGGCGAGGTTGCACGGCGTCGTGCGCGCGTCGAGCTGCGCACGGATCAGCTTCTCCCACGCCGTGCGGCAGGCCGAAGTCGATCCGGGCAGACAGAACACGAAGGAATTGTTGGCGAGGCCGGCGAACGCGCGCGACTGCATCGTCGCGGTGCCGATTTCCTCGAAGCTGACCGCGCGGAACGTTTCGCCGAAGCCGGGCATGAGCTTGTCGAGCAGCGGTTCCACGGCTTCGGGCGTCGTGTCGCGGCCGGTGAAACCCGTGCCGCCGGTGATCAGCACGCCGTGCACGCGCTCGTCGGCGATCCAGCCGGCGACCAGCGCGCGGATGCGGTACTTGTTGTCCTTGACGACGCTGCGCTCATGCAGCGCATGGCCCGCGTCGGTCAGAGCGGCGACGAGGTAGTCGCCGGAAGTGTCGTTCTCGGGCGTGCGCGTGTCGGACACGGTGAGCACGCAGAGCGTAAGTGGGCGGAATTCGGTCTGGGCAGGCATGCGCGCACGCTAACCCAGGGCGGCGAAAGAGGAAAGCGACGCGCGCGGCGCGCGTGCGTCCGGCGCGTCGAGCAGGTAACGGACCAATCCTTGCGCTTCGCGGTGACTCACGAAGCGGCGTCCCAAATCGTCGGAAACGCGGCATCGCGGCGTGCGCCCGGAAACGGCATGCTTGCGCGCATGACGACCGTCAGACGCACGCGCCGCATCGGCTTCATCGGGTTCCCGCGGTTCAACGCGCTGGACCTGACCGGACCGATGGATGTGTTCTCGGCCGCGGCCGAACTCGAACTCGAACAGGCCGGCCCGCGTCGCCGTGCGATCTACGAACCGGTCGTGCTTGGGCTCGACGGCACGCCGTGCCGCACCGAGTCGGCGCTGACCGTGCTGCCCGACCTCGCGCTCGCCGATGCACCACCACTCGACACGGTCATCGTTCCCGGCGGCTGCGGTGTGCGTGAGCCCGCGACGCTGGAGGCGCTTGCGCAGTGGTTGCGCCGCCGCGCACCGCGTCTGCGCCGCATCGCTTCCGTTTGCACCGGCGCGTACGCGCTGGCCGAGGCGGGCCTGCTCGATGGCTGCCGCGTCACCACGCATTGGCGCCACGCGGCCGCACTGGCTGCGCGCTATCCGCAGCTCACGATCGATGCGGATGCGATCTTCCTGCGCAGCGGCGGTGGCCGCATCTATACCTCGGCCGGCATCAGCGCCGGCATCGATCTTGCGCTCGCACTGGTCGCCGAGGACCACGGCCCGGCGCTGGCGCTTGCCGTGGCGCGTGAGCTCGTCGTGCACGTCAAGCGCGACGGCGGCCAGCGCCAGTATTCCGCGCCGCTCGCGTTCCAGACCCAGGCCGGCGACCGTCTCGGCGAACTGGCTGCGTGGACGCTGCGGCATCTCGGCGAAGACCTGTCTGTCGAACGTCTCGCGCAGCGTTGCAGCCTGAGCCGCCGGCAGCTCAGCCGCCGCTTCCGTGAGGCTTTCGGCGTCGCGCCGGCGCAATATGTCGAGCGATTGCGCGTCGACGAGGCACGCCAGCGGCTCAGCGAAAGCCGCGTGCCGATCGATCGCATCGCCGCGACGCTGGGATTCCGCAGCGCCGATGTTTTCCGCCGCGCGTTCGAGCGCCAGGTCGGCATCGCGCCGGCGCAATATCGCGCGCGTTTTGGCGCGAGCAAGTCCACGATTCGCGAGGATTAGGGCATGTACCTGCGTTTTGCTTTTGTTGTAATTGCTGCATTGTTTCCGGCAATGGCCGCCGCACAGGCTGCGCCCGACTTCAGCGCACTCGAACAGCGCGCCGCGCGCGAGGTCGACAGCGGCAATGTGCCGTCGCTGGCCATCGCTGTCGTGCAGGATGGGCGCATCGTCTACGAACGCGCGTTCGGCCACGCGGACCTCGCCTCGCGTCGCGCGGCCACCATGCATACAGCGTATGCGCTGGCCTCGGCGTCCAAGCCGATCACGGCGACCGCGCTGATGCAGCTCGCCCGGCGTGGCAAGGTCGATCTCGCTGCGCCCGTGCAGCGCTACCTCGCACCGCTGACGCTGCGCGCGCCGGACGGCAGCACATTCGGCGCGCCTCGCCTGCAGCAGCTGCTCGATCACACGTCTGGCCTGGGCACCTACGCGCACATCTACTACGCCGATGCGATGGCGTCCGCGCCGACGTTCGCGCAGACGCTCGCGCGCTTCGGCGTGCTGATGCAGCCGCCGGGACGCGTCGCCGAATATTCGAACCTCGGCTACGGCGTGATCAGCCACATCATCGAGCAGCGCAGCGGGCTGGGCTTCGGCGAGTATCTCGAGCGCAACGTGTTCGCGCCGCTGGAAATGACGGATGCATTCGTCGATACACCCGGCGCACGCGACACCGACCTCGCGCTGCCGTACGACGCGAAGAACATCGCGCTGCCGCCGCTGCGCAACGACACGCCGGGCGCGGGCAACGTCCACGCGAGCGCGCACGATCTCGCGCGCTTCGCGCTGCTGCACCTCGATCCCGCAGCGACGCGCGGCGCCGTGCTGAAACCTGCCGACGTGCAGCGCATGCAGCGCAAGGCCGATCCGAAGGCGCTGCAGCATTACTACGGCAACACCTATTACGGCCTTGGCTGGTACGTGCGCCCCGACGACGGCGGCCAGCGCGTGGTCTGGCACGAAGGCGGCATGCCCGGCGCGAGCAGCATCATCAAGCTGCTGCCGGAGCGGCACATCGGCGTGGTCGTGCTCGCGAACAAGACCGAGGTCAACGCCGTGACCCAGGCCGTTGCCGACGACGCGCTGCGCGCGCTCGTGCCGGGCTATGCACCGGCACCACTCGACGCGACCGCGAACTACACACCGTATGCCGCGCAGGCGCCGTTTCTCGGCAATTGGAAAGGCGCGATCGACATCGATGGCAAGTCGTTGCCGTGCAGCCTGAGCTTCGGTGCCGACGGCAAGGTCAATCTCGCCTTCGCCGTGTCGCCGAAAGCCGATGCGCTCGAGCAGGGCGAGTTTGGCGGCATCGTCTACGGAGACTCCTTCATTGGCGCCGTGCCGCTGAAGCTGCCGATCGCCGAGACGGCAGGCAATGAACGTCCGCTGCTGCTCGTCAAGCTCGTGCGCACGGGCGACGTGCTGCAGGGCAGCCTCGTCGCGTATTCCTCGCCGGCGCGGCTCGACTTTCTGCTGCCGTTTGCGGTGAGGCTCGAAAAAGTGCGCTAGCCGCTACGCCTGCGCCGCCTGTAGCTTCGCCGCTTTCGCCGCCTTGCGTGCAGCCCGGCGATCTCGCCGCCGCTGCGCGCCACGTTCCAGCAGCAGGTAGATCGCCGGCGTCGTCAGCAGGGTCAGCGTCTGCGAGACCAGCAGGCCGCCGATCATCGCGATGCCGAGCGGCCGGCGCATTTCCGCGCCGGCGCCGAAGCCGATCGCGAGCGGCAGCGCGCTGAAGATCGCGACGAGCGAGGTCATCATGATCGGCCGGAAGCGCACGAGGCAGGCTTCGCGGATCGCCTGCAGCGGCGTCATGCCGTGCTCGCGTTCGGCGACGAGCGCGAAGTCGATCATCATGATCGCGTTCTTCTTCGCGATGCCGATCAGCAGCACGATCGCGATGACCGAGACGATCGACAGCTCGGTATTCGTCACGAGCAGCGCGAGCACCGCGCCGACGCCGGCCGATGGCAAGGTGGAAAGAATCGTCAGCGGGTGGATCAGGCTTTCGTAGAGCATGCCGAGGATCAGATAGACCGCGAGGATCGCCGCGAGCAGCAGCAGCGGCGTGTCGCCCTGCTGCTGCTGGAAGCGGCGGAAATCGCCGCCGAATTCACCGCTGATGTCGCCGGGCATGCGCAGGTCGGCCATGGTCTTCTGCACCAGCTTACCGGCTTCGCTCATCGGCACGTCGGGCGCGAGGCCGAACGACACGTCCATGACCGCGAACTGCGCGCGGTGCTGGATCTGCGTCGGTGCGATGCCGTCGCGCATGCGCGTCAGCGCCGTAATCGGCACCATCGCGCCGCTGCTGGACTGCACGTAGAGGCGTTCGAGCGAGCCCGGCGTCGCGGCCTGGCCCGGATCGGCGGTGACGACGACCTTGTACTGGTTGATGTCGGAGTAGATCGTCGACACCTGGCGCTGCCCGAAGGCGTCGTACAGTGCGCTGTTGATCGAGGCGATGCTGACGTTGAGACGCGCCGCGGTATCGCGGTCGATCTCGAGGTTCTGGCGCAGACCGGCTTCCTGCAGGTCCGAGCCGACGTCGCGCAGCTGCGGCAGCTTCTTCAGCGCCTCGACGAGCCGCGGTGTCCACTCCTGCAATTGTGCAAGATCGCTGCCGCGCAGCGAGAAGTTGTACTGCGCGCCGCCACCGCCTCCGCCGCCTCCACCGCCGCCGCCGATGTCCTGCACCGGGCGCAGGCGCAGGCGGATGCCGGGCACCTGGCCGGCCTTCTGCGACAGCCGGTTCATGATGACGAACGTCGATGCGTCGCGGCCTTCGCCGAGCGGCTTGAGGTTCACGTACATGGTGCCGGAACCGCCGCCGCCGCCGAGGCGGCCGCCGCCGACGCGCACGCCGACGCTCTCCACTGCGGGATCACTGCGCACGATGTCGGCGATCTTCTGCTGGCGCTCGACCAGCACGTCGAACGACACGTCCGAGCCTGCGTTGGTCGAACCCTGCAGCTGGCCCGTGTCCTGCTGCGGGAAGAAGCCCTTGGGCACGATGATCATGAGCCAGACGGTCAGTATCAGCAGCACGGCCGGCAGTGTGGCCATGAGCCGCGGCCGCGCGAGCGACCAGTCCAGGGCGTGGCGATACACATCGACGCTCCACTGGTGCGCCGCGTCGATGCGGCGTTCCCACCGGCCCGGCGGCTTGTCGCCGTGCGGCTGCATGAACTGCGCGCACAGTGACGGCGTCACGGTCAGCGACACCACGGCGGAGATCGCGATCGCCGCGGCCAGCGTGACCGCGAACTCGCGGAACAGCAGGCCGAGAAATCCGCCCATGAACAGCAGCGGGATGAATACGGCGAGCAGCGACAGCGTGATCGAGACGATGGTGAAACCGATCTCGCGCGCGCCGAGCAGCGTGGCCTCCAGACGCGGCATGCCCTGTTCGAGATGGCGCGAAATGTTCTCGATCACGACGATGGCGTCATCGACGACGAAGCCGATCGCGATCACCAGCGCCATCAGCGACAGGTTGTTGAGCGTGAACCCGAGCACGTACATCACGCCGAACGCGCCGGCCAGCGACAACGGCACGGCGAGCGCGGCGATCAGCGTCGGCGCGAGCCGGCGCAGGAACAGCAGCATGGTCACGATGACGAGGCCCAGGCTGATCAGCAGCGCGACCTGCACTTCCATCACCGACGCGCGGATCGTCGGCGTGCGGTCGAGGAACGGCGTCAGTTGCGCGTCGCTGGGCAGCCATTCGCGCAGTACCGGCAGCATCGCCTTGACCGCGTCGACCGTCGCGATCACGTTCGCGTCGGCCTGCTTGCGCACGAACAGCAGGATCGCGCGCCGGTCGTCGAACCAGGCCGCCTGGTAGCGGTCTTCCTGGCCCTGCGCGACCGTGGCCACGTCGCGCAGGAACACCGGGCTGCCGTTGCGATTGGCGACGATGAGGCGCGCGAATTCCTCGGCCGTGCTCATGGAGTTGTTGGACGCGATGGCCATGGTCGTGCGGCCGTCGCTGAGGAATCCTTGCGCCGTCGTCACGTTGGCCGCGACCAGAGCGCGTCGGATCTCGTCGGCGGAAATGCCGCGCGCATTGAGCGACCGCAGGTTGAGATCGACGCGGATCGCCGGCGTCGCGCCGCCGGCGATATCGACGTCGGCGACACCGGGCAGCTGGCGCAGGCGCTGCGCCACCAGCGAGTCGGCGACGTTGAACAGCTCGCCGAGCGTGCGCGTGGGCGACGTCAGCGCGAGGGCGATGACCGGCGCGCTGTTCGGATTCGCCTTCTGGTAGGTCGGCGCGGTGCGCAGGCCCGAGGGCAGGTCGGGCGAGGCCGCGTTGATCGCCGCCTGCACGTCGCGCGCGGCGCTGTCGAGGTTGCGGCCGGGGTCGAAGATGATGCTGACCGAAGCGCCGCCTTCGCGGCTGTTGGAATTCATCTCGTCGATGCCGGCGATCTGGCCGAGATGCCGTTCCAGCGGCGCGGCGACCGTCGTCGCCATCGTGCCGGCGTCGGCGCCGGGCTGGCTCGCCGAGACGAAGATCGCCGGGAACTCGACGTTCGGCAGCGGCGCGACGCCGAGCAGCGTGTAGCAGATCATGCCGGCCACGAAGAGCCCCGCCGCGAGCAGCGACGTGCCTATCGGCCGTCTGATGAAGGGCGTCGAGAGGCTCATGGCGCCGCCGCGATGGCGCGGCCCGGCGCGTGCCCGCGGCGTCGCGCGATCCAGTCGTTGACGCGTTCGAGATACAGATAGATAACCGGAGTCGTATACAAAGTAACGAGTTGGGACAGCAGCAGGCCGCCGACGATGGCGACGCCGAGCGGCCGGCGCAGTTCGGCACCGATGCCGTTGCCGAGCGCGAGCGGCAGCGCGCCGAGCAGCGCGGCGGCCGTGGTCATCATGATGGGCCGGAAGCGCAGCAGGCAGGCGCGATGGATCGCTTCGCGCGCATGCATGCCTTCGCGCTGCGCCTCGATCGCGAAGTCGATCATCATGATCGCGTTCTTCTTGACGATGCCGATCAGCAGGATGATGCCGACGATGCCGTCGATCGACAGGCTCATGCCGCAGACGTACAGCGCGAGCAGCGCGCCGACGCCGGCGGGCGGCAGCGTCGAGAGGATCGTCAGCGGATGGATGTAGCTCTCGTACAGCACGCCGAGCACGATGTAGATGACGACCAGTGCGGCGATGATCAGCAGCAGCTCGTTGGCCTGCGAAGCGGAGAACTCCGCGGCCTTGCCGACGAACATGCCGCGCACGGAGCCGGGCAGCTTCAGTTCCTGCTCGACCGCATGGATGGCTTCCACGGCCTCGGACAGCGAATAGCCGTTCGCCGTGTTGAAGCCGATCGTGATCGCCGGCAGCTGGTCCTGGTGCGCGATCACGAGCGGTGCGTTGGTGATGCTGGCGCGCGCGACACTCGACAGCGGCACGGTGCCGTTGCCCGCGACGCTGCCGGCGACCGCGCCGTTGCCGCTCGCGCGCACGGCGAGCTTGTCGAGCAGGTCGCTGCTGGTGCGGAATTCAGGCGCGACTTCGAGCACGACGCGGTACTGGTTCAACTCGGTGAAGATGGTCGAGACCTGGCGCTGGCCGAACGCGCTGTACAGCGTGTCGTCGATGTTCTGGATCGCGACGCCGAGGCGGCTGGCCTGGTCGCGGTCGATCGCGAGCAGCAGCTGCAGTCCCTTCGACGCGAGGTTGTTGTCGACGTCAACGAGTTCGGGCCGCTGGCGCAGTGCTGTGGTCATGCGCGTCGCGGCGTCGCCGAGTTCCTTCGCGTCGACGTCGGTCAGCGTGTACTGGTATTCGGTCGCGCCGACGCGGCTGTCGAGCGCGACGTCCTGCACGGGCTTCAGGTACAGCGCGATGGCGGGTATCTGCGACGTGGCTTTCTGCAGCGCGGGCAGCACATCGTCGAGGCCGCGGCGTTCGCCGCGCGGCTTGAGCACGATGCTGAGCTGGCCCTGGTTCAAGGTCGGATTGATCGCGCCGGCGCCGACGAACGCGGCGACGCCGCTCACGTCGGGCACGTTGCGCAGCGCCTGCGCGGCGGCTTCCACGCGCGCCTGCATGAGCGGGAACGCGATGTTCTCGTCCGCCTCGATGACCGCGGTCACGAGGCCGGTGTCCTGTTCCGGCAGCAGTCCTTTCGGGATCGCGACGTAGAGCAGCGCGGTCAGCGCGACCGACGCGGTCGCGACCGCGATGGTCAGGCGCGGATGGTCGATGACCCAGAGCAGGCTGCGGTCGTAGGCGTCGAGCACGCGGCCATACAGGCCGCTGCGGCTGGCGTGGTCGTCGGCGTCGCCCTTGATCTCGCCGGGCTTGAGCAGGTACGCGCACATCATCGGCGTAAGCGTCAGCGAGACCAGCGCCGACAGCGCGACGGCGATCGACAGCACCCATGCGAATTCGTGGAACAGGCGGCCGGTCACGCCGGGCATCAGCAGCAGCGGCAGGAACACGGCGATCAGTGATACGGTCAGCGATACGACGGTGAACGCGATCTCGCGCGCGCCGATCTCGGCCGCCTCGCGGCCGTCATGGCCCTTCTCGAGATAGCGCACGATGTTCTCGATCATGACGATCGCGTCGTCGACGACGAAGCCGGTCGCGACGGTCAGCGCCATCAGCGAGAGGTTGTCGAGCGAGAAGCCCGCGAAGCTCATGACCGCGAACGTGCCCAGCAGCGACAGCGGCACCGCGACGCCGGGAATTACCGTGGCCCAGAGCCGCCGCAGGAACACGAAGATCACGGCGACGACGAGAATGACCGTGAGCACCAGCGTGAACTGCACGTCGTGCACCGACGCGCGGATCGTCACCGTGCGATCGGCGAAGACCTCGAGATCGACGCCGGCCGGCAGCACCGCGCGCAACTGCGGGATCAGTGCCTGCACCTGTTCGACCGTGCTGACGATGTTCGCGCCGGGCTGGCGGCGGATGTCGAGCAGCACGGCGGGCTTGCCGTTGGCCCAGGCCGAAACCTGGTCGTTCTCCACGCCGTCGACGATGGTGGCGACGTCTTTCAGACGGATCGCCGCATCGTCGCGCCAGCTGATGATCGCGTCGCGATAGGCCGCCGCATCGCGCAGCTGGTCGTTGGTGCCGATGCTGAAGGACTGCACGCTGCCGTTGAGCGAACCTTTCGGCGCGTTGACGTTGAGCTGGGTCAGCGCGCTGCGCACGTCTTCGAGCGTCAGGCCGAGATTCGCGAGCTGCCCCGGATTGACCTGCACGCGTACGGCCGGACGCACGTTGCCGGCGATGCTGACGAGGCCCACGCCGCTGACCTGCGAGAGCTTCTGCGCGAGGATGCTGTCGGCGTAGTTGTTGACGTCGCGCAGGGGCAGGGTCTTCGAGGACAGCATCAGCGTGATGATCGGCGCGTCGGCCGGATTGACCTTGTTGTAGACCGGCGGATACGGCAGGCCGCTCGGCAGCGTGCCGCGCGCCGCGTTGATCGCGGCCTGGACGTCCTGCGCCGCGGCGTCGATGTCGCGGTCGACGTTGAACTGCAGGTTGATCGTCGACAGCCCGGCCGAGCTGTCCGACGTCATGAGGGTCAGGCCGGAGATCTGCCCGAACTGGCGCTCCAGCGGCGTGGTCACGAGCGCGGCGATCGTGCTCGGGCTCGCACCCGGATACTGCGTCGTCACCTGCAGGTTCGGCGCGTCGATGTCCGGCAGCGCCGACACCGGCAGCTTGCGGTAGCCGAGCAGGCCAAGCAGCACCAGCGCCAGCATCAGCAGCGAAGTGGCAATCGGGCGACGGATGAAAATAGTGGAGAAAGACATAAGTTTCCCAAATGCGCCGGCGCTGCGTGGCTGGCCGCGGCGCTAGGCTTGGCGCCGCGAACTGCGAATGGATGCATCGAATGGGGTGTACGGAAAGTGCGCGGAACCGATTTGCGCGACCTCACTCACGGAAGAGGATCGGCATCCGGAAGGTTCGCGCAGCGACAGGACAGGCACGACGTGATTAAGTGCCGCACCATCCCCACCCCAACCCTCCCCTTGAAGGGGAGGGAGTGGAAACTCAGCATCACCCCAGATCTCAGCGTAAAGCGGAGGGAGTGCACCCTCGGCATCACGCCAGATCTCAGCGTAACGGGGAGGGAGTGCGCGCACGGCATCAGCCCAGCTTTCAGCGTAAACGGGCGGGAGTGCACGCTCGGCATCGCCCCAAATCAGTCGTTTAAGGGGAGGAACTGTAAGTTCAGCGCCTGGCCACTCGGAGACCGTTGCTGGAAGCAGTGGATGCGCAGCGTGCTCGAAAGCCCTCCCCTTCAAGGGGAGGGTTGGGTGGGGATGGTGTTGTGTCCGATGCATCGCGCGGTCGCGCTCAACCACCACGCCGCCGCCGCGGCGTGTCGCCGGGCTTGGCTTCGCCGGATTTCGTCTCGCCAGCCGCCGCGGCCGGTGCCGGCGGCGTCTCGCCGGGTGCGAGCGCGAGCACTTTCGCGCCGGGCTTGAGGCGGAACTGGCCTTCGCTGACGACCTTGTCGCCGGCCTTGAGTCCTTCGAGCACGACGGTCTTGCCGCCGGGCGCTTCGGCGCCGGGCTTCACCGGCTGCAGCGTGACGGTGGATTCGCTCGTGACCAGATAGACATAGCTGCCGTCGGGACCGCGCTGCAGCGCTTGAGTCGGGACAGTCACGGCATCGGTCAGCGCGCCGACTTCGAGCCGGATATTGATGAATTGCCCGGGCCACAAGGTATTTTCGGTGTTCGGGAACTCGGCCTTGAGCTTGAACGTGCCCGTGGTGGCGTCGATCTGGTTGTCGATCACGCTGAGCGTGCCGACCGCGACGATGTGGTCGTCGGAACGGTCGCGCGCGGTGACCTTGAGTTCCGCGCCGGCGGCACGCACGCGTTCGAGCTGTTGCTCCGGCAGCGTGAACACGCCATTGATCGGGCGCACCTGGGTCAGCACGACGATGGCTTCGCTCTGGCTGCCCTGCACGAGATTGCCGACATCGACCTGGCGTATGCCGGCGAGCCCCGAGATCGGCGCGCGGATCGTCGTATAGCCCATCTGCACGCGCGCGGCGGCGGCGGCGGCTTCGTCGGCGGCGACCAGCGCTTCGAGCTGGCGCACGGTGTGGCGCTGGTTTTCCAGGTCCTGCGCCGCGACGAAATTTTTCTGGATCAGTTCCTCGTAGCGCTTGAGTGTCGAACGCGCGCCGCCGAGCTGTGCCTCGTCCTGCTTTTTCTTCGCGAGCGCCTGATCGAGCTGGGTCTGGTAGGTGCGCGCGTCGAGGCGCGCGATGACCTCGTCCTTGGCGATCTCCTGGCCTTCCTTGAACAGGATGGCTTCGATCTGGCCGCCGACCTGCGGCCGCACGCTGACCGTGTTGAGCGCCTGTATCGTGCCGAGCGCATCGAGGTTCAGCGGAACGTTCTCGGTGGTCGCGGCGACCGCGGTCACCGGGATCGGCGCGTCAGCGTCGCCGCCGCCGCGGCGCTGTGACGTGCCGCCGCCACTGAAGCTGCGGTAGAGGATCAGGCCGGCCAGGCCGACGACGATGAGAATGACGATGATCTTGCCGCGCGACATGCCTGCTTCCTTGGGTGAATGGCGTTGCGGATCCGCTCGCGGTAATACGCTCCCGCCGGCTTAACGGTCGTTCGTCAGCGGCGTTGACAGGATCGGGTAAAGAATTTTTCCGGTTGGAACCGCGCGGCTGCGGCGTCCGTACGCGGACGCGCCAGCGCCTGCAACGGTCGCTCTCATGTGCCGCCCCGCTCGCGCACCGGATGCTTGGCCAGCTTGCGCTGCAGGGTGCGCCGATGCAGACCG
>Ga0207698_10000570_pt1 | contig 21525 bp, 23 predicted proteins | sample KBSCornC22_FD_184298 | JGI IMG/M metagenome (GOLD analysis project Ga0207698, IMG submission 184298) | Corn rhizosphere microbial communities from Kellogg Biological Station, Michigan, USA - KBS Corn C2-2 (SPAdes) (version 2) | ecosystem: Host-associated > Plants > Roots > Rhizosphere > Soil ... | reverse complement strand
GCGCGTCGCCGACGTCTGGAGCGACAAGATGGGCGCGCCGCTCGCGATCATCCACAAGCGCCGCGATCCGCTCGTGCCGAACCAGGTGAGCGTGCACGAGATCATCGGTCCGGTCGAGGGCCGCACCTGCCTCATCGTCGACGACCTGATCGACACCGGCCGCACCATCGCCAAGGCCGCCGAGGCGCTGAAGCAGCACGGCGCGACCGCCGTCGTCGTCGCCGCCACGCACGCGGTGTTCTCCGACCCGGCGGTCGAGATCCTCCAGAGCGAGTTCATCGACTCGGTCGTCGTCACCGACACCCTGCCGATCGCCGCCGAGAAGCGGTGGAGTCGGCTGACGGTGCTTCCGATCGCGCCCCTGCTCGCTCGGGCGATCCACGAGGTGTTCGACGACGGGTCGGTCACCTCGATGTTCGACGGGGCGGCCTGATCGCTCGGAGTCACGCGTAGCGTCGCGCGTCAGGCCGCCGCGATAGCGGGAGCTTTCCGCCTTACTGCTTCTTGTCGGATGCCGCGGCAGCCCGAGTAGCGACGAACGCCATCGACTCGGCGGCCAGGGCGCGCCAGTCCGTCGTAGGAGCCGCGATCACCCACTCGCGCATGACCCGGTTGCCGCCCGTCGAGAACGGCTGGCCCTCACCGCTCGCGATGAGCTCGGCGACCCGTTCGGCGCTGACCTTGATCAGCAGGCCGCCGTGCCCGGCCGAGGCGAACAGCTTGCCGCCGACCATGAGGGAGATCCGGCTGAAGGCGCGTTCGAGCGTGACGCCCGGCTTCATCAGGAACTCGGCGGTGAGGTCGTCCCAGCGCGCGGCATCCGGCGCACTGAGGTCGGGACCGGGCTTCACTGTGCTCTCATCAGGACCGCGCTCATCAGGACTGCAGCCATCAGGACCACGCTCAGGCCGGGACACCCGAGGGACGGTAGATCAGCCCGGGGATCATCCCGAGCGAGCGCAGCATGACCTCCGACCCGTCGAAGCTGCGTGCGTAGCAGTACCAGCCCGGGCCGTTCCCGCCCCAGAGCTGAAGCCGCGCATCCGGGGTCGCGTCGGGTGCCGCGGACGACACGACGATCGAGCACGCCGCTCCCGCCGTCGCGACCTGCACGCTGATCGTGTAGATCACCCCGGGGAGGACGAGCGCGACGACCGCGATCACGATGACGACCCTGATCACCGTGAGCGTGATCGGGTGCCGGATCGAGCGACCCTCGGTCGGCACGTAACCGGCCAGCTCGGGGTGGTACTCGTCGTCCGACATGGTGTTTCCAGTGTCGCACGCCGCCGACCGCGGCTTCGAGTTCATCCGCCCCGGCTACGATCCGACCGTGACCCAGCTGCAACGCCGCCTCGGCATCCCCGCCGCGACCGCGATCGGCGTCGCGTCGATGCTCGGCGCGGGCATCTTCTTCGTGTGGGCGCCCGCCGCGGGCGATGCCGGGGCCGGCATCCTGATCGCCCTGCCGGTGGCGGCCGCGGTGGCCGCGCTCAACGCGCTGAGCACGACCCGGCTCGCGATGGCGCACCCGGTGTCGGGCGGCGCCTATGCATACGGTCGCGCCGAACTCGGACCGCTGCCGGGATTCATCGCGGGCGTGCTATTCCTGGTGGGCAAGACCGCGTCCGTGGCGGCGATCGCGTCGATCGCGGGGGCGTATCTCTGGCCGGAGTTCGCCCGGCCGATCGCCGTGGCCGCCGTCGTGGTGCTCGGGATCGTCAATGCGACCGGGATTCGCAGCACGGCGGTCGTGAGCACGATCATCGCGGGTGCCGTGGTGGCGGTGCTGGTTACCGTGCTGGTCGTGACCGCCGTGCAGGGCGCCGCCGCGCCCCCGCGTTCACCGGTCGCGCTCACCGGGGGTGTGCTCGGTGTGCTGCAGGCCGCGGCCCTGATCTTCTTCACCTTCGCGGGCTATGCCCGGATCGCGACGCTCGGCGAGGAGGTGCGCGACCCGACCCGCACGCTGCCCCGTGCCGTGATCGCGGCCCTGGCCGTCGTGCTGCTCCTGTCAGCCGCGACCGCGACGGTGCTGCTGCTGCGCCTGGGAGCGCACGCGCTCGCCACGAGCAGTTCTCCGCTCGCCGACGCGGTCGGCCCGGGCGCCGAGACGGTGATCCGGATCACGGCCGCGGTCGCCTGCCTGGGCTCGCTGCTGAGCGTGCTCGCCGGACTGAGCCGCACCTCGCTGGCCATGGCGCGTGACGGCGAACTGCCGGGCAGGCTCGCCCGCATCTCGGAGCGCACCGCGACACCCGTGATCGCCGAGCTCGTCGTCGCGATCGTGGGTGTCGCCGCCGTTCTGCTGCTGGATCCTGCGCGTTTGGTGGGCGTCTCGGCCTGCGCGGTGCTCGGCTACTACGCCGTCGCGCATCTGGCCGCGATCGGCCGGGCTCGTCGCCTCGCCACGCGCGTCCCGCTGCTCCCGTGTCTCGGCCTTCTGGGGTGCGCGGCGCTGGCCCTCTCGACGCCGTGGCAGGCCATCGTGGGAGTCGCGGTGCTCGCGCTCGCCGCGGTCGGAGTCCGCGCCCTCGTGCGCCTCATGCTCCGACCGCGTCGCGACGGCTAGCGCTCAGCGGCGCCGGTAGTAGTCCTTCCACACCAGCCGGTGAATCGGGATCACCCGGGGGATCGAGCGAAGCCCCGGGATGAAGGGCACGAGCAGCAGCGCCAGGGTCAGGATCGCGACCACCACCACCACCACGATGTCGGCGTTCGGCAGCGAGGCGAACGGCTCGATCTGGTAGAAGAACGAGAACAGCCACAACCAGGACTGCCCGGGGTAGTTTCCCGTCTCGTTCATCATCCCCCACTGGTCGCCGCTGAGGTGCAGCCCGGCGGCGAGGTCGTTGAGGTACGCGCCGTCGCCCATGAACAGGATCGCGGGCGTGTAGTCGAGGTTGTAGAACTTGCCCTGCGCCGAGATCACGCTGTCGAGCGAGCCCTGCCTGGCCATGGTGAGCAGCGTGCGCATCAGGGCCGGAACCGGGCCGTAGTCACCTGCTGCCACCTTCGCCGGGTCGTGGTTTTTCGCCTTGTCCAGGGCCTTCGAGTAGGCATCGGTCCAGGCCGTTTGCTGCTGGGCACTCGCGGCCTTCCAGGTCGCAACTCCCGACGGCGCCACCGGCAGGCTCGACAATGGCCCGAGTACGAAGGCCTGCGCGGTGTCGATCGGCAGCTTCACGCCGGCCAGGCTCTGCAGGTCGATCGGGCCGAGGGTCTGCGTGGCATCCGGGGTCGAGTTATAGGGCGGCCCGTAGCCTGCTGTGTCGCTGGTGCCCCCGAGCTCGGCGGTGGCGGTGGCCACGAAATCGGAGGGCTGCGCGACCGCCCACGACTTCAGACTGACCGCTTTGTCATCCGGTGAGCCGAAGATCGCGGATGCTGCGAGCACGAGCAGGATCACGGCGATGAGCCCGATGGTCAGCTCCTTGAAGAGGTCGTACTCGCGCACGGCACCCTTCCACGGACGACCCGCGATCCCGGTGCCGGTGCGCCACGACATGGGATTGTCGCGGCGGGCGGGCTTGGTGGTGGTCATTCCGACCCCTCCTTCGCGTTCGCGAGCTGAGCGTCGGTCTCGGCCGCGTCGATCGGCGAGACGACGCCGTGCATCCGGACGAGGATGACGTGGAAGGCCACGATCGCCCCGACGCCCAGCGGGAGCAGCACGATGTGCCAGGTGAACATCTGGCCCAGGTTCGCCACGTTGAACCAGCCGCCGATGCCGGCGGCGTTCAGGGCGTCTTTGGCCTCGAACGAGATCCACTGCGACTCGAAGTTCGTCTGGAGCAGGTAGCCCGTGAAGGCGGCGGCGATGCCGACCGCGAATGACAGGACGCCGGTGATCCAGGTGAGTACGCGGCCGCCCCGCCAGGCCGCCATCCAGAACTTGCCCCACAGGTGCACGACCATGAAGAGGAAGAAGAACTCGACGCTCCACAGGTGGGTGCTGTTGACGAAGTGTCCGAGGCTGGACACGTGCCACCAGCTCGGCCCGTTGAGGCTCAGGATCAGGCCCGAGGCGATCACCACGGCGAGCGAGGCGATCGCGCCCATGCCGAACACGTAGATCCACGAGGCGACGTAGCTCGGCTGGCTCTCGGGAAGCAGCTTGTCGGGTGGGAGCTTCTTGAGCATCCAGCGCCGGGCACGGCCGGTCCAGGTCGAGAACGGCTCGACCTCGAACTCGAGGTCGTCCCGGTTCGGCTCGGCGCTCATCGCCGTTTCCGTCCGGTGGGGAAGGGAAGTATCAGGGCCAAGACGAACAGGATGATCATCGAGGCGATGACGATGAAGTTGCCGAGTTGGATGGTGAAGGCGCCCCAGCCGAGATAGATGGTGCCTCCGCCCTCGGCTGCGAGCGCGAGTACGGGAATCACGGTGACCTCCAGCTGGACGGGTCGATGTCCTCACCCGACGCTAGAGAGGCGCCAGTCCGGCGGACAGTGCCGAAGGTCCCGTCGGCGGCGCACTAATGGGCCAGCGGAGCGCGGCGGCGTGTACGTCGCGCGGAGCGGGTGCGCCGCAGGAGCGCCGGCGCACTAATGAGTACTGCCCTCCGCCTCGATCTCGCTGCGGTCGCCCGACCACAGGGTGTGGAACGTGCCGTCCTTGTCGATGCGCTTGTAGGTGTGCGCACCGAAGAAGTCGCGCTGCCCCTGGATCAGAGCGGCCGGCAGGCGGTCGGCCCGCAGTCCGTCGTAGTAGGCCAGCGACGACGAGAAGGCCGGCGACGGCACGCCCGCGTGCGCGGCCATCGAGACGACCCTGCGCCACGAGCCCTGCGCGCGCTCGAGCGCCTCGACGAAGTAGGGAGCGGTGAGCAGAGCCACGAGGCCGTTGTCCGTGGCGTAGGCCTCGGTGATCCGGTTGAGGAACTGCGCGCGGATGATGCAGCCGCCGCGCCAGATCTTCGCGATGTCGCCCTTCTTGATGTCCCAGCCGTACTGGGCGGCGCCGGCCACGATCTCGTCGAAGCCCTGCGAGTAGGCCACGATCTTCGACGCGAAGAGGGCGAGACGCACGTCTTCGATGAACTCGTCGACGTCGGTCTCGGTCCAGCTGTCGTCCGGTCCGGGCAGGTCGCGTGCTGCCTGGCGCTGCGCCGGCTTCGACGACAGGCTGCGCGCGAAGACCGCCTCGGCGATCCCCGAGACCGGCACGCCGAGGTCGAGCGCGGTCTGCACCGTCCAGGCCCCGGTGCCCTTGGCGCCGGCCTGGTCGAGGATGACGTCGACGAGCGGCTTGCTGGTGTCGGCATCCACCTGCTTGAGCACCTCGGCCGTGATCTCGATCAGGTAGCTCTCGAGCTCGCCCTTGTTCCACTCGGCGAAGACCTCTGAGATCTCGGCGGGGGTCTTGCCGGTGCCGCGGCGGATCAGGTCGTACGCCTCGGCGATGAGCTGCATGTCGGCGTACTCGATGCCGTTGTGCACCATCTTCACGAAGTGGCCGGCGCCGTCGTGTCCGACGTGGGTGACGCAGGGCTCGCCCTCGGCGACTGCCGCGATGGATTTCAGGATCGGGCCGATCGTCAGCCACGCCTCATCCGATCCACCGGGCATGATCGACGGGCCGTTGAGCGCGCCCTCCTCGCCGCCCGAGATGCCGGCGCCGACGAAGTTGATCCCGGTCTCGCGCACCGCCTTCTCGCGACGGATGGTGTCGGTGAACAGCGCGTTGCCGCCGTCGATGATGATGTCGCCCGGCTCGAAGACCTTGACGAGTTCTTCGATCACCGCGTCGGTGCCCTTGCCCGCCTGCACCATGATCAGCGCGGTGCGCGGCTTCGAGATGGATGCCGCGAACGCCGCGTAGTCGGGGCTCGGCACGAACCCGGCCTCGGGGTGCTCATCCATCAGAGCCTGGGTCTTCTCGTAGCTGCGGTTGAAGATCGCGACCGTGTTGCCGGCCCGGCTGGCGAGGTTGCGAGCCAGGTTCGAGCCCATCACCGCCAATCCGACAACGCCGATGTTCGCCTTACCTGCAGTGCTGTTGGCCATGGTGTGGTTCTCCAAAGGATCGAATGATGAGGGGGCGCACCCCTCAGGACCGTGGGCTTCGGGCTTCGACATATGCCCGGGTGACCGAGATGTCCTGGTCGCCCAAACCGCGTGCTGTCAGATCGCGGAAGATCTCTGAGAGCAGCGTCAACTGCTGGGCATCGACCTCGACCGCGGCGGCCTCCGCCAATGCGAAACCCAGATCTTTGACCATGTATTTCGCGGCTCCCGACGGGTGATAGTCGCCCTCGATGAAGCGTTGTTTGCGCGTCTCGAGCACTCGACTTCCAGCGTACCCGCCACCCAGGGCTTCGAAGAGCGCGGCGAGATCGAGGCCACTGCGCTCGCCGATGACCGCGGCTTCGCCGAGAGCCGTGACCGTTGCTGCCACGATCATCTGGTTGCAGAACTTGGCGACCGCACCCGAACCGAGCGGTCCGAGGTGGAAGGGGTGCCCCATCGTCTCCAGGACGGGCCAGGCGACGTCCACGTCGTCGTTCTCGCCGCCCACCAGAATCGACAGGGTGCCGGCAATGGCGCCCTCTTCGCCCCCTGTCACCGGAGCGTCGATGACGTGCACGAGGTCGCCGGTCTGCCGCCGCAGGCGCGCATCGAGTTCGCGAATGCCGGTGGCCGAGGAGGTCGACGAGATCACCAGGATCGTCGGCTCGGTCACCCCGGCGAGCAGGCCATTCGGGCCCTCGAGCACCTCCTCGACGTCGGGGAGGTCGGGCAGCATGAGCACGACGATGCGAGATTGCTCAGCGAGTTGCCGAGGAGTCTCGGCCCACTGAGCGCCCTTCTCGAGAAGCGTCTCAGCCCGAGCGCGAGCACGGTGCCAGATGACTGCCGAGCCGCCTCGGGCCAGCAGGTTGTGGGCCATCGGCTCGCCCATGGTTCCCAGTCCGATCATCCCGGCGCGGGGCGCGGGGACGGGGGCGGATTCGCTCTGCCGCGACATGAGTCCATGGTAACGAACCGTGTTCACTGGATTGAACTACGGTGTTCGATATCTCGAAAGCCGAGCAGCGCGGAGGACACACATGGCGGCCGACACCCCCGATCGGGATCCAGCGCCCGCAGTCACGCGCGCGCTAGCAATCCTCGACATCCTCGCGGGCGCCGGCGGACGCCCGATGTCGCTCAGCGACCTGGCCCGCGCTCTCGGGGCGGCGAAGTCCTCCACCCTCAATGTGTGCAGCACGCTCGAGGCAGGTCGACTCGTACAGCGGCGGGACGGCGGCTACGTTCTCGGGCGTCGAACGGTCGAGCTCGGTGGGGCCTATCTCTCGACCTTCGATCAGGTTCGCGAGTTCTACCGCCTCTGCGCGGAGTCACCGGTGCTCTCGCACGAGTTGGTGCAGATCGCGATTCTCGACGGCACTGATGTGCTCTATCTCGCCCGCCATGAAGGGCGTGCACCCCTTCGCCTGTCTGCCGGTATCGGCGATCGCTTCCCTGCGGCTCTGACGGCGGTCGGTAACGCCCTGCTCGCCGAACTCGACCCCGCTGAGGTGATCGCACGCTTCTCGCATGCCGATGCCTTCCCGATGCGCACCGAGAAGAGCACCGCGTCGCTTGCTCAACTCCAGGTCAAGTTGGAGCGGGCTCGTCGGCTCGGAATCGCGATCGATCAGGGTGAGGTGCACCCCGCCGTCGTGGGCATTGCCGCCGCTGTCCCGGCTCGGCAACCCAGCGAGACCTCCTTCGCGGTCGGCGTTTCGTTGGTCGGGGTCGAGGTCGACGAACAGCTGATCGACACCATGGGCGCCGCGGTCAAGAGCGTGGCCGGCGAACTCTCCCGTCCGCTGCATCCTGCGTGAGTACGTGGGGGAGTTCGACCGGCTGAACGACTGCGCGTCCAGCCTGTTGAACGACGTTCTCGTGGTGTTACGCTCACCGGCAGGTGGCAACTGCCTCCACCGTGCCGAAGGAGTCGCAGGTGTTGGTCGTGAACGAGGGCGGATCAGTGGGGCCCGTGCGCGGCGTCGTCGCGCACGGCGCTCGCGACCTGAGGGTCGATGAGCTCCCCGAACCAGTTGCGGCCTCGGACGAGGCGGTGCTCGACATCGCGTATGGCGGCATCTGCGGTTCTGATCTCCACTATTGGCTCGAGGGCGCCGCGGGGGAATCCATCCTTCGTGAGCCGATGCTGCTCGGTCACGAGGTCGTCGGCACGGTTGCTCATGCTGCGGCCGACGGCACCGGGCCGGCCGCGGGAACTCGCGTCGCGGTTCACCCGGCGACTCCCGGACCGGGTGACGGGTCCCGGTACCCCCACGAGCGACCGAATCTGTCGCCGGGCGCCACCTACCTCGGCAGCGCGGCGCGCTTCCCGCACCGAGCGGGCGGGTTCGCCGATCGGATCGCGCTTCCTGCTCGGATGCTGCGGCCGCTCCCCGATTCACTCAGCCTTCGTGATGCCGCTCTGGCGGAGCCGGCGAGTGTGGCATGGCACGCGGTGAGCCGCGCGGGCGACGTGGCGGGCACGCGCGCCCTGGTGATCGGGAGCGGTCCTATCGGAGCCCTGATCGTTGCCGTGCTGCGGCTTCGTGGAGCCACGGAGATCATCGCGGTCGACCTCCACCAGGCGCCGCTCGCTTTGGCGCGCGAACTCGGTGCTCATCGCACTGTGGTCGCCGATGACGCCGAGGCCATTGCCGCGATCGACGCGGACATCGTCATCGAGTCGTCAGGGAGCCCTCGTGGGCTCGAGTCGGCCATTCGCGGAGCCACGCGCGGCGGCCGCGTGGTCATGGTGGGGCTGCTCCCCACTGGCAACCAGCCGGTGCCGATCTCGCTGGCGATCGTGCGGGAGCTCGAGCTGTTCGGGTCCTTCCGGTTCAACGACGAGATCGATGATGTCATCGCCGCCTTGGCCTCCGGATCCTTGGCGGTGGGGCAGGTCGTCACCCATGAGTTCGCCGCATCGGACGCGCTCGAGGCGTTCGAAGTCGCCCGTGATTCGGCGCGATCGAGCAAGGTGCTGCTGCGATTCGGGGATCCGTCATGATCGGCGGCGCTGACGGCGCGTCAGATCACATTTTTGGAACACTGTTCAGGATTTCGAACAGATCGCTTGCCTCCTCTGACTGGGCTTGCTTGAGTTGCCCCATCGAAGGAGATCGCTGATGATCGTGGACAGTGCCGTGGCGACTGCCCCGGGGCTCGTGCCCCAGGGGGCACGCGTCGAGCGGGTCACCACCGGAGCGACCTGGTCCGAGGGGCCGGTCTGGCTTCCTGCGGAGCAGCGCCTGCGGTGGAGTGATATTCCGGGCAATCGCATCCTGGAGGTCGATCCCCTCGACGGCGTGCTGCGGGTGCATCGCACCGACGCTGAGTTCAGCAACGGTCGCACGCTCGATCGGGACGGACTCGTCGTGCAGTGCTCGCACGGGCGTCGCGCGGTCGAGCGGGAGATCGACGGGACGACCACGATCGTCGCCGACCGCTGGAACGGCCATCGGCTGAACTCGCCCAACGATGTCGTGGTGGCCTCCGACGGCGCCATCTGGTTCACCGACCCGCCGTACGGGATCGTCCAAGCTCACGAAGGCCACCCCGGGACGCCCGAGTACGGCGGCAACTTCGTCTTCCGCATCGATCCGGCCGACGGATCGGTCGCAGCCATGATCACGGACGTCGAGGAGCCGAACGGGCTGGCCTTCTCGCCCGACGAATCCGTGCTGTACGTCACCGACACGTCGGCCGCGCTCCGGACCGATGGATCCGGACACCACCACATCGTCGCGTACGAGGTCGGCAGCGACTTCGCCTGCAGCGACCCGAGAGTGTTCGCCGTGATCGAACCAGGCCTCGCCGATGGCATCCGTATCGATGAACAGGGCCGGCTGTGGTCGTCGAGCGCGGACTCGGTGCAGATCTTTGCACCGGATGGGGCGCCGCTCGGCCGTATTCCTGTACCCGAGAAGGTCGGCAACCTGTGCTTCGGCGGCCCGGATGGACGCACCCTGTTCATCGCCGCATCCACCAGCATCTATGCCATCCCCACGACGACACGGGATGCCGCGAGACGAGGAGCCGCGTCGTGACGATCCTCGATGAACGACGGGAATCCGCATCCGGCGCGGCGGGCGTCCCCGCGCCGGCTGCCTATCGTGCCATCCAGGTGCTCGATGCGATCGCCGCCCACCGCGGACCGGCGACGCTCAGCGAGATCGCCGCGGCGATCCCGCTCCCCAAGTCGTCGACCTCCAACCTGCTCGTCACGCTCGAGGTGACGGGGATGGTTCGCCATGTCGGCACCGGTTGGCTGCTCGGGTACAAAGCCATCGAATACGGCCAGGCGGTGCTGGGGTCGACCGACCTGGTCGCCGAGTTCCGGCGAGCCGTCAACACCCTGCCGACGCTGCGCCGCGACACCGTTCTGCTCGCGACGCTCGACGGAGCGGAGGTGCTGTACCTGGCCCGGCATGACGGCCAGCAGCCCATCCGTCTGGCGAGCGACATCGGTCGCCGGATGCCGGCGGTCGTCACCTCGCTCGGAAAGGCGATGCTCGCCGCCATGCCTGCTGACGCGCTGTCCGAGCTGCTCGACGGCATCGATCCGCTCCCGCGCCCGACCAAGCGGTCGCACCGCACCGTTGCGGAGTTGCGCCGCGACCTGGTCCGGGTGCGCGAGCGCGGCTACGCGATCGACGACGAGCAGAACACCATCGGCGTCACCTGTCTCGGCGTGGCGATTCCGGGCGCCGTGCGCCCCGCCGCCGTCAGCACCACCCTGTTGTCCCAGCGCGTGACCGCAGATGTGCGCGTCCAGCTGGTTTCCGAGCTGCAGACTTTGGCGACCAGACTCGCCCCGTTCGCGGTCGACTGAGAGGACATGCCTCGTGCCACGACCTGATTCGGTTGCCCCGAAAGCATTGAACGCTGATCAGCTGGGTGAACGGACTCTTCCCTTGCTCTCCGTGGAAGGACTGGACAAGTCGTTCTTCGCGACCCACGCGGCGCAGGATGTCAGCTTCCACGTCGACCAGGGCGAGATCGTCGCGCTGCTCGGTGAGAACGGCGCCGGGAAGTCCACCGTCATCAAGATGCTGGCGGGGGTCTACAAGCCCGATCACGGACGCATGCTCTTGGGTGGCGCCGACCTCGACGCGCCCGGCGTGCGCAAGCAGATCTCCTTCGTCCACCAGACGCTCGGGCTCGTGGACTGGATGACGGTGGCGGAGAACATCGCCCAGTCGCTCGGTTACCCCCGTCGCTTCGGATTCATCAGCGCGCGCAGGATGCGGGAGCAGGCCATCGAGGTGCTCGAGGCCGTGGGCGGCGGCATCGACCCCGATGCCCGGATCTTCGACCTGCCCCGCACCGAACGCAGTCTTCTGGCGATCGCTCGCAGCCTGGTGAGCAAGCCGAAGCTCCTGGTGCTCGACGAACCGACGGCATCGCTCCCCGCCGCCGACGTCGACCGGCTCTTCACCGTGCTGCGCCGGCTGCGCGACACGGGCGTCGGCATGATCTACGTCTCGCATCGGCTCGATGAGATCTACGAGATATCGCAAAGGGCCGTCATCATGCGCAACGGGCGTGTCGTCGCCGAACGCGCGACCGGGAATCTGCCGCACGACGAACTCGTGGATCTGATTGTGGGGCACGAGACGACCGCGACGGTCTTCGAGCCGCCGCGCTCTGATGTGCGGCTCGAGGTGCGTGACGTTCGCATCGGCTCGGCTCCCGCTGTGTCGTTCGACGTTCACGCCGGCGAGGTGCTCGCGCTCTGCGGCCTGCGGGGCGCCGGTCAGGATGCTCTCGGCCGGGCGATCGTCGGCGCCGTTGCGATCGAGAGCGGCACGATGGCGCTCGACAACGAGAGGTACGCGCCGCGGTCGCCTTTTTCCGCCGTGCAGCGCGGACTCGGCTTCGCCACCTCCAATCGCGAGACGGAAGCGGTCGCCGGGGGATTGACCGCGCGCGAGAACCTGTTCCTCAATCCGCGGGTGTGGGGTCGACGCGCCTGGCAGTTCCGGACGACGCGGGCCGAGGGACGCACGGCTGTTTCTCTTCTTCGCCGGTTCGATGTGCGGCCCGCTGACCCCGAGATCGCTCTCGACACCTTCTCGGGCGGCAATCAACAGAAGGTCATCCTGGCCCGTTGGTTCGGCGTCGATCGTGCCGTGGTGGTTCTCGAGGAACCGACGATGGGGGTCGACGTGGGAGCGAAAGCCGAGATCTACGGGCTGCTGCGTGACGCCGTGACGGACGGGATGGCCGCGATCGTGGTCTCGACCGACATGGAAGAAGTCGCGAAGATCGCCCACCGCGCCCTCGTCCTCGATCGCGGCGCCATCGTCGCGGAGCTGTCGGGCGTCGACCTCACGATCGCCCATCTCGTCGCCGCGGCCTCGGAGCTTCGCGACTCGAACACTCACACCCCGTCGAACCGGAGAACCGAATCATGACCATGAACACGTCGGTCAAGTCGACCGCCCTCGAGCCCGGACGCGGCGCCTCCTGGCATCGGCGACTGACCTCGAACTACGGCATGGTGATCCTCACCGCCGCACTCTTCGTGCTCTTCACGATCCTGCGCCCGAGCACCTTCGCATCGCTGCTGAACTTCCAACTGCTCACCGCGGGCAAGTCGGTTCTGCTGATCCTGGCGCTCGCGGTGACGATCCCGATGATCGCCGGCAAGATCGATCTGTCGATCGGCTATGGTGTCGGGCTCTGGCAGGTGATGTCGTTGTCCTGGCAGCTGCATGGCATCGACTACCGGCTGGTGATTCTGCTCGTGCTGGTCGGCGGCGCCGTCATCGGCCTGCTCAACGCGCTGTTGATCGAGCTCGCCCAGGTGGACGCCTTCATTGCGACGCTGGCGACAGGTCAGGTCATCTATTCGATCACCTACTGGTACACGGGCGGACGCCAGATCACCGACTCCGCGGGCCTGCGCGCCAAGGCGTTCGACGGGTTGTCGCAGTGGAGTCTCGGCCCGGTCCCCGGACCGTTCGTGATCGCGCTCCTGCTGGGCGTCATCCTGTGGCTCGTGCTGGACTACCTGCCGGTCGGGCGCTACCTCTACGCGGTAGGCGCCAACCCGGCGGCCGCTCGGTTGAGCGGCATCCCGCGCCGGCGTTACATCATCGGCGCGATGGCTGCGTCGGGCATGCTCACGGCACTCGCCGGGATTCTCTTGGCGTCGCGCCAAGCCGGCGTCGCGCAGGCGAACATCGGACCGGAGTACCTCCTGCCCGCGCTCGCCGCCGCCTTCCTCGGGTCGACCACGATCCGTCCGGGCCGGGTCAACGCACTGGGCACGATTCTCGGTGTCGCGATCGCCACCATCGGCATCTCCGGTCTGCAGCAACTGCTGCCCGGCCAGTTCTACCTGGAGCCGCTCTTCAACGGCCTCACCCTCGTCGCCGCCATCACGATCGCCTCGCTCGCGAGCCGTCGCAGGGTCGCACGGGCCGATGCCCCATCGGCCACACCCCCCGCATCACCTCCGCAGGCCGCAGGCACAGACGCCTCGCCGGCCGCACCTCAAGAAAAGGAAGCATCATGACGCACAGCTCCACACATCGGCGGTGGTTGGCCATCGCGGCCATTCCGATCGCCCTTGGCCTCGCGCTGTCTGCTTGCGCGAGCGGCTCCGTCTCGGGGGGCACTGGCTCCCCGAAGCCCAGCGCCTCGGGAGAGGACTTCTCATCGATCATTCCGAAGGGCGACATCGTCGCCTTCTCGAAGTCCCTCGTCGACGCAAGCCTGAACGCCACGAAGGGGTTCACCCCTGAGTCGACCGGTCCGACCGCGCAGAAGGCCGGTGCCCACATCGCCTACGTCGGCAGCGATCTGACCAACGGCGGCATCAACACGGTGCTGACCGGCGTGCAGGAGGCTGCGAAGGTCATCGGCTGGACGGTCGACGTCTACGACGGCAAGGCGACTGCGCAGGGTCGCACCGATGCGATGAGCCAGGCCATCGCCTCCCAGCCGGCCGCGATCATCGCAGGCGGCTTCGACGCGACCGAGCAGTCGGCCGCGATCGCGCAGGCCAAGACGGCCGGGATTCCGGTGATCGGATGGCATGCGGCGGCCGCAGCGGGAGCGGGCGACGGTCTGTTCACCAACGTCACCACCGACCCTCTCGTCGTCTCGCAGCTCGCGGCGGCGTACGCCGTCGCCGACTCGAACGGCAAGGCGGGAGTGGCCATCTTCACCGACGGCCAGTACGCCATCGCCGTCGAGAAGGCCGACGCCATGAAGGCGTACATCCAGGCGTGCACGGGATGCAAGGTTTTGAGCTACCAGGACTCACCCATCGCAGAGGCCGACCAGCGGATGCCGGGCATCATCTCCAACCTGCTGCAGCAGAACGGCGACAAGCTGACCTACCTGCTCGCGATCAACGGCAACTACTTCGGTGGTGCCCAGTCGGCGCTGCGGGACGCGGGCAAGGACCCGGCCGGTCCGCCCAAGTCGGTGGCTGCCGGTGATGGCGACTCTGCCGAGTTCCAGCGGATCCGGACCGTCGACTACCAGGCGGCCACCGTGGCCGAGCCGCTCATTCTTCAGGGGTGGCAGCTGATCGACGAGACCAACCGTGCGTTGGCAGGCCAGGGCCCGTCGTCGTTCGTGGCTGCTCCGGGCCTGATCACCAAGGCGAACGTGCCGGCTGGCGATGTCTTCGACCCGGCAAGCGGCTATCGCGACGTGTTCAAGAAGGTCTGGGGCAAGTAGTCCCGACCTCGCCGCGGGCGGACAGAACGCATCTGTCCGCCCGCGGTCCCGCCCGCCGTGTTACGCGCGTCGCTCTTGGGCGACGTTCCAGTGAGGAGAAAGTGGCATGTCAACCGCCGGCCGACTGCGCGTCGTTGTCGCGACCCCGTTGAGCGCCGAGCTCATCGAACGGATCGAGCAACTCGAGCCGCGCGTGGACCTCGTGCACGACCCATCGTTGCTCCCCGAGGCACGCTTCCCCGGCGATCACGTCGGCGCCCCCGAGTTCCGACGCACCAGCGCTCAGCAGCAGGCCTTCGAGGATCTTGTCGATTCCGCCGACGCCCTGTACGGAGTCCCTGATGAGGACTACACGCAACTGCATCGCACGGCTGCGGCGAATCCCCGGCTGCGCTGGGTGCACACCATGCCTGCCGGGGGCGGAGGGCAGGTCAAGGCGGCGCGCCTGACGAAAGATCAGCTGGCCCGGATCGCGTTCAGCACCTCGGCAGGAGTGCACGCGGAGCCCCTGGCCGAGTTCGCGGTCTTCGGTGTTCTGGCCGGCGCGAAATCCCTTCCGCGACTTCTGAAGCAGCAAGCCGCGGAGGAATGGAGCGAGCGCTGGGTGATGCCGCTGATCAGCGAGCAGCGGGTGCTCGTGATCGGACTGGGCAACATCGGTCGCGCCACCGCGACGAAACTCGCGGCGCTCGGTGCCACCGTCGCCGGAGTGAGCAGGCGCTCGGTCGACGTACCAGGAGTGACCAGGTTGGTGCGCCCCGAAGAACTCGTCGATGCCGTCTCGGAATTCGACGCGCTCGTCGTCACCCTTCCCGGCACCGACGAGACCGAGTCTCTCGTCGATGCCAAGGTCTTCTCGGCGTTGACTCCCGGAACCACCATCGTCAACGTCGGACGAGGCACGGTCATCGACGAGCGGGCCATGGTCGAGGCGCTCGACTCCGGTCGCATCGGCTTCGCGGCCCTCGACGTCTTCTCGGTGGAGCCGCTCCCGGCCTCGAGCCCCCTCTGGCACCACCCGCAGGCGCTGGTCAGCCCTCACACAGCAGGGCTCAACCCTGCGGAGGACCGCCTCATTGCCGAACTCTTCGCCGAGAACGCGACACGGTTACTCGACGGGCGCGAGCTGATCAATCGGGTCAACACCGTCGAGTTCTACTGACATCTTCAACACCGATCTTCGAGACCGATTTTCGACCACGAGCGGAAGAGCGAGCATGCGCATGGCAAGGGTCCGGACGCCGTCCGGTGCGCGACCGGCGCTACTGCGTGGCGCCGAGTGGCGCGAGATCGACGAGCTGTGGGCAGCGCGACCTCGTGAGACAGGCCGGTCGTGGCCCGTCGCGGGGACGGCTCTCGCCGCTCCGAGCGAGCCCCGTGTTGTTGTCGGGATGTCGCACAACGGGAGTCCGAGCGAGCGGGCGCGCCCCCCGCAGGCCTTCCTCAAGTCGGCGCGCACCGTGGTGGGCCCCGGTGCGGCCATCGTGCTCGACGAGGGCATCGGCTCGATCGCGGTCGAGGGCGAGCTCGCCCTGGTGATCGGGCGCCGCGCTCGTCACCTCAGCCCCGACGAGGCGTTGGATGCCGTGCTCGGTGTCACCATCGCCAACGACGTTACGGCGGTGGACCAGGTCGCGCTCGACAGTCTCTTCAGCCAGGGTAAGAACGGGGAGGGCTTCACCCCGCTCGGCCCCTGGATCGAGACGGACTTCGACCAGCTCGCCCTGAGCATCTCCATGGAGCTCGACGGGGTCGTCGTCGCTCAGTCGTCGACGGCGTTGTTGGCCTGGAACATCGTCGAGCAACTCGTCTACCTCTCCTCGATCATGGAGCTCGGGCCGGGCGACGTGGTTCTCACCGGCGCGCCCGGTACCACCGTTCCCGTCTCTGCCGGGCAGGCCTGCCGCATCACGATCGACGGGATCGGCGCACTGGAGAACCACACGGTGATGGGCGGCTCCCGCGCCTCTGTTCTGCTCGTCGACGATGTTCTTCAGGAGGATTGAATGTCCGCATCCCGATTCGACCTCACCGACCGGCTGGTGCTGGTCACCGGCTCGACGCGAGGTATCGGGCACGCTCTTGCCGCAGGCCTGGTCGAAGCCGGCGCGCGGGTCGTTGTCAACGGTCGCGACGCCGAGAGCGTGAGCCGCGCCGCGGAGGAGTTACGCCGGTCTCGACCCGGCTTGCAGGTGGCCGAGGCGGTCTTCGACGTGACGGACGTCGAGGCAGTCGACCGCTCGGTCGCAGCGATCGAAGCGGAGCACGGTCCGATCAGCGGTCTCGTCAACAACGCCGGCGTGCAGCATCGCGTCCCGTTGCTCGAACTCGACCCCGCCGACTGGGATCGCGTTCTGCGTACCGACCTGACCTCCGCCTTCCTGGTCGGACGCTCCGTGGCCCGGGGGATGGTGCAACGGGGAGCGGGGTCCATCGTGAACATCTGCTCCATCCAGAGTGAGCTCGCCCGCCCGTCGATTGCGCCCTACACGGTGGCCAAGGGCGGATTGCGAAACCTCACGCGGGCGATGACGGCGGAGTGGGCGGGTGCCGGCCTGCGGATCAACGGGATTGCACCCGGTTATCTGCGCACGGAGATGACAAGCGCATTGGTACAAGACCCTGACTTCGACCGCTGGGTGCGGGGCCGGACGCCCGCCGAACGGTGGGGTGACCCCGACGACCTCATCGGCGCAGCGATCTATTTCCTCTCTGATGCCTCGCGGTTCGTCTCGGGTCAGGTGCTCTTTGTCGACGGCGGCATGAGCGTCGTGGTGTGAGCGTCGTTCGCATCGCGGTCGTCGAACGGGAGGGCGGCCGGCTCGCGCAGCGCTTGCGGCGCAACACCCCGCCTGGTGTCGATGTGGTCGCGTCCGGCCGGCTGGCCGACCTCGTGCGGTCGCCGACGTTTCCGACAGAACTGGTCGTGATCACAGCCGAGCTCGATGATGAGCCTGAGGTCTTGGCGGCGCGAGTGGCCATTTGTCGAATTCTCGATGCGCGAGTGATCGTGGTCGCGGGTCACCTCGACGACGAGACGCATCACCGTCTGCGAGGCTTGGGGGCGACCATCCGAAGACCGGAGGAGCTCGGTGCTGCTCTGCAAGCGCCGGACCGCCAGGACGCATCGAGACGCGGTGTTCCCGACCCGCCCAGCCGTCGTCTTTCGCCCGCCGAGGCACGAGTGCTCGAGCTCTGCACGGCCGGCGCGAGCCGCGCGGAGGTTGCTCGCCAGCTGTCGGTCTCGACCGAGACGGTTAAGACGTTGCTCAGCCGTGCCCGTCGTAAGTTCGTGACAGTCGTTCCCACGGCTGACCGTCGTGGTGCGAAAGGTCTACCGTGAGTCAGGTGCCCGCTTCCGTTTTTGTCGTGATGGGCGTTGCCGGGTCGGGTAAGTCGACGGTGGGCGCGGCCCTGGCGGCCGCGCTCGGAATCGCGTTCGTCGACGGCGACGACCTGCATCCACTGGCCAACAAGCAGAAGATGGCCCAGGGCATCCCGCTCGACGACAACGACCGGGCTCCCTGGTTGGCGGCCATCGGCGAGGTGCTTGCTCGCGGGTCTGTCGTCGTGGCCTGCTCGGCCCTCAAGCGCCGCTATCGCGACCAGTTGCGTGCGGCCCAGCCGTTGCTGAGACTGATCGAACTGACCGGGAGCAGAGACCTGCTGGCCTCTCGACTGGCGGGACGGCAGCACGAGTACATGCCCGCGTCTCTGCTGGACTCGCAGTTGTCGGCTCTCGAGCCGCCGGACCCCGACGAAGAGGCTGTCGTTATGGACATCGCCGCGCCCTCTGACCAGATCGTCGCTGACATCCTGGAGATCATCCACCATGGCTGAACGCCTGCGCGTCGTGGTCGGCACGGCGCAGACCGCCGAGAACATCGAGTTGCTGCGCAGTCGTGAACCGCGCCTCGACGTCATCTTCGAGCCGTCGCTGCTCGGGCCGCCGTCGCACAACTGGATGGTGCGGCACCAGCGCACCCCCGACGAGCAGGCGCGGTTCGAGGAGATCCTCGACACCGCCGAGGTGCTGTTCGGCGTGCCCGATCACTCGGGTGCGGCATTGGCGCGCACGGTCGCGGCGAACCCCGGGCTGCGCTGGGTGCACACGATCCCCGCCGGTGGCGGTCAGCAGGTGCGGGCCGCGCACCTGGACGCCGACGCGCTCAGCCGCATCCTGTTCACCACCTCTGCCGGGGTGCACGCGGAGCCGCTCGCCGAGTTCGCGGTATTCGGTGTGCTGGCCGGCGCCAAGATGCTGCCCTACCTGCGCACCGCGCAGATCCGTCACGAGTGGGCGCCGCGCGTGGCGATGCCGCTCGCCCCCGACCTGACGGTCGCCGTGGTCGGCCTGGGGTCGATCGGGCGGCTCACGGCATCCAAGCTCGCGGGACTCGCTTATCGCGTCGTCGGGGTCCACCGACGCATCGTCGAGGTGCCGGGCGTCGCCCAGGTCTACCTGACCGATCAGTTCGCCGAGGTCGCCGCGACCGTCGACGCGATCGTTCTCGCCCTGCCCGGCACCACCCAGACCGACGGGATGCTGAGCCGCGGGGTGCTCGCCGCGATCAGGCCCGGCGCCACCGTCGTGAACGTCGGACGGGGGAGCACGGTCGACGAACCGGCGCTCATCGAGGCGCTGTCGGACGGCCGCATTGGGTTCGCCGCCCTCGATGTGACCGCCGTCGAGCCGCTGCCCCACGACAGCCCGCTGTGGGATCTGCCGAACGTGCTCATCAGCCCGCACACCGCGGCCATCAGCGTGCACGAGGCCCGGCTGATCACCGAGCTGTTCGCGCGGAACGCCACGGCATTCCTCGACGGGCGTCCCCTCGAGAACGTCGTGAACACCGTCGAGTTCTATTGATTCCTTGGCGCGCCGCCGCTCCTGCGGCGCGCGACTGCCGCTGCACGGCACGAGCGCGGTCGCGCCGTTCCGCTCTCCCGGCTAGAGTTGGGTCTGAACTTCGGCGAGGGATGCTGCACCCGGCATCCGTGATCGACGCGGTGAACGGCTTCTGTCTGTTCGACGTGCGTGCTCCCGACCACTCCAGACGAAAGAAGACACCTCATGGCTGACGACAACAAGCTCGTCGCGGAACCCCGCGACACCTTCGGCAAGGGCGCTGCGCGCAAGATCCGCGCCGCCGGCAAGATCCCCGCGGTGATCTATGGCCACGGAACCGACCCGCAGCACGTGACCCTCCCGGGCCACCAGGTTGCGCTCATCCTGCGCAAAGCCAACCAGGTGCTCGACCTCGACATCTCGGGCAAGAGCCAGCTCGCTCTGGTCAAAGACGTGCAGAAAGACCCCGTCCGCCAGATCATCGAGCACCTCGACCTGATCGTCGTCCGCAAGGGCGAGAAGGTCACCGTCGACGTGCCGGTGCACGTCGAGGGCGAGTCGTTCTCGGGCACGATCGTGGTCCAGGACGCCAACACCTTGTCGCTCGAGGCCGAGGCCACGCACATCCCGGAGCGCATCGTCGTCGACGTCACCGACGCCGAGGACGGCACGCGCATCCACGCGAGCGACGTGAAGCTGCCCGAGGGCTCGACACTGATCAGCGACCCCGAGTTGCTCGTGCTCTCGGTGACGACGCCCTCGGGGCCGACCGCCGACGACCTGGCCGCCGACGAGGCCTCCGCCGAGGCGGGCGCCGAGTCCGGTGAAGAGGGCGTGGCCGAGACCGAATCCGACGCCGAGGCGCCGGCCGAGGCCGCGGAGTAACCATCCCCTTCGTGGCGGACGACAGCTGGCTGGTAGTCGGGCTCGGCAATCCCGGGCCCGGCTATGCCAGCCATCGCCACAACGTCGGTCAGATGGCCCTCGCCGAGCTGGCGCACCGCACCGCTGCCACGTTCAAGAGCCACAAGGCGAATGCGACGGTCGCCGAGACGCGCCTGTCGCCTGGCGGCCCGAAGCTGATCCTGGCCAAGCCGAACAGCTTCATGAACCTGTCGGGCGGTCCGGTCGCGGCGCTCCTGCGCTTTTACGATCTGGATACCGCGCGGCTGATCGTCCTGCACGACGAGCTCGACATCCCGTTCGACACCGTCCGTCTGAAGAGCGGGGGCGGCCACGGCGGTCACAACGGCGTCCGCGACATCGCCGCCGCGATCGGCACGCCCGACTTCGTGCGCGTCCGCATCGGAATCGGACGTCCTCCGGGCAGGCAGGACGCCGCCGAATTCGTGCTCAAGCCGTTCGCGGGCGCCGAGCGCGAGATCCTGCCGTCGTTGCTGTCGGATGCCGCCGACGCCACCGAACTCGTCATCACCGACGGGTTGGTCGCGGCTCAGGCCCGGTTCCACGCGCCGAAGGAGTAGCGCGTGACCGATGGCGGAGCGTTCGTCGAGGTCGACGCGGGGTCGCCCGCTGCCCAGGCGGCCATGACCGCGTACTTCGCTGAGCTGGCTGCGCGGTTCCCCACCGGCTTCGACCCCGCCGGCTATCTCCAGCCCGACGACTACAACCCGCCGCGCGGCCGTTTCTTCCTCGCGATGTCGGGCGACCGGGTGCTGGGCTGCGGAGGTCTCGTCTGGATGGACGATGCGACGGCCGAGATCAAGCGGATGTGGATCGCCCCTGCCGCTCGCGGCCGCGGACTCGCCACTCGCCTGCTCGGATTCCTGGAGCGGACAGCGCTCGACTCGGGACGCCCGGTCGTGCGCCTGGACACCAACCCGGTGCTGCTCGAGGCCATCGCGATGTATCGCAAGAACGGCTACCTCGACATCGAGCGCTACAACGACAACCCGTACGCCGGGCTGTGGTTCGAGAAGCGGCTCGCCGGGCGCTGACGAGCCC
>Ga0207698_10000566_pt1 | contig 21574 bp, 19 predicted proteins | sample KBSCornC22_FD_184298 | JGI IMG/M metagenome (GOLD analysis project Ga0207698, IMG submission 184298) | Corn rhizosphere microbial communities from Kellogg Biological Station, Michigan, USA - KBS Corn C2-2 (SPAdes) (version 2) | ecosystem: Host-associated > Plants > Roots > Rhizosphere > Soil ... | reverse complement strand
CTGGCCGTATTCCTGCTCAGTGACGCGGCCGCAGGCGTCAACGCGCAGGTTTTTGCGACGCGCAAGAACGAAATTTTCCTGATGAGCCAATCACGGCCGCTGCGCAGCGTCCATCGCGCCGAAGGTTGGACTCCCGAGACATGCGCCGACCACATGTACCCGGCGCTCAAAAGCGGTTTCTATTCGCCTGGCGAGCGCACCGGCGACGTCTTTTCGTGGGATTCAATCTGATCGTATCAGCGGAGACATCATGGCTTCCAACTTCGATCGCTCACTTGAAGATATCGGCAACTCGGTAGGTCTCGAGCACGTTAATACGACCGTGCCGGACCAGCAGCTTGCGACGATTTTCTACGGCATGGGGCTTGGTCTCACGCGTGATCCATACCTGGTGACCGGCGTCGACAACATGTGGATGAACGTAGGTCGCAGTCAGTTTCATCTGCCGACGCAGGATCCGCAGGTGCTGCGCGGTCACACCGGAATCGTACTGCCGGATCGCGAAGCGCTGTTACAGCGGCTTGCGAGCGTCAAGAAACGCCTTGGCGGCACGCGCTTCGCGTTCACCGAGCGCGAAGCTTACGTCGAGGCGACGTCCCCATGGGGCAACCGCATCCGCTGCCATGCGCCCGACGAAGAGCGATTCGGGCGGATCGTGCTCGGCATGCCCTACGTCGAGTTCGATGTGCCGGTCGGCACCGCCGCGGGAATTATTGAGTTCTATCGGCGCGTGATTCTGACGCCCGGCACGGTGGCCGAAGATTCCGAAGGTCGCTACGCGAAAGTAATGGTCGGCATGGGACAGCATCTGGTGTTTCGCGAAAGCGATCGGCCGCTGCCCGACTACGATGGCCACCATATTCAAATCTACATTGCGGACTTTTCAGGCCCGCATGCATGGCTGCGCGACAGGAGCCTCATCACCGAAGAGAGCAATCAGCACCAGTACCGCTTTGTCGACCTGGTGCATCCCGATAACGGCAAACTACTCTTCAAGATCGAGCATGAGGTACGCAGCCTCACCCATCCGCTCTATGCGCGGCCGCTGGTTAACCGCAATCCGGCGCAGAACAATCGTGAGTACGCCCCGGGCCACGATGCGATGACATGGGGCATGGCGCACTCGCTTCAGTAATCTCCTATGTAGCTGCCGGCACCGACCGGCGCTGCCACATCAACCACAGCGTTGCGATTGTTGCCAGCGCAAGAAACGGTAGCGATCCGTAGTTGACTGCGTGCCAGCCGCTCTTGTTGAGGAGCAGTCCCGATGACATCGACGAGATCGCCATCGTCAGAAAAATCAGGAAATCATTTGCAGCCTGGGTTTTCGCGCGCTCTGACGGCGCATAACATTCGGTGAGCAGCGCCGAGCCGCCGACATACATGAAGTTCCAGCCGACGCCGAGTAAAAACATCGCCGTCCAGAAGTTAATCACTGCCGTGCCTGCCAGCGCTGCGAGAATACAGACGAACAAAAGCACGATGCCGATGAGAATCACATTCAGTACGCCCCAGCGATTAACCAGTGAGCCCGTAAAAAACGACGGTCCATACATGCCGATAACGTGCCATTCGAGCACAAGCGCCGCATCATTGAAGTGATGGTCATGTGCGCGCATAGCCAGCGGCGTCGACGTCATCATCAGATTCATGATTCCGTACGACAGCATCGACGCCAGCACCGCGACGATGAAAACGGGCTGGCGCATGATTTCGGAGAGAGGACGCCCGGGATCGTTGCGATCGCGTTCCGAGAGTGGAGGAATGTCGAGGCGTGACAGTACAAGCGTTGCCAGCAGGCAGACGAATATGAGCGAAACATAAGAGCCCATATAAGCATGATCGACGAACAGGTCCTTCGTCCGCTTCGCCATTTCGGGGCCGATGATGCCGCCAAGGATGCCGCCGGCGAGCGTAAACGAAATCGCCTTGGCTCGGAACTGCGCGCTGGCCGCATCCGCCGCCGCAAACCGGTAGTACTTGCCGAACGCGGTGTACATGCCCATCACGGTCATGCCGGCACACAGCAGCCAGAAGTTGGCGACCCACATGGCAAGACTGCACAGCGCCGCACCGGCCATGCCGATCGAGGTGCCGACCTGAAAACCGGCGCGCCGACCGATCGACTTCATGAGCAGCGATGCTGGAATCGTCGTAATCGCCGACCCGAATACGTAGCAGGTCAACGGCGCGGTAGCGAATGATTTATCGTCGGCGAGCGCGAATCCGGCAAGACCGGTCACCGCGACCATGGTGACGCCGGTGATTTGTAATGTGGCTTGTGTGCCCGACAGCACGAGCACGTTGCGATGTTGCTTTTCCATTTCCCGGCGAATTGTTTCTTCAGCGAGGCGACACTATACCTGAGTGACGATAAGCATCCCGCGCGAAGCCACGACGCTCGGCGCGCTTGTCTGGAAGCGGTTTCAGCTTAGTTGATCGTCGCGCTTCATTTTGTCATGCACTGCAAATAGCGGCTTCCCGCTCAATCAAGGTAAAATTCGCGCGCACAACCGCGTCATGTGAGGCACCCCTTGGATCAATCAGTCAACGCGTCTGCGCGCCAGCACAACGATTTCTCGCGCCTTGTGAATCCGCGAGCGGTAGCAGTCGTTGGCGCCTCGAACGATCTGACCCGCATCGGCGGGCAGCCGCTGAAGCTGCTCACGGAGTTCGGCTATCAGGGCAAAGTGTATCCGGTCAATCCCAAGTATCCGGCGATCAAGGGCCTCACTTGCTATCCGGATTTGGTATTAGTGCCGAAACCGTGTGATGTCGCGCTCGTCGCGCTTTCCTCGCAGCATGTAATCAGCGTCATCGAGCAGTGCGGTGCAGCCGGTATACCGTTCGCGATCGTTTTATCGGCGGGGTTCAGCGAGGTGGGCGGCGAAGGCATCGCGCTCCAGGAGAAACTGATCGCCACAGCGCAGCGTTGCGGCGTGCGCATCGTCGGGCCGAACTGCCTCGGCATGCTGAATCTCAAGCACAACGCGCGGATTGGCTTTGGCGGGACCGTGCAGCTCAAGACGCTTATACCCGGCCCGTTCGCGATGGTGACGCAATCCGGCGGATTTGGTTTTGGCGTCGTGGCGACTGCTGCTTATTACGGCATTGGCTTCAACTACGCCATTTCAACGGGCAACGAAGCCGATATATCGATGCTCGACCTTGCAGGCTTCTTCCTCGAGCAACCGGAGAACGAAGCCGTTGTCATGTTCATGGAAGGCGTGACCGACGGCCGGCGCCTGATTGCGCTCGGTGAACGCGCGTTGGCGCTCGGCAAACCGATTCTCGCGTGGAAAGTCGGCAATACGGATGTCGGGCGTCAGGCCGCGGCCTCGCATACCGCGCGCATGACGGCGAGTTATGAATTGTTTCAGACGGCGTTCAGGCACGGCGGCTTTATCGAAGTGCGCGACATGGATGACCTGCTCGACGTGATGAAAGCGTTTCGCGCGCGTCGCCTGCCGCGCGGCAAGCGCGTCGGTGTCGTCACGCTCTCCGGCGGCGCAGGCGTGCTGCTCGCGGACCGCTGTATCGAGCATGGCCTCGAGCTGCCGGCGCTTACCGATGAGACGACGGCCAAACTGCGGGAACTGGTGGTTGCATATGCATCGGTGGCCAATCCCGTCGACGCCACCGCAAATGGATACAACGACAATTTTGCTTCATACAACCGCGTCATCGCTGCAGTACTCGCGGATCCGCATATCGATCAGGTCATCGCCCGTTCTCCGCGCGGTACGGCAGCGACCGCGTGGTCGCGCGCATTCATCGAGGTGGCGCGGGCCAGCGATAAAACGCTGCTTATCAACTGGCCGACATCGCCTGACGACAATGCAGAAGTGATGGAGTTTCTCGAAAAGAACCATGTGCCATGCATACTGTCGCCCGGACGCACGGTGCGTGCGCTCGCATCGCTGAACGAATTCGCGCAGAAAAAGCGCGCATTCGCAGAGCGCCCGCCGGGTGAAGCACGGCGTTTGGTCGCACGCCAGCCGCTGCAATTGCCGACGGGATCGGGCACGCTCGGCGAACATCGCTCGAAGCACTGTCTGCAAGCTTACGGCATCCCCGCAGTCAACGAAGTGATACTGCAACCTGCGGATATAGCCAAACTCGCGCAGTCACCGCTGCCATTTCCGCTCGCGATAAAGATCGAATCGCCCGACATTCCGCACAAGACCGAAGCAGGCGTCGTGCGACTCAACATCCGCAGCCTTGACGAATTGAAGACGGCCGCGCGCGAAGTTGTGGACGCCGCGAAGAAACACAATGCAAAAGCGCGTATCGATGGCGTGCTGCTGCAGGAAATGGCGAGCGGACTCGAAGTGATCGCCGGCGCGGTTAACGACCGCTTCTTCGGTCCCGTCGTGGTATTCGGCCTCGGCGGTATTTACACCGAACTGCTGAAAGATGTCACGCGCCGATTCGCGCCTTTTGATGTCGAAGCGGCCAAAGAGATGATCGGCGAAATAAAGGGTGCTGCATTGTTCAGCGGCTTTCGCGGGCAGCCGGCGCTCGACGTTGATGCGCTTGCAGATGCGCTTATGCGGCTCTCGCTGCTGATAGCGGACCATGCGGACCGCATTGCGGAAATCGATATCAATCCGCTGTTCGTCCGTCCGCGTGGACAGGGCGTGGTTGCAGCCGATGCGCTGCTCGTCCTCAAGTAAGAGCAACGTGCTCAGCAGACTTATTACGGCAGCCCTTGCATTCGTACCGGCCGTCGCATGCGCTCAGAGTTATCCCAGCAAGCCGGTGCGTCTCATCGTGCCATTCCTTGCCGGCGGCAGCACTGATATCGTCGGCCGCACAGTCGCGCAAAAGCTTGCCGAAATGTGGGGCACGCCGGTCGTCGTTGACAATCGTCCGGGCGGCGGCACAACCATAGGTACTGAAGCGGTGGCGAGGGCTGCACCCGACGGCTACACGCTGTTGGTGACACCTGCTCCGTTTACAATAAATCCGAGCCTGTTATCGAAACTCCCCTACGACGCACTGAACGATTTCGCGCCGATCACGCTCATTAATACTACGCCGCTCGTGCAGGTCGTGCATCCCGGCGTGCCAGCCAAAACGGTCAAGGAATTGATTGCGCTTGGGAAAGCAAAACCCGGCAAGCTCAATTTCGGATCTTCCGGCACCGGTGGTTCCAATCATCTCGCCGGCGAGCTCTTCGACTTTATGGCCGGCGTCAAAATGGTTCACATCCCCTATAAAGGCAATGCAGGCGCCTTGACGGACCTCGTCGGCGGTCACGTCGACGTCGTCTATAACGGTCTCACATCAGCGATCGCGCTGATCCGGGGAGGGAAGCTGCGCGTGCTCGCCGTAACGAGTTTGAAGCGCACGCCGACCTTGCCCGACGTGCCGACACTCGATGAATCGGGTTTGAAAGGATTCGAAGCGGTGGCTTGGAACGGCCTCAGCGCTCCGGCCAAAACGCCACGCGACATCATCGCAAAGATCAATGCGGATGTTCTCAAGATAATTGGTTCGCCGGAGTTGAGCGAGCGGCTCAAGGCCGAAGGATCGGATCCCGTCGGCAGCACACCCGAAGAGTACGCTGCGTTTCTGCGGCGGGAAGTCGCTAAGTGGGCGAAGGTCATCAAAGTCGCCGGAGTCAAAGCCGAGTGAAGAAGCAGTTAGCGCTATCAATCCCCATACTGCTAACCGCTTCACTCGCATGTGCACAGTATCCGGGTAAGCCGGTGCGGCTGGTTGTGCCGTTCCCTGCGGGCGGACCCACCGACATCGTCGGGCGCACGATCAGCCAGAAACTCAGCGAATCACTCGGACAACCAGTCATCGTCGATAATCGCGCAGGCGCGGGCGGCGTGATCGGCACCGAGTTCGTCGCAAAGTCTCCGCCCGACGGCTACACCATATTGTTGGGCACGATTGGTGGACTCGCGGTCGCCATGAGTCTTTATCCCAACCGCGGCTATGACACGCTGCGCGACTTTCAAGCTGTTGCGCAGGCGGTAACAGTGACTAACATCCTAGTCGTGCATCCCTCTCTGCCGGCCCGAACGGTCAAGGAATTACTCTCGCTTGCACGGGCGAGACCGGGGACGCTCAACTATGCGTCTTCGGGCAGCGGTACTGTCACGCATCTCGCCGGCGAGCTGCTGAATACGATGGCGCACGTGAAGATCGTGCATATTCCGTTCAAAGGCGGCGCTCCCGCGCTGACCGCGTTGATGAGCGGCGAAGTGGAGATGAATTTCGAAAACAGTCTGATCGTGGTGCCGCACATAAAGGCCGGCCGCGTGCGCGCGATTGCGGTGACCGGCGCTCAGCGCTCGAAGCTCATGCCGGACCTGCCGACCATCGCTGAGGGCGGTCTGCCCGGATACAACGCGAGCGGATGGTACGGATTCGTTCTGCCTGCTGCAGTACCGAAAGAAATCGTCAGCAGACTGGCCAACGACTTCAATCGCATCCTGCGCATGCCGGACGTGGTGGAGCGGCTCTCCGGTCAAGGCGCCGAGCCCGTGATCAACACACCCGAACAATTCACGGCGTTCATACGCACTGAAATCGATAAGTGGACGCGGCTCGTGAAAACAGCAAACATGAAAGCCGACTAGCGCCGCCAAACGCTAAGACGGCAGATTCAAGACGTAGCGCGAAAGTATGTTGCGCTGGATTTCGCTGCTGCCGCCGTAGATCGTGCTGGGACAAGCATAGTAAAAGCTGTTAAGGATGTCCGCGTCGACGCCGTCAATCGGACGCACGCCTGTCATCACGCCTTCCTCCGCCGCCGTTTCGAGCAGCATATCCGTAAGCCGCTGCCAGGTTTCGGTGGTCCAAATCTTGAGCATCGAAATATCCTGTCCGAGCGGTTCGCCGCGTTTCACCTGGTCGACAAAGCGGCCATAAAGCGAGTTCAGATCCTCGATGTCGAGTCGCAGTGCGCTGAAGCGATCGACGAATGCGCTATCCGAAAACAGCCCTTTCGCACGCGCGAGCAGCTCGAGACGGCGGAGCGCATACGCAGGACGGCGCGGACTGCCGATGCTGAGCCGCTCGTAAGACAGCAGCGACTTCGCCACCGTCCAGCCATCGTTCAATTTGCCGACAAGGTTTTCGACCGGCACGCGTACGTTGTCGAAGAACACCTCGCAGAATTCCTCATGGCCGGCGATATTGCGGATCGGGCGAATCGTGATGCCCGGCGTCTTCATGTCCGCAAGGAGGAAGCTGATGCCCTGCTGTTTTTTCTTCGCCTGCCGGTCGGTGCGCACGAGCACATAAATATGCGACGCGTCGTGCGCAAGCGAAGTCCAGATTTTCTGACCGTTGATTACGAACGCATCGCCGTCGATCACGGCTGAAGTCTGCAGCGCAGCAAGGTCTGATCCTGCGTTGGGTTCGGAGTAACCCTGGCACCAGATGTATTCGCCTGACAGCGAGCGCGGCAAATAATGTTCTTGCTGTGCGCGAGTGCCGAATTTCATCAGGATGGGGCCGACTTGCGTGATGCCCTGGTCGGGCGGCCGCGCAATGCCGAAGCGCTCCATTTCCTCGACGTATATGAGCATCTTGCCGGCGGACAATTCCATCCCGCCCCACTCCCGCGGCCACGCCGGCGCCACCCAGCCTTTCGCGTAAAGCTTATTCCACCATGGTTTCATTTCAGCCCAACGCGCCCGACGCAGAATGTAGCGCAGCGCCGGAGGATATTCGGCCGAGAAGAATTCACGCACCTCGGAGCGAAACGCTTCATCGCTCATGGCGTTGTAATCTGGGGTTGAATTCATGGCATGCCCCCGAGGGAAGGATACGCGTGTCGATTGAGACTATAGCGCAGTCACGACCTTGCGACGCGCGTGCATGGAGCCATTATGCGAATCGGGTTTGTATCTTTCGTTGTCGCCGCACGGTCCGGGCGCTATGATCTTTAAAAGCGGACTACCGCGCCTAAGAGGAGGATTTGAAATGCTGACGACCAACAAGCTCATCGTCCGCGCATGTTTGTATGCGGTCGCCATGTGCGCCACATTGTGTGCCGCGTACGCACAGACGCCGGCGGGGACAGTTGCTTATCCGAGCAAGCCGGTGCGCCTGATCACAACGTATCCGCCCGGTGGCGCCTCCGACATCATGGCACGCATCATCGCGCAAAAGTTAGGCGAAATATGGGGCCAGACCGTAATTGTCGAGAATAAGTCGGGCGCGAACGGCTCGATCGGTCTTGAATACGCCGCACGGCAGACGGCCGACGGCACATCGTTCGTCATCGGCAACATGGGTCCTGTCTCGATCAATCCGCTGATCACCAAGGTACCTTACGACATCGCGCGCGATTTTCTTCCAATCAGCATGGTGGCGATTTCGCCGACCGTGCTCGTGATCAACGCCAACTCGCCGGCACAGAACCTGAAGGAATTTATTGCATTCGCGCGCGCCAATCCGGGCAAAGTCAATTTCGGTACTGCAGGTCCGGGCACGCTCGGACATCTCGGCGGCGAGATGATGAAGCGCCTGGCCGGCATCGAAATCATTCACGTGCCATACAAAGGCGGCGTGCTCGCGATTCAGGATCTGCTCGGGGGCCACGTGCAAATGGTATTTGCCGACCCGCAGCCCATACTCCAGCACATACGCGCGGGCAAGGCGCGGCCGTTAGCGGTCACGAGTGCGAAGCGACTGCCCATCGTTGCAGAAGTGCCCACGTTTGCGGAAGCGGGCTTGCCGGGTTTCGTCGCCGAAAACTGGTGGGGCGCTTTCCTGCCGGTTTCGACGCCGAAGACGATCGCGGATAAACTGCAAGCGGATCTTGGCAAGGCGATGAACAGCGCCGACATCAAGCAGCGCTTTGAAGAGATGGGCGTGGAAGCGCTCTCAGGGACGCCCGAAGCGTTGCGCGATTTCGTGCGCGCCGAATCGGAGAAATGGGGCAAGCTCGTGCAGGAAGCGGGCATACGGGGCGAGTAGCGTTGGCGTATTTATTCGCCCGCCAAGTCTTCAACAATATCCCGCGGCTAGCCGCTCAGCCAGTCATCTCCAGCACCGTCTTGACGATTTGATCTTCGCCAACCCGGCATAGCGTCTCCAGCGGTTCCGAAAAGGGAACCGGCGTGCGCGGCGCAGCGAGACGACGTGGTGCCGTCTTGAGACTGCCGAACATGTGCTCGGAAACTTCCGCCACAATTTCTCCGCCGAATCCGCCGACCCGCACAGCTTGATGGACAACCAGCAAGCGGCCTGTCTTGGCGACGGAGGTAAACACGGCATCGCGATCCCACGGCCATAACGTGCGCAGATCGATGACTTCGACCTCACGTCCTTTGGCGGCAAGCTTACCCGCAGCGGCGACACATATCGATACCATGCTTGACCAGGTAACAATAGTGACGTCACTACCCTGCCGCCGCACCGCTGCGCGACCGATCAGCGTGGGTGCAGCCGTTTCGTCAACCTCCCCCGTCACGGCCCACAATTCTTTGTGCTCCATATAGATCACAGGATCGTCGCACCGGATCGCTGACTTCAACAGCGCGTGGTTGTCAGCGGGCGTTGCCGGGGCCACCACCACGAGTCCCGGAATGTGTATCCACCACGCTTCGGTCGATTGCGAATGCTGCGCAGCCATCCCGTCGCGCATCCCGATCGGCTGCCGGATGACTGCCGGCACGCGTACTTGTCCGCCCAGCATGTAGCGCACTTTCGCCGCCTGATTCACGATTTCGTCGGCTGCGCAAATGCCGAAATCAGCGTAACGCAATTCAACCACCGGACGCGTGCCGCAGATTGCGGCGCCGATCGCAGCGCCCATGATCGTTGATTCCGAGATGGGTGTATCAACGATCCGATGTTTGCCGAATATCTGCTGCAACCCCAAGTATTGGCCAGACACTCCGCCTTCCGGCCCCAGATCTTCACCGAGGGCCCAGACCGTTGCATCGCGCTCCATCTCCTGTTTCAAAGCGAGCCGCGCGGCCTGCGCATAACTCAGGACTGCCACGAGGGGGCCCCCATGTCCTGCACGTCGGTGAACAGCGCTTCCATGGGCGGCCACGGCGCTGCTTCGGCTTCGATCACCGCAGCATGGATTCGCGCGCTCGCCTCGCGGCGATCGATGGCGAGAGCTTCAGCCGGAGCACCTTGTGCGACGAGCCATGCTTCGGCACGGGCAATGGAATCATCCGCGGTACGTAGCTCGACTTCCGCCGCGTCGCGATAGCGACCTTCATCCCATGCCAGATGTCCGCGCCACCGATACGTCCGCGCATGCAAAAACATCGGACCGCGCCCTGCACGCACGTCAGCAACAAGTCGCGCAGCGGCTGCGTCGACCGCGAGCACATCGTTGCCGTCGATGCTTTCATACGGCAGGCCGAATGCGGCGGCGCGCGCGACGATTCCCGGGCCGCCGGTCACGCTGGCGGTTCGCGTTTTGTCGGAATATATGTTGTCTTCGCACACAAACAGCACCGGCAGGTCGTAAACGCGCGCCCAATTGAGCGCCTCGAGCAACGGCCCGCGATTGAGCGCGCCATCGCCAAAAAAAGCGACTACGATGCGGTTCTCACCGCGCAGCTTGACCGCCTGCGCAGCGCCCACTGCAATCGTGACGCCGTCGGCAACCACGCCATTTGCACCCAGAATGCCGAGCGCGAAGTCCGCTACGTGCATCGATCCGCCTTTACCGCCGCATACACCGCCCGCTTTTCCGTACAGCTCCTTCATCATCGCAACAGGGTCGGCGCCCTTCGCGATGCAGTGGCCGTGGCCGCGGTGATAGCTGCTGATGTAGTCGGTAGTTAGCAGATTGCTGCAAACACCCGTGGCAATCGCCTCTTCGCCGATGTATTCGTGCACTGAGCCGCGCAGTTTGCCGTCGCGGCGCGCCTGGCCGGCGACTTCATCGAATGCGCGGATAAGCAGCATCGTCACAAACATACCGTGCACCCGCTCGATTCGCGGGCGTGCTGTTGCAGTCACTGATGTCCTTTCTCAGAACGCGCGTCGACCGGCACGCGCATGCGTTTCAGTGTTGCCGCTATTCGGGCTCGACGCCTGCCGCCTTCAGCACTTTGCCGATCTGCGGTGTTTCGATTTTGATGAGCTGTGTTACGCGCTCCGGCGTCGTGTGCACGGTAAACACACCGAGGCTCACGTAGCGCTCCTGGACATCCGGCATTTTGACGATCTGCGCGAGGTCTGTATTGATGCGGCTGATGACTGTTGGCGGTGTGCCCTTCGGCGCAAGTACCGCCCACCATGTTTCCGGAATCGGTTCTTTTACGCCGGCTTCGGCTATGGTCGGCACTTCCGGCAGCGCCGGCGACCGGTCTTCACTTGCAACCGCGATCGCGCGCAATCTGCCGCCTTTGATCTGCGGCATCGCCGGAACCATGTCGGAGAAAACCATATCTATCTGGCCGGCGACGAGATCAGTCACCGCAAGTATGCCGCCCTTATACGGTACGTGGACGATGTTGATTCCCGTCGCCGATTTGAAGATTTCACCCGCGACGTGCGACGGCGTGCCGCGTCCGCCAGAACCGAAATTGAGCTTGCCGGGTCTCGCTCGCGCAAGCGCGATCAGTTCTTTGACGCTATGCGCGGGTACGCTCGGATGCACCACCAGCACCGGCCCGGCCTTTGCCACCAGCGAAATCGGTGCAAAGTCGTTTATGGGATCAAAACCGAGGCGCTTGTAGATATGCGGGTTGGTTACCAATGCCGCATTGCTGCTCATGAGCAGCGTGTATCCATCGGGCGCCGTTTTCGCTGCCACCTCATGGCCGATGTTGCCGCCTGCGCCGGGGCGGTTGTCGACGAGCACCTGCTTGCCCAAAGTGTCACCGAGCTTCTGCGCGACAATCCGCGACAATACGTCGGTTGTGCCGCCGGGGGGGACAGGCGCGATAAAACGAATCGGTTTGGTCGGGTAAGCGTCTTGTGCGGACGAAGTGAGAGCGGCCAATATAAAAGGTAATGCGGTGAGGCAGCTCTGCGACATGCGCCGTACAGTGTCCATACGCCTCCTCGTTTGTCTAATTACTTAACGGAAAAGTTTAGCCGAACCAAACACGGCTGTTTACCTTTGTTCGAATACAGTGTCTTTAGTGAGTGGCGAAGCGCCGATGATAATGCTTCCTTTCGATCGAATGGCAACAGCGATGATTCGCGCATCAGCCTGATCCGATGCAGCGCGTAGAATGCCGAAGGTTACGCAACCGGGACGATTATGTTTAGACTGATGACACGCGCTCTGCGCAGTGCGCTCGTACTTTTCGCTATGATCTGCACAGTCACGGTTAACGCTCAGACCTATCCGGCGAAACCGATTCGCCTCATCATTCCATTTCCGCCGGGCGGCAGCAACGACATCGTCGGACGCATCGTCGCAGTCTCGCTCGGCGAACGGCTCGGCACGCAAGTGATTGCGGACAACCGCGCCGGCGGCAACTCCATCATCGGCACTGAGCTCGTTGCCAATGCGCCGCCGGACGGCTACACACTGCTGGTGATCTCAACGTCGTTCACAACGAACCCCATCATCCATAAACTCCCGTACGATTCGCTCAAGGCGTTTGCCTGGGTGGCGATGCTCGGGACAGGGCCGAATGTAATGGCGGTGACCCTTACGCTACCGGCGAAATCGATCAAGGAACTGATCGCGCTGGCAAAACAAAGACCGGGGCAGCTGGTCTATGCATCGACCGGTGTTGGCAGCAATGCGCATTTCGGCACCGAACTCTTCAAGCACATGACCGGCACCAATATGCTGCATGTGCCATACAAAGGCGGCGGCCCGGCGCTGATCGACACAATATCGGGACAAGCGCAACTGTGCCTTTCATCGCTGATCCAGGCGATCGGACACATACGGGCCGGTAAACTGCGCGCGCTGGCAACGAGCGGCGCAACACGCAGCGTGATCCTGCCGGATGTACCGACAATCAGCGAAGCGGGCGTACCAGGGTATGAGACCGCCAACTGGTGGGGCGTAGCGGCGCCTCGTGGCACGCCGGCAAACATCATAGACAAGCTCAATGCGGATATCAAAGCGGTGCTCCTCCTGCCCGAAACGTCGAAGCGATTGATCACGGAAGGCGCCGAGCCGGTTTCGAAGACGCCCGACGAGTTGGGTGCTTATGTCGCAAATGAAATGGCGAAGTGGGTGCAGGTCGCGAAAATCGCCGGCATACGCAGTGAATAGCGTGACGGCTAATGACGCGGCCCTTACCGGTCGATCGCTCCTCGCCTGTCTGGGCGTGGTCGCTGGCTTGCTCTCAGCAACGATTTCACACCCAGCAGATATGCAGCAGGCTGACGCTGCACACAACTATCCGGTAAAACCCGTGCGCTTCATCGTGCCTTTCACGCCGGGCGCCATCAATGATTTTCTCGGTCGCCTGCTCGCACAAAAGATGAGCGAGGTATGGGGTCAGCAGGTTGTCGTCGACAATCGCGCGGGTGGCGGCACACTCATTGGCACGGAAATGGCCGCGAAGTCGCCTCCCGACGGTTACACGCTGCTGCTTTATTCGATGGCGCACGCTCTCAATCCGTCCCTGTACGCGAAGCTGCCGTTCGATTCGCGTAAGGACTTCGCGTATGTGTCGCTGATTGCGTCAGCGCCGTTTCTGCTGGTGGTCAACCCCGCATTGCCCGCGAAATCAATGACTGAATTCATTGCGCTTGCGAAAGCGAAACCCGGCCAGCTCACCTATGGCTCGACCGGCAGCGGCGCGCCGGCGCATCTGATGGGTGAAATGCTCAAACACATGGCGGGCATCGATCTCGTGCACGTGCCATACAAGGGACTGGCGCCAGCGCTGAACGATCTCATCGGCGGCCAGATCAATATGACGCTGGGCAGCTATTCAACGCTGGCTCCTCAGTGGAAGGCCGGCCGCATACGTGCGCTCGCAGTAACGAGTGCAAAGCGTTCGAGCTTTACGCCGGACTTGCCGACAATTGCCGAAGCCGGTTATCCGCAATACAACGGCAACCCATGGTGGGGCGTCGCGGCACCCGCCGCAACTCCGAAGACCATCGTTGCAAAGCTGAATATGGAGACCAACCGCATCCTGCGCCTGCCGGATGTCGCGGAGAAAATGCAGGCGCAGGGTATCGAAGTCATCGGCAGCACACCCGAACAGTTCTCAGCGCATTACGCAGCCGAAGTCGAGCGGTGGGCGAAAGTTATCAAGGCAGCGGGCATCAAGCCTGAATAATCGAAGGATGATAGAAATGTCACAGCAGGTAATCTGGCCGCAGCAGAATCTCGCGCGCGCTCTGGCCAACGCAGCACAGCGCTGGTCCACACATGAAGCGCTCGTGATCTCGGGCCGTCGCATGACGTATCCCGCGTTGTGGCAATCGGTGCAGCAGGTCGGCGCCGCACTCAAGGCGTGCGGCGTGCGGCGCGGCGATCACGTTGCTGTCTGCATGGGAAATTCGATTGAGTGGGTGGTTTTCTTTTACGCGGCGGCAACCGTGGGCGCAGTCACGGTACCGGTCAACACGCGCTTCAAGGCGGACGAGTTCGAGTACTGCCTGAAACAGGCGGACGTAAAACTCCTTTTCATCACCGACCGTTTTCTGAAAATCGATTTCATCGACATGCTGCGAAGCATGTGCCCAGCGATCCACAGCAAGCTTCCGGATGCCAAACTGCCACTGCTCACAACCGCAGTTGTCATCGGTACAAACGTCCCTGCGGGCGCGATAAGTTACGAAGCATTCGTCGCGCGCGGCGCGTCACATAGTCAAGGCGAAAGCGCGGAAGTACGGCCGGATGATGTCCTGCTGATGCAATTTACGTCAGGCACCACGTCCTACCCGAAAGGCGTGATGCTGACGCACGACAACATGCTGCGCAACGCCGCGCACGTCGTGCAGCGTTTCAACTGCCTCGAAGGCGATCGATATTTCAGCGCACGTCCCTTTTATCATGTGGCGGGTTCGACGCTTTCGCTGCTCGCCGCGCTTGTTAGCGGCGCGTGCCTCTATTCATCGCCCACATTCGATGCCGGCGAAGCCCTGCGTGTCATGTCAGCAGAGAAATGCACGCTGACTTCTGGCAACGACACAATGTTTCTGATGCTGCTCAATCATCCGGATTTCGAGTCGAGTCCGCTTACCCTGCGCGGCGGATGGGCATCATGCGGCGTGGAGGTCACGCAGAAAATAATCGATCGCATGGGCATGCGTGGCGTTTGTCAGGCCTATGGACTATCCGAAGCAGCACCGAATGTCTGCATGTCGTACTACACCGACGATATCGAAAAGCGCATCAATGGCTGGGCGCATATTCTCGACGGCCTGGAAGTACGCATCGTTGATCCCGAGTCAGGTGCGACGCTGCCGCCCGGCGAAGCAGGCGAAATATATGTCCGCGGCTGGAGCGTCATGAAAGGTTATTACAAGATGCCCGAGCAGACCGCTAAGGCAATAGATGCGGACAAGTGGCTGCACAGCGGTGACCTCGGCGTAATGGATGCCGAGGGCCGGCTGCGCTTTCTCACTCGCATCAAAGATGTATTCCGTGTCGGCGGCGAGAATGTGGCTCCGGCGGAAGTCGAGGACGTTCTGCATAAACATCCGAAGATCAAGCAGGCGCAGGTAATCGGCGTTCCCGACCCGCGGCTGGTTGAAGTGCCCGCTGCCTACATTATTCTGCGCGAAGGCGAACACGCCACTGCCGATGAAATTATTGCATGGAGCAAGGAGCGTCTCGCCAACTTCCGCGTTCCGCGCTATGTAAAAATCATCGACTCCTTCGAGCACTACGGCATGACCGGCAGCGCGAAGGTGCAGAAAAACAAATTGCGCGCGCAGGCGCTGATTGACCTTGAACTTCAGTAATCGTAATCATTACTGTCCAGTCCATACGCCGCATTGCTATCGTCAATTACTGGATTCACGGGGAAGCGCAACATTGAAGCTGTCGGTGACCACTATCAGCGCCGTATTAATGTTGCAGTTTGAATGTACCTGGGCCCAGGCACCGCGCGCGGGTGCTGGCGACTATCCAACGAAGACTATGCGCATGGTTGTCGGCTATCCGCCCGGCGGTCCGACCGACGTGATCGCGCGAACGGTCGCACAGAAACTCTCCGAGGCATACGGTCAGCAAGTGATCGTCGATAACCGTGCAGGCGCCAGCGGTCTTATAGGCGCGGAACTCGTCGTCAAGGCACCGCCCGACGGTTATACGCTGCTTACGGTGCCGATTACATACGCGGTCACGCCGAGCGTATTTCCGAAAATGCCGTATGACGCGGAGAAAGATCTCGCCGCTGTTGCGCTCATTGCAGCAGCGCCTTTCATTCTGGTTGTGCATCCAACCCTCCCTGTGAAAACGGTGAACGATCTAATTGCGCTCGCGAAAAGCCGGCCGGCGCAAATCAATTACGCATCGGCGAGCAATGGAGGCATGCCGCACCTTGCGGGTGAACTCTTCAACAGCATGACCGGCGTCAAGCTCGTGCATATCCCGTACAAGGGCGCGGCGCCGGCAACCGTGGATCTGTTGGCGGGACAGGTGTCGCTGATGTTCAACAATATGCTGTCGGCAATGCCGCATGTGAAATCCGGAAAACTGCGTGCGATCGCGGTGACCAGCGCAAAACGATCGCGCGCCGTGCCCGATCTGCCGACGATCGCGGAAACGGTCGCCGGCTACGAAGCGAGCGGCTGGTACGGCGCCTTCGCGCCGACGGCTACACCGCGCGAACTCATCACAAAACTGAACACCGACATCAATCGCTTGATGCGATCGACGGATGTGGCGCAACGGCTCGCTGGGGACGGCGTTGAACCCGTGACAATGACGGCCGACCAGTTCGCTACGTATCTGCATCAGGAAATCGTCAAGTGGGGCAAAGTCGTGAAAGCGTCCGGCGCGACAGTCGATTGAAGTTACTTCGGATCGTCGCTTGCGCATGCCTTTCACTACCTGGTGCATGGATGCCGGCGATTGGCGCAGCGTATCCGGTGAAGCCGATCCGACTCGTCGTCGGCTTCGTCGCCGGCGGTCCGGTCGATATCACGGCGCGCGCCATCGGCTCTCGTTTAACCGGGGCGCTCGGTCAGCCGATCGTCATCGACAATCGCAGCGGCGCAAGCGGCGTGATCGCGACGGAGCTGGTCGCGAAGTCTTCGCCTGACGGCCATACGCTGCTTATGTGTTCGGCGAGCAACGCCATCACTGCCGCCCTCTCTGCAGGTGCTGCCCGGAATTTCCTGCGCGATATCACGCCGGTGTCCAAGGTTGCGATCATCACGAGCATACTGGTCGTAAATCCGTCGCTACCCGCAGAATCCGTCAAGGACCTCATCGCGCTTGCAAAGGCGAGGCCGGGGCAGCTGCGTTATGCGTCGACGGGCATCGGCAGTTCTTCGCATCTCGCCGGTGAGATGTTCAAAATAGCGAGCGAAATCGACATCGTGCACATCCCGTACAAGGGCGGAGCACCGGCTGCCATTGATCTGCTGAGCGGCCAGGTGCAGCTTTCCTTCATCAGTGCGCCGGCAACGATGACTTATATAAAGTCCGGCCGCGTTCGTGCGCTTGCTGTTACCAACGCGAAGCGTTCAGTCCTGCTGCCGGACCTGCCGACGATCAGTGAAGCAGGCGTGGCGGGCTATGAATTCGAGGGCTGGCACGGCATGTGTGCACCCGCCGCCACGCCGCGCGCTATCATCGCGCAGCTTTATCGCGAGCTTGCGACAATCACCGGTAAACGCGAGCTGATCGAATTCCTCGCCCAAGGCGGCGCTGAAGCGGTCGCTGTGGCGCCCGACGCATTCGCATCCGAGCTGCGCGCCGAGATTACGAAATGGGCGGCTGTCGCCAGGTCCACAGGAATAAAGCTCGAGTAATCGAGCGAAGCAGGAATGATTCGACATCAAGACAAGCGGAGGACGCGAGACATACATGGATAAATTTTTGCAGCGACCCGATGGCTGCCGCTTGTTCTACCGCATCGACGATTACACGGACCCATGGCGCACGCCGCCGACCATACTTTTTGTACACGGTCTTGCTGAAAGCGGCGAAGCGTGGCGCGGCTGGGTGCCGCATTTCGCGCGCGAGTATCGTGTCGTGCGTGTCGACGTGCGCGGCTTCGGTCGTTCTACTCCGATGCCCGCTGATTATGAATGGACCATCGACGTGCTGCTCGAGGATTTCGCCGCATTGATACACGCGTTGGACTGCGAGCGTGTGCATCTCGTGGGCGCGAAGAGCGGCGGCTCGATGGCACTCAAGCTTGCGGCGGAGTATCCGCAACTGATACACACGCTGGTCGGCGTCACGCCGCCTGTTGTCGGGCCTGCCGCTGCTACTGGATGGCGCACGGAGATCGAGAAAGACGGCATGTTTACATGGGCGCAGGCCACGATGCACGGACGGCTCGGCAGCAAAATATCGCAAGCCGAAGTCGATTGGTGGGTCAACAACATCCAAAGCAAGACCGCTGTCTCGACGATGATGGGCTATTTGAAGTGGGTGCCGTCGCTCGATATCCGCAGTGATATCGAAAAGATTGCCTGCCCCACTCTGATCATCAACACGACCGCCAGCAGCCTGCGATCCACCGATAGCTATAAAGAATGGCAACCGCGCGTGCGCAATTCCAGGCTCCTTACGTTGGAAGGCGACGCCTGGCATGCGGCGGGCGCTTATCCGGACCGCTGCGCTCGAGAAACGCTGGCATTCATCAGACGCTACCCGCTTGCAACTTGAGAGATCACGTAAACCTCGCGCCGTTCGTATGCCCGCTAAGTTAGATGTAATCACGCGATCAGTTACGTCGCTGCTTGCGACGTCGCTCGCGTGGGTGGCTACCATCGCGGCCGGCGCGGATGCAAGCACTGCGAAGCCCGCATATCCGGTCAAACCGGTGCGCATTGTTGTGCCTTATCCCGCCGGCGGCCCTGTAGACATCACCATCCGTGCGATCGCACCGCGCTTGAGCGAATCGCTCAAACAACCGCTGATCATCGACAACCGCGGCGGCGCGGGCGGCACTATCGGCGCCGATCTCGTGGCGAAAGCTGCGGCCGACGGCTACACACTGCTCGCGTGCTCGACAGGAAACACCATTAACGCGAGCCTCGCGCCGCACCTGCCGTACGATTTCGTGCGCGATTTCGAGCCCGTTGCGATGGTGGTGATTATCACGAGCATCCTGGTGGTAAATCCCGCGGTCCCGGCACACTCAGTGCGCGAGCTCATCGATCTTGCGAAAGCAAAGCCCGGCACGCTCTCGTACGCCTCTACGGGCAATGGCACACCGACCCATCTGGCCGCTGAGCTCTTCAAGCACATGGCGGGCGTCGACATCGTGCACGTCCCCTACAAAGGCGGCGCGCCCGCGGCAGTCGATCTGCTTGCAGGCCAGGTGCAGCTCTCATTCATCAGCGCGCCGGCCGTGATGCCGCACGTCAAGTCCGGACGGCTGCGCGCACTTGCGGTTACCAATGCAAGACGCTCGCAACTTCTGCCGCAGTTGCCCACGATCGCCGAGTCCGGACTGCCCGGCTACGAATCGGAAGGCTGGCATGGGCTGTGCGCCCCCGCACGCACGCCGCGTCCTGTCATCGACCTCCTCTATCAGGAAACAAACGCCGTGGCGCGCAATGCCGACGTGGCGACGGTGCTCGCAAGCGGTGGCGCCGAACCGGCGATCATGGCGCCCGATGCGTTCGCTAAAAAAGTACGCGACGAAGTAGCGAAGTGGTCGCGAGTGGTGAAGGCAACGAACATGAAAGCTGATTGACGGACGCAGTCAATCTGCGCGCATGCCGGATTCGCGGATGACCTTCGCCCATTTGCGCACTTCCGCCGTTAGATACTCACGGAACTCGCGCGGCGAATTACCGAGCGGATCATAGCCCTGCGTCGTGAGGCGTTGAGCTGTCGCCGGCGCTTTAAGTGCCCGTACGATGCCTGTATGCAACTGCGTAATAACCGGCTGAGGCGTATGCGCGGGTGCCATGACGCCATACATGTTGTCGACAAAAAAACCCGGGAATCCGGACTCGGCAACAGTCGGCACTTCAGACAAGGCGGACGAACGATGCAGCGTCGTCACCGCAATTGCCCGCAGTTTGCCGGACCTGACATGCGGCGTGACAGGCGGCAGCGCCGTCACCGCGAGCTTGATCTGACCGCCCAGTAGGTCGCTGATCGCCGGCGCAGCACCTTTATATGGAACGTGCTGCATTTTGGTGCCGGCAACAGTATTGAACAATTCGCCCGCGAGATGGCCGGCCGTACCCGTTCCCGGCGAGCCGTAATCGAGCGCACTGCGCTTCGCAAGCTGTACGAGCTCCCGCGCATCGCGCACCGGCAAAGAAGGATGCACTGCAAGAATCGCCGGCGAAATCGCAGCATTCGTGACGGGCGCGAAATCTTTTTCAGCGTTATAGCCGGCGGTCGCATACAACGACGGGTTGACGACAAAATGCATGCCGACGAGAAGCAATGTGTAACCGTCGGGCACTGCTTTTGCGACGAGATCCGTACCGATGTTGCCGCCCGCGCCCGGCCGGTTGTCGATAACCACCGCCTGGCCCCACGCTTCGGTGAGTTTTTGACCGATGATGCGCGCGACCACATCACTTGGACCGCCCGCGGCAAACGGGACGACCATGCGTATCGCTTTCGCCGGATACTGCTGTGCGAAGGCACCCGGCGGGAACACCGCAGCAGTCAAGGCGGCGCACCAGTACGCCGCTTTTCTGAGGCGTCTCAGCATCCGACCGGGCATGATCAAGATCGTGGTAGTTGGCGGAGCCACAGCGCAAACATGAGTTCCCAATCACGATTAGCGGCCTGCTTGTCATAGATATCGCGATCGGGCAACGCATAACCGTGCTGCGCGCCCATATGCAGCTCATAGCTGTAGTTGACCGGTGCGCGCTGCATGCAATCTGCGATGATTTTGATCGTGGGAAGCGCCGCGTACGGATCTTTTTCCGCAAACCCGCAATAGATTTCACCTTGCGCTTTCATTGCGGTGAGATGCGGCGAGTCGGCATCATCAGTAACCAGGCGCGTACCGTGCAGACTGGCGCAACCATGAAACCGATCGGGAAAGTTTCCGGCGACGCGAAAGACATGCCTTCCACCCATGCAGTACCCTATTGCCCCCAGCGCACCCGGACAAACCGGTTCACCGCCATCAGTGAATTGAAGCAGCGATGCGGTGTCGTTCACGACCATCGCATCGGTCAGCTTGCGCATCGACGTTCGCACGAGCTCCTTCTTCGAATCGTCAAGCGCTTCCATGGAGATCATCCGGTTTTTCTCATCACGGAATTCGAGACGCACGCGCCCCTGGCGGTAATAAAGATCTGGCACCATGACGTAGTAACCCGTCGTCGCTATGCGGCGCGCAATGTCGAGCAATTCTTCGCGAATGCCCCACACATCCATATACACAATGACCGCAGGAAACGGGCCGGCGCTTTGCGGGTGCGTAACGAACGTCTCCATTGCGCCGTCCACAGTGCGTATATTTGTCGTTCGTTCCTTCATGCCGCTCCTTCGAGTGCGTGCGCGAGCCCGCTCATCACTTCGGCGAGATCGCCA
>Ga0207698_10000560_pt1 | contig 21687 bp, 22 predicted proteins | sample KBSCornC22_FD_184298 | JGI IMG/M metagenome (GOLD analysis project Ga0207698, IMG submission 184298) | Corn rhizosphere microbial communities from Kellogg Biological Station, Michigan, USA - KBS Corn C2-2 (SPAdes) (version 2) | ecosystem: Host-associated > Plants > Roots > Rhizosphere > Soil ... | reverse complement strand
GACGCTGAATGCCATGCGCCCCGACGCACTGGTCATCCGCCACCGCGACAATGGCGCGCCGGCAAGGGTTGCGGAGATTGTCGAAGCGCCGGTGATCAACGCGGGCGACGGCACCAACGAGCATCCGACCCAGGCCCTGCTCGACGCCGCGGCGATCCGCCACCGGCTCGGCCGCATCGAGGGCCTGACCGTCGCAATCTGCGGCGACATTCGCCACAGCCGGGTCGCGCGCTCGAACGCCAGGCTGCTGCCCCGCCTCGGTGCAAACGTGAAGCTCGCGGGTCCGCCGGAGTTGATGCCGGCAGACGTCCCGCAGCTCTCGGTCGACGAGGCGATCGCCGGCGCCGACGTCGTCATGATGCTGCGGATTCAGCGTGAAAGGCTGGAGCAGGAGCTCGGCGACGGGCCGGGCGAATATCTCGGCCGCTACGGCCTCACCGCGGAGCGCCTCGCGAGCGCCGCGCCGGGCGCGCTCGTCATGCACCCCGGTCCGATGAACCGCGGCGTCGAGATCGAAAGCGCGATTGCCGACGACCGCGAGGGGTCGCTGATCACGCTTCAGGTCGAAATGGGCGTGGCCGTGCGGATGGCCTGCCTGGAAATGCTCGTCGCCTAGTTGCTCGCAATTTCGACCGGCGCGTCGCCGGCGATCCCGCGAACGAAGCAATGCCCGCCGCGGCTCTTGAGCGCGTTGCAGCGCGCGATCGCCTCGCGCTCATTGCCGAAGCCCTGGACCGACAGCCGCCAGAACGTGCCGTTCGCCGAATCGAAGCGGGCCTTGAGCGGAAGGTAAGCGCGAAGAGCCGGATAGCGCTGCGTGAGATGGGCCCATCCGGCGCTCACCTGCTGCGGCGAATGGTACGAGCCGATTTGCATGACCACGCCGCTGTTGCCGCGGACGGCCGCCGCGAGGTGGCGCGCCTTCGGCTTCGCAGCCGGCGCCTTCTTCGGAAGGAAGGCGGCAACGGTCGCTTCGGCCTTGTCGGCCGCAGTCACGAGCATTGCCGTGGTCGCCGAGGCCAGGCTCGACGCCTGGTCGACGAGCGATTTGGGCGCAGGCGGCGCGACGGCGACTGCCGGTGCCATCTGCGGAGCGGGAACCGGAGCCGCGATCGCTTCGGCGAACTGCGGCGCCGGAGCAACTGGAGCGGCCTCAGCGACTTCCGGTTGCGGAGCGGGCGCGGGCGTTGCCGGAGCCGGCGCTGCGCTGGCCATCCTCGTATCGGTCTTGGAAAGCGCGAAGCGGACCGGCTCGCCCGGGTCGGTGGCCGCCGGAATCACTCCGACCAGCGCCGCGACCTGGTCCGACGGACGCTTCGGGCTGGCAAGCTGCATCCACTGATGGATTCGGCTGTCGAGCTCGTTTGCCGGCACGTCCTGCGAAGCAATGGTCCGCGCCTCCGTCCAGTCGCCGGCGAGCGCATGGGCGAGCGCCAAATTCTGGCGGACGGTGGCATCCGCTCCGGGCGCACGCGCCGCGGCTTCGAGCACCGGGATCGCATCCGCCGGGCGCCCGGCAAGCGCAAGCGCGAGGCCATAGTCGGACGGGTCGAGCACCGACTGTCCGGCCTGGAGGAAAGCGACCGCCTGGTCGCTCCTGCCGATGGCAGTTTCGGCGAGCGCGAGCTTAAGGATCACCCGCGGCTGATTCGAATAAAGGGTCAGCGCGTCCTTGTACGCAGTGGCGGCCGACGAGAAGCGGCCGGCAGCGAAATAGGCATTGCCGAGAAGTGCACGAAATCCGGCGTCGCCCGGCGTTGCTTCGACCGCGCGCTCGGCGAAGTCGACAGCTTGCGGGACGTTCTTTGCGTTGAGGGCCACGAGGGCGCGAGTGGCAAGGCCCACGTTCTCGCCCGCCTGGCCGCCGAAGCTGGTCTTGACCTGCGTCGTCGCGCAGCCCGCGATCATCGAAGCGAGGACGGCAGCGGAAACGGCTGTGCCGAAGCGTAGCGGCGTGGACATCGGTCTTACCCCTTGCGTTTGGCCTTCGCGGCCATCGAGTCGAGTTCCGGCATATGTTCGAGCAGCTGGTCGAGTGCGTCCGTGACGAGCTGCTGTGCCGAGCGGCCGTTGACGGCGCAGGCGAGGCGCAGCTTCAGGTGACGCTCGGGGTCGAGCCGCAGTGTGAACGCAGCCTTCCCCTTGCTGCCCGCGACCGAGCGTGGACGCGGTGCGCGGCGGCGCGCAACCGGCGGAGCGGTAGGAACGGCGGCGAGCGCGGGCCTCTCGGCCACGAGCGCAGGCTCCTCTTCCTCCTGCTGTTCGACGACGGCGTCGTACAGCTCGGCGCTCTCGTTGGCTTCTTCTTCCGGCTCCTCCGCCTCGATTGCGAAGCGGTCGGCAAGCTCGGCCTGCTGGTGATGGACCGGCGACTGCACCGGCGTGAGGCCGGTGGGATGAACCCGCGGATGCTCGACGACGTCGTCGCCGAACGCGTCATGCTCGGGATCGCGCGAGACCTCCGCCGGCTTGGGCGGTTCGAAGCCCATGTCGTTCCAGCCGAGATCCTCGAGGCCGTTGCCGCCCTGGCCAAAGCCCTGGGGCCGCATGGCCGGACGCGCGGCGCCCTTGCGGGCGAGAAGCCCCGAGGAAAGAGAAGCGAAAGGCTTGGCTTCAGCCACCGATCGCCCCCTTACTGACCGACGACGCGGCGGCCGAACCCGCCGACGGGACGCGGACTGGCCGGAGCAACGCCGGGCGCCGCCCCGGGCGCCGCGAACACGGTCCGGCGGAAATTCTTCTCGAGCCGGTCGGAGATATAATCCCACAGCTCGGTCACTTCCTTGGCGGAGCGGCCGCCCGGATCGATTTCCATGACCGTGCGGCCATCGATCATCGAGGCCGCGAAATCGGTGCGGTGGTGAAGGGTGACCGGCGCCACGGTGCCGTGCTGCGACAGCGCAACGGCCGCCTCGTAGGTGATCTTGGCCTTCGGAGTTGCCGCATTGACGACGAAGATGAGCGGCTTGCCGGCGCGGTCGCACAGGTCGACGGTGGCGCCGACGGCGCGAAGGTCGTGCGGGCTCGGCCGAGTCGGAATGACGATCAGCTCGGCAACCGCGATCACGCTCTGGATCGCCATGGTGATGGCCGGCGGCGTGTCGACGACCGCAAGGCGGAAGCCCTGCTGGCGAAGCACCTCGAGATCGGAAGCAAGACGCGCAACGGTGGTCTGGGCGAAGGCCGGCATGTCGGCTTCGCGCTCGTTCCACCAATCGGCAAGGCTGCCTTGCGGGTCGATGTCGATGAGGCAGACCGGACCTGCCCCCGACATCTGCGCCTGCACCGCAAGATGTCCGGACAGGGTCGTCTTACCGGACCCGCCCTTCTGCGATGCCAATGCCAGGACGCGCATGCTTTTCCCCTCGCGTGAATGACGCCAATTGAGTGACGGGAGTGACACCAGAGGCTCTAAAATCTGGTTAACAACGCCAAGAGGCTGTTTCCGACCGCGCAGTCGTCGGCTAAGCTCCTGGTGGGGTGGGTTTGCCAGTGAATTGCAAATACTTAGTTGCCGCTGCCCTGCTGGGCGCAATTGCTTCGCCGCTGAATGCGCAGTCGGTCAAGGCCGGCATCGATGCATGGCAGAAGGCCGATTATGCCGGCGCCGTCGCCATCTGGAGGCCGCTTGCGGAGAAGGGCGACGCCGACGCCGAGTTCAATCTCGGCCAGGCTTATCGTCTCGGGCACGGCGTGCCGACCAACCTTGCCGCCGCCAAGACCTGGTTCGAGCGCGCGGCCGCGCAGGGGCATGTCGATGCCCAGACCACCCTCGGCCTGCTGCTGTTCGAGAACGGCGACCAGGCCCAAGCGCTGAAATGGCTCAAGCAGGCGGCCGACCGTGACGAACCGCGCGCCCAGCTCGTTTACGGCACGGCGCTGGTCAACGGCGACAGCGTCACCCAGGATCCGGCGCTCGGCTACGCCTATGTGAGTCGGGCTGCGGCGCAGGGTTTGGCGCCGGCAAAGGAGACGCTCGACCAGCTCGACAAGCTGCTGGCGCCGGCCGACCGGAAGCGCGGCAGCGCGTTGGCGCGGGAAATCGCCAGCCACGCGTTGGCCAATGCGGCGGCGAAAACGACCGCCGCAGCGAAGTCGTCCAGGCCCGTGAAGACCGCCAAAGCCAAGCCGCCCGCCCCTCGTTCCAATCCACCGAGCCAGGCCGTGGCGACGGCTGCTCCCACTGCGAAGCCGGCGCCGGCGCCGGTCGCCGCAAGCGGGGCGTGGCGGATCCAGCTCGGCGCCTTTTCGCAAAAGGGCTCGGCAGAAGCATTGTACGCGAAGCTCGCGGGCAAAGCGGCGCTGTCTGGCCGCCACGCCTTCTACATTCCCGTCGGCGCGATCACCCGCCTGCAGGTCGGCCCGTTCGAAACCAGGGGGGCGGCCCAGGCCGCGTGCAGCGCACTTGCCGTTCCCTGCTTCGCCGTTGTGGCGAAGTAGCTAGACCCTGAACCAGTCGCGCCGGCGGACGCCCTGCACCCACAGCAGCGCGTCGAGTCCGTGATGCTTGAGGTCGGCGTCGGCGACCTCGACCAGCGCCGGCTTGGCCCTGAAGGCAATGCCGAGCCCCGCTTCCTCGATCATCAGCGTGTCGTTCGCGCCGTCGCCGATCGCCAGCACCTCCTCGCGCCTGAGGTTGAGCTGCTCGCGGGCCTCGGCAAGCGCCTCGCGCTTGGCCATCGCATCGACGATCGGGTCGCCGACCTCGCCGCTGAGCTTGCCGCCGGTGAACACCAGCCGATTCGCCTTGACGCGGTCGAACCCGACCGCGCTCGCGATCGGCTCGGCGAAGGACAGGAAGCCGCCCGAAACGAGAAGGCAGCTCGAGCCTCCGGCGCGCATCGTCTGGACGAGTGTCTCAGCGCCCGCCGTGATTTCGACCCGCTCGTCGAGGCAGCGCTTGAGCGCCCGCTCGTCGAGACCTGCGAGGAGGCGCACCCGCTCGCGAAGCGCCCCGGGGAAATCGAGCTCGCCCTGCATCGCGCGCTCGGTGATTCGCGCCACCTTGTCCTTGAGGCCGGCATATTCGGCGAGCTCGTCGATGCATTCCTGGCCGATGATGGTCGAATCCATGTCGGCGACGAGCAGCTTCTTCCACCGCAGCTCCTCCGGCTGGACGATCACATCCACCCCCTCGAGCGAATCGAGCGCCCAGCGCGCGGCCTTGGCGTCGCCCGAGTAGCGCAGGTCCGCCGCGTCGCCCTCGTCGATCCAGTGCAGGAACGCGGCCTTCGGATCGAGCTCGCGGAGCAGGCCGAGGGCGCGCTCGACCAACCTGTCATCCAGCTGTCCGGCTGCTATCAGCGTCGCAATTGCCATGGCGTCGAAACCCAAACCTCCTCTCGTCGTCATCGCCGGGCCGACCGCAAGCGGCAAGTCGGCATTGGCGCTCGCTTTTGCTCAGCAAATCGGCGGCGTGGTCGTCAACGGCGACAGCGCGCAGGTTTATCGCGACCTTCGCGTGCTCAGCGCCGCGCCGACCGCCGAAGAGCTGAACGCGGCGGACCACCGCCTCTACGGCATCCAGGACGGCGCCCTCCCCTGCTCCGCGGCCGACTGGGCCGCGATGGCGCACCGTGAGATCGACGCCATCCATGCAAGCGGCCGAACGCCCGTCCTGGTCGGCGGGACCGGCCTTTATCTCAAGACGCTGCTCGACGGAATCGCGCCGGTGCCGGCAATCGGTCCCGAGGTTCGCGCGCGCGTCAGACAAGCGGCGGTCGAGCAGAACCGGGCGGAGCTGGAAAAGCTCGACCCGCCGGCCGCGGCGCGGCTCAATCCGGCCGACACCACGCGAATCAACCGGGCGCTGGAGGTCCTGCTGTCCACTGGTCGAACGCTCGCGGAATGGCAGAAGGAGCGCCAAGGCGGCATCGGGTCGGCCGTCGAGCTCCGTCCGCTGATCCTGTTGCCGCCGCGTAAATGGCTCTACGCCCGCTGCGACGACCGGTTCGCGCGGATGATCGATGAAGGCGCGGTGGCGGAGGTGGAGGCGCTCCTCGCCCGCAATCTCAACCCCAACCTGCCGGTCATGAGGGCGATCGGCGTTCGGGAGCTCGGTCGATATCTCCTCGGCGAGGTGTTGCTGGACGACGCCGTTGCCGCGGGGCGGCAAGCGACACGCCGCTACGCCAAGCGCCAATATACCTGGTTCGCCCACCAGCCGCCGGCCGAGTGGCCGCGGTTCCGCGAAGCCCTCGACGTCGAGCGGTTGCCCGAAGCGCTGGCCCTGCTCGGAGCAAGGGGCTAGGCGCGGCGCCGATGGAAATGCTTCGTGACTCCGACATTGATCCCGCGCCGCTCGCCGGCAAGCGGGTCGCGGTCCTCGGATACGGCAACCAGGGACGCGCCCAGTCGCTGAACCTCAAGGACAGCGGGATCGACGTCGTCGTCGGCCTTCGCGGCGAATCCGGCAGCGCCATCGAGGCCGAGGCCGCGGGCCTCGAGACCGCGCTCGTCGAGCATGCGGTCCGCTCCGCCGATATCGTGATGATGCTCGCTCCCGACGAAATCCACGCCGCACTCTATCGCGAGATCGAGCCGCAGCTGAGGCAAGGTGCCGCGCTCGGGTTCAGCCACGGGCTCTCGGTCCGGTTCGGCTTCGTCGAGCCGCGCAACGATTTCGACGTCTTCATGGTCGCACCGAAGGGCCCCGGAACGGCCCTGCGGTCGCTGTACAAGCAGGGCAAGGGCATGATCGCGCTATGGGCCGTCGCGCAGGACGCGACCGGGAACGCCCGCGGCATTGCGCTCGCCTACGGGCAGGCGATCGGCAGCGGCCGCGCCGGCCTCATCGCCTCGACCTTCGCCGAAGAGGCCGAGGCCGACCTGTTCAACGAGCAGGCGGTGGTGTGGGGCGGCGTGCCGGCGCTGCTCATCGCCGGGTTCGAGACTCTGGTCGCCGGCGGCGTGACTCCCGAAGTCGCCTATCTCGAATGCGTCGGCGAGCTCCACCTCATCGCCGAGCTGATCGAAGCGCGCGGAATCGCCGGAATGAAGGAAGCGATCTCCAACACCGCCGAGCTCGGGGCGCTGCTCGGCGGCGAGCGGATCGTCGATTCGAGCGTCCGCGAGCGGATGGCCGAAGTGCTCGCCGAAGTGCGCGCCGGCCGCTTCGCCGATGAGCTGAGGAACGAGGAAGCGAGCCGATACGAACGGCTAGAGAAGCAACGTTCCGAAGCGCGCTCGACGCTGATCGAGCAGACCTATCGCCGGCTGAACGAAGGCGAAGAAGGCTAGCCGATCACCTGCGGCGGCATTTCGATTGCAGGACGGTCGCCGACGCTCGCCCGCTCGAGATAGGCGCGCTGGAGCTTGCGATGAGTCTCGGCGACGCCGGGATCGGGAGCGCTCGCGGCAAGCTCCTGCTCCTCGGCGGCGCGCTGCGCGAAATAGATGCGGTCCGGTGTTGCCATGGCGCGCCTCCTGCTGGGGAAGCGCGGCTCCTAACACAAACCTGCCCGAAAGTCGCCCTGTCAGGCGTTCTCGCGGGCATTTTCCTTCGCCCGCTCAATTGCTTCGACGAGCACCCGCTGCGCCTCCGAGGCGTCGCCCCAGCGGCCGACCCGGACCCATTTGTCGGGCTCCAAGTCCTTGTAGTGGGTGAAGAAGTGCTCGACCTGCTGGCTGACGATGTCGGGCAAGTCGGCGTGGCTCGTCACCTGCGAGTAATAAGGGAAGGTCGAATCGACCGGGACCGTCAGCAGCTTTTCGTCGCCGCCGTGCTCGTCCTCGAGGAACAGGACAGCGATCGGCCGCGCCCGGACCACGCTTCCGGGAATGAACGGCGAGCGGGCGACGACCAGCGCGTCGATCGGGTCGCCGTCGGGCGACAGCGTGTGCGGAACGAAGCCGTAGTTCGCCGGATAGCGCATCGGCGTGTGGAGGATCCGGTCGACGAACAAGGCGCCCGACTTCTTGTCGAACTCGTACTTCACCGGTTCGCCGCCGACAGGCACTTCGATGACCACGTTGATATTGCCAGGCGGATCGTCGCCGGTGGGGATGAGGTCGATGTTCATGGCTTCGCTTCTCAGGGGACGTGGCCGCCGCCCCTAAACACCGCCAGTCCGAAGAACAATGCCGCGACGCCCGCGGCGACGGTCCCGACCAGGTAGCCCGCCGCCATTCCGAGCGAATGCCGCTCGACCAGAAGCGCGGCATCGAGCGAGAAGGAAGAGAAGGTCGTGAAGCCGCCGAGGATGCCGGTGGTGAGGAACAGCCGCACATGCTGCGGAACGCCGGCGCGGTAGGCGAAGAAGCCGGCGAGCAAGCCCATCGCGAACGAGCCGACCACGTTCACGATGAAGGTGCCGAACGGAAAGCCGTAGCCGAACAGCTTCGCCGCGCCGACGTTGACCCCGTGGCGCATCGCCCCGCCGATCCCGGCGCCGAGAAAGACAATCAGGTAAAGCATAACCCTCCCACTGCAGCACTAGTGCGCCCGCAGGAGCCATCAGCCGATCGGCGGTTAAAAGGGAGACCCCATTCCCTGGCTCGCACTTAGCAGCCAATTCCTTTCCGACAAGCTACCGCCGCCCCTGGGACGTTTCACCGAACCTTGGTGCGCGCTCCCGTCGGCCGGGCCGCCCGAAACTGAGAAATGGCGCTTTCCCGCGCTTGGCACGCTTCGTGAATAGAGTTGAGCAGGAGCCGCAAGGCGACCGCCAACAAAGGGGAACAGGACCATGTCAGCATCTTCGGTAAAGCGCAGCATCATCGCCATTTTCGCTGCAGTCGCAGTGAGCGCCGGGACCATCGGCGCAACCGTCAGCCCTGCTCAGGCCAGCACGATCCACGCCGTCGAGCTCGCTCATGGCTAGGATCGAAGCCGAGGTGCCGACGGATCTCCTCGCCGACCTGCTGATCGAGCAGGCCAGCGCGCCGGTGCCTCGGCCGCGCCAGCCCGAAAGCTTCCCGGCGAAAGTCTATGCCGTCATCGCGCTGACAACCGTGTCGACGTTCGGGACGCTCGTTACGGGGTACCAGCTGCTCTTCGCACATCAGCTGTTCGCATGAGCGGAATATCGAAGTTGCTGAACCGGCTTGCAGCCAGCCCGTGGGCGCTGTCCTGTGGCAGCTTCATGCTGACAGCCGTCGTGATCCGGTCGAACAGCTTCAGCTTCTTCTGAGCGGAGGCCGAAAGCCGCGCGTACAGCTCACTTCCGGCCGAACAATTTCTCGATTTCGCCGTGGCCGAGCTTCACCCAGGTCGGGCGGCCATGGTTGCACTGGCCCGAGCGCGGGGTGACTTCCATCTCGCGCAGCAGGGCGTTCATTTCGGCGACCGACAGAATTCGGCCGGCGCGGACCGAGCCGTGGCAGGCGATGGTTGCCGCGACGAGATCGAGCTTGTCGCGAAGGCTCATCGGGCCGCCGAGATCGGCGATTTCTGCAGCGAGGTCGGAGAGCAGGCCGGCAATGTCGGTCTTGCCGAGCGCAGCCGGGACGGTCCGCACCAGCATCGCCGTCGGGCCGAAACGCTCGACCTCCAGGCCGAGTTCGGCAAGGTCCGCGGCGGCGCCTTCGAGCCGGTCACAGTCGGGCTCCTCGAGCTCGACGACCTCGGGCAGCAGGAGCGCCTGCCGCGCGACGGTGCCGCCTTCGCGCGCCGCGCGCATGCGCTCGAGCACCAGCCGCTCGTGCGCCGCGTGCTGGTCGACGATCACGAGCCCGTCCTCCGCCTCGGCGACGATGTAGGTCGCGGCGACCTGGCCGCGCGCAACGCCGAGCGGGAAAGCGGGCACGGGTTCGAAGGCCGGTTCGGCGCGGGCTGCAGGAGCAGGTTCGAAGAGGCGCTGCTCGTCGGCAATTCTCGCCATCCCCGCGAACGCGGGAATCCCGCTATCTTCCACGGCGGGACCTCCGCTTCCTCCCGGGTGACGGTCGAGCGCCTGATCGTAGATCGCGCTCGAAGTCCACATCACCGGCGCGGCGGCCTGCTCTCGGGCGGCGCTCCTCCCGCTCTCCTCGTCGAGCGCGCGGCGGAGCCCGCCGATGATCAGCCCGCGCACCGCTTGCGGGTCGCGGAAGCGCACCTCGGTCTTGGCCGGGTGCACGTTGACGTCGACCTCGTCGAGCGGGATCTCGAGGAACAGTGCGGCGATCGGGTGGCGGTCGCGCGCGATCAGGTCGCGATAGGCGCCGCGAAGAGCACCGACGAGGAGGCGGTCCTTCACCGGCCTCGAGTTCACGAACAGGAACTGCTGGTCGGCCACGCCGCGGTTGAAGGTCGGCAGGCTGATCACGCCAGTGAGGCGCATTCCCTCGCGCGCGCAGTCGATTCCGATCCCGTGCCGGTCGAGCTCGTGGGTGAGCAGCTCCGCGACGCGGGCGGGCGGCTCGGCGGCAGCGAGGGTCAGGACCCGGCGGCCGTCGTGCTCGAGCGTGAAGCCGACGTCGCTGCGCGCCATCGCCAGCCGCTTCACCGCATCGAGGCAGGCACCATATTCGGACCGCGGCGAGCGCAGGAACTTGCGCCGCGCGGGCACCTTGTCGAACAGGCCCTCGACCTTGATCCGCGTTCCCGGCGGAAGTGCGGCGGGTCCCTCCCCCGCTTCGGCGCCATGGTCGATCTCGATTCGCCAGCCGTCGGCGCCGCGCACCCGGCTCTCCACCGTCAGCCGCGAGACGCTCGCGATCGACGGCAGCGCTTCGCCGCGAAAGCCGAAGCTGGTGATCCGGTCGATCGCATCCTCGGGGAGCTTCGAGGTCGCGTGCCGCTCGAGCGCGAGCCGCATCTCGTCGGGCGTCATCCCGCAGCCGTCGTCCGCCACCTCGATCAGCTCGAGCCCGCCGGCATAAAGGCGGACCGCGACCTGATTCGCACCCGCGTCGAGCGCGTTTTCGACCAGCTCCTTGAGCGCGCTCGCCGGCCGTTCGACCACCTCGCCGGCGGCGATTCGATTGATGAGCTCGGGCGGCAGCCTTCTTATTGACATGTTAAGGGTCTTATCCCAATCCGAAGCGGCCGGCGAAGCACTGATTTTTCTCCAGAATTCAGACAGCATTCAATGGCCGGTGAGCAACCGGAAATTAAATCGCGGACAAGCGTTTGCGCGTCCGGGGGTCAGGCGAGAGACGGGGTAGGAATGTTCTGGAATCGTTGGTTCAAGTGGATGTCGCACGACATGGCGATCGACCTCGGAACCGCCAACACGCTCGTATACGTTCGCGGCCGCGGAATCGTGCTCAATGAGCCGTCGGTCGTCGCGATCGAGACGATCAACGGCGTCAAGAAGGTCAAGGCGGTCGGCGAGGACGCCAAGCTGATGATGGGCAAGACCCCCGACCAGATCGAGGCGATCCGCCCGCTCCGGGATGGAGTCATCGCCGACATCGACGTCGCCGAGCAGATGATCAAGCACTTCATCCACAAGGTGCACGGCGGCAAGATGCGCGCCTGGCGCTTCCCCGAAATCGTGATCTGTGTCCCTTCCGGATCGACTTCGGTCGAGCGCCGCGCGATCCGCGACGCCGCATCGAACGCCGGCGCGAGCGCGGTCTATTTGATCGAGGAGCCGATGGCGGCCGCGATCGGCGCCGACATGCCGGTCACGGCCCCGATCGGCTCGATGGTCGTCGACATCGGCGGCGGAACGACGGAGGTCGCGGTCCTCTCGCTGCGTGGCCTCGCCTACACCACCTCGGTCCGGGTCGGCGGCGACAAGATGGACGAAGCGATTTCGTCCTACGTCCGCCGCAACCATAACCTGCTGATCGGCGAAGCGACGGCCGAGCGGATCAAGAAGGAAGTCGGGATCGCCAAGCCTCCGGTCGACGGAATCGGCAAGACCGTCCACATCAAGGGCCGCGACTTGGTCAACGGCGTGCCGAAGGAAATCTCGATCAACCAGGGGCAGATCGCCGAGGCGCTGTCCGAGCCGGTCGGAACGATCGTCGAGGGCGTCCGGATCGCGCTCGAGAACACCGCGCCCGAGCTTGCCGCGGACATCTGCGACCAGGGCATCGTGCTCACCGGCGGCGGCGCTCTCCTCCAGGGGCTCGACGAGGTGCTCCGCGACGAGACCGGGCTTCCGGTGACGGTCGCGGACGACCCGCTCACCTGCGTCGCGCTCGGCACCGGCCGCGCGCTCGAGGAAGAGCAGTTCCGCGGCGTGCTCCAGACCGCATAGCGGGGCGCTGAGCGGTGGCGACCGCGCGTCCCGGCTGGTCGCGTCGAGCTCAATACGGGCTGTTCTTCAGCTTCCTGGCGGTAATCGCCGGGATCATCGTCGGCATCATCCTGCTCATCATCTCGCTGGTCGCGCCGGATGATTTCTCGCGGCTGCGCGGCGCGGCGCTGGACATCACGGGACCGGTCGCTGGATCGCTCCACGAAGTCTCCGCCACGGCCGAAGGACTGGTCACGGGCGCGGGCGATTATTGGGACGCGGTGCGCCAGAACGGCGAGCTCAAGCGGCAGAACCGGGCAATGCTCCAGCGAATGGTCGAAGCGAAGGCGATCTTCCAGGAGAACCTCCAGCTCAAGGCCGCGCTCCAGCTTCGGCAGCGGGTTCGGGACGCGGTTGCGACCGGGCGCATCGTCGGCTCGTCGTTCAACAGCCCGCGCCGGTTCGCGATCCTGTCCGCCGGCGCGAGGGACGGAGTCCGCGAAGGAATGCCGGTTCGCTCGGCCGACGGGCTCGTGGGCCGGATCATCGACGTCGGCGCGCTCGCTTCGCGCGTGTTGCTCGTTTCCGACCGCACGAGCATCGTCCCGGCGCGCCTCCTGCGCAACGGCATTCCGGTCATTGCGCAAGGCCGCGGCGACGGGACGGTCGAGGTCAGGCCGCTGGAAGTCGGCCGCAACCCGTTCCTTCCGGGCGACATCATCGTGACGTCGGGAACCGGCGGGCTCTACCCGCCGGTGGTGCCGGTCGCGCGGGTGGTCAAGCTCAAGGACGATTGGGCGATCGCACTCCCGCTCGCCGATCCGGCGACGACCAGCTTCGCGATCGTCGAGCCGCCGTTCGAGCCCGACGCGATCGCCGCCGAGAAGCAGCCGGCGTCAGCGTCGCCCTGATGGTCCGCGCCGCCCTCACCCCGTCCAAGCGTTTCCACCACGGACCGCGCCCGCACGCGCAGATCGTGCCGGCAGCGACGGTGGTGGTGGCCTCGCTGCTGTCGGCGCTGCCGATCGTCTCGACGAGCGGCTGGTTTCCCGACTTCGGCTATTTGGCGCTGATCAGCTGGAGGCTTCTGAGGGCCGACCCGTGGCCCGCCTGGTGGGCGGCTCCGCTCGGTCTCGTCAACGACCTGTTCACCGGATATCCGATAGGCTTTTCAATAGCTTTGTGGAGTGCGACAGTGCTGGCGCTCGATCTCATCGACCGCCGCACCATGTGGCGCGATTACTGGATCGAGTGGATGGTGGCGACGGTACTGATCGCTTGTGACGAATGGCTGCAGTGGCGGGTCGCCCGCTTGTCCGGCGCCGACCTGCCGTTCACGATGATGCTTCCCCAGCTGCTGATCTCGGTCTGCGCCTTCCCGTTGAGCGCCTGGGCGGTCTCGCGCGTTGATGGGTGGAGGCTTGGGCGATGAAGCCGATCCGGATCACCAACACGCACCAGTCGATCACCTTCTCGCGAAGGATGCTGATGCTGGGCGGCGCGCAGGCCGCGGTCGGGGCGCTGCTCGTCGGCCGGCTCGGCTGGCTGTCGATCGTCCAGAACGAGAAGTACCAGCTGCTGAGCGAGAGCAACCGGGTCCAGCTCATCCCGGTGCCCCCGAGGCGAGGCTGGATCATCGACCGGTTCGGAAAGCCGATCGCGATCAACAAGGCGAGTTTCCGCGTCGACATCATCCCGCAGCAGATGGAGAAGGGCCGCGACATCGTCCCGGAGGTCGCCAGGCTGCTCCAGCTCGACGACGACGATGTCGACCGCATCCGGCACGACCTTGCCCAGTCGCGCGGCTTCCAGCCGGTCTCCGTGGCCGACAACGTTCCTTACGACCAATATGCGGCCATCACCGTGCGCCTCCCCGACCTGCCGGGCGTCGCCGCTTCCCAGGGCTTCACCCGCTACTATCCGGGCGGGTCAACGGTGGGGCAGCTCGTCGGCTATGTCGGGGCTGCCTCGGCCGAGGAATATGAGAGGGAGAACAAGAACCCGCTCCTCCTCGTCCCCGGCGTCAAGATCGGCAAGGAAGGCCTCGAAAAGGCGCTCGAGCCGATCCTTCGTGGTCAGCCCGGCGGACAGCGCGTCGAGGTCACCGCGCGCGGCAAGATCGTCAAGGAGCTCGACCCCAAGCCGGACATCAGCGGCGGCACCGTCCAGCTGACGATCGATGCGGACTTGCACCAATATGCGGCGCGGCGGATCGGCGACCAGTCCGCGGCCGTCGTCGTCATCGACGTCAGCAACGGCGACATTCTCGCTATGCCGTCGATGCCCTCGTTCGATCCCAACAATTTCTCCGACGGGATCAGCCAGGCCGAGTGGAAGATGCTGTCGCAGGACGACCACCTTCCGCTCGTCGACAAGGCGCTGGAGAGCCTCTACCCGTCGGGCTCGACGATCAAGCCGAGCATGGCGCTCGCGCTGCTCAACGCCGGCATCGACCGCAAGCAGATCGTCAATTGCACCGGCGCCTTCCAGCTCGGCAATCACACCTTCCACTGCGACCGGCGCCACGGCCCGCTCGATATGGACGGAGCCGTGGTCCACAGCTGCGATGTCTATTTCTACACGATGTGCCTGCGCGTCGGCGCCGACAAGCTCGCGCCGATGGTGCGGTCGATGGGTTTCGGCGAGAAGTTCGACTTGCCCTTCGAGACTCAGCGTTACGGCACCATCCCCGACCCCGAATGGATGATGCGCAAATATCATCGCAAATGGCAGGGCTACGACACGGTCAACATGTCGATCGGCCAGGGCATGGTGCTGATCAACCCGCTGCAGCTCGGGGTCATGGCGAGCCGCCTCGCCACCGGAAAACGGGTCGTCCCGCGCCTGCTCAAGAGCAAGCCGGTCGCGCCGCAGACCGAGCTCGCCGTCGGCCAGGACCATCTCGACTTCATCCGCAAGGCGATGTGGGGCGTGGTCGACCACGGCACGGCCGCTGCCGCCAAGTTCCCGATCCCCGGCATCCAGATGGCGGGAAAAACCGGCACGGCGCAGACCCACAACCTCAGCGCCGGCGAACGCGGCAATTACACGGCGGCCAACTGGAAGCTGCGCGACCACTCGCTGTTCATGGCCTTCGTGCCGTTTGACAACCCGCGCTATGCCTGCGGGACGATCGTCGAGCACGGCGGCTTCGGCGCCGCGGTCGCCGCGCCGCTGGTCCGCGACACGCTCACCTTCCTGTACGACAAGCAGAAGGCGCTTGAGGCGCTGAACGCGTTCGAGCAGAGCATCGGCGGGCCGCTTGACGAGCGGATCGCCCGGAAGACCGCGGCATGGCGCCAGGCCAACGGTCTTCCGCCGCTTCCTCCCAACAAGCAGGCATGATCACCTCAGCCATCATTCCCAAGCCGCTCGCGCGGCTGCCTTGGCGCTTGATCTTCCTCGTCGCGGCGATCGCGATGTTCGGGCTGGTCGTGCTTTATTCGGCGGCGGGCGGATCGGCCGAGCCCTGGGCGGTCAAGCAGGGCCTCGTCTTCCTCGTCTTCCTCAGCATCGCGATCGCCATGTCGTGGATGAGCGAAGCGACGATCAAGTCGATCGCCTTCCCGCTTTACGGAATCACGATCGTCATGCTGCTCGGCGTCGAAGCGCTCGGCTTCGTCAGCAAGGGGGCGCAGCGCTGGCTCGAGCTCGGCCCCGTCAAGCTCCAGCCGTCCGAGTTCATGAAGCCGGCGATCGTGCTCACGCTCGCGCGCTTCTACGAGCTCGTCCCGGCCGGCGAGATCCGCAAGCCGCGGGCGATCTGGCCGGCGTTCGTCCTGCTGTTCGTCCCCGCGTTCCTGATCCTGGTCCAGCCCGACCTCGGCACGTGCATCGTCGTCCTCTTGTGCGGAATCACCGTGATGTTCCTCGCCGGGGTTCCGATGTGGATCTTCGTCCTCCCGGCCGCGGCGGGAGCGCTCGCCGCGCCCGTCGCCTATCATTTGATGCACGGCTATCAGCGCAAGCGGATCGACGTCTTCCTCAACCCCGAGAGCGATCCGCTCGGCGCCGGGTACCACATCGCCCAGTCGAAGATCGCGATCGGGTCCGGCGGCATCTGGGGCAAGGGCTTCCTTCACGGCAGCCAGAGCCACCTCGACTACCTCCCCGAGGGCCACACCGATTTCGTGTTCGCGACCATGGCCGAGGAATGGGGCCTGGTCGGCGGCGTGCTCCTGATCTTCGCCTTCGCGATGGTCATCCGCTGGGGGATGAAGGTCAGCATCAACGGCCGGACCCGCTTCGCGCAGCTCGCGGCGGCGGGCCTCTCGGCGACGATCTTCTTCTACGTCGCGATCAATCTGATGATGGTGATGGGCCTGGCGCCGGTCGTCGGAGTCCCACTCCCGCTCGTCAGCTTCGGCGGATCGGCGGTCATGACAGTGATGCTGTGCCTGGGCCTGCTCATGGCGCTCGAACGCCAGCAGCGCACCGGCTCGCGCCTCGCTTGAATTCGCGGCGGTTGCGCACCACTTGCGCCCATGCTACCGGCGCGCCGCTCAGGGGCGGCACATGCCGCACCGGCGCATCCGAGAAAGCGTGGACGCATAGCTCAGTTGGTAGAGCAGCTGACTCTTAATCAGCGGGTCCTAGGTTCGAGCCCTAGTGCGTCCACCACTCTTTCCGCCTAATCGAACGCCGTGGGCGATGGCGGCTTCCTGACCAGTTTCGGACGGCGATCGGCCGCGCAGTTGCTTCGGTTGGTGCCGGGCTCGACCGCGCTGCGGCTGAAGCGCGACCTTCGCGACGCGGCGTGGCTGGTCGAGGCGGACTCGGTCGTGGTGTCCTTTCCCAAGTCCGGCCGAACCTTCGTTCGGGCGATGCTCGCCCGGCTGTTCCAGCGGCGCTTCGGGATGGACGAGCGCGGCCTGCTCGAATTTCCGATGCTCAGGCGCGCGCCACCGGGTGTGCCGCGGGTGCTGTTCACCCATGCCGGCGACGCCATGCGGCGGCCTGAGGAAATCCACGTCGAGCTTTCCGATTATGCGGGCAGGAAGGTGGTGCTGATCGCGCGGCACCCGGGAGACATCGCCGTCTCCCGCTATCACCACCTCAAACACCGCAGCCGCGACAAGGCACGCCGCCGGCTGGCCGAGCAGCCGCTCGACAGCTTCATCTGGGCGGAACAGGGGGGCATTCCCTCGATCGTCACGTTCCTCAACCAGTTCGCGGCGCTGCCGGGCGCCACGATCATCCGCTACGAGGATTTCCTCGCCACGCCGGACCCGGCGCTGAAGCGGCTCGCCGCAGCCGTCGGGCTGAAAGCTTCCAAGGCCGACATTGCGGACGCGGTCGATTTCGCGCGCCTGCCGAACCTCAAGCAGCGCGAGCGAGAGGGCTATTTCACCTCGCCCCGCCTGCGGCCCGCGCGCAAGGGCGACGACCGGTCAGGCAAGGTGCGGCAGGGAAGCAGCGGCGGGTACCGCGACGCGCTCGGCGAGGCAGAGGCCGAGAAGGTCGACGCTTACCTGCGCGAGCATCTCGATCCGCAGCTCGGCTATTCAGCCACGTAGCGCGGGGCGCGGGCGAAGAGCTTCAATGCCGAGCCGCGCGGCCTCGCCCGCGCCGAATGCTTCGGCGAGGTTGCGGAGGTCGCGAACGATTCCGCCGACATCGCCTTTCTTCATCCGGCGCCAGGCCGACAGCCGAAGCGCGTAGGCAAGCCCCGGGCGGTAAGCGCGATTGCGAAGATATTCGGGATGCCGGCGGACCAGCTCGACGTTCGCCGGGATCATATTGTCCTGCGCCGAGATCGCCCCCGCGTCCCAATATTTCACCCACAGCACCTGGTCGGTCGACGCGCAGCTGGCGAGCTCGGACGCGCGGATGAGGAAATCGAAATCCTGCAGCCGCCGCAGCGTCTCGTCGAACGGCGCCTTCAAGGCGACTTCGCGCCGGACGGTGATGGCCGGGGTCGCCTTCCACAATTGGCGCGTGAAAAGCGCCCTGCGGAACAGCTCGCGATCGTCGATGGCCGGGTTGCGGCGCACGACCTCGGCCTTGCGCGCGCCCGGCGGCTGGATCTTGACGAAGCTGTCGACGAGCAGGTCGAGCGGGGGGCGCCGGTCGAACTCACCGACGACGAACGCCAGCTTGTTCGGCAGATAGCGATCGTCGCTGTCGAGGAAGGCGATCAGCGGCGAGCGGGCCGCCGTGACGCCTTCGTTCCGCGCGGCATTGCCGCCGCGGTTGCGGTCGAGCCTGACGAGGCGGACACGCTCGTCGGTGAACGACTGGACCAGCGTCGCGCTTTCGTCGGTCGAACCGTCGTCGACCACGATCAGCTCGAAGTCGGAAAGCTCCTGCGCGAGCACGCTCTCGATCGCCCGCGACAGGACGTCGGCGCGATTGTGGACCGGGAGGACGACCGAAACGCGCGGCATCAGGACGCCGCCCGCCTCTTGCCTTGGGACGCCGAACTCGCGCCCTGCTGGGCCCACCAGCAGCTGAACATCGCGATGGCGTAGAGGATTCGCCCGTGGTCGGCGGCGCCGCTCCGATGCTCGTCGAACAGCCGCTCGACCCCGTTCACGTCGAGGAAGCCGAGCTCGGCGACTCCCGACGAGCGGAAAACCTCGCGCGCGAAATCGCTGAACCCGCCCATGAACCAGTCGGCGAAGGGCAGCTGGAAGCCGATCTTGCGCTGCCCGAGCGCTCCTTCGGGCAGCCAGGGCTCGACCGCTTTGCGAAGCGCATATTTGCCGGTGCTTCCGCGCAGCTTGAGGTCGGCGGGCATGGTCAGCGCCCATTCGACGAGCCGGTGCGAGAGGAACGGGACGCGAGCCTCGAGCGAATGCGCCATGCTCGAACGGTCGAGCCGCTGGCACAGCGACGCCGGAAGATGAACGGTGAGGTCGCCGAGCATGAACTGGTCGAGATCGCTCAACGGCTGCCGCTCCTGCGGCGGGAAATAATCGATCGAGCGCTGCTCGAGGCTGTCGCGCTGCTGGTGACGGACGAAGAAGTCCGGATTGTAGATCCGCCGGCGAATCGCCGGAGTGGTGATGGACACGGCAGCGAAGAAGCGCTCGTAGCCGTCGCCGAGCCGGGCACCCTCGACGAACTGGCGCGCGAGCTGCCGGCCGTAGTTCCACTTGCGCCACGGGAGCTGGGGCAGCGCGCCGACCAAGCCCCCTGCCCCGACGGCTTCGATCAGCGGCTTCCACCGCGCCATGCGCTGCGCCCACCGCTGGCGGTTGTAGCCGAGGAAGACCTCGTCTCCCCCCTCGCCGCACAGGACCACCTTCACGTGCTCCGCCGCCGTGCGGGAGAGGTACCACAGCGGCACCGCCGAGGTGGCGGCGGTCGGCTCGTCGAACGCCGCCTGCACGCCGGGAAGCACGTCCGCGGCCGTCTGCGGCTGCATCGGCAGGACGACATGCTCGATCCCGAGGTGAGCGGCGATCCGCGCGGCCGCAGCCGTCTCGTCGCGCGGCGAGCCCGGAAAGCCGACCGTGAACGCCTTGAACGGCGCCGACGACGTCCGCGCCATCGCTGCCGCTACTGCCGACGAATCCACGCCTCCCGACAGGAAGGCGCCGACCGGCACATCGGACAGCATGTGCTTGCCGACGCTGTCGAGGACTCTCGAACGCGTCTCCTCGACCCATTCCTCCTCCGAAACGCCGGTGCGGACCTGGATGCGCGGCTGCCAGAATCGCCGGACCTCCGCCTGCCCCTTCGGTCCGATCCGCAGCACCCGCCCGGGCTCGAGCGGCCGCACCTGTTTGAAGATCGTGCGCGGCGGAAGCGTGTGGCCGAAGCAGAAGAAGTCGTCGACGCCGTCGCCGTCGAGCTCGAACCGGTGCTCGGGAAGCGCCCGCAGCGCCTCGATTTCCGACGCGAAGGCGAGCCCGCCCTTCTGCTCGGTCACGAACAGCGGCTTGATGCCGATCGGGTCGCGGGTGAGGAGGAGCCGCTTGTCGAGCTTGTCCCAGATCGCGACCGCATACATGCCTTCAAGACGCGTCCAGGCGTCGTCGCCCCAGCGCAGATAGGCGGCGAGGATCGTCTCGGTGTCGCTATGGTCGGTCTGGAATGCGTAAGCGCCGTCAAGCTCCCGCCGCAGCTCGGGATGGTTGTAGATTTCGCCGTTGAAGACGATCGCGTGGCGGCCGTCGGGGCTGAAGATCGGCTGGTGCCCGCCTTCGACGTCAATGATGCTGAGCCGGCGCATCCCGAAGCCGAAGTCGCCATCGGTGAAATAGCCCGCGTCGTCGGGCCCGCGATGGCGCAGGCGATCGCAGGCGGCGGCGAGCGCGCCCTGCGGCACCGGCTTGCCGCCGCGCCTGAACCAGCCTGCAATCCCGCACATGGTCTTTCCTGCCCTCGCCGCTTATTGGCCGCCGTGGGCATGAACAACAAGACGGACCAGCAATTGCGCGTCTGGGCGTTGCTCGGGCCGCATCGGGGCGACAACAACCAGGTGCTCGCCCTGGCCGAGGCGCTCGGCTTGCCGTTCGAAGAGAAGCGCTTGCGCTTCAACCAGCTGCGGCGGCTCCAGCCGGCGCTGCTCGGCGCGACCCTCAAGAGCGTGGCCGCCGATGCGCGGGCGCAACTCGAAGGCGAGCCGCCGGACCTTACCATCTCCACAGGGCATCGCAGCGTCCCGGTCGTCCGCGCGCTCCGGAAGCGGTCGGCCGGCAAGATGCGGGCGGTGCATCTCGGCTATCCGCGGCTTTCGCCCGATCATTTCGACCTGGTCGTGCCGACTCCCGAATATCCGGTGCCGGACGCGCCCAACGTCGTCCGGATCCCCTTCGCCTTGAGCCCGCACCGTGCCCGCGACGTCGACCCGGCGGATCGCGATCTGCTGGAGACGTATCCGTCGCCGAGGCGCGTCCTCCTCGTCGGCGGGCCGACGCTTTACTGGGAGTTGCCGGCCGCGCGCGTCGCCCAGGCGGTAAGCCGGCTTCTCCGTTCCGCGGCGTCGGAGGGCGGCTCGGTCATTGCCGTCGCCAGCCCGAGGACCCCGCCGGACGTGCTCTCCGCAATCGTGAACCCGCCCGAAGGCGCTTCTGCGCCCTATTTGTTCGTCCCGACCGAGGGCCCGCCCGCCTACCCGGCGCTGATCGAGGCGGCCGACCGGATTTACGTGACCGCCGACAGCGTGGCGATGATCGCGGACGCGGTGACGAGCGCAAAGCCGGTCGGCGTCATCCCGATCGCCAAGAGCCGCCTCGGCAAGGCGGTGATGGCCATCTCGAACGTACTGCGCCCGGAAAAACGGCTGTTCCCCCGCGACTTGCGCTTCTTCTGGGCGGCGCTTTCCGAACTCGGCTACGGCGGCACAATCGACGAACCGCGCGCGAGCGAGCCGGCCGATTACACCGCCGAGATCGCCGGCCGCGTCAGGCGGCTTTTGAAGCTGCCGCCACTGCCGGCCAGAGCTGCCCGCGATAGCGCTCGATGAGCGCTTCCGAATCCGGCCGGACATGGCCGAGCTCGACTTCCTTTCGGACCTGCCCGGCAGTCACCGCGCCGGCGTCGAGCGCGTCGGCGAGCAGCGCGTAGAAATAGGCTTCCTGCCGCTGGTCGGGGTGGCGGCTGTAATTGGGCGCGAGCTTGCGGA